>Ga0326728_10001052_pt1 | contig 100622 bp, 91 predicted proteins | sample MB3enrmetagenome_FD_207602 | JGI IMG/M metagenome (GOLD analysis project Ga0326728, IMG submission 207602) | Lab enriched peat soil microbial communities from McLean, Ithaca, NY, United States - MB31MN | ecosystem: Environmental > Terrestrial > Soil > Wetlands > Peat | place: USA: New York...
CGGGCGGCCTCCAATCGCTCCGCCTGCTCGGCCGCGAATCGTTGCGCCAGGCCGAGCGCCTCCTCGTGCCGCGTGTGCAGCATTGCAATCTCCCGATCGCGATCCCCAAGACTGCGCCGGGCGGCCTCCAATCGCTCCGCCTGGTTGGCGGCGAATCGTTGCGCCAGCCCGAGCGCCTCCTCGTGCCGCGTGTGCAGCATTGCAATCTCCCGATCGCGATCCTCGAGACTGCGCCGGGCGGCCTCCAATCGCTCCGCCTGGTCGGCTGCGAGTCGCCGGGCGGCCTCCAATCGCTCTGCCTGCTCGGCCGCGAGTCGTTGCGCCAGTCCGAGCGCCTCCTCGTGCCGCCGCGAATCGCTATCCTGCTGCGCGATCTGGCGTGCGGCTGCAGCCAGTACTCGTGGAAGCTCCTTGCTTTCCTCGTCTCCCCCGGGTTGCGGATCCCCGTACTCCATCGCGCCTTCCATTTCATCGGAGCGATGCTCCAGGAGCATTTTCAAATGCTGTTGCGGGGACAGGCGTCGCATGCGCACGATGAGACCCGACCCGCCCTTCAGCCGCATCAACTGTTCCTGATTGAGGGGCAGCAACAGGGAGTTATCGGCATCGAAGGCATTGATCATAACGGAGCGCCCCGTCCGTAGAGGAGTGACCTGTAAACCTGCGGCACACAACTCCGGCATGGGACCGTCGGAGACCAATTCCCAGATTGTCTCGCCCGCGGGATCCACCAGCGTCGCCTGCAGGACCTCGAGAATAACCGGCCGCTCGGCAATGTCCAGCCGAACTTGCACCGGGTCGTAGTCAAGTTGGGGCGCCGTCAATCGGACAGTTGAGATCTCGCACCCGATGGAAGCGTGCCGCTTTACGCTCTGATCCTCCCTGAATTCTCCACCGCCAAAACGCCAAAAGAGCTGCAGATTCACGTCCACTCGGGCGGCAGCGGAGGAACTGCGCGCATGCCGAAGCTCCAGGCGATCGGCACAGAGCTCGTAATGCTGACGCGCCGCGTCGGCGCCGCCGGACCGCTTGCGGAACAGAAGTGCCAATACACCCGAACGCGCCGCCGGCCCCGGTTTCCTGATGACACCCAGTCCGCGGCTGTGCGAGAACGAAAACGACTGATATTGTTTCTGTAACTCCTCCCAGACACGCCAGACGCCGAAATCGCCTTCCCGCACCTCAATATCGTGCAGAAGGACTATCCCCCCGGCACGGACCTTCGGAAACCATGTCGTGAAATCGTGTTGCAGGGCCTCGTACGTGTGCAGGCCATCGATGTGCAGGAGGTCGATTGTTTCAGGATCGAAAAGCGCAGCGGCCTCATCGAAGGTCATCCGAAGTAAGCGCGAGAAGGATTCGTAGTGGGTTCGATTGTGCCGCTCGACCTCTTCAAACACTTCTTCGCCGTAGGCGCCCGTATGCGCGTCGCCACGCCACGTGTCGACCGCAAACGCCGAACAGCGGACGCCGTGTTCGTGGATTGCCTGGCAAAAACTGAAATACGACTCGCCAAACTGCGTGCCTAGTTCGACAAAGGTGGCGGGACGTAACGACTGGATCAGATCGAACGCGAAAGGGATATGCCCTGACCAGTTCCCTATCCCGCCAGGATGGTATCGCACGGGAACGACATCGGACGACGGCAGCTTCATCGATAGCATCGTTCGGAGGGCGGGTCCGGTGTCCCGGCGGTTTACAGCCGGGCGGGTACGGCGAGCAAGTCCGGTGCCGGAGCGTTGCCCGCTCGCGCTCGCACGGCCATGCTCTCCCCGCTCGTTCGGCTTCATTGTATCGCCTCCGCAGTTTTCCTGGCCCGTTGAATTCAGCGCCTGGGAACAAGGCTGGCCCGTAGCGCTCTCGGAAAGGGCGAGTTCAACGCGTCAGCCATAAACGGGCGATTCGAGACCTCGCCCGTAAAGCGTATCTTCCGAGCCACCTCAGGGGCGCCGTCACACGCCACGACCACGACTTCTCAAGACTCGCGATGCGCTGGTGAGCGGCGGCCAGGCGGCCCAGGTCGTGCTGTGTGCGCAGATTGATCGGCAAGCCGCCGGACAGCTCCGCCACAAGGCGTTCCAGCATGGTCTCGCGTTCGCCGGGGGACAGCTTGCCCGCACCTTCACCGTGAAGCAGTTGCTCGACCGCGGAAGGATGGCTGGCTGGCGCCGGCCACGAACATTTGACCTCCACAAAGCCGCCGTTCTGGATTCGGCGAAGAGTATCGGGTCCCGGCGAGAGCAGCATGATGGACTCGCGATCCGTCAGGAAAACCAACTGCCCCTTGTCTGCCTCTGAACCGGCGACCGGGATCATCCCGCTGAACCCCTCCTCCTTAAAGAGCTCCGGGCCCGCGCTCTGCCAGACTACCTTCTCATCGGAATCATATATGCCCACTGCCTCCAACAGGACAAGACCGGGACGATCGGAGAGATCCAGCCGCAGTTTGGTAACCGGTTCCCGCTGCGGACCGATGGGAAGCCGCAGCCGCAACCTCTGGGGTGTGGGCACAGCCCGCACGCAACTGCTCATGGCCTCGTCAAAACCCGGACCGTTGGTGAGCCAGAACAACTGACAGGTTACCGGACCGGCCGCGGCCCTGTCCGGTCCAGGTGGCGGGAGAAAATAAGCCTTTGAGGAGAATGCCGGCGCTTTCAGGATCTCTTCATAGTCGGCCACCATCTCCTCTGGTGTACGGTGCGTGGTCCCGCTGAGTCTGGCGCGAACCTCCGCCAGCTTCCCGCGATCCCGGGCAAGGTCCCGCAGGCGCCGGAGCACGCTGGAGCCATCCGGCTCGCACAGAAAGCCGTTGACTCCGTCGGAAATGCGTTCCTCAAAGCCGCCCACTCGAGTTGCCAGCGGGGGCACGTGCAGCTCGAACAGCTCCTGAAGCGTGTAGGAGAAGGTCTCGGCCCAGACGGAAAGTAACAAACCGACGTCGGGCTGGATCTGTCCGACCAGTTCCGGAAGATCCGCCCAACGGTAGGTTGGAGTCACCCTGACGCCGCGAAGATGAGCAAAGGCCGAGCCCTCCTCGCCGCAACCCACAAGATACAGCTCGGCGAATGAAAGGACCTCCCGGACGATCTGCTCCAGCAGGAACTGCCCCTTGTGCGGCGCCAGGCTTCCTAATACCAACACTCGCAACGGTTTGTCGGTGTCATTGGAGGAGACTAGCGGAAGGCGTGCCAGCGGCTCGCTCCCGTGTGCTATTACCACGAAATGATCTTTCAACTCGGGAACCAACTGACACCAGTGCCTGCGGGCGGAATCGGTCGGGGCCACGAACAAAACCGGATTCTCTTTCACCCGCGCCAGGAATTCCGAGCGCAGTTCCATCCAGAATTGCGGAGGGAGGTTCTCGAAGAAGCGGTGATGAGGATTCTCCCTGGTGCAGGCGGTTAGCTCGCCATGGCCACAAACACTGCACGTGCCATGGAAGGTGATGTTGATTGCGGGGCACCATGGATAGTAATCGTGGCAGACGAGGAGCGTCGGCAACCCGGACTCGAGCGCCTCCAGCGAGTGCCCAATGAGCGAAGAAACGAATATCCGTTCAATCCCGTATCTGTGGACGATTTCTTCCAGCGCCTGCCGGTAGCCGCTGTGGCTGCGAGTTGTACCCCTGATCCAGGGCGAGAGACTCCAGCTCTCCATCGGATGCGGATCATCCACGGCGCCGTAGAGGTCCAGTCGCATGCCGAACGCGCCCCATGTGCCCGTTGACTTGACCACCAGATTCTCCCGCTCCCCGTCGGCTCGGCAGTACTGCTGAACCCAGCGGTCCAGCCCTCCGCCCCAACTGTGCATTATGTGCAGATTGCGGGGACGCGTTCGGACTCGCGGCGTCACCGGCTGGCCGGCGGCCGGGGCGGCCTGCTGGTCTCGTGCTGTCTCGCGAAGGAAACTCGGGGAGGCCGACTTCGGCAGGTACCCGCGGATTGGCTCGGGCCGGGCCACCCGCGCGGGCCTCGTGCTGCGCACGCAAAGGTGGTCCGCGAGAATGTGCGAGTATCGCAGGGAGCGCGCTCGTTCGCTGAACCCTTCAATCGCATCCCCGCGCCGGATGATGCCGCGCGTCAGACTTGATGCCGCCCGGACCGCCTCCGCGCGCACAAACACACACTCTCTGAGAAAACGCTCGAGGTCGGGGTGTTCGAAGCAACTTTGCTGGTAACAAATCTGGTCCGGAACCGGCGCCGGTATTGCGGGTTCATCACGGTTCCCTGCGGGCCGGCCGGTGCTGGCATCATCGCAAACGGGAGACACGGTGGCCACTCCGTCCACGTACGCAGCGCTCCATGCCAGCCGCAGATCCCACAGGTCGGGCGGCAGAACTCCAGCCATAAGGAATGCGAAATCCTGATCGCCAAAATCTCGCAGGATCCTCGCAAACCCGTCGTCGTGATCGGACCCTTCCGGAAGAGGTATGGGTTGCAGCCGGTTCCCGCCCACACCGCTGTTGCTTACGCTGGCCACCACCGAAGCGGGACCTATGAGAAAGAACGGGCCCTGGCTTTGCGTGTTGTCGAGCAGGCTGGCTGCCGTGGCCAGCGCGGCCTCGTGCTCGTTCTGAGCCACCGACAGGAAGACGCGATACGGCGCCGGGTGCGACCGCCGGGCGGCACGCGCGAATCTCTCCCGGGGCGTGAGCTTTGCTGAGTCCTCCGCGGGGCCGGGTACGGCGTCCGTGGAACGGGAACCGCCGTTGGCTTCGAACCAATGATAGTAAGATGAGCTGCGCCTGGCCGTGGAGAAGGGATCCGGGAAGGCCCGTTGAAGATCGATGCGGTCGCGATAGAGTGCGCGGTGCTCGGCGGACACCGTCCGGCCATTTTCAAAGAACCCATAGGCCCAGGGAATGCCGGCGTACTGCGCCTGCCCCATGCGCTCGCACTCATTGACGTACCACTGGCGCAGTTTCCAGAGCGCGGGCATGCGCGCTCCGTACTTCCTGAGCATGATCTCCTGGGCGCCGCCGTCCAGACCGGAGAAGTGATAAAAAATCAGCGGCTCTCCATTCACCAGCAGTCCGCCGGGCAAATCGCCCTCGACTTTCCGGTGAGTGAGATTCCATGTACATACGTTGTACCCCGCATCCCGAAGAATCCCCAGGTCTTCGAAAAACGCCGGGGCCAGGTCCATCCAGCGCTGATCCGTGAAGATCCCGTTAGGGATGTCGGCGTAGCAGAATTCGCGCAGACGCTCCGCCCACCACCCGGCGAACCGGCAGCCGGCTGGCGAGTTCTTCACCCCCAGAAAGCCCAGGTTGTAGACCCCGTGTTTGAGCGAACAGATCTCGTTGTCGATGATCGCGTCCTTCGATTCTTCCGGCTCGGTCTGGTGGGGCGTCAGCAGGACCGCGTGTGCGCCAAACTCCGCCATCAACTTGTCCAGCGGATTCAGGATGACGATGTCCGGGTCGAAGTACAGCACTTCGCCGCAGTCCGGCAACCGCAGCAGCTTCTCCAGCATCATTCCCTTGACCGCCGTACTCAACTCCACCAGAGAGTGCTTGAATATCCATTGCCGCGGCGCATCCATGGGCAGGGCCGCCACTTCCACCATGGAATCGAAAGGCTCGCCGGGAAGAAGAAGTCCCGGCCGCGGCTGGTCGCAGAGTACGACGTGAAAGCAAAAGCCCGGATGAAAGCGCTTCAGGCTGTGGGCGAGGACGCGAGCTTTCGGAATGTAGTTGGCGGCAACGCTGGTGAAGACGTGGGTAGCCATTGAAAACGCAACTCCGAAAGAAGGGGCACCAATCCCTCAAAGCACATTCGGCGGCGGCAGCGGGAGAACGGCACCCTGCCGGCCGCGCCGGGATCAATTCTCACCCCGCGGGGCGCATATACCATCCTATACTGGCACGGACATCCGCCCTCCGCAGCGTCCCACTCTGGCAGTGAGTAACATATCACGCCGCGCAGGCGCCGGCAATCCGAGGGCGTAACCCGCAGGTGCGATAGTGATGCGAGGTGCTCCCTGCCGCCGCTTTTGGCGCGCCGGTTGCTCTCACCCGGCGCGGCGTGCAAAACTGCTTACGGGATCGCTATTTGTTTACATTCCTGCCGCGTACGCTGTTTCGATATCGCTGCCCCTGCGGTCGCGTGAATTGCCTGGAGGTTACGCCCGATTCAGTAAGGTGTCCCGAATGCGCGTGCTCATTCGCTTTATCTCCGCCCGGCATCATCCATTTCTTTACCGGCAGCAGCGAACAAAACGAACATTTTGACCGGCTATACGGCGCTGGGCATGGAAGCAGGCTCGACGAGGTCTCCCACGGCGCGAATTCAGCCTATGACAACTGCGTGGAGGCGGCCGGCTCGTATCTCAAGGTCTGTGGAATCGATCCCGGCACGCCGGTGTGCGGGCTATCGATCCTCGACGTGGCCTGCGGCGCGGGCTGGGTGACGGCTGGACTTTTCCTGAATCCGAACGTTCGCGATTGCCAGTTGCACGCATCCGATATCTCGCCCCACGGTTTGCATCTTCTCGGCGATGTCACGGCCCGCGCAAAGGTATCGAACCGTCTCGAAATGTCGGTGCAGAACGCGGAGTCGATGATGTTCGGCGATGCGTCGTTCGATGTGATCATCGGCAGCTCGATGCTCCATCACCTCAATGATTACGAGCGATTCCTGGGCGACTGCCGGCGCATCCTCAAGCCGGCAGGCGTCGCGACTTTCGGCGAGCCGTTCGCGGTGGGATATGGGATCGGTGTGGGCGCGCTCAAGCTAGCCAGCCAGAGGCTCGGAATTCGCTACCAGGCGCTCGACGCCCTTCATAAAGACATTCTGTGCCGCATCCGGGCCGACAAAGAGCTCATTCCCGTTCTCGTCGACAAACACCTGTTCCTCCACTCGGCATTCCTGGCCGCGGCGCAGCGCGCGGGATTCTGCGATGTGCAATTCGTGCCGCGAGTCAGCCGCGATTATCATCGAACTCACTTTATTACCGATTTGTTGAACGGGATTGGCATTTCCGATGACGCGCTTGCCGCGGAAGCAACCGGGATCTATCAGACGATGTTCGAAGTCTTCGATGCTGACAGCTTCGGCTTGTCCGTTGCCCACTTCATTCAGATCGTCCTGAGGGCCTGATTCCCGGGGGCGGTGTCCGGACCTTCATACGGCCCCGCGCCCGCGCTCAACCGGCTTCCGCCACCGCGCCCGCGTTGGCCAGAGCCAGGGTCTCGGTGATGCGCTCCAGCGGCAGCACCGCCTCGGCCGCGCCCAGCAGGATGGCCTCCCGCGGCATGCCGAACACCACGCACGACGCTTCGTCCTGCGCTGCCGTCCACGCGCCGGCTTTGCGCATCTGCAGGAGCCCGCTGGCGCCGTCGTTGCCCATGCCAGTGAGCAGGATTCCCATGGCGCTCCGGCCGGCCGCCGCCGCCACCGACGAGAACAGCACGTCCACCGACGGCCGCTGATAGCAGACCAGCGGACCATCGGTGACGCCCACGTGGTATCCGCGGGCATTTTTCTTCAGCACCATGTGGAAATTGCCCGGCGCCACCAGCACGCGTCCCGGCAGCACCGCATCGCCGTCCCGCGCTTCCTTCACCTCCAGCGAGCAGATGCCGCTCAGGCCCTGCGCGAAGGCGGCCGAGAAGTGCGCCGGGATGTGTTGCGTGATCACGAACCCGGCACCTCCCGGTTCGAATCCGCGCAGGATGCGCCGAATGGCTTCCGTGCCGCCCGTCGACGCTCCGATGGCAATCAGCGGCGACGGGATTCCCTGGGTGGTCCGCGCCGCCGGCGTCTTCTTCGGGAGCACGGGTTCGGCCTTTTCCGCCGCAGCAGCCGGCGCCGCCGCAGTTGGCGCCGCCGCGGCAGGTCCCCGCAGCCGCGCCACCGCCGCCGCCCGCACGCGCCGCGCCAGCGACGCCTGCAGCTCGCCCACCGAGTAGGGGCCCCCGGGCTTGGTCAGAACGTCCACCGCGCCCAGCTCCAGCGCACGCACGGCGGCCCGGCAGTTCGACTCGCCCACCGAGCTGACCACGATCACCGGCATGGGGTGGTGCTCCATGAGATTCCGCAGGAAGGTGAGCCCGTCCATGCGCGGCATCTCGATGTCCAGCGTCAGCACGTCCGGCTGGAGGGCCAGAATCTTGTCCCGCGCGACATACGGATCGGGCGCCGTCCCCACTACTTCGAAATCGGGCTCGCGAGACAGCGTCTCGGTCAGGATCTTCCGCACGATCGCGGAATCGTCCACCACCAGCACCCGAATCCGCCGCGTGGGGCTCTCCATGGGCGTCCTCAATTGAACTGAATGGCCACGGCCATCTGGCCGTTGTCGATCTCAAACGGTCGCGACAGAGCGTTGCCGGAACGGGGTGCGGGGTCCGCCACCACTTCCGGCGCGTCAAGATGAATGTCCGCTCGCGCGTCCAGCGCACTCAGCATGGAGCCGCAGATCATGTTCGTCAGCTCGCAGATCACGCTGGCCATCTGCGGCCCCGGCACGTCCTCGTCGGCCCCCAGAAACGTCGTGGCCAGGGACCGTCCGGCCTCCTCGGTGATGTCCAGATGAAACACTCCCGAGAAGGTCCCGTGGAACCGCAACTCCGCGCGGACGAGCGGCTGTCCTTCCTCGAGGCCGGTAATGGGCAGCGGATCCGCGTAGCACATCGTCTCCAGAACGCGGCCCGTCGATCGCGTCAACGCTCGGTCAACATCACCTGGTGACATGGACTTCTCCCAGAACCCGTTCCACCTCACTGCGCAGCGTCTCCGGCTGGAACGGTTTGATCACGTATCCGGCGGCGCCCATTTCCAGCATCCGTTGCATGCGGTTCGAAGTCGCGTCCGTCGAGATTACCAGGACCGGAATCTCGCGCAGCGCCGCATCCTTCTTCAACTCGGCCACCAGTTCCTCGCCGCCCATCCCCGGCATGTTGATGTCGGTGAGAATCAGGTCCACCCGTTCGCTGCGCAGCGTGGCCAGCGCCGCTCCGCCGTTACACGCGCTCAGGCAGGCGTCCACCGGAATCCCCGACAGATCGACCACTCGCCGAAGCACCGCGCGCATTCCCGGAGAGTCGTCCACGATCAGAATGCGGTAAGACACGTCGCACCTCCTGACATTTTGCCGGCGGGCAGTTCCCGCTGCACCCCGTCGGAATGAACCACCAGCCGGCCGGAACCGGTCTCCAGCCGGACCGTTCGCGAAAGCGTTCCACCCACGTCTTCGCTGCCCAGAAACAGCCCGCCCTTCCACAGGATCTTGCGCACGGCCAGATGGTTCCGCTTGCCGATTTGAAAGCAGTTTTCGTTGTCCAGCACCTGCGCGCCTCCCACCGCCCAGATGCTCAGGTGCCGCTTGTTGACGCCCAATTCGCACACCTGGTTGATCAGCCGCGGGATGCCCGTGTCGGCGAACATGTATGGGTTCGCCTCGGCCTTGGCCCGATCGATATTCGAATCCGGGAGCATGAAATGGAGCATGCCCGAGACTTTCGTCGCCGGGTCGCGCACCACCAGAGCTATGCAGGATCCAAGGCCGTACGTCACCAGCGTCGCGTCGGGATCGCCGCTCACCTTGCAGTCCGCTGTATTCACCACAACAGTAGTCATTCGGCTCTCCTCGACGAGCACAAAGGCCAAACCGCCTGCTGACGGGCTAAACGGGGACAGACAGAACTGGGACAGACTTATCGGGGTGGTTTGAGCCACCATACGCGCACGCAGCAGTCTGTTCCCTGTTTTGCACAGTCTGTCCCCTGTTTTGCCGGTATGACTTCCACCCCAGGCTGGTAGTTCGTAGAAGCGCAGGCGGAGCGTCCACGCGGTATTCACTTTCCCCTCCCGTTGCCGCGCTTGTAGACGGCGGGCTGGATGTAGCGCAGGGAATGCTCCACGCCCGCCAGTCCCTCGGCATGGCCGATGAACAGATAGCCGTCCGGTTCCAGGTACGGCTCCAGCCGGTTCACCACGCTCTCCTGGCCGGGCTGGTCGAAGTAGATCATCACGTTCCGGCAGAAGATCACCGAAAACGGGGGCTGCGCCGGCAGCGGGTCTATCAGGTTGATCCGCCGGAATTCGATCAGTTCGCGGACGGCCGGCTTTACCCGGTACCATCCGCTCCACTTGCCCTCGCCCTTCAGGAAGTACTTGCGCGCCAGCACCTTGGAAACGGTGGCCACCTGGTCGGCCTGATAGAGGCCTTCGGCGGCGCGCCTTAGCGCCCGGCCCGAAATGTCGCTGGCCACCACTTCGATGGAGCGCCCCGGGTGGTTGCCCAGCGCCTCCAGCAGCGTAATGGCGATCGAGTACGGCTCTTCTCCCGTGGAGCAGGCCGCGCTCCACAGCCGCAGCGGATCGTGCTGGCTGTGTTCGGCGATGATTTTGTCCCGCAGCAGATCGAAGTGGTCCGGCTCCCGGAAGAAGCTGGTGAAGTTGGTGGTCAGCGCGTCCACCATGTCCTTCAGCGCCGCGCCAGAGGCGTCGGAGGTCACGTGCCGGTAATAGTCTCTGAAGCTGGAGTAACGGAGCTCGCGCAGTTTTTTCGACAGACGCGTGGTCACCATCTGTTCCTTGGTGTCCAGCACCAGCCCGAAGCGCTCCTTTACCAGCGTGGAAAGGTGCTGAAAATCCCGCGGCGAGATCTTGAACGCAGCCGCCTCGGAGCCTGTCATGAGATAACCATGCCAGTTCCGCACAGACTGAAGTCCGTGCCGCCTTTGATCGGAAGCTTGTCGGCCCAGGGTGGCACGGGCTCTAGCCTGTGGCCAGCCCTTCTCTGGAATGGTTGTTTCATAACAGCCGCTCAGGCATTCCTCGACCCCTTGTACAAACCGTCCACGTCCAGGATCAGCCCCACCCGGCCATCGCCCAGGATGGCGCCGCCGGCCACCCCGGGCACGTCCCGGAAGGTCTCGCCCAGGTTCTTGATCACCACTTCCTGCTTCCCGATCAGCTCGTCCACCGCCAGACTGTAGGTGCGCCCGTGCGTTTCCAGCAACATGAGCAGCCCGTCCAGCAGGTTCCTGGAACGCGGTTCGATCTCGAAGCGCTGGTGCAGACGCACGATGGGGAACAAGTGATCTCGCACCACCGCCACCTCAGCGCGATTTTCCATGGTGGTGATCATGCCTTCCCTCGGCTGCAGCACTTCCCGCACCGACGCCAGCGGCACGATGAAGCGCTCGCCGCCCACCTTGACGATGAGTCCGTCGATAATGGCCAGGGTCAGCGGGAGCTTCAGCAGAAAGTCCGTCCCCTGGCCCGGCCGGGAAGCGATCTCGATGCGCCCCCGCAGCTTGTGGATCTGTTTCTTCACCACGTCCATGCCCACGCCGCGCCCGGAGAGATCGGTGACCTTCTCGGCCGTGGAGAAACCCGGCTCGAAGATCAGGTGGAACACGTCGTTGTCGGTGAGCGTTGAGGTGGACTCCACCAGCCCCATGCGCAGGGCCTTGTCGAAGATCTTCTGCCGGTCGATGCCGCGCCCGTCGTCGGATACGGTGATGAGAATCTGGCCGGCCTGATGCTGCGCCCGCAACCGCACTTTCGCGACGGGCGGCTTGCCGCTGGCCTCGCGCTCGGTGGCGGTCTCGATGCCGTGGTCCACCGCGTTGCGTACCATGTGCATCAGCGGATCGCCCAGCTCTTCCACCATGTTGCGATCCATCTCGATGTCGCGGCCCTGCGTTTCCAGCTCGATCCTCTTGCCGTGTTTGCGCGAGAGATCGCGAATCAGCCGCTCCATCTTCTGGAACAACTGGCCGATCGGCACCATGCGCATGGCCATGGAGGCCCGCTGCACTTCGTCGGTGATGCGCCCCAGTTGCAGCAAATTCTTTTGCAGGCGCATGTCCGTGGTGGACTTGAACGCCGGGTCGTGGCGGATCAGCGATTGCGCCACCACCAGCTCGCCCACCATGTCCACCAGGTAGTCCAGCTTGCCGGTATCCACCTTGACCAGGCGGTCCCCGCGCAGTTGTTTGCCGTCGTTCCCGTTGACGGGGCTTTGCTGCGTGGGACAGGGGGCGCCAGCCGCGTTTTCCCTGGCTGCCGCTGCGGGAGCGCTCTTCGGTGCGGGCTCCGCTTCCGGGGCTTCCCCCACTGCTTCCGGCTCGACGGTTTCCGGCTCGATAGCCTCCGGCGTCTCTTCCACGGAGCGCCCTTCGAGCACCGCGCGGACCTTCTCCAGCAGCGCGTCCGGACAAGCCGGCGCGGCCGTGCCGTTTCCGAGGATGCAATGTTCGATCCGCCCGATTTCGTGCGTCAGGTAGTCCGCGCTCTCCAGCAGCAGGTCGGTGATCTCCGGCGTAATCTCGAGTTCGTTATTGCGGGCGCGGTCCAGCAGCGTTTCCACGTCGTGGCAGACCTCCTGCACCTCGCGGAACTCGAGAAACCCCGCCAGCCCCTTTATGGTGTGGAAACTGCGGAACAGCGACTGCAGCGGCCCCGTTCCCGAGGGATCCTGTTCGATCGCAAGCAACTGGCTCTCCACGTTCCCCAGGTGCTCGCGGGCTTCCACGATGAAGTCCGATACCAGCTCCAGGTCCTGCGCCAGACTGCCGAACGTGTTCGCCGCCGGCGCGGCCCCCGAGGTTGAGAGCATCCCGACGGCGCGCTGCAGCGCCTCAATGCCCGATTGTATGGCTCCGCGGCTCGACTGCGCCGCGCCGCCCTCGGCGTTGTCTCCGTCGGCGGATTGCAGTTTGCGGGCGAGTTCCCCGGACGCGTCCGCCACCGCCGGCGATCCGACCGCCCGGGCCGTCTCCGAGATTCGTCCCAGCGTCCCCAGCATCTGCGCAATCGAGGCCGGGCCGTCTTCCTGGTCGGCGCCCAGCACGAATTGCGTCGCCAGCTCCTGAACATACTGCTCGAGAGCGGCGGTTTGCGGTTGCATGGCCATCCCTCCTGCCGCGTCTACGCGAGGACGCCGTCTGCCGGTTTGCTCTGGTTCGCCGACTCGGCGGATGCTTCCAGAATGTCCTGCAGCCCGCCCACTTCATGGCTGGCCAGCACCTTGTTGATGTCCAGCAGGATGCGTATCTTCCCCTTGGTTTTCGCCACGCCCAGCAGGTAAGGGGAGGGCGACGAGGATCCGAAATCGGGCACATCCTGAATGTCCGCCTGCGCCAGGTTCAGCACCTCGGCCACGCCGTCCACGATCAAGCCCATGTACAGCGAGGTGAGCGCCTCGGTCCGGATTTCGACGATGATCACGCAGGTGCGCTGGTCGTATTCCGTCTCCGGGAACCCGAGCTTCGTGCGCAGATCCATCACCGGGATCACCTTGCCGCGCAGGTTGATCACGCCTTTCATGTGCGGCGGCGTGTGCGGCACCCGCGTGATGTCCTGGGTGCGGATGATCTCGCGCACGCTGAGCACGCCGATGGCGAATTCCTCCTGGGCGAGCTGGAACACCAGATACTTGCCCGCCTGGGCGGCGGTTGTTTTCGTGCGTTCGGTTTGCATTGCTCCTGAACTGGACATGAGACCTCTCCTTCTACGCTTTTCTCTGGTTACTCGACGAGGTACGGCGGCGGCGCGTGTCCGCGCACCACCGGCCGGTTCGCCCGCGGCGCCAGGCACACCCTCGCCGTCATGGTTTCGCCCTCGCAATCGAACGGCACCGCGATCCAGTCGTTCTCGGTCGCGCTGCGCGCCACGAAGTTCCGGCCGAAGATCACCGTGGGGATGCTCAGCCCGAGGTTGCCCACGTGCTGCTCGATTTCGTTCTTGAAATTGCCGATGATCATGTTGGTCAGCTCGCCCATGGCGTCCAGCACGTCGTCGTTTACCGATTCGTATTCGGCCATCAGGAAACGCGACGACAGTTTGCAGGCCAGCTCGGCCGAGCACGAGAGTCCGCCCGTGCCCACCCACGAGCCAGCCAGGCCGATCAGCGATACCACCCCGTGACTGGGGTGCGGCGGAGCCTTCTCGGTGTAGCGCGGGCCGGCGACGGCGTCCACGCCCAGCATGGTGCCGAATACGTCCAGCGTGGCCCGGCAGAGGCTTTCGGTTACCAGGTTCTCATCCAGCCGTTCGGTGGTTGTGGCAGTCATTGCAGTTCTCCTTTTGCTGGCGTTCAAAAATGGATGGTGGCGAGCTTCTCTTTGATCTGCTCCGCCGTGAAGGGCTTGCGCACATACCCCGTTGCGCCGAGCTGAGCCGCTTCCATCACCTTGGCCTGACTGCCTTCGGTGGTAATCATGAGCACCGGCAGGTTCTTCCATTCCTCGTTGGCGCGGACCTCGGTGAGAAACTGCAGTCCGTCCATGTTGGGCATGTTGATATCGCTCAGAACCAGGTTGATCTTTTCTGTTTTCAGAAGGTGCAGAGCTTCATTGCCGTCCCCTGCTTCGAGGACTCTGTTGATCGGGACGTCGGTCTGCGCGAGCACGCGTTGCAGGATCTTTCGGATAGCGGCCGAATCGTCCACGATGAGAACATCAAGCGGCATGGTCAAAGGCTCCTTGGTGATGGCTGAAGTCTTATCGCATGCGATGGGAGCGGTTTCTAATGAAACTGAAGGGGATGTTGGGCCAGTACCCCCAATTGCGGGTATACAGTGAGGGGAGCCATGGACCGTGACGCCGCGAAGTACCTGCTGCTGCTGGCGTGCCCCGCGCTGCTGGGACAGGGATTCGTCCGCGAAGAGAAACCTGTCGTCGTTGATGGCGCGACCGAGTTGTGGAGGCTGGTCTGGGAGCACCCGCCGAAGCCGGCCTGCAACCCGGAGGACGAGGTCTGGTACACGTGTCCCTGCGCTGGATTCGCTTTCGGCGAGCGGGGTCAGCTCGATCTGGTGCGCATCCGCAACGGACAGGAGATTGATCGTCTTTCACTAACGCCGATGTTCGGTCACGATGATTTTCCTTTTGTTCCTCCCGAGGCGGTCGTGCAGCGGTGGGAGCGGCTGCCAAGGGACAGGTTGGCGAGTGATGCTCGTCAATTCGCGCGCCGCGTCCACGTCCGGCCCGTGGTGAGCGTGATAAACCTGGCGGATTACGACCACGACGGCAGGAGCACGGAGTTCTTCCTGCAGACGGGCGTGCTCCCTTGCGGGAAACGCATGGGCGTTGTGATTGGGCTGTCGCCGGGGAACCTGCGGCTGCATGCCTTCGGAAGCGCCCTGCATCCCGAGAAGCCGCTCGATCTGCAGAAGCCGCAATGGGACGCCCTTCGCTCCTCTGCGGGCCCGGTTCGCGTCATGGACTGGCCATGTGGCGACCACGGGGCTGACACGGAAACCGAGATCGAGTTGCAGGCCACCAGCGCCGGAATCCGCGCGGTCCGCCGCGAATTCGAGTGCACCGAACACGGTCGCGGAAAATTACTCCGCAAGACTCAACTCTGATTGGCTCCTGAAGCGGCGCAGTATTCGGCCGCGGGTTCGCACTTCCTTCAACCGTCTCAACCCCCTTGCCGTTGTGCCATTGTCGATGGCAGATGGTATTATTAATGGTATGACGCTCAGGATCGATAAAGCAGGGCGGATTGTCGTCCCCAAACCTCTCCGGTTGCGGCTGGGCTTGAAGCCGGACACGGAACTGGAGGCTGTTGAGCAACCGGAGGGCGTGCTTCTCAAGCGGGTCGAACAGCGGCCTTCCATGGCCAGGGTCGATGGTCTGTGGGTCCATCAGGGCCGCGCGGAGCCGGGGGCAAACTGGGAGCGTATCCTCGAGGACGTGCGCGAGGAGCGGATTGAGTCCGTTTTGAAAGCGTAGCCAGGTGGATATCTTCTTCGATACGACAGTTCTCGTTGCCGCTTCCGAGCGAAGCCATCCGCACTACGCGCAAGCCAGGCCTGCGCTGCTGCGTGTCGCCGCGGGGCAGGACAGGGGATTCATGGGCCTGCACTCGATCGCGGAAGTGTTTGCCGCGCTCACGCGCCTGCCGGTCCAGCCGCGCATACACCCGGTTGAAGCAGCCCGCATCGTCACCGATAACATCCTCCCTCATTTTGAGATCGTATCCCTCGGAAAAAAGGACTATCTGGAGACACTGAACACGATGGCAGGCGGCGGATGGATCGGCGCGAGAATCTACGACGCTCTGCTGTTGCGCTGCGCGTCAAGGTGCGCGGCAGAACGTATTTACACGTTCAATCTCGGGGACTTCAGGCAGTTGGCGCCGGCCGGTCTGCAAGAGAAGATATGCGCGCCATGAGCGACGGGAATCTCGCCGGCGGCTTCGCCCCGCGCGGGGCCCTTCTCAGGTAAATCTGGTTACTCCGGGGCAAACTCCTCAGCAGGACTGAACTGTAATCGCCTAGAATCGAGAGATCATGAAGACGCTAATGCTGGCTATGGTTCTCGGCGCGCTAACTCTGCACGCCCAGACAGATCCTCTCGAAGGCGTGTGGCAGGGATACGACGGAGAGTGGGTCCACGTTTCGCGGCAGCTCGTCGCCCTGGCCGAAGCGATCCCCGCTGAAAAGTACGCATGGCGTCCCGCGCCCGGCGTGCGCTCCACCAGCGAGGTGCTGATGCACATCGCGCTCGCGAACTTCTATCTGCTCAGTGTCACCGGCGCCAAAATGCCGGCCGACCTCACCTCCGCGAACATGGAGAAGACCGTGACCGCGAAAGCCGACGTCATCGCCTGGTTGAAGCGCTCGCTGGACGCCGTCAAAAGCGCTCGCGCAGGCTTGAAGCCCGCCGATTTCCAGCGCATGGTCAAAATCGGCGACCGGAATGCCACCGTGGATGGCATGTACCTCCGAATCATCATCCACGCCAACGAGCACATGGGGCAATTGGTGGCTTACGCGCGCATGAACGGCATTGTGCCGCCATGGTCAGAGGCCGCCGCGAAATAGATTCGCGGTCGGCGACGATTCGAGTGGGGCAGCCTCTCAGCCCGGCGTGGGGCGGTCCCCCGCACCGCGCGGCAGAATCGCCGGCAGCGACCTCGGCGAGGCGAGCGTGGAGCCCTGGTGCCACTCCACCGGGCCGGCCAGTTCCGCAGCCGCGAACTTCCCGGTGAACGCGCCCGTCACCACGGCGGTGGCCATGCGCACCACCAGCGCCCCGGCGCACGAATGCGGACCCGCCCCCAGCGCCACGTGACCGCCGCTCTTGCGCGTGACGTCGAGTTCGCGCGCTTCCGGGAATCGATCCGGGTCGTGGTTCGCGGCGGCAAGCTTCAGGATCACGCGGTCGCCGCTGGGAATGCGGATGCCGCCCAGGTCCACGTCCGCCGTCGCCGTGCGCGCCAGCGTGTGCACCAGACCGGCATGGCGCAACAGCTCTTCCACCGCTCGCGGCATCAGCTCGAGTTCGGCGCGCAGGCGCGCGAATTCAACCGGGTTGCGGAGCAAATCGAGCAGCGCGTTGGCGAGGAACGAGGGCAGGGTTTCGGACAGGCCTTTGGAGAGCGGCTTGAGGTGCGCTTCCATCACAATCGGCGCAACCGCGTTACACCACGGCTTGACAAACTCGCTGACGAGGTCAACCGGGCGGTCCGCGGGCAGCCGGTCGAGGAGGTCGAGAGCGAGGGGCGTGATCCGCGCCTGCCATGCGTCCAGCTTGGCGAGGGGGAGCGCGGCCAGCACATCGGCGCGCGCACGCTGCTGCGCGGCGGCATCGACGATTCCGGATTCGCCCGTCTGGAGGAAGCTCGGTTCTTTCAGCGCGGCGAGCACGTCGTCATACCGGCTCAGCACCCACGCGCCCAGGTCCGGGTCGAAACGCGGTGCTTCGGGCATCACCCGATTATGGCGCGTTGCCTCAGAGCACGAAGCTGAAGGTCAGGCGAACCAAGACTCTCATCGGCTTGCCATCCTCGCTGAAGGGCTTGAAGGTCCAGTTCCTGGCGGCCATCTGGGCCGCGTTGGTGAGCATCGCGTTGCCCTTCACGGGCTCGGTTTTCTCTACATTCCCCTGTTCGTCGACGGTGGCATCCACTTCCACGTCCCCTTGGATGCGAAGTTGGCGGGCGGTTGGCGGATACATGGGCAGCGGTTTGTTGATGGCCTGTTTCGTGGCTTCCGCAGTGCTGACCCGGATGGGACCCGCCGCCGGGACCAGAGCCGCGCAGAGCCCCAGCACGATCACCGCCTTCGACAATGTCATGTCTCAACCCTCCGGCGGTTCTCATCGGCAAAGGGCGGGATTGTATGAGGGGCAACCGCTCGGTGGCGGGCCCGGCGCAGAAGCCTGCCGAGCCGCGACCGGTGACGGAGCGTTGTTCCAGCTTGAAACGGTGGTAGGGACGGGCAGATTCGAACTGCCGACCTGTCGCTTAGGAGGCGACCGCTCTATCCATCTGAGCTACGTCCCCGCGTCGGATTCTCTTTTGATTCTAAGACACCTCAACAGAGAGACATCATCGGAAGTGCACCACGAACTCGGCAAAAACCACGTCGGAGAGACCATGGAACTCCCCGTTGCCGGAGGAGGCGAATAATTGGGCGCCGAAATTCAGGTCGGTGTTGGCGGTGAGGCTGTGGCTCAGGCGCGGCAGGACCACCGCCGACCTGCCTTGCACATCGCCTACCACGTAGGTCTCCAGCTTCCAGAGAGGCGTAAGCGGGTAGCTCGCCCCGCCCGAGATGAAATGACGGTTCAGGGTGAAAACCTCGTTCGAGAACTGCAGCAGCACCGCGGGATTGAACGGCTGCAAGCGCGAGAGATCCGGCTGCCCCTGGTTGTAGAAGTATTCACCCACCAGGTACAGACCGCTGGCGAAAGCGTAGTCGCTGCCAATGGTCATCCGCAGTGCATCATGCGTCGAGATTGGGGTGGAACCCGGAATCGGATGCCGCCAGCGATACGTCATCTCGCCGCGCAAGCCCGCGCCGCGAAGTTGCCCCGCGAAGTCGAGTCCCGTCGTCCAATCCTCGCCGAAACGCGCCGCCACCGCATCGAAATCGTAGTTGCGGATGGTCCGGCTGAGCCGCAGTGCCGACGTCGAGCGGCGAAAGCCGTCCTGAGGCGCATACACGACGTTCCATCGCAGCGCCCCGGGCGAGTTGAACGCCAGTAGCGCGGCATCCACGCCCTGCCGTTCGTCCTCTTCGATTTGCAGGGGGCTGATCGGGTTGAACATGTCCATGGGACTGAAGAAGTGGGCCGTTCCCCATCCGATCCGCTGGCGCCCCACGGTCAGCGTCGCCGAGCCCCGGTGCAGTGAGACGTAGCCGCGGTAAAGAGAAGTGTCCCAGTACAGGTTCTTTCGGTTGACGAACACGTGCAGCAGGTCGAGCCACGCGAAGCTCTGGCGGTCACGGACGGTTTCGAAATCGGGAAGATCGATAAGATTGCCGGTGTGAATCTCGTTGTCGTAGTCCACATGGACGCTGAACCAGTCGCCGTACTTGCCATCCCAGGTGAGCCGCAGACGGTCGAGGTTGTCCCCCCAGGCGTCGTCATTGAAATAAGACCGCGAGGCGCTCGCCAGGTCCTTGAAATAGCCGCTGAATGCCTGAGTCCAGGCCGGCTGCGCAGTATCGGCTGGGGTGTCCTGCGCCGCGGCCAGACTGGCCAGTAGAATCGCGGAAAGGAACGCCGGGACCTTCACGATTCCCGCGCTTCGTCGCCCATAATGCGCCCGTCCCTGAGGCGAATGAGGCGTCGCGCTCGGCTCATTACCGCCGGGTCGTGCGTCGAGAACAGAAACGTGATCGCGCGCTCGCGGTTCAGACGCTCCATCATGTCCAGCAGCAGCGCCGCGTTTTCCGAGTCGAGATTTGCCGTCGGCTCGTCGGCCAGGACGACGTCCGGCTCGGACAGAATCGCACGCAGCACGGCGACGCGCTGCTGCTGGCCGCCGCTCAGTTCGTCGGGACGCTTGTCCCGCAAATCCGTCATCCCCACGTCCGCAAGCAGCCGCTCGGCGCGCTGCACGCGTTCCCTCTTCGGCGTTCCCCGAAGAGCGGGCACGAACTCCAGGTTCTCGAGAACGCTGAGCACCGGGAAAAGGTTGAACGACTGAAAGACGAAGCCGAGATGCTGAAGTCGAAAGTCGGCGAGCTGACCGGCGGGCGCGGAGGTGATCTCAAGGCCGGCGATACGGATGACGCCGCTGTCCGGCCGGTCGATGGCGCCGATCAGGTTGAGCAGCGTCGTCTTTCCGGACCCCGAAGGCCCCACCGCCGCCACGAGCTCGCCTTTCGCGATGGTCAGGTTCACGTCCGTGAGCGCGTGCACCGCGACGTGGTTGCGATAGGTTTTCGAGACGCCGACGACTTCGATCTGCGCCATAGCCCGTCACACGTGCCGGATCGCTTCGACGGGCCGGAGACCCGCCGCCTTGACAGCCGGATACAGCGCGACCAGCAGGACGACGAGCACCACGGAGAGATCCGAGGAGATCAGATTCCGTGCGGTCAATTCCGGATAGCTCACGGTGGTGGTGAGCCCCAAGGCCGAAGCTCCGGCGGAATACCCGGAAAGGTCGATCCCCGTATAGGCAAACAACATCGTGGACGCGCTGCCGAGGCCCGCGCCAAGCACCGCTCCGAGCAGGGCCAGCACGGCCGACTCCTGCATAACCAGGCGCACCACCTGCCGCGGCCGGGTGCCCAGCGCCATCATTACGCCGAACTCCCGTACCCGCTCGAACACCGACATCATCACTGTGTTCAGGATGCCCACCGAGATGACGATAAACAGGATGAGCACGATGATGTAGAAGAAGTCGTCGTCCAGTTCGATGAACTGCCGCAGGAACGGCTGCACCACGTACCAGGGAAGCACTTCGACTGGTGCGCCGGCCAGCCGGCCGGTGAGGAACCGCCGGGCGTCATCAACCATCTGGGACGAGTCGAGCAGCAACGCGGCCTCGCTCACGCCGTCTCCCAGCGACAAGAGCGCTTGCGCATCCCTTCGGAGAAGGTAGACGACGCTGCGGTCGAGATCGGGCGAACCGGAACGAAAGATTCCCGCCACGCGGAACAGTTGTGCGCCCATCGAGCCGTCGGCAGCCTGCACCATCAGCACGATCTTGTCGTTCAGTTGCGCGCCCAGCGATTGCGAGAGACGTTCTCCGATGAGCGCGGGGCGGCTCATGCGGTCATCGAGGAATTCCCCCGCGATCACCGCGCGGTCGATGGTCGTGACGCTGCGCTCGGCGCCGGGAACGATGCCGATAATCCTGACGCCGGTTGAGTTTTCGGCCGTGCTGGCGAGGCCGTCGCCCAGCACGCGGAACGAGTAACCGCGAAGATGGGGCGTGCGCGGGACCAGCCGCTCGAGCAGCGGCAGATCCGGCAGCGTCTTCAACAGCGCCGGATCGCGCTGATAGCCGGAACGGTGAATTTCGATGTGGCCGATGCCCGCCCGCACGGAGTTGTCGACCATCTGTTCGTGAAAGCCGTCGCCGATGCCGCGCATCAGAATGTCGAACGACAGCCCGAGCGCAATGGTCAGCACGGTCAGCACGGAACGCCGCCGGTATCTCCAGACGTTGCGCCATGCCATTTGCCAGAAGAGCATTGCCCGCCTCAGAAATGCCGTTCGAGATTCTGCCTCGTAAACACACTCGCGGGCAGGGGCTTGTCGAATTCCAGCGACGAGAACGACAGCGTGGTTTCGTGGCCTGGCTTGCTGTGCGAAACCATGCGCCAGCGCATGGGGTAGTCGCGAGAGCCGGCTTTCCGAATGCGATCGAGATACAGCGTCTTCTGCAGCGCACCCCGATCGTCGTAGAACTCCTCGCGGCGCGGCAGGAAATCCGTTTTCCGGATCAGCAGCACCAGTTTGCCCCACACCACGGGAGCGTTCGGCTTCGGAGTCGCAACCAGCCGGTAGCAGACGTCTCCATCCTCGGTGGTCTCTCCTTCGACCTGGTGTGTGTAGTCGGTCGGCAGGCTGCTTTCCTTCGCCAGGTCGTCATTGGTGAAGTCACTGCCCATCCAGGCCTGCAGCATGAGGGAGGGCGGGACCTTGATGACACGTTCCACCGAAGGCAGCCAGGTCCACATGTTGCTGCCAAGGCGCAGCGTACCCGTCCCGGCATCTTTCGCGGGACCGGTGATCCGAATGAAGGTCTTGTCCGGGTAGTCGTACCAGAAGGTCATTTGCAGCGTCCTTTGCCACTCGGGTGTTTGCACCGTCATGGACGCCGTGCCGTGCTGTGTCTTGCCTTTGAGCGCCGCGTCGCATTTCCTCGCGATGGTCAGGGCATCCGGCCCGGCCGCGCGAACCGGCGCTGCGAAGGGGAACAGGAGGAACAGGGCGGGAGCGAGCACCATCCTCATTGACCTGGCGCGCCTTGTCGGGTGTGGCACATCGGAGCTTAAGGTCCGCTCAGGCCCAGCGTAGCAAACCCTTGCGGCCGATGTCCCGCCGGTAGTGCATGCCCTCGAAGTGCACCTTCGCCACCTCGTCGTAGGTGTTGCGGATGGCCGTGCCGAGGTCCGGGCCCGAGCCGACCACTCCCAGCACCCGCCCGCCGGCGGTCTTCACCCCGTAGTGGTCCAGCTCCGTGCCCGCCTGGAAAACAATACCGTGGTTCACCTGTTCGAGGCCGGTGATGCGGTCGCCACGGCGGGGCGAGCCCGGGTAGCCGGCGGCGGCGAGCACCACGCACACCGACGGCTCCGGTTTCCATTGAAACGCGGTATCGGGCAGCTTCCCCTCGGCCGCGCCATTCAGCACGCCGGTGAAATCGCCGCGCATTCGCTGCATGAGAGGCTGTGTCTCGGGATCGCCGAGGCGGACGTTGAACTCCAGCACGCGAGGCCCGTCGGTGGTCATCATGAGCCCGGCGTAGAGAAAGCCGGTAAACGGGGCGCCTTCGCCACGCATGGCTTCAATCGTTGGATAAATTACGGTGTTGAGGATGCCCTCGCTTTGTTCGTGCGTGAGAATCCGGCCGTCGCAGTAGGCGCCCATGCCGCCGGTGTTGGGTCCCTGATCACCGTCGAGCGCCGCTTTGTGGTCCTGGGTGGCCTCCAGCGCGAGCACACGGTTGCCGTCGCTGAGGACGATGAAGCTGACTTCTTCGCCCTGCAGAAACTCCTCGATCACCAGGGGGTGCCCGCGGGACATGAGCGGTGCGATGCTCTGCTCGGCCTCCTCGCGGCTGCGCGCGATGATGACCCCTTTGCCCCCGGCGAGTCCGTCGGCCTTGAGTACCACCGGATAGCCGAAGTTGCGCAACTCCTCGATGGCCTGCCCGGGCGAAGCGGCGGCGGCGAAGCGCGCCGTGGGAATGCGCCAGCGCTGCATGAATTCCTTGGCGAAGGTCTTGCTGCTCTCCAGTCTTGCGGCCGCCTGGGTAGGTCCGAAAATGGCCAGTCCGCGGGCGCGAAAACGGTCCACGATGCCCGCCGCCAGCGGGGCTTCGGGTCCTACCACGGTGAGGTTGATGTCCAGCGTTTCGGCCAGTTTCAACGGGTCGGTCGAGGGGTAGCACGACGCAATCTGCGCCATGCCCGGGTTCCCCGGTGTCGCATAGATCTGGTTGCCGGGTGTCTGGGCAAGCTTCCAGCAGAGAGCGTGCTCCCGCCCACCGCCGCCAATGACGAGTATTTTCATGCTGCTGCGTTACCATGATACCTGTGGTGAGGTCCGCGCGGTACGACGTTGTGGTGGTGGGAGCGGGGCACGCCGGGTGCGAGGCCGCCCGCGCGTGCGCCCGCATGGGTCTGAGCACGGCCATGGTCACCATGAATCTGGACCTGATTGCGCAGATGTCGTGCAATCCGGCTGTGGGCGGCATCGCCAAGGGGCACCTGGTCCGCGAGATCGATGCGCTGGGCGGGGTGATGGGCGAGGTGACCGACGCGGTCGGCATCCAGTTCCGTCTTCTGAACACCAGCCGGGGTCCCGCGGTGTGGTCGCCGCGCGCGCAGTGCGACAAGAGGCAGTACCGCACGCGCATGCGGGAGGTGTTGGAGGCCGAGCCGAACCTCCGCATCCTTCAGGCCGAGGTGGCGCAGATTGTGGTTGAGCTCGGCCGGGTCACCGGAGTTCTGCTTCGCGACGGCCGGACGATCTCGGCCGAAGCGGTCATCATCACCACGGGCACGTTCCTGAATGGTCTCGCCCATGTCGGCGAGATGAAGTACAACTGCGGCCGGAACGGCGAGGCGCCGTCGAATCTGCTCGGCGACCAGTTGCGCACGCTCGGCCTGCAGTGGACCCGCCTCAAGACCGGCACGCCACCGCGCCTGGACGGCCGCACCATCGACTGGAGCCGGTTCGAGGCCCAGTCCGGTGATGCGAACCCCACTCCGTTTTCCTTCCTTACCGAGAAGATCGAGCGCGAGCAGATTAAGTGTTATATAGCATACACATCAGATGAGACGCTGCGTATCCTGCGGGAGAGTATCGCGCGTTCCCCGCTGTATAGCGGGCAGATTGAGGGGGTGGGCCCGCGCTACTGCCCGTCGATTGAGGACAAGGTGGTCAAGTTCCCGGACAAGCTCCGGCACCAGATCTTCCTGGAGCCCGAGGGGCTCGACACCTATGAGGTGTACGTGAATGGCATGTCCACCAGCATGCCCATTGACGTGCAGGAAGCCATGGTGGCGTCGATCCCCGGTCTGGAGGGCGCCGAGATGATGCGGCCGGGGTACGCGATCGAGTACGATGCCATCGATCCGCGTGAGTTGCTGCACACCCTTGAAGTGAAGAAGATGTCCGGGCTGTTCCTGGCGGGCCAGATTAACGGGACGTCGGGCTATGAGGAGGCGGCCTGCCAGGGGTTGGTGGCGGGGGTCAATGCCGTCTGCAAGCTGCGCGGCAGCGAGCCGATGGTGATCGGACGCACCGAGGGCTACACCGGCATCCTGATTGACGACCTTGTCAGCAAGGGCGCCGACGAACCGTACCGCATGTTCACCTCGCGCGCCGAGTTTCGCCTGCATCTGCGAATCGACAATGCCGATGAGCGACTGACGCCGATTGGCAGGCGGGTCGGCCTGGTTACCGATGAGCGGTGGAGGGTGTACGAAACGAAACAGCGCCAGCGGAAGCTGTTTGCGGCGATGTTGGATGGGCAGCGTGTGGACCCCGAGCAGTTTCCCGGATTGGGTCTTTCCACGGAGGACCGGCCGAAGCTGATCGACTGGCTGCGCCGGCCCGAGTCGCGGGTGCTCGCGCTGGCCGCGTGGCTGGAGCAGACTTCCGGGGAACGGCCCGTCCAAGGCGTGCTTACGACCATCGAGACCGAGGCCAGGTACGCGGGCTACATCGCGCAGCAGGAACGGCAGGTGGCGCGGCTGAAGGACGCCGAGCGGAGACGGATTCCGGGCGCGTTTGTGTATGCCGGCGTGCCGGGGCTCTCGCGCGAAGTTCAGCAGAAGCTGGAGCGGGTGCGTCCCGAAACTCTGGGACAAGCTGGCCGCATCCCCGGTGTCACTCCGGCTGCAATTGCGGTGCTGGACGTGTACCTGAGCCTGGCGAGCCGTGGCTGATTCCTTCGCTGTGCTGCTCGCTCGCCACCTGGTGGGCCGGGTGGTGCTGACGGACGACCAGGTGGGCGCGCTGGAGCGGCATTACGACATGCTGGTCCGCTGGAACCGGGTTCTGAACCTCACCTCAATCCGCACCGCCGAAGAAGCTGTGGTCCGGCATTACTGCGAGTGCCTGTTCTTCGCGTCTTTGCTTCCGGGGGCTGGGCGAATCCTGGATTTCGGCTCGGGCGCTGGGTTTCCGGGTGTTCCTGTTGCCGTTTTTCACCCCGAGTGCTCCGTTTCGTTGCTGGAGTCGCATAAGCGCAAGGCGGTTTTCCTGGGCGAGGCCACTCGGGAGCTCGGCAACATTGAGGTTCTGGCGCAGAGGGCAGAGGATCTTTCTGGCGCGTGGGACATCGTTGTTTCGCGCGCCGTGAGCCCCTCGGAAGTGCTGCGGCAGGCACCTCGGCTGGCCTCACGGGTTGGGATGCTGGTTGGTGACGACTTTCTGCGGAAGCGCGGTGGGCTTCCGGTATTCGAGTGGGAGGCACCGGTTAAGCTACCGTGGGGCGACGGCCGCTGGGCGATTTTCGGGATGTTCCACGTGGAACATCCGTAGTAGTGGTGTGACAGCCAGAGGATTCCTCTCTGCTCATGTTCCACGTGGAACATCCAGCGCCCGCTCGCTCAAAGGGCGTCAAGTACTCGCGGCACCGCTCCGTGATCCTCGCACCTCGGTGCCGATATCCTGAGTTTGCATAATGTTACCTAATGGCTTGCGCAAGCGACAAGCCAACGCGCCGAATACTCACAGAGCAACAGCCGCAACCAGGGCCTATGGCGGCCTGAGAGGCCGCCGCAGGCTGAGAGCCTGCCCCACTTCCAATCCTTGCGGGCTGCGAAGATTCTCAGATACAGTACTACAACCTCACCGCTCCGAGATCGATAAAGATCATCCTTTTTTGCCGTAAGTTACGGCGCCACGACCGTAAGAGAGTGCTAATACGGTTACTCCGACAGGACAACTCGGGGTCGATGCCTTCCTCGCCGTGATATCCTGCTGTATTCGGTGTACATGTGAGCAAAGTCATCGCCGTTGCCAACCAGAAGGGGGGCGTCGGCAAAACCACCACTGCCATCAATCTTGCCGCGTCGCTCGCCGCCAACGACGTCCAAGTTCTCCTGGTAGACTCCGATCCCCAGGGCAACGCCACCACCGGCCTCGGCGTGTCCAAGACCGAGGGCCAGCCCACCACGTACGACATCCTGCTTGGCCAGACGGAGGCTGCCGCAGCTATTCTCAAGACCGAATTCGACGGCCTGGACCTCATCCCCGCGGACCGCAACCTGGTTGCCGCCAACATCGAACTGGTTGACGAAGAGAACCGCGAAACTCGCCTTCGCACCCGCCTGGAGCCCATTCGCAACCGTTACCCATTCATCATCATCGATTGCCCGCCGGCACTTGACCTCCTCACCCTCAATGCCCTGGTGGCCGCCGACTCCGTCCTCATTCCCATTCAATGCGAGTTCTTCGCCCTCGAAGGTATCTCTCAGCTCATGGACACCGTCGAACGCGTGCGCTCGGCATTCGGCACCAACCTCGCTATTGAAGGCGTACTGCTCACAATGTACGACGACCGCACCAACCTGACCCGCCAGGTGGAAACCGACCTGCGCGAGTTCTTCCGCAACGAGGTCTTCCAGACCGTCATTCCGCGAAACGTCCGGCTCGCCGAGGCGCCCAGCTTTGGCAAACCCATCATTTCCTACGATGTACGCTCCCGCGGCGCCGAATGCTACATCCAGTTGGCAAAGGAGATCCTGGCACATGAGCAAACCGCCAGAGACCCGCAAAGCGTTGGGTAAGGGCCTTTCGGCGCTTCTCCCACAGCGTCCGCCCCCTTCCTCGCCGGTGCCCGCCGAGACTCACGCGCCCCCGCCCGACCAGCGCGGAACTGCCCGCGAAGTGCCCGTCACGGACATCGATCCCAACCCTCTCCAACCCCGGGCGCAGTTCGATCAGGGCAGGATCGACGAGCTGGCCGAATCCATCCGGTCCAACGGAATCATCCAGCCGCTCATAGTCCGCCACCACGGCGATCGATTCCAGCTTGTTGCCGGCGAGCGCAGACTCCGCGCTGCCCGAGTGGCCGGCCTCACCCAGGTCCCGGTGGTCATCCAGGACTTCGCCGACGATCAGCTTCTGCAACTCGCACTCATCGAGAACATCCAGCGCGAGGACCTCAACCCCATCGAGACGGCGCAGGCCTTTGAGCGCCTCGCCAACGACCTCAGCCTGACCCACGAAGAAATCGCGCATCGCACCGGCAAGGATCGCACCACCATTACCAATCTCATCCGCCTCCTGCGCCTGCCCGAACCCATCCAGCTTCTGCTCGCCGAGCGGCGCCTGCACATGGGTCACGCTCGGGCCATACTGGGCGTGCCAAATGAAGAGCGGCAAGTCGAGATCGCCAACCGCGCGGCCGCCCACGGGCAATCGGTTCGCGATGTGGAGCGTATAGTAAGACGCCTTACAGATGAACGCCCTGGCTCCGACGAGAAATCGGAAAAGCCGCAGGACCCCAACGTCAAAGCCGCAGCCAGGCAACTTGAGGAAACTCTGGGAACCCGCGTGCGCATTGTCGAGAAGACGGAACAGCGCGGCCGCATTGAGATCGAATACTATTCCCAGGAAGACCTACAGCGCATCTACGGCCTGATCGCCCCGGAGGTGTAGTGGGGGACACGCGGCGACCAGCCGCGTTTTGGGGTAACCGACCGCGTACGCGGCTGGCGCGCCTACGCGCCTAACGCCGCATGTCTCGCGCGCCGCGGGCCGTGCTAATCTCGAAGAGAATGCCGGTGTAGCTCAGGTGGTTAGAGCGACGGTCTCATAATCCGTAGGTCGCAGGTTCAACTCCTGCCGCCGGCACCACCCCACCCAGGAATCTCCGAGGATCCCCTCAAAAAAGCTTGACTGCCACCCGGAATGGACTTATCTTAATCTCGGGTAGAGACCGGAATGGTCGGTCCAAGCCCCCTACAGGAGGGAGCCTATCGAGAACGAACACTTGTTCAGGGCGGATACCGACTTCCTCGACCCGGTAGCCTGAAGGCAAACGACGACCAAGGGCTTGCCCCTGTAAGTCTGGTCGGCAGCAGATTACGCTGCGGCGGTACACCTGATGGGTATCCGAGCAGGTGTCAGCGTTCGCCCTGATCTTCCAACGCAGTTCCCATTTGACACTCTCCTTTCGCGCTCAGTAGATTCGAGTTAGTGGACCCGTCCATCATCGAGTTCCGCGGCGTCTCCAAGAGTTATCCGATCTATCGCTCGCCGGGTGACCGTCTGCGCGAACTGGCCACCTTCAATCGCCGCTCCTGGCATCGCGATTTCCACGCCCTCACGGACGTCAGCTTCGAGATCCCGCACGGCGAGACCTTCTGTATTGTCGGCGAGAACGGATCGGGCAAGAGCACCACGCTGCAGCTCATGGCCGGCATTCTGCACCCGACCGCGGGCGAGGTGGCGGTCCGCGGACGCGTTGCCGCTCTGCTCGAACTCGGCGCTGGCTTCAACCACGAATTCAGCGGACGCGACAACGTCTACATGAACGCGGCCATCATGGGGTTCTCGCAGCGCGAGATCGACCGGAAGTTCCGCGACATCGAAGCCTTCGCGGAGATCGGCGAGTTCATCCACCAACCGGTGAAGACTTACTCCAGCGGCATGGTGGTGCGGCTCGCCTTCGCGGTGGCCATTCATCTGGACCCCGATATTCTGCTGGTGGACGAGGCCCTCGCCGTGGGCGACATCTACTTTCGCCAGCGCTGCATGCGCAAGGTACACGAGCTGCGCGCGCGCGGCGTCACCATCGTCTTTGTCTCTCACTCCACCGCGGACGTGAAAGCCATCGGCGATCGCTCCATGTGGCTGGACCGCGGCCGCGTGCGCGCGATCGGCGCAACCGAGCAGGTGGTCTCGAAATACCTTGCCTCCATCGTGCAGAAGGACGCCGTCTTCCTCAAGCACACCCGCACCGCCGCCGCCGTGCCCGCTGTCGCCGAGGGCCATCAGGTGGTCCGCGGCATTCCGAACACCGACCATCGCTGGGGAGACGGGCGCGCCGAACTCCTCGGGATCGCCGTATTCGATTCGGCCGGCGTTCCCGTGAGAATGCTCGAGCCGGGGGCCGGCATCGTCGTTCGCATCAGCGTGATGGCCCACCAGAAGCTCGAGCTGCCCATAGTTGGCTTCATGCTCCGCAACCATATGGGCGTCGACTTTGCCGGAACCAACACGGCCCGCGAGGGCTTCGACCTGCCGCCCATGAATCCGGGCGATGTGTACACGGTGGACTTTCACGTGCAGCTTCCACAGCTCTATCCCTCGCAGTTTTCCTTTTCGCCGGCGGTAGCGGACGGCACGCTCGACAGTTACGCCATGTGCGACTGGATCGACAATGCCATCGCCCTGCAGATGAGCCGCGCCGACCAGCCCGTCTACGGGTACGTTCACCTGCCCTGCCGGGTCGAGCTGAATCATGGTTGAATTCACCGGTGAGCGAGTGGTCCCCGGCCAGGTGGAGCCGGATTTGTGGAACGAGCACCTGGCGCGCTATGCCTTCGCGGCGCGCTTCGCCGAGGGCCGCCGAGTGCTGGACGCGGGGTGCGGCGCGGGGTACGGCTCGGCGGAACTGGCGCGCGTAGCCGCCAGCGTCACGGGGCTCGATCTTTCGCCCGAGGCGATCGAATGGGCCCGCCAGCATTACGCAGCGCCCGCCCTGGTCACCTTCCTCAATGGCTCCTGCGCGATGCTCCCGTTCCGCGCCGGCGCATTCGACCTGGTGGTGGCCTTCGAGCTGATCGAGCACCTTCATCAGCAGACGTCGTTCCTGGCGGAATGCCGGCGGGTGCTCGCACCGGACGGGCTGCTCATTGTCTCCACGCCGAACACGCTGTACTACGCCGAAGCGCGCGCCGCCGCCGGGCCCAATCCGTTTCACGAACACGAATTCGAGGCGGCCGAATTCGAGGCCGCGCTGCGCGCCTGGTTCGCCAACGTCTCCCTGCTGCTGCAGAACCGCAGCGAGTGCTTCGCGTTCTATCCGCCCTCGGGATGGCACGGCGGCGAGACCATCGCCGAGCCGGGCGCAGACCGCGCCGAGGAGGCGAACTTTTTCGTCGCCCTATGTTCGAACGCGCCCCTCCCCGCCTTCGAGCCTCTGGTCTACGTACCGCGCGTCGCCAACCTCCTGCGCGAGCGCGAACGGCACATCGAGAAGCTGCGGAGCGAGCTCACGCAGAAGGAGCGATGGCTGGCCGAGGTCACCGCAGAACGCGACCAGGCCCTGGAACTCGCCCGCGAAACGGAAACGGCGCTCCAGCAGAGCAATCGCTGGGCGGAGCAGGTTTCGGCGGACCTTGCCGCGGCCCGCGAGCGCATCGTCGAACTGCAGGCGCACTTTGCCGCCGAGCAGCAGCGCGCCCAGGAGAGCATCAACAGACTGGAAGCTCAGCTTGAGCGGAGCAATCGCTGGGCGGAGCAGGTTTCGGCGGACCTGGCCGCGGCCGGCGAGCGCATCGTCGAACTGCAGGAATACTTTGCCGCCGAGCAGCTACGCGCCCAGGAGAGCATCGACGGACTCGAAGCCGAGAATCAGAAGAAGACGGAGTGGGCCCTCAAGCTGGCCGGGGAAGTGGACAATCTCAGCGCGCAGATTGCCATGGTGATCGCTTCGCGCTGGGTGCGCGCGGGACACAAGATCGGGATGGGGCCGCCGCTTCCGGGACTGGATAAGCCCGCGCAGTGAGAATCCTTCGAACCATCGCGGCCCTCGTGATCGCGCCGCCGCTGGCTCTGATCGCCGCCGTTGTTATTGCTCTTTCGGACTTGTTCCCGCGGCGGAGGGCGGAGGGCGGCGCAATTCGCGGCAAAAAAGGGGGACAGACTACTGCGTGCGCCTTTGCTGGCTCAAACCACATCAGCAAGTCTGTCCCCTCTTTTGTCCCGAATTGCGCCAGCATCGTCATACCCAACTGGAACGGCCGCGAGCTGCTGGCGCAGTACCTGCCTTCGGTTCTTGAAGCCACGGGCGGCAATCCGGCGAACGAGGTGATCGTCGTCGACAACGCCTCCGCGGACGGCAGCGGGGAATTCCTTCGCGAAACATTTCCCACAGTTCGCGTTCTGGCCCTGGAGAACAACCGCGGATTCGGCGGCGGGTCGAACGCGGGCGTCGCCGCGGCGCGCAACGACATCGTGGTGCTGCTGAACAACGACATGCGCGTGGCGCCGGATTTCCTCGCGCCCCTGCTGGCCGCGTTCACCGGCGACAAGGTCTTCGCGGTCTCCTGCCAGATCTTCTTTTCCGATCCCGCCCGGCGCCGCGAGGAGACCGGCTTGACCGAGGGCCGCTGGCATCGCGGCGCTCTTCGGGTGGGGCACCGCACCGACGAAAGCATCTCCGAACCGTACCCGTGCTTCTACGGCGGGGGCGGCTCCTCCGCCTTCGACCGCCGGAAGTTGCTGGAGCTCGGCGGCTTCGACGAACTGTTCGCGCCCTTTTACTTCGAGGACGCCGATCTCGGTTACCTGGCGTGGAAGCGCGGCTGGCAGGTGCTGTATCAGCCACGGAGCGTGGTATGGCACGAGCATCGCGGGACCATTGGCCGTCACTACTCGGACGCCCGCATCCGCGCCGTTCTCGAGAAGAACAGGCTGCTGTTCTGCTGGAAGAACATTCACCAATGGCCAAGGCTGGCCGAGCATTTCGTCTTCGCCGCGGCCGAGGCGGTGGTCCGCGGCAACCCGCGGGGCTTGTGGCGCGCGCTGCTGCAGCTTCCCGCAGCAATCGGCTCACGGCGCCGCGCTCGCGCGCTGGCGACGCTCTCCGATACGGAAGCCTTCCGCAGACCGCTGGGTGGTTATTTTCGCGACCGCTTCGCCGATCCTGCATTCTCTCCCCAACGCCTTCGTGTCCTGTTTCTCTCTCCGTATCCGATCTGTCCGCCCGTCCACGGCGGCGCCGTATTCATGTACAACACGGTGCGCGAGCTGGCCAGGCACTGCGATGTCCACCTGCTGATCGTTCTCGACCGTCCCGAACAACGCGGGGAGCACGCGGAGTTGGAGAACATGGTGGCCTCGGTGGAGTACTTCGACCGTGGCGCGCCCAAAGATCTCCAGGCGCCACTCTCGCTGCCGTACGCGGTCCGCGACTTCGCTTATCGCGATCTGGAATGGGCCGTCCATCGCCTGGTCTTCACGCGAGAGATCGATGTGCTGCAGCTCGAATACACCAATATGGCGCAGTATGGCGGCGAGTACCGGCGGCTGGCCTGCGTGCTGTTCGAACACGACGTCTACTTTCAATCCGTGGGCCGCAGCCTGCGGCTGAAAACCGCGTGGGAGTACCTGCGCGCGTTGCGCTTCGAGCTGCGCGCTCTTCCGAGATTCGACCTGATTCAGGCCTGCACTCGCGCCAATCGCGACTACCTGCTCTCCTTCGCGCCCAGGCTGGCCCCGCGCATCGACACCGGCACGCGCACGGGCATCGACGTCCAACGCTACTCGTTTCCCACTGACCCGCGCGAGCCGCTGACCATGCTCTTCCTGGGCAGCTTTCGCCACGAGCCGAATTTGCGCGGCTTCGAATGGTTCACCGCCGGCGTGCTTCCGCGCGTGCGCGCCCGATACCCGGCGGCGCGAGTGATTATTGTCGGCTCGGAGATGGAGCATTACAGTGTTGCGAAACTGCCGGGCGTGGAGATTCGCGGCTTCGTGCCCGACGTTCGCGAACCGCTGGCGCGCTACGCGCTGTTCGTGTGCCCGGTACTGAGTGGCTCGGGCATTCGGGTGAAGCTGCTCGAAGCGTTCGCCGCGGGCATTCCCGCGGTGGCCACGCGCATCGGCGCGGAGGGGATCTCGGCGCGCGACGGAGAACTGTGCCGGCTGGCCGACGACGGTGAAGCGTTCGCGCGCGCCATCGTGGAATTGTTCGAGAACGCGGGAGAGGCGGAGGCGATGGCGCGGCGCGCGAGAACGTACGTCGAGAACGAGCACGACTGCCGCCGTCTCACTGAGGCGTTGGTGGAGAGCTATCGGCGGGTGATCGAGCGGAAGCGCACCGCTCCGTCGCCGTCGCGGCTCGGTAAGGGTTGATCGAGGGGAAGCGGACACAGGCTGAAGCCTGTGCCACCATGTCCGTTACTTGCCGGTGCGGGCGGTCTTGAACTGCTTCGCGACGATGTCCGCGGTGCGCCTGAGTTGCTCGGGGCGCGTGCCCGCGGGCTTCTCCCAGGTGGACCACAGGACGTTGCGCGTTTTGCGATCCACCAGGAAAAAGGTGCCCTTCCCTCGCCCGAATGTCGATACCGGCGCGGTAGCCTGACCTTTGTCGGCAAGGGCAACCGCATCGCTGACCGAGGAATTCCTGTCTTTGTCCTTGTCCTTGTCGACATCGGCCTTCGGCGGGGCCGGTTTCGGATACAGATCCTCCAGGCGGTGCTCGAAGGTCTCGCCCAGTTGGTCGGTGAAGATCGCGTCCGCGTTCTGCGGGTCCGCGGCCACCTGCACCACGTGCATCGCGGTGAGCCGGTTGGCCAGATACTGATCCATTCCGCCACCCATGGGCAGAATGTAGACTGTCTGCACGGCGGCAAGCTGCGGCGCGGGCGCATCGCCGGCGGCAGCCGCCAGAACCGCGAGGCTCGACAATCCGATGACACAAAACCACTTCATCCCTTCATGATAGCCTGGTTGTTTCGTGTACAAATCCTCGAAGATCACGGTCATCATTCCCTGCCTCAATGAGGAGCAGGGCATCGAAAAGGTCCTGCGGCGCATGCCGGCGTTCGTGGACGAGGTGATTGTGGTGGACAACGGCTCCACCGACCGGACCGCGGACGTGGCGCACGCCTGGGGAGCGCAGGTGATTCGCGAAGCAGTGCGCGGCTACGGGCGCAGCTACAAGCGCGGATTCGCCAGCGCCCATGGCGACATCATCGTGACGCTGGACGGCGACCACAGTTATCCGCCGGACGCCATTTCGTATCTGCTGGAGGCCTTCCTGCACCTGGAGGTCGACTTCCTGAACGCGTCCCGCTTTCCGGTGCGCGATGCGCACGCAATGAGCCTCAAGCACCATCTCGGAAACCTGATTCTCTCGCTGGCGATGTCCATTCTTTACTTCCGCTGGGTGCGGGATTCGCAGTCGGGCATGTGGGTGCTGCGCCGTTCGATTCTGGAGCACATGGTGCTGGAAGCGGAGGGCATGGCGTTCTCGGAGGAGATCAAGATAGAGGCGTTGCGCAACCGGGGCATTCGCTTTGCCGAAATCTCCATTCTGTATTCGTCGCGGCTGGGCGAGGTCAAGCTCAATCCGTGGCGCGATGGAATGTACAACCTGTGGTTTCTGGTGCGGAAGCGCTTCAGAAGATGGCCACGAATGAATACGAATAAACACGGATAAAACAGATGTCCTTATTCGTGTGCATTCGTGGCTGAACGGCGCCTGTCTATGGTGACTGCGGTGATCCCCAACTGGAATCGGGCGGCTCTGCTCGCGATGGCACTGGATTCGCTGCGGCGGCAGACGCGGCCGGCTGAGGAGATCCTGGTGGTGGACAACGGCAGCACCGACAATTCCGTGGCGGTGGCGCGCGCGGCCGGGGCGCGGGTGATCCAGAGGCACGCCAACACGGGATTCGCGCGCGCCGTGAACGCGGGCATCGAAGCGGCCGCCGGAGAGCTCATCGCCATCGTTAACAACGACGTGGAGCTGGAGCCAGCCTGGCTGGAGACGCTGTGCAGGAGCCTGGCGGCGAGCGAGTACGGTTTCGCCACCGGCAAACTGCTGAACGCCAACCACGAGGGTGTGATCGACGGGAGCTGGGATGAGATCTGCCGGGGGGGCTGCGCCTGGCGTTGCGGGCAGGGGCGACCGGACAGCGAGGTCTGGAACCGGGGCCGGCCGATTCGCTTCGCGCCGCTCACCGCGGTGCTGTTCCGAGCCAGCGTATTCCAGCGCGTGGGTATGCTGGATCACAGTTACGAGTCTTATCTGGAGGACGTCGACTTCGGCATCCGATGTGCCATGAACGGCGTGGAAGGCCTGTATGTCCCTGAAGCGAGGGGCCGGCACCGTGGCAGTGCGACATACGGCCAGTGGAGCTATGACACGGTTCGGCTGCTGGCGCGGAACCAGTTGGTCCTGATAGCGCGTAGTTTCCCCGCTGGTTGGCTGGCCCGCTACGGCTGGCCGGTAATGGTGGCACAGGTGCTCTGGGGAGCCTTGGCGGTGCGCCACGGGCAGTTCCGCGCTTACGCCCGCGGCAAGATGGAGGGCGTGAGGCTCTTTCGGACGCTGCGGCGGGACCGCCCGGTTCACGACGCCCGGACGTTCCACAAGATCATCGGGGAGGCGGAGGACGAGATCAAAGCGCTGCAGAAGGCGACCGGCTATGACCTGTTCTGGCGGCTGTATTTTGCGCTGACATGACCGGCGTAACCGTGGTTACCGTCACGTTCAACTCCGAGCAGGTGATTGCTTCCTGTCTGGAATCGTGCCGCGATTATCCGGTAATAATGATTGACAACGCATCGACGGATGGCACGGTAGCGGCAGCGCGGCGTTTTTCCCACGCGCGTGTTATCGCCAACGTCGCGAACCGCGGGTTTGCAGCGGCCGTCAACCAGGCCGTTCGCGACTGCGACACCGATTTTGTTCTGCTGCTCAACCCGGATGTCACCCTGCTTACCGATGCTTCTCCGCTGCTGGCGAGTTGCAGTGCAGAGGGCGCCGGCGCGGCCGCGGGTCAGCTTCTCGGGGAAGACGGCCGGCCGCAAACGAGTTTCGGAATCCGCGCTTTTCCCACGGCGCTGACACTTATTTTCGAGGTGCTCGGACTCAACCGGGTTTTTCCGTGGAACCCGGTGAACCGGCGGTATCGCGATTCGCTCAGAAACCCCGACGCGGCTGCCGAAGTGGATCAGCCGGCAGGCGCGTTCCTGTTGTTTCGGAAACAGGTATGGGAGCGTCTGGGCGGATTCGACGAGGCGTTCTATCCGGTGTGGTTCGAGGACGTGGACTTCTGCAAACGCGTTCGCGAGGCGGGGTACAGGATCGTATATAATCCCGCTGTGAAGGCCCGGCACCGGGGAGGGCACAGCGTACGCGCCCTGCCGGGGGAGTACCGCGAACTCTGCTGGTATGTTAGCCTTCTAAGGTACGCATCGAAACACTTCGGCGCGCTCGGCTTCCGGTTGGTGAGCGCGTCGGTGGTGCCTGGCGCCATTCCGCGGGCGATCGCCAGCCTCGTGGCCGGTGGTGGCGCGGCCATGGCGGCGGCTTATTGCAGAGTAATGCGGTTCGCGGGCGGATGCCTGGTCTCGGGACGGCTTCCCGATCTTCCAGGGCCGCTTCGGCGCCAGATTGCGGCGGTATCGAGCCTGACAGGATCCGGACAAGTTACACCCAGCGCAAGGAACATTTAGGAGTAGAAACGAGCTTCATGTCCTCAAACGATCGGGTGTCCGTCACGATAGTGACCTATAATAGCGGCCGCTTCATACGCCGCTGCCTCGAATCCGTGCTGGCCCAGAAGTATTCCAACAAAGAAATCATCGTCATCGACAACGCCTCCACCGACGGGACCACCGACATTCTGGAACAATTCGAGGACCGCTGCCAGATCGCTTACAACGACGAGAACATCGGCTTCGCCGCGGCGCAGAACCAGGCCATCGAGCTGGCAACGGGCACGTGGGTGCTGACGCTGAATCCGGACGTTCTGCTGCTGCCGAACTTCATCCAGTCGCTGGTGGAAGCGGGCAGTTACGACGAGCGCATCGGGGCCGTGTGCGGGAAGCTGCTGACGATTCTGGCCTCGTTCGATCTGCCCGACCGGCCGCTGGTGGATTCCACCGGGATCTACTTCACGCCCATGCTGCGCCACCTCGACCGCGGCAGCCAGGAAGTGGACAACGGGCACTACGTCAACTACGAATACGTCTTCGGCGCCACCGCCGCAGCCGCGCTGTACCGGCGTTCCATGATCGACGACGTGACCATCGACGGCGAGTTCTTCGACACCGACTTCTTCGTCTACCGCGAGGACGCCGACGTGGCCTGGCGCGCCCAGTTGATGGGCTGGAAGTGCATCTACACGCCGCACGCGCGCGGCTATCACGTGCGCAGCGTGCTGCCGGGCAAGCGCCGCGCCCTGCCGGCGGTGATCAATATGCACTCGGTGAAAAACCGCTTCCTGATGCGCATCAAGAACGTGACCGGGCACCTGTACTGGCGGAACTGGCTCTCCATCACCGCGCGGGACCTGATTGTGGTGGGCTGCTGCCTGCTGCGGGAACAGAGTTCGCTGCGGGCGCTGTTCTACATCGCGCGCAACTGGAGCCGGGTGATGGAAAAACGGCGCGAGATCATGCGGCGCAAGCGGGTGAGCGACGAATACATCGCCGGCTGGTTCTCCTACCGGCCGGTGAGCAGGCCGGCGCGGATGCGGTCTCTGGTGCTGCGCTCGAAGGCGGCGTTTAGAGGGTAGGGACTGCGATCGCGGGGGTCAACGACGTTCGCTGCCGTCTTGTATGTGTACGTCGAAACGCTCCAGCGGTTCTCCGGTTTCATTTACAGGAACCAGAGTCTTGTCGCGAGTGTCGTGATCCCCTTCGAGATAGATCCAAGCCAATTCGGGCCGACCAGGATAAATGGCAACCTCCGATGGGCGCAACTCCGTTGGCCTCGCGGCCCCCCGTTCTCCATCGAGACGATAGTTGCCATGGGCGATCAGGTGACCTGCCTCATCCCACGCCCGACAAACATCCACGTCTCTGCCGGGATCGAACGAGCAATCAAACCACGCCGAGTCTTCCATCGTCACCACGTAGCGCGCTCGCGATGAAACGTCTGGAGGACGCGTGAATGGCTGCCAGAAGCCAAGGCCCACTCCCAGTCGGTAGACCGGCCGAGAAATCAGGATCAGCACCACAGCCCCAACCACGGTCAGAATGCGTCTGATCAAGATGGCCTCTCGTGACCATGATACCCTCACCTCGGTGATCGCTCCACCTCAATCCGCCGTGCTGTAGGATAGGTTTCTTGCAGAGATTGCGCATAGCAGTCGCGGGAACGCGGGGGATTCCGGCCAACTACGGCGGCTTCGAGACGTTCGCGGAAGAGCTGGCTACGCGGCTGGCCGGGCGCGGGCATGACGTGCGGGTGTACTGCCGCTATCGCTGGATGGAGCCGGTGTGGCGCGGCGTGCGGCTGACGTATCTGCCCACCGTGCGGCACAAGTACCTGGACACCATGGTCCACACCTTCCTGTGCACGCTGCACCTGCTCGTGCATCGCGTGGACGCGGTGCTCTACTGCAACGGCGCGAACGCGCTGTTCACGCCGTGGCCGCGCCTGCTGGGCATGCCGGTGGCGCTGAACGTCGACGGCCTCGAACGCAAACGCAAAAAGTGGAACGCGCTGGCGCGCGCTTGGTATCTGGTCTCCGAGTGGCTCTCCACGTTCTGCCCGTCGCGCGTGGTCACCGACGCGGAGCAGATTGCCGACTACTATCGCCGGCGCTGGGCGAAGCCGACCACGTTCATCCCGTACGGCGCGGAAACGGGCGCAGTGACGGGAACGGAGACGCTGCGGCGCCTAGGGCTCCAGCCTGGCGGATACTTCCTGTACGTGAGCCGCATGGAGCCGGAGAACAACGCCCTGCTGGTGCGCGAATCGTTCGAAAAAGTGGAGACCGGTCTGCGCCTGGCGCTCATCGGCGACGCGCCCTACGCGCAGGAATACATCCAGCGGGTGGGCGATACCACCGATCCTCGGATGGTCATGCCCGGAGCGATTTACGGCCCCGGGTACCACGAGCTGCAGTCGCACTCGTTCGCCTACATTCACGCCACCGAGGTGGGTGGAACGCATCCCGCGCTCATCGAGGCAATGGGGCGCGGGGCTGTTATTCTGTATCTGGACACGCCCGAGAATGCCGAAGTGGCCGGCGGAGTGGGCATAGCTTTCGAACCGTCCACCCTGGCGGAGCGCATGCGCGAGGTGCTGACAATGCCCGGCGAGGAGCGGGCGCGGATGGGACGGCGCGCGGCCGAACGCGTTCGCGAACGCTATAGCTGGGACGCGGTGACGGATGCGTACGAGCGGCTGTTCCAGGAGATGGCCGGAAACTGAGGTGCTGCGTGTGCGGGAACGCGGCTGCCGCCGCATGTCCCGGGGGTACTGCGACTGGGGTACTCATCGCTCTGGGACTGCTGGTTCTTGAGCGCTATCCAGCCGCCCCGCATACTGGGTTCGTGAGCCTTTTCGAAGCTACGCGGCGCCGCAGGGTACGGATTCTGTTCGTGTGTTACGCCAACGCCTGCCGCAGCCGTATGGCCGAGGGTTTCGCCAACGCGTACGCGCCCAACCTGGTGGAGGCGGCCAGCGCCGGTCTCGAACCGGCGAAGCGCATTTCGCGCCGTATGGTGGCGGTGATGGAGGAGAGGAACATTCGCGTGGACGGCCACGCCCCTCGTCCGCTCGCCGACTTCGACCTCGACTCGTTCGACCTGATTGTCAACCTGAGCGGCCGTTCCCTTCCACCCAGCACGGCGCGGGTCCTGCCGGTACCTTTGCCCGACCCGGCGCACGGCGATATGGATCTTCATCGCCAGGTGCGCGGCTCGGTGGAGCGGGTGGTGCGCACGCTGCTGGCCAAGCTGCACTCGGCGCGGGAGATCGCGGCCTGAGACGGGCCTACGCCTTGAGAAACGCCAGCAGATCGGCGTTGAACTTGTCGCGATGGGTAAAGGTGAGACCGTGGGGCGCGCCGGGATAGATCTTCAGCTCGGAGCCCTTGACTGTTTTCGAAGCGATCAGCGCCGAGGCAACGATCGGGACGATCTGGTCGTCGTCACCGTGGATAAACAGGGTGCGAACATCGAAGCGTTTCAGATCCTGGGTGAAGTCCGTCTCGGAAAACGCCTTGATACAGTCGAGTGCGCCCTTGAGTCCAACTTGCATGCTCTGCAGCCAGAACTGATCGCGCAGGCCTTGCGACACCCTGGAGCCCGGCCGGTTTGCGCCAAAGAATGGCGCGCTGAGGTCCTTGTAGAACTGAGAACGATCATTCGCTACGCCCGCCCGGATGGCGTCGAAGGCCTCCATGGGTAAGCCGTTTGGATTGGCTGCGGTCCTGAGCATCAATGGCGTTACCGCGCCCACCAGGACGGCCCCGGCCACGCGCTTCGTGCCGTGGCGGCCGATGTAACGCGCGACTTCGCCTCCGCGGGTCGAGTGGCCCACGTGGATCGCGTCTTTCAAGTCGAGTATTTCAACGAGCGTGGCGAGGTCATCGGCGTAGGTGTCCATCTCGTTTCCGTTCCAGGGCTGGCTGGACCGGCCATGGCCGCGGCGATCATGGGCGATCCCCCGGTATCCGTTGGATGCGAGGAAGAAAAGCTGCTCGTCCCACGCGTCGGCGTTGAGCGGCCACCCGTGGCTGAAGACTACAGGCTGTCCCTGGCCCCAGTCCTTGTAGTAGATCCCGGTCCCGTCTTTCGTCGTTATGGCACTCACGACATGAGCTCCCTGTTTGAAATCGTGCTTGCAGCACATGGGTGTAGATGACAAAGGCGGGGACGAAGTTGCCAGTGCTGTTCCGCGGCGCCCCTCATTACTATAGGAATGTGAACTCGTTCGCATATCGGAGCTGGGTGGAGGTGTCGCTGGGGCAGATTGCCCGCAACTTCCGGGCAGTGCGCGAGGTGGTGGGCGCGGGCGTGGAGGTGATGCCCGTGGTTAAGGCCGATGCCTACCGTCACGGCGCGGTGGAGGTCTCCCGGCGGCTGATCGCGGAAGGCGCACGCTGGCTGGCGGTGAGCAGCGTGGAAGAGGGCGCGGCGTTGCGCGACGCCGGCATCGGCGCGCGGGTGCTGGTGATGGCCGACTTTCTGCCCGCCGAACGCGCCGGCCTGCTGGAGTACCGGCTCACTCCGGTGATCCATTCGTTGGAAGACATCGCCGCGTGGGACGCGCTCGGCCGGGAACGAGGCTGCGCGGCGCCCTATCATCTCAAGGTGGACAGCGGAATGGGCCGGCTGGGCACGCGCGGGACGGCGGCCGACATCGCCGCGGCGGTTCATGCGGCCTCGAGCGCGCGGCTCGAGGGCATCATGACCCACCTTGCGTCCGCGGCCAACTATAGCGGCACGCAGACCACCGAGCAGATCGCGGCGTTCACGCGATTGCAGACAGAACTGGGGCGGCTGGGCATCCGGCCCGACTACGTGCACGTCTCCAGCAGCATTCCCATCGCCTACGGCAGGCGGGAAGCCTGGCAAAAGATGGTGCGGCCCGGCCATGCCGTTTACGGGTACGTGTCGGCGGTTTCCAAAGGCGTGGCGCCCGAGCGCGTGCTGAGCGTCAAGCCCGCTTTGACGTGGAAGGCCAGTGTGCTGGCGGTGAAGGAGCTGCCCGCCGGCGCGCTGGTCGGCTACGGCGGCATGTATCGCGCGCCGGGGCCGATGCGCATCGCGGTGCTGGCGGCGGGCTACGCCGACGGCATCCCGCACCGACTGGGGAATCGCGGCGCGGTGATCGCCGCGGGGAAACTTGCGCCGATCCGCGGCGCGGTGTCCATGGACCTGACCACCATCGACGCCACCGCCACGCCGGAGCTCAAACCGGGCGATGCAGTGACGCTGCTGGGCACGGAGGGCGGAGTAAGCATCGACGCCCAGCAGATTGCTCGCACGGCCGGGACCATCTCCTACAGCGTGCTATGCGGCATACACGCGCGGGTCAAGCGGGTGTACGTCGAATAGACACAAAGTTGCGGTAAACCTCCGAAGACCTCTTGCTGACACGCGCGGCTCAGAAACGCATGCACTTACCGAGCAGCAACGGTGACGAAGCGGATGCCGGATGGCCTTTCTCAGCAGCCCTCTTCTCAAAGCGGGACGATTCCGTCCGATACGTCTGATGAGGCCCGAAGAACAGCCGTGAAGAAACAAATCGCAATTGGAACAAAGTTACTGACCAGCGTTGGGGCGCTGCTGCTGATGCTTGTCGCTCTGGCGGCGAGCGCTCTGTATTCGGTCGGCAGCATGCAGGCCGGGCTGAACACCTCGGTCACCACCACCGGTAAGAAGATGGACACGGCCGGCGAGATGGCCGCTCTGGTGAACATGATGCGCACCAACGAGCGCGGCATGATCATATTCTCGGCGATGAACGAATCCGCGCACGTGAATGCGGAAGCGAACCTCTTCGATCAGCGAGCCACCGCATTCGGCCAACTCATCGGGGAAATGAAGCCACTGCTGACCACCGAGCGCGGCCGCCAACTCATGGGGAACATAGAGGAGGAACTACCCCGGTTCATTCAAGCCGTGCAGGAGATGCGGGGAATGTGCGAGGCGGGAAAAACGGCCGACGCGGTTGCGCAGCTGCGCGACCACGTGGTCCCGCCGGCCGACGCCATCGAGAAAGCGATCGAGGAGCTGAAGGAGCGGCAACGGGGCTCCTTCCGCCAGACGGTGTCCGACGGCGCACAGCAGGCCTCGGTAGCTCGCTGGGTCACGTGGTCGCTGGCCCTGCTGTCTCTGCTGATCGCTGCCGTGGTGACCAGGGTGGTGATGGCGATGACCCGTCAGCTTCGAGCGGCCGCGGCGGAGCTGGACGAAGGCATCTCCCAGATTGGCAGCGCCTCCGCGCAGGTGGCTTCTTCCAGCCAGGCCATGGCGGAGGGGGCCTCGCAACAGGCCGCCTCGCTCGAGGAGACGTCGGCGTCCACCGAAGAGATCACCTCCATGACCCGCAACAACGCGCAGAGCTCGCAGTCGGCCGCCGAGCTGATGACCGTGGCTCGCCAAACGGTCGGAGAGGGGAATCGCGCGCTGCAAGAGATGATGACGTCCATGCAGGAGATCAACAGCTCCAGCGACAAGATCGCGAAGATCATCAAAGTGATCGACGCCATCGCTTTCCAGACCAATATCCTCGCGCTGAACGCGGCGGTGGAGGCGGCGCGCGCGGGCGAGGCGGGCATGGGCTTCGCGGTGGTGGCCGACGAAGTGCGCAGCCTGGCCCAGCGTTCCGCGCAGGCGTCCAAGGACACGGCGGCGCTGATCGAGGAATCCATCGCCAGCTCGCGCGGGGGCAAAGCGCGCCTGGAGAACGTGAGCGGCGTCATGCGCTCCATCACCGCCGCCGCGGAGCAGGTGAAGAAGCTGGTGGACGAGGTGAGCAGCGGCAGCCAGGAGCAGACCCGGGGCATCGAACAGATCGCCAAGGCAGTGGCGCACATGGATCAGACTACGCAGACCACCGCGGCCACGGCCGAGGAAGGGGCCTCGGCGGCCGAGGAGCTCTCGGCGCAGGCGCAGACCATGGGTCAGGCGGTGCGGCAGCTTCGAGCGCTGGTGGATGGCAGCGCGGCGTTGGCGGCATAGTATCCTGAGCGCGCTGGCTGGCTGCCGCGTTTTACGCGGCGCGCAGCCGACTTGCAGGCTGAGGGCCCAATGCCACTTACTTTCCCCGGCGTCCCCAGCGCTGAACCCTTGCACAGACCCGGCGGCGGGATGGTATCCTGCGCGCGCGTTTGTAACCCGCGCAGAGCGCCGATTGGCAATCGGCGCGCAGGTCGGCAACCTGCCCCCACGTTACCCGCCTTGTTCCAGCGACCCCAACAAATCCCGGAAACGCCGGCGCGCGACCTCCAGCCGCTGTCCGCTCTTCAGTACCACTTCGCCCGATCCGCCAGGCAGGGGATGAACCTCGGCCACGGCATACAGACTGATCAGCGCGGAACGGGAAACACGAAAGAAGCGCGCGGGGGCGAGGCGCCGCTCCAGTTCGTTGAGGGTCGGGTCCATCCAGTACGATGCGCCGTCCGTGACCAAGCTGGTAAGACCTCCTTCGGAGGCAAAGAACAGGACCCGCGATTCGTGCACCACCAGGTAAGACGGGCCGTTTCTGACCAGAAAACGCGCCGTGCGGGCCGGCTGGCTCCGGACCGCCCGATCGAGCGGGATCTCGCCGTGGTCCGGCGCGGACGTGCGAACGCGATCCAATGCGTGGGCCAGACGAGCGCGGCTGATCGGTTTCAGGAGGTAGTCTACCGCGGCCAGCTCAAACGCATCCACAGCATGCTCGTCATAGGCCGTGCAGAACACGATCAGCGGGCGGGGCGCCCGCAGCGACGAGGCGATGTCCAACCCGGTGCAGCCGGGCATCTGGATGTCCAGCAGGATCAGGTCAGGCTTCAGCCGGCCGGCGAGTTCCATCGCCTGGACGCCGGTCTCGGCTTCGCCAACGATCTCCACGTCGCTATGCGAGGCCAGCAACTGGCGCAGACGTGCGCGCGCGGGCGCCTCGTCATCCGCGATCAATGTATGTATCACGGTCCCGTTCCAAGTCTCCCACCGCGGCGAACTCGCGGGGGATGGTTAGAAGAACCCGCGTGGAGCTGGATCCCGACTCCCAGCACAACTTCGCGGAGTCGCCGTAATAGCCCTTGAGGCGCTCGGCGACGTTGCGCAGGCCATGCCCCGCCGACGCGGCCAGCGAAAAGCCGGGTGGAAAGCCAGGGCCGTCATCGCATACCTCAATGGACGCCATGGAGCCGGCGACCCGAATCCGCAACGCCACGAAACCCTTCCCTTCCACCATGGAGGTACCGTGACGGATGGCGTTTTCGATCAGCGGCTGCACACACATGGCGGGCACGGAAACTCTGGCTGCCTCGGGATCGACGGCCAGCTCCACTCCGAGGCGTTCGCCGAAGCGGGCCTGTTCCAGGCTCAGGTAGGCCGCGGCAAACTCCGCCTCCTCGTCCAGGCGCGCCCATTCTCTTTCCGATTTCCGCAGGGTGTAGCGGAATACCTGCGCCAACTGCTGGATGGCGTCATCGGCGAGGTCGGGCCGCGACGGAAGCAAGCCGGCCACGGCGTTGAGCGCGTTGAACAGGAAATGCGGGTTGATTTGCGCGCGCAGGGCCCTGAGTTCGGCGCGGCTGGCGAGAAGCCGGAGTTGTTGTTCGCGTTCCTGTTGCCTCGCCTGCTGCTCGCGGAAGCGCACGTTCTCAAGCACCACGCCGAGGGAGCGGGCCAGCGAGTCCAACAGCCGGCGATCGTCGGTCATGTAAGGAATGCCGGAGGGGCGCGATCTCAGGGCCACCTGCCCGAGGCCCTGCATGACGGCCACCAGGCCTTCGCCGGGGCCCTGCCCGGGGGGCCATCCGAATTGCACTTCCGCGCTACATCCAAAGACATCCGACAAGCTGCGGGCGGCGCGCCCGCGAAGGTCATCCTCGGTCACCGCCATTTGCAGCTCGCGGAGCACGAGGCGTTCCGCCTCCGCCGGCGAATAGCGGCGCCGCAGGAAGAGCCGGTCCACCAGTAGCCCGAGAGCCGAGTCGATCCACGGCGCCAGCAGCCAGAAGGCCGTGAGTATGAGAATGATGGTCAACCGGTCGGGCACATGTTCGGCCGACAGGAGCAGCGCAAGGGCGACGAACGCAAAGCAGAAGAACAGGCCGCGCTTGATCAGGAGATCGAAGAAGATCAGGCGCTCCCGGTAGTACAGGGTCACGCAGAAGAACGCCAGCAACAGATAGTCGGGCGCGAGTATTGTGACCGGCGAGGGCGAAAACAGGCTGGCCACGGCGACCATCACGGTCAGGCTCAGCAGCACGCCATACCAGACGCGCAGGCGGCGATTCCCGCGGTCGGGAAACAGAAGGCCCAACGCGGCCGCGGCGGCGAGCATGACCGCCGGCGCCTGATCGCGGAAGGGCACCGACAGCGGCGAAACATCGTCGATAATCAGCGCCACCGCGACCGCGGCGCTGAGCCCGTAGAACGCGAACGTCACCGGGCGGATGCGGTCCCGCGAGACCAGATGGAGCAACAGCGGCGGCACCAGCCCCGTGGCCAGATCGAGAGCCGCGGCCAAGGGCGTTTCCAACCGCGGTTCCATGCGCACCAGAACATTGATCAGAAACGCCGCCGCGCATACCAGCGTGAATGCCATGAACACCGCATCCCGGCGGGCGGAGGCCTCCCGCCAGTAATGCAGCGTCAACACCGAGAACGTCAGCGCCCCGAAGGCAGTGACCATCAGCGTGATTACGTACAGCGCATCGTAGCCGGCGATGGTCATGGGCTGTCTTGCACGGGCTTGCCGGTCACCGTTTTCAGCGCCTCCAGGATAGCCTGGTAGTTGTTTTTGTCGGCTTCCAGCAACACCGCGCCCTTCTTCCCGTCGTCCCCGAGGAATTCGATGCCGATGAAATGGTTCCTGCTCTCATGCAGGATTCCGAACAGCACCAGGGGGTTCACGAACACCACGCTCAACGTCACCATGTCGGCCAGGCGCCGGTACGCACGTTCACCATAGCTCAGGGTTGTAACCTGGGAAGGCGCCAGCTTCAGCGAGCTCCGGTGCGCGAATACCAGCGTGATACTGGCGGGGGTTACGGCGAGCGTTGTGTTCCAGTCGTACGGGTTCACCTTGGCGGGCACCGTGCCGCCGCTGTAACGGATCTTGTTCCACGAGTTTCCATTCCCCGCGAGGAGGTGGGTGGCCAGCACCGCCAGCCCGACGATGCGCTTTGCTGGGACCCGCACGGCGAGTCCAGTATAAGAAGAGCAGGGCGCGGACACAACCGGCGCCTGGTGACTGGCGCTAACCGCCGATGAGTGGTCACCTGGCGATCTTCGCAGGTTCCCGCCGCCCACGGCCGGAATTCAGCCGGTCATGAGAACCTGGTTGCCGTGAGGATGGAACGGTCATATCATCCGATCCATGCGGACGATCTTTGCGTTCATCATGCTGGCCGGCGTGGCATCGGGCCAGAACAGCGATCTCGGCCTGCTTGCCGGCATCGCGGGACCAAAAGACCAGACCACGGTGACGGACAGCACCACGACAGCCTCGGGCTCGGTGGCTCCGAGTTTTCAGGTGAATTATGCCTGGCAGGTGCGGGAGAGCACAGCCGACCTGTATATCGAGCTGCCGCTGGTGGTTCCGGTGCGGGAGAGCGGAGCCGTGGTGGCCGGTCCCGGCGGAACGGCGGTCAGCGGGAGCTCGGGCCCGGATCTCTTCTTCACGCCCGGCCTCCGCATGAAGGTGTCGCCGGAGTCGCGGGTTTCGTTCTATGCAGCGGCCGGGCTGGGCGTCGCCTCGTTCGGCGCAACCTCGACCATCGGCCCATCACTCACGGTGGTCACCGGGAGCCGCCAGACTTCGCTGGCGTTCGGTTTCGGCGGCGGGGTGGACTTTCGCCTGACCCGCCTGTTGAGCCTGCGCGCAGACGTCCGCGATTTCGTCACGCGGGCCGGCCTGGGCGGAGCCTCCGGCAGGATCCACGCGATATTGCAGGCGGGGATCGCGTTTCACTTTTGAAGGAGCGGAGGAGAACGAAGAAGCTGTTCCAACACGGGGTGCGGGCCGGGTTCACTCCTTCTTTCTTTGCGCATGACGCGAAACGCCACCGCGTCGCCCGGTTGCATGCGGCTCTGAATCCGGCGCACGTCGTCCACCGAAGCGACCGGCTCGCGGTTGATGGACACGGTGATGTCCTTTTTCCTGAATTCCGATGTCCTCGGCGAAGGAATCCGCGTCGACGCCGATCACCTCCACGCCATGCTTGTCCGCGAGGCCCTGGCTGGCGCGCTCGGAATCGGAAAGCGCGCGGATGCGGATGCCGAACTTCGCCTGGCTGGGCGCCTCGCTCTTCGGCTCCGGCTGCTCTTCTTCGAGGCCTGCAATCTCGAGACGGTTCTTGAACACATCCGTGCGGTCGAGGATGGCCATTTTGAAGCTCATCTTCCTGCCGCCGCGGTCCACGTCAAAGGTGGCCACCGTGCCAACGGGCGAGTCGGCCACGCGCGTTACCAGATCGTCGCCGTCCTTGATCGGCTTGCCGTCCGGCGCGGTTTGGCCTGTTCATTCTCACGCTCTCGCCCGGCTCAGCCAGCCCCGGACCTTTTCCCTCATCCGCTCGAGCAGGCCGGGCGTCGCAGCGGGCGGTTCCGCCTGCCCGGGCGGCGGCGATTGCTGGGTGACCGCACCGGACGCCGGCGGCGCCCACGGCTCCCTGGCGGCGCGGCGCACACGGTATCCCTGCAGGACGAAATCGTTGCGATACAGTTTGCCGTCGCCCTCCTGCAGAATCATGCTGAACTTCGGCTGCGGGCCCGGCGTGACCTTCACTGGATAGTAGCCGATCACGCTCCGCTGGATGTATCCGGTTTCGTACTGGTGGTGCCTGGGGTTCCACACGAAGTATCGGAAACTGTCGAAATCGTAGGGAACGGCGGTCTGCGATTGCGTGGTCCAGAGCCAGTCATACTTCACGCGGCCGCTGTCGCGCACCTCCGCCATGGCGAAGTACGCGGCGATGCGGTGGCCTTCGGAATACTGCGCCACTTCGTCCGGGATGGCCATGACCAGCATGCGCGTGAGCACCCACCCGGCTGCGCCGTCTTTGGTGCGCACCAGCGTCCAGTCCTCCATCGGCACCGGTGGCCCTTCGGGCGGCGGCTTCGGAGCGCGCGCGGGCGCGTCGGTCTGGCCGGTCTTCGACAACTCCTGCCAGTTCGCGGGAAGCCCCGGCGCGGGTGCGGCGGGCGGGCGGAGCCGCTGACGGCTGTCCCAGTCGTCGCTCTGCGGCTTCTTCCTCTCGGTCTTCGGCCTGGCGGGAAGCAGCCGTACGGGGGAAGCGCTCGCTCCCGGAAGTCTCGGCGCAATCTTGTGCGCGAGTACCTCCACCCGGGTGCCCTCGCGGAACTGGAAGAAGGAAGGACTGTTCCGATCGGGAGCGGTGTGCATATTCACCGGTTCATAGGAGACCGCCGCGCCCTGAGAGGTGAGCGAGGCGGCCTGATCGGTGAGCGCGCGCAGCTCGTTCATCTGCTCCTTCGTCATGAGCTGCTTCACGTCGGTCCAGCCTTCGTGGCCATCCGCGGTGCGAACACGCGCGAAGATGCGCCTCTGCTCCAGGACGTCCACCTTGTCGCCGTGCGCGAGCGTAGCCACAACCGCCGATTTCGGGCTGATTCCCTGGAGGATGTGTACCGTCATCGGCCCGGCGAATGCCTCCCCTAGGGCCGGCCGCCGGGACTGCGTATTCGAGGCGCAGGACACCAGCAGCAGGCATGCGAAGGGCACGAGCGCGAATCGTGTACGGGTGATACGTTTGAGTGTAGCGAGTTTGTCCGTGAGCGAGGTCGAGGCCACCGAATACTATTGTCCCGCTTGTGATGCGCCGGTTGCCGATCCGCTGGTGTGCGGCGACTGCGCGGCCGTCATCTGCCGCCGCTGCGGCACGCCGCTGGAGAAGGCGGACGAGTTGGGCATCGGCTGAACGTGGCCCGGTAACATCCTGCAAACTCGGGACATCGGGACCGAGCCGCGACGGTCACGGAGCGTTCCATACTACCCCGCCGAGTACTCCCGCACGAAGGCGTCGATGCGTTCCAGGCCCCTCCTCAACTCCTCCATCGAGGTCGCGTAGGAGATGCGGACGTGCTCGCCGGTTCCGAACGCCTCGCCGGGCACCACCGCCACGTGCGCTTCCGCGAGCAGTCTCTCGGAGAACTGCAGCGCCGAGGCGATTCCTTTGCGAAATGCGACCGAGACGTTCGGGTACGCGTAGAAGGCGCCCCTGGGCACGGCGATCCGCACGCCGGGAATCGCGCGCAGCCGCTCCACCACAAAGTCGCGCCGCCGGCGATATTCTGCCAGCATCACGTCCACCGAACCCTGTGGCCCGGTAAGCGCTTCCACGGCAGCCTTCTGCGCGATGGAGGTCGGATTCGAAGTGCTGTGGCTCTGCAGTTTCGACATGCCGCCGATTACCGCCGCAGGCGCCAGAGCGAAGCCGATGCGCCAACCGGTCATGGCGTACGTCTTCGACAGCGAACCGGCCACCAGCACGTGTTCCTTCGCACCCGGCAGCGCGGCGATCGAGTACGGCTCATCCGCGGCTTCGTAGAGGAAACGGCAATAGCACTCGTCGGTCATCAGCCAGATGCCGCGGCTGGCCGCAAGCTGGTAGATGCGTTCGAACTCCGCGCGGCCGAGCACGCCCCCGCTGGGGTTCGACGGCGAGTTGATGATCATCAGCTTCGTCCTGGCGGTGATGTGCGGCTCGAGGTCGGCGGCGGTAAACGTGAAACCGCTGGCTTCGTCAGTAGCGGCGAACACGCAGCGTCCGCCGGCGTAGTTGACCACGTCCTTGTAGGTGACCCAGTAAGGCACCGGTATGATCACCTCGTCGCCCGGATTCAGCAGCGCCTGGGTGATGTTGAAGATGGCATGCTTGCCGCCCACCGTCACCATGCACTCGTTGGGCGCGTAACTGGTGCCGTAGTCCGTGCGATGGCGCTCGCAGATGGCCTTCTTCAGCTCCGGAGTTCCGCCGGCCGCCGTGTATTTGGTGAAGTTCGCGTCCAGCGCGCGAACGGCCGCCGCCTTGATATTGTCCGGGGTGGGAAAATCGGGTTCGCCCGCGCCGAAGTCCACCACGTCCACGCCTTCCCGGCGAAGACGGTCCGCGTCGGCCGCCACCTTCATCGTGGAGGATTCGCTGATCCGCGCGATCCGATCCGCCAGTGTTTTTGGTGCCGCTGTCGTTGCCTGCATGATCTGCTCAATGCTCCTCTATCGTTATTCTCTCCTTCAGACGCCTCTCCACGCTGGCCGGAACCAGCCCGGAGATGTTGCCCCCCAGCCGGAACAGGTCTTTCACCAGACGCGAGCTGAGGAACGAATGGGCCTCGCTGGCCATCAGAAACACCGTCTCCAGCTCGGGGCGCAGCCGCCGGTTCATCAGCGCCATCTGCAACTCGAACTCGTAGTCGGAGATGGCCCGGATGCCGCGCAGAATCAGGGTGGCGTTTTGCCGCGCGGCGTAGTCCACCAGCAGCCCATGGAACGAGCTGACTTCCACGTTCGGGTACCCGGCCACTGCTTCGCTCAACATCGCCATCCGCTCTTCCACCGTGAACAGCGGCTCCTTCTGGGAGTTCCGCAGGACGGCCACAATGAGCCGGTCCACCAGCTTCGAGCCGCGGTCAATCATATCCAGATGGCCGTTGGTAATCGGGTCGAACGACCCTGGGTAGATGGCGACAACGCGGGCCGGCTTCGGATTCACGGGTATCACCTGATTATAGCGGGTGGGAGGCGTTCATACGGATTGAATGGAGCGGGAGACCGGATTCGAACCGGCGACATCAACCTTGGCAAGGTTGCACTCTACCAACTGAGTTACTCCCGCTTGCCCCCTTCATTCTCTCGTGGCCGAAACGGACCTGTCAAGGTTCGGTGGGAGGCGCGGGAGGCACGCGACGCGCCGCCGTTGAGCCGGACCCCGGCCGGCCAGCCTCCAAAGACGGGTGGATTCCTGGAGTCGTCTACAAGGCGCAGTTGGCCACAAAGGCGTCCAATCGGCCGTCGCCGGTCAGGTCGCCTAACGCAAGGCCCCAACTGAAAGCGTCCCGTTGTTGAGCCACACCTCACTGGGCGTTCCGGAATGGGGGCTTCCACAGGCGAGAAAGATGCCGAGGCTGCCGTCGCCGTTCAGGTCGCCTAACGCCACACTCTGGACCCACTGGTGGCCGATGATCTGGCCGCAGTCGCGGAAGCGGCCTTTCCCGTCGTTCAGATAGGTCCTTCCGGCATGGCCAGGCATGGTGAGCGCCAGCACTATGTCCGTGTGACCGTCCCCATCCGAAGGTCCTCCGGAAGCGTCGGCGGGTGGAGAGGCTTCCAGGAGGCCGGCGGTCAGCAGAGAGATGGCGGGAACTCCCCGCCGCAAAATGCAATCCTCATGCGCGCACCACGTGAATCTCGAACACGCACCGTTTCCCGCCGCGCAGCACTGATTCCTTCAGCTCCACCCGGACTTTCCTCTGCAACAAAGTCTCCCAAGTGTGCTGCTGCCAGCCCAGAGAACAGTTGCAAACCACCGGCGGAGTGTTCTGATGACGGCTGTTCAGCGGACACCAGCAGTCGGAGCGCTCCGGCGAGGTCATGGTGATGACGCCCTTCTCGCGATCCCAGGTCACTTCATCGCCCGATGAACTCTGTTTGATCAGTTTGCAGAAGCCGTCGAAATCGCCACGAAGCTGCACGACAGTCTGGTCCCAGAGACTGGAGCAGAAGCCGCCCATGTCGTGCAGGGTCTGGTTCAGTTCCTTTTCATCCATCCGGTCCGACAGAATCTGCAGCATCCTGGCGTAGCGCTCTTTCACGAACCGCAGGCGCCAGTCCTCGGGATTCGCCGTCTGGGCAGCGGACAGGCTGGAGGCGGGAATCAGGCTTCCCGCCGTGCAAGTGCACAAGCCGGCGGCGCACGTACTCAGGAACTCTTTTCGATCCATTGATGTTCTCCTTCAGGACGGCCGGGTCAAACCTTCTGCAACTCGACAAAGCCGCTTCGCTTCAGCCGGCGCAGCATCTGCGTCTCCTCCGTGCGGGCCTTCGCGGGCTCACCCACCCAGGCCTTGAAGTACCAGTCGAGGTAGTGCTTGTATCCTTCGCCGCCCCAGTTGTCGTTCATGGCCAGGTGGCGCTGCTTGTCGTCGTACTCGCGCGTGATCTCCTCGGCCTCTTCTTTGGTCAGCCGATGGTACTTCTCGTTGTGGATGACGCCGGCCCCGTCCAGACGGCCCTTGAGAACCGCCGGCTCCTCGGTAGGATAACCCAGCACCAGGGCTATGATGGGGAAACAGTGGGTCTGCGGCAGATCCAGCAGCGTCCAGAGCCGCTCCATGTCCCCGCGATGAATGCCATTGGTAAGCAACGAATCGACACCCAGCGACCGGGCTGCGATCACAGCAGTCTGGGCGGCCAGCACCGTGTTGATGGCGGCGGTAACGAAGCTCTCCATCGTGCCCGGGTCGTACTCGTGCCCGAGCGACTCGGCGCTGGCCTTCATGCGGTTGTAGTCGGCGCAGTACAGCAGCAGGCAGCCGCCCTTGTATCCGCAAACCCGGCCCATCATTCCGCGATCTTTGATCACGATGATGGAGTAGCTCTGGTTGTTGGAGGCGTTCGCCGTGCGCAGACTCGCCTGCAGGATGGTCTGCAGCGCCGCTTCCGGGACGGGCTTGTCCAGGAAGTTGCCATGAATCGTGCGCAGCCCTCGAATGGTCCGGATGACCTCGTTCGACGATGCGGCCGGCGCGGTGTCCGCGGCCAGCCCGGCTGCCCCGGCCTCGAACGCGAGCAGCCCACCGCCCGCCAGCGCGCTGTCGCGAAGGAAGCTCCGCCGGGAATCCTGTTTCTCTGCTGCCTTTACCATTGCGGATCTCCGTTCTTTCGCCGCCCGGCGGCTGCGAGCAGAGATCCGAACAGTCCAGTCCGGACTCAGGGGTTTGGGATGGGATACGCAAGCGGCCTTCCAACCTTGCGCCCTGCTAATCTCGCGGGTTCCGTCCCCGCGGTAGCATCCCGCTGTCCGGTGCCGGGACATGCTGCCCAAAACCGTACACTCGGACGCTGCTGCGACCTGCCCCGGCGAAATCGCCACAGGATCTGCACCGTAACCCCGGATACAAACCTGAGCTGCAAAGCTCCGGTCAGACCTTCGGCCACGCCAAGTTCGCAGAATCGCTGGCCTGCTGCTGGTGGGCTGGCGAACAGTCACATTCGGGGCTGTTCCTGTTCTCGGCATTCGCTTGATTACAGAAGGGTTACAGAAAATGGAAGTTGGTGGCTGCTGGAATTGACACGTATGCTATGCTGAGGCTCCACTTAGGAGGCGACTGGCTGGGGAGGTTCAGTCGCCCTCAACACAATACTATCGGCAGATAGCCCGGATCTGAGGGATGTGTCGATTTCCACAGATGTGGAAATCTTGTGGAAAAGGTGCGTGCGGAAAACAAATGAACTGCTGGGAACAAATCAAATCGAGACTGGCTTTACAACTAACATCGGAGGCGTTCCAGAACTGGTTGTCACGGACGTCGTGGCGCGCATCGGAGGGTTCCGCGATGCACGTCGCGGTGCCCGATGAGGTCACTCGGGTCTGGCTGCAACAGGAGTATTCCGGTGAGATCTGGACGGCGATACGCGATCTGGGACTTCCGTTTACCCGAATTATCTACGAGCTGGAGTCATCGCGGCTGGACGCGGCCCCTCGAAGCTTCGAAAAGGACCTGGGCGGAATTTCGTTTGCTCCTTCCATAAGCCTGAACCCGCGCTTTACCTTCGACACTTTTGTGGTGGGATCGTGCAACCAGTTTGCCCACGCCGCCGCCAGAGCCGTAGCCACGGTACCCTCGAAGACGTACAACCCGCTGTTTATTTACGGTGGCGCCGGCATGGGCAAGACTCATCTGATGCATGCCATTGGCCGCGAGCTCAACAGCCGCTTTACAAAGATCAAGGTCGTGTTCACCTCGAGCGAGCGCTTCATGAACGAGATGATCAACTGCATCAAGCTCGACCGCATGCAGACGTTTCACACCTACTACCGCTCGGCTGACGTGCTGCTCGTCGATGACATCCAGATCCTTGCAAACAAGGAGCGCACCCAGGAAGAGTTTTTTCACACCTTCAATGAGCTTTATGAGCATCAGAAGCAGATTGTCGTCTCCAGCGATTCGCCACCCAAGAGTGTCACCGGGTTGGTGGACCGCCTGCGCTCGCGATTCGAATGGGGTCTGATGGTGGATGTGCAACCCCCGGACCTGGAAACCAAGATGGCCATCCTTGACAAAAAGGCGGAGAGCGAAGGAATCAAGCTGCCTGAGGATGTGCGTATCTTCATCGCCACCCGGACAAAGTCCAATGTCCGTGAGCTGGAAGGCTCACTAGTTAAGCTGATCGCGTACTCATCCGTAACAGGCAGCCCCATAACGATGCCTATGGCGCAGCAGGCGCTCAAGCATCTTAGTGGTGGAACCGAGCGCCGTATCAGCATCGACTCCATCATTCGAGCGGTAGCCGATAAGTTTAACCTCCAGCCTGCTCAGCTCAAGCAGAAGACGAACGCACAAGAAATCGCTTACCCTCGTCAGATCGCCATGTACCTGATCAAGGAGCTGACTCCCGCCTCTCTTCCCGAGATCGGCCGTGCCTTCAACGGCAAGCATCACACTACTGTTTTGTACTCGGTTCACAAGATTGAGGAGTTGCGCCATAAGAATCAGGATTTGAACAGCTTGTTGCACAGCATAAGTGATTCATTCCATTGATGATGCTGATTCTGATCTGCAACAACCTGCGATCCCGGCTGTGGGCCGCTGTGGAGCAATCACCGGATACCTCCGTCATCCACGATTCCCACCTTCGTTTCCACAGCACACAGTAGCGGGAACTGACTGGTTTTTGTATAATTTAGAGAGAAATCAACGAATCCACAGACCCTATGACTACGGTTCTTACCTTAGATGGATTTGAACGACCTGTAGGAGTAGTCGTAGCGGCACGGAGCCAACGATGGAGTTCACTGTAAGTAAGGCTGATCTGGTTCGTGAACTGAGCTTGTCTCAGGGGGTGGTGGAAAAGAAGACTACCATTCCGATCCTCTCCAATGTGCTGGTGGAGGCGTTGGATGGGCGCATTCAGTTGACCTCGACGGATCTTGAGCTGGGTGTACGCTGCTCCTGTCCGGCGCGCGTTAAAAAGCCGGGAGCCGGGACAATTCCGGCGAAGAAGCTCCTTGACTACGTTCGGTTGCTTCCAGACGCGGATCTCGATGTAAAGTTGCAGGAGAATCACTGGGCCAGTTTGACCTGCGGCCGGTCACGGACACGCATTGCGGGGATGTCACGGGAGAGCTTCCCGGAGCTTCCAGTCATGCCTGAGGCCATAGCAGCACTGCCTGTAAAGGCATTGTCCAATATGATTACGCGCACCATCTTCGCCATCTCCATGGAAGAGTCACGGTTCACTTTGAACGGTGCGCTGCTGTTGCTGAAGCCGACCGGAGTTGTTATGGTGGCCACCGATGGCCATCGCTTGGCCATGGTGGAGACTACTCTCGATTTGCCATCCATTGTCGGACAGTATCGAGCTTTGATGCCGCGGAAGGCCATGGGCGAGATCCTCAAACTGGCCGCCGAAGCGGGTGCGGACGACGCTATTGAGTTCTCCGGCGATGACAATCACCTGTTCTTCCGCCTTGGGGAGCGTCTGTTGCTCAGCCGCAAACTCACCGGCAACTTCCCCGATTTTGAACGGGTGCTGCCAAAGGAGCATCCGCACGCCATCCAACTCAACCGCGACGAATTCCGCAGCGCCGTGGAGCGGGTCTCGCAGTTTTCCGATGAGCGCAGCAAAGCTGTCCGCGTCAAGTTCTCGCCCGGCGAGTTGAGCATTCACTCATCCCTCTCCGATACCGGCGAGAGCGAAGAGAGCATCGAGGTGGAGTACGGCGGCGAGGTAATGGAGATTGGCTTCAACGCGACCTACATGCTGGACTTCCTGCGAGTGCTTTCGGAGGAGCAAGTCACCTTGCTGGTGCGGGATCCCAACAGCGCCGGCGAGCTGCGGCCGGGCGCCGCGGCGGAAGGGTCGAGCTATCGGTATGTGGTGATGCCGATGCGCATTTGAAGTAACACAAATCGACTATGGCAACAAAAGATGTGAGTAGTGCCGATACCGGCGGGATCGGCCTCTATGAAGCCAGTTCTATCAAGGTGCTGGAGGGGCTCGAAGCAGTGCGTCTGCGCCCGGCAATGTATATCGGCTCGACAACGGAATCCGGTCTGCATCACCTCGTCTATGAGGTGGTGGACAATTCGGTGGACGAGCATCTGGCCGGCTACTGCACCGAGGTCAGCGTCACTATCCACAGTGACAACTCGGTCACGGTGATCGACAACGGCCGTGGCATTCCCGTGGACATGCACGACACCGGTGTCTCGGCGGCGGAAGTGGTGATGACTAAGCTGCACGCCGGCGGCAAGTTCGATTCGAACTCCTACAAGGTCTCCGGCGGTTTGCACGGCGTAGGCGTCAGTTGCGTCAATGCGCTGTCCGAAACGCTGCAACTGGAGATCTGGCGGGACCGGTTCACCTGGGAGCAGGACTACGAGCGCGGCATTCCGCAGGCTCCTCTGAAGCAGACCGGCAAAGCCGGCCACAAGCGCGGCACCAAGGTGACGTTCAAGCCGGACAGCACCATCATGGCGGTGACGGAGTTCAACTTCGACACGCTGGCGCAGCGGCTTCGCGAGCTCGCCTTCCTCAACAAGGGGCTGAAGATCACCCTCACCGACGAGCGCGTGGACCCCGCCAAGGTCTCCGAGTTTCACTACAGCGGCGGCATCTCCGAGTTCATCCGCCACCTCAATCGCGGCAAATCCGCGCTCCACGACAAACCCATCTACTTCGAAGGCGACCGGGTGATGGACAACGGCAGCACGCTCAACATTGAGATCGCGCTGCAGTACAACGATTCCTATTCCGAGAGCCTGTTCAGCTTCGCCAACAACATCAACACCGTCGACGGCGGCGCGCACCTCAGCGGTTTTCGCACCGCGCTCACCGGCACCATCAACAAATACGGCAAGAGCGGCGGGCTGTTCAAGGACCAGAAGGAGAACCTCAGCGGCGACGACGTTCGCGAAGGCCTCACCGCGGTCATCAGCGTGAAGCTCCCGCAGCCGCAGTTCGAAGGGCAGACCAAAGGCAAGCTGAACAGCGACATCGGCGGATACGTCACCCAGTTCCTCAACGAGAAGCTGAGCGAGTATTTCGACAAGAACCAGGCCGTGATGAAGCGCATCGTGGGCAAGGCCATCGACGCCGCGCGCGCGCGCGAGGCCGCCCGCAAGGCCCGCGATCTGACCCGGCGCAAGGGCGCGCTCGATTCCGGCGGGCTGCCCGGCAAGCTGAGCGACTGCCAGGAGAAGGACCCGCAGCGTTGCGAGCTGTTCCTGGTGGAGGGCGAATCGGCCGGCGGCACCGCGCGCACCGGCCGCGACCGCCGCTATCAGGCCATCCTGCCGCTCAAGGGCAAGATCCTCAACGTGGAGAAGGCCCGCTACGACAAGATGCTGGGCCACGACGAGATCCGCTCCATGATTACGGCCATCGGCACCGGCATCGGCAAGGACGACTTCGATCCCGCGCGCCTGCGCTATCACAAGATCATCATCATGACCGACGCCGACGTGGACGGCTCGCACATCCGCACGCTTCTGCTCACCTTCTTCTTCCGCCACATGCAGGAGCTGATCAAGCGCGGCAACATCTTCGTGGCGCAACCGCCGCTGTACCGCATCAAGCGGGGCAGGAGCGAGAAGTACATCAAGGACGACAAGGAATACACGCGCGAGATTCTGCGCCGCGGCACCGAGAACCTGGTGGTGGTGAACGGCGCCGGCCGGCGTCTGGAGGGCGCCGAGCTGCGCGGCTTCCTGATGACCCTGGATGAGTTCCAGCAGGTGTTTCGCCGCGCCGAGAGACGTTTCCGCGAGCCGCGCGTGGCCCTGGTGCTGGCCAACGTCGAGTACCACGTGGACGTGAAGGAAGACTTTCAGAACGAGGCTAACGTCACGCCCGTTCTGGAAGCGATTCGCGCGGCCGGCGTGACCGCCGAGATGCGCTTCGACGAAGAGCATTCCGCCAGCATGATCGCCTATCGCGACCAGACCAACGGCGAGCGCCTCATCGGCTGGGAGCTCGCGACCATGCCCGAGTATCGCCGCCTGCGCATCATGGCGAAGAAAGTAGCGCCGCTCAACGTGGCGCCCTTCAGCGTCACCCGCGGCGACAACAGCGAGACACGCGGAAGCTGGAGCGACCTGCTCGATTACGTGAAGGCCGAAGGCACCCGCGAGATTTCCGTCACCCGCTACAAAGGCCTCGGCGAGATGAACGCCGAGCAGCTCTGGGAAACCACCATGAACGCCGAAACGCGCACGCTGCTGCGGGTGGACCTCGAGGACCTCACCGAAACCGAAGCGATCTTCTCCACGCTGATGGGCGAAGACGTGGAGGGCCGCCGCAAGTTCATCGAGGAGAACGCGCTGGACGTCCGCAACCTGGACGTGTAGGCGCCAGAGGGGGACAAACTACTGCGGCTCGATGCTGATCGTGGAAGCAGCGTCTGTCCCTCTTCTATCTCCCAACATTGCCATCTTTCGCCTCTATGACGACGGCCGGCGCTTTGAGGGGCGCGGATCCCCTTTCCTCCCGTTACTGCACCCACATCGCCGAAGGCTGGGAAGTCACGCCGCCCACGGCTATGGTCATGGGCTGGTTGCCGGGGGACAAGCTGGTGGGCACCTGGAAGTTGATCTGATAGAGCCCGGCATAACCGGGCGCGAGGCCGCTCCATGCGGCGGTCACGGTCTGCCCGCCAATGGTAACCGTGACCGGGTACGCGGTCGTGCACAACGGGACGCCGGAGGGCGGCGCGAGGTCGCCGCTGGCCGGCGGACACTGATTGGGCAATTGGTCTACCGGACCGAGCCCGTTCGCGAAGAGCTGCACGTACCTGCCGCGGACCGCCGGATTACTCTGGTTGATGATCGCGCCGGTGATGTTGTCCCGCGCCGCAGCCGTGCCGGGGGCCCCGAACATGCCCGGCGCAAACTGCTGGATGGGCACCGTGACCACGTTGCCGGGCGAATAGTCGATGGTCACCTTCACGAATGCCGAGTTCTGGTGCTCTGATAAAGCCTGCTGCAGCTCCCACGGCACCTGTACGTTCACCTGAGTGGGACTCACGTACAAGAGATGGCCGGGGACGCTGATTGGGGGGTAGACCGAGGGAACGTCGAAGCTGACGTTCACGTCGTCGATGGCCAGGGGCAGCCGCGTGGTGTCGTTTGGAACGTCGATATAGCCGGGGTCGCTGAGGCCGCTGCCGTAAATGGCCACATAGGACCCGGGGGCGACCGTGCTGTCGCCGCTGGCCGCGTTTTGCACGCCCGGAGAAACGCCAATGGCCGGCGCCACACGGGCGTTGCCGGAGAAGGTGTAGCCCCCAAAAGCGGTGCTGGCCGTAAAGCTGTAGGCGCCAGGCTGCGCGCCGAGCGTCACCGCGTCGATACCCGCGATTCCGTATTGGTTGGTCACGCTGTCGGCGCTGACGATGGTGGGGTTACTGGCGGTGGTGCTGCTCACGCTCCAGGTGACCGGCACGTTGGGAATGGGCAGGCCGTCATCGTCCACCAGCTTAAGCAATGGCTCTCCGAAGACTGCCGGGATGTCCTGGCCGACGGTCCCGTCAAAGCCATCGCCACCCAGGGGCAGCACGGCCGGAGATTTGGCATTGACCCCGTCGCCGACCACGTAGGCGTAGGGTACCGCGAGGGAAACGCCGTCTCCTTGAACGGTCACGAATCCGGTGTAGTCGCCAGATCCAGGACCGACCAACATCGCGGGGACAGTCCCGGAAGGCGTGAGGGTCACCGTCTGGAAGGTGGCCGGTTGAAGAGAGAAGCTGAAGGGAATGGGGGTTAGGGTGATGCTGCTGGGATGATCCTTGGTCGTGTTCGGCGCCACCGCAACGGAAAGCGTCACGGTTGACGTGCTGTTGTTTATGACGTTGAAGTACTGCACTGCGGGGAGGGTGGTGGACGACAGCGCTCCAAGCGAGATGGAGGCGGGTTCGACTGTCATGTAGCTGTTGACGGCCGCGCCAACATTCAGCAGTCCCGATCCAATCTCGAACGTGTCCACGCCGTCTCCCTGATCCAGGTCATCCGTGGTGATGGTCTGCGAGGTGTTGTTCACCAGAGCCGACCGGACCAGAGCCAATTTCCCCGAGCCGGTGTCACCCGGATGCGTCTGGAGCACCAGCGCGGCCGCGCCAGCGGTGATGGCCGTGGCGAAGCTGGTGCCATCGGCCGCGACAAACCCGGTGGAGCTGAACATGTCGCCCAGAGAGTCGTAGGTCTGGGCGGCCATGAGAATGCCGCCGGCGTAGGGCGACGTCGAGAGACCCGCCCCCGCAAATGGGTTGGGTTCTTCTCCGGGCGCGGTCAGCTCAGGCTTGACCAGCATGGTTCCCAGGTTGGGGCCCATGGAGGAAAAGGAAGCCCACTGATTCTGGTCTGCCGAGTCCACCTGTTCGCTGCCGTTAGGGCTGATGATCACGGGCTGGTTCGGGTTGGCGTGGATGTAGTTCTTCATGTTCTGGCCGTCGGACTGGCCGATCATGACCATCTGGATGTAGCCGCCAGCGCTGCCCACCGTGAATGGGCCGGAGGTTCCGCAGGTGGTCCCGGGCGACGGGGGGCAGTCGTAGAGGAGGACGCCAAGGGCCTCAGCGGCCACCGCGTTGGACAGCATCGTCTCAAACGTGCAGGTTCCGCGCTCGATCAGAGCGATGTAGCCGGCGAGCGAGTAAGGGGGCAGAGCATTACACGCGGTTCCGTCGTCGCCGAGGGTGGTGACATCGCGGAGGGGGGCGGTAACCGCTCCCGCGATGCCGTTGTCAGGGAAGACATCGCCACCCGGGCTAGCCACATTCTGCAGGTTCCGGGGCGCGCCGACGCCCACGGCGGAAGCGGTCGGCGTGAAGTAGTGCGAATTGGTGCTGGCGCCCACGGCGATCACCGAGGGAGCATCGGCGGGACTTTCGATGGTCCCGGGATAGCCATCGTTGCCCGCCGACACCGTTATGATGGTGCCCGCTTCGGCGGCCATCTCGAAGGCGTAGGCAACCGGGTCGCAGAGCGTGCCCGCAGCCTTGTCGCAAACGGCTCCGGTATCCTGCCAGGTGCTTATCGCCGGAGTGCCGCCGGAATAGGAGACCACGTCCATGCCGTCGGATACGGCATCGTCCAGAGCCATGATGACCACGGCGCTGTCGCTACCAACGTCGTTCACTTCCGGCGAACCGTAGATGCGGTAATTGCCCAGGTATGCCTTCGGCGCGACGCCTCCAATGGCCACCGTGACGCTTCCGCTGGCGGGCAACGCCGGCGTAACGGTACCGGTGACGCCGGCGGCGCAGGAAGCCACGGCCGTCCCATGACCAATGTGATCGCGGGGAGATATGTCATCCGGCCGGGAATCGAGTTGGGGTCGACTCGGATCGATGGCCCCTCCGGCCGCCAGAAGGCCCACGTAACTGCGCGCCACAATGACCTTGTTGTTCGTAAACGCGCTCTGGTTGCAGGTGCTAAGACGGGTCGTGTCGCAGGCCGGGCTGAATACTGCGGGAGCCGGCAGGGACGGGTCCTGAAACGCCGGGTTGTCCTGGTCTATGCCGGTGTCCAGAATGCCTATTTTGATGCGCGTGCCGGAGTTGCCAGTGCCGCCCATGGCGGTCCACGCGGCGGGCGCGTTCACCAGTGGCGTGGCTTGGTTGAGGTTGCGGTGGAAGTGCCGCGCCGCGACCACGCCAGTGACGCCGGGGAGAGCCTTCAGCTCAGCCAGCCGGTCGGGCGTGGCGGCGACGAACATCGCATTCAGCACCGTCGAGACGCTGCCAATCACCGTGAAGTGTTTGCCCGCGAGCTGTTGGCGGAGGGTATTCTGCTTCGCCGCAATCTGCTGGCGGTACTGGCCGGCCTGCGATGTGGCCATGGCTTCCCGCGATGAGAATCGCGCCGCCACGGGCGGATCTTCGAGGATCAGAATGTAGTGCCGGGGAGAACCCTGGGCAAAAGCCAGAGAAACCATCAACCACGCGGCCACGATCAGCACGCGGGTGAGGATGCGGAAGTTCCTATGTTGCGCAGCCTTGGGAATGCCGGCGGCGGCACGGTCGTTGCTTCTTTGCGCGTAAAAAAGTGGATTGGACAATCGGGCTCCTTTTTTCATGATACGCGGAACCCGCGCCCGATCAGGAAACCAGACGAAACCGGGGAGCACGGAGACCGGCTGCCGTCGCGGTCTCGTCCTGCAGGGATACCATGTGCGCCGCGCCGCCAGGGAGCCGCCGGCGCCCGCGCAGGCGGAACCGCCGGCCGTGAGGCCGGGCCTGATCGAGGGTGAAGAAGCGCTGCCCGCCGGGGGCGCGGACTCCTTCTACTGCACCCACATCGCCGAAGCCTGGGAAGTCACGCCGCCCACGGTCATGGTAATCGGCTGGTTCCCAGGGGACAGGCCGAGGGGCACCTGGAAGTTGACCTGATAGAGCCCCGCAAAGCCGGGCGCGAGACCGGCGAAACTGGCCGTCACCGTCTGCCCTCCAATGGTAACCGTGACCGTGTTCGTGGTCGTACACAGCGGATTTCCGGAGGCCGGCGCGAGATCGCCGCTGGCCGGCTGATTGTACACCGGACCGAGCCCGTTGACGAACATTTGCACGTACTGGCCGCGGACCGCCGGATTACTCTGGTTGATCAAGTGGTAGTTGGTGTCCAGCGCCGCAACCGTGCCCGGGGCTCCGAAGAAGCCCGGCGAAAACGCCTGGATGGGCACGGTGACCACTTCGCCGGGCGAATAGTCGATGGTCACCTTCATGAATGCCGAGTTCTGGCCCGCCGCTAAAGCCTGTTGCAGCTCCCACGGCACCTGCAGGTTCACCTGAGTGGGGCTCACATACAAGAGATGGCCGGGAACGCTGATCCCGGCCGAGGGAACGTCGAAGCTGACGTTGACATAATCGATGGCCAGGGGCAGCCGCGAGCCGTCCATGGGAACGTCGATATTGTCGGGGTCGCTGAGCCCGCTGCCGTAAATGGCGATGTAGGACCCAGGGGCGACCGTGCTATCGCCGCTGGCCGCGTTTTGCACACCCTGGGAAGCGTTAATCGCCGGCGACACGCGCGCGTTGCCGGAGAAGGTGTACGACACGTAAGAGCCTGTGCAATAGTTCACGAGGGGGGTCGTGGCCATGAAGTAGTAGGTCCCCGGCTGCGCGCCGAGGAGAACCTGATTGATCCAGACCTGACCGTATTGGTTGGTGGTGTTTTCGGCGCTGACGATGGTGGGGAAAACGCCAGTGGTACTGCCCCCGTCCCACTGGACCGGTACGTTGGGAATGGGCAGTCCGAAATCGTCAATGAGCTCGAAGCTCGGCTCTCCCTGGGGGATGTCCTGTCCGACGGTTCCGTCAAAACCATCGCCGGAGGGAAGCAGGGTCGGACACTCCGCATAGATCCCGTCCCCGACCACGTAAAGGTAGGGCACGATGAGGGAGACGCCGCTCCCCTGAATCGTCACGGCGCCGCTGTAGAAGTCGGGCCCGGAACCGATCGCCGTCGCATTGGACGATAACCCGGGGACAGTCCCGGAAGGCGTAATGGTCACCGTCTGGGAGGCGTGCGCCGCAAGAGAAACGCTCGAGGTGCTGGGGGTCAGGCGCATGCTGCTGGGATTATCATCCCAGGCAAGATTCTGCGACACCGCAATGGCCAGCGTCACGGCAGACGCGCCATTGTTGGTGATGGTGAACTGCTGCGCAGCGGGGAGGCCGGACGACAACGCCCCAAACGAGATTGTGGCCGGGCTGACGGTTATGTTGCTGCCCACGGCTGCGCCAACATTCAGCAGTCCCGATCCAATCTCGAACGTATTCACGGGGTTTCCCGCATCCTGGTCGTCCGTGACGATGGTCTGGGAGGTGTTGTTTACCAGGGCCGACCGCACCAGGGCCAATCTCGCAGCGCCGGTGACACCCGGATGCGCCTGCAGCACGAGCGCGGCCGCGCCGGCGGTGATGGGCGTGGAGAAGCTGGTGCCATCGGCCGCGACAAACCCGCTGGAGCTGAACAACTCGCCCAGCACGTCGTAGCCCTCGGAGGCCATCAAGATGCCGCCGTAATAGGGCGAATACTCGAAACCAAATGCCGCAAATGCGTTGGGTTCTTCTCCGGGCGCGGTCAGCTCAGGTTTGACCTGCACGGGTCCCAGGTTGGGGCCCATGGACGAAAAGCTGGCCAACTGATTCTGGTCCGCCGAGTCCACCTGTTCGCTGCCGTTAAGGTTGATGGCCACGGGTTGTCCGGGATTGGCGTCTATGTAGTTTTTCAGATTCTGGCCGTCGGTCTGATCGAGAATGACGGCAGGAATGTACCCGTAGCCGTCGGTGGGAACGACAAACGGACCCGTCGTGGAGGAGACCAGTGGCGTCGAGTCGGACATGTATAGAATCACGCCGAGCGCATCGGCAGCTTGCGCGAGAATCATTTTTGTTGCGAAGCTGCAACCAGACGGGCTGTATTCCATCAACACGAGACGTCCGGCCAGCGAGAAAGGCGGCAGGGGACTGCAGCCGGTGGCGCTATCGCCGAGCGCAGTGACATCGAGCAGAGGGGCCGTTATTGGGCCGACGTTCGCGCTGTCACTGGGACCAGCCGCCAGATTCTGCAGGTTGGAGGGCGCGCCCGCAGCCACCACGGAAACCGTGGGCGTGAAGTAATGCGAGTTTGTGCTGGCGGCCACCGCAATCACCGAGGGAGCATCGGCGGGGCTCTCGATGGTCCCCGGATAGCTGTCGTTACCCGCCGACACCGTGAGGACGGTACCCGCCTCGGCGGCCATCTCAAAGGCCCAGGCGACCGGATCGCAGGGAACGCCCGCGGCATTGCCGCAGACGGCTCCGGTATCCAGCGGGCCGCTTGTTGCCGGAGCGCCGCTGGACATAGATACCACGTCCATGCCGTCGGACACCGCGTCGTCCAGAGCCATGATGATGATGTCGTCGGTGGTGGTATCGTTCACTTCCGGCGAACCGTAGATGCGGTAATTGCCCAGGTATGCCTTCGGCGCGACGCCCCCAATGGAGACGTAACCGCTTCCACCGGCGGACGTCGCTGGGGTGGCGGTGCCGGCGACCCCGGCCGCACAGGAAGCCACAGCCGACCCATGACCCTCGTGATCGCGTGGTGTGAAGTCATCCGGCCGGGAATTGCTCGGATCGGTAAATCCTTCGTCCGCCACAAGGCTGCCCACATAACTGCGGGCTACAATGACCTTGTTGCTCGTAAACGCGCTCTGGTTGCAAGTGCTGGGGCGGGCGGAGTCACAGGCCGGGCTGAATCCCGCGGGAGCCGGCAGCGACGGGTCCTGAAACGCCGGGTTGCCCTGGTCGATGCCGCTGTCCAGAATGCCTATTTTGATGCCCGCGCCAGCGTTGCCTGTCCCGCCCAGAGCGGCCCACGCGGCGGGTGCATTCACCAGTTGCGTGGCTTCGTTGAGGCTCTGGCGGAAGTGCCGCGTCGCGACCACGCCAAGGACGCCGGGGAGAGTCTTCAGCTCCGCTGCCCGGTCGGGCGTGGCGGCGACGAACATCGCATTCAGCACCGTCGAGACGCTGCCAATCACCGTGAGATGTTTGGCCGCGAGCTGCTGGCGGAGGGTGGCCTGCTTCGCCGCAATCTGCTGGCGGTACTGGCCGGCTTCCGCCGTGGCCATAGCTTCCCTTGACGGGAATCGCGACGCCACCGGCGGATCTTCGAGGATCAGAATGTAGTGCCGGGGAGCACCCTGGGCAAAAGCCAGAGAAATCATCGCCCAGGCGGCTGGGATTAACAGGCGGGTGAGGATGTGGAAGTTCCTATGTTGCACAGCCTTGGAGACGCGGGAGTTGGGATACTCGTTTCCTGTTTGTGTGTAGAGAAGTGTATTGCGCACCTCGTTTATGATTACGAGGATCTCCCGCGCAATCAGAAAATCCGAGGAAACTGGGGAACACGCAAGCCGGCTGCCGCCGGGGCGTCGGGCTGGTCCGGCGCAACCTCCTGAGGGCGCTCCGGCTCGGGGATCTTTTCCAACGCTCGTAGCGCGCTTTCGCGAACGCGCGGGATAGGATCGTCCCGCAAGGCATTCAGGGCAGGCCATGCCTCGGGCCTGCCAGTCAGGCCCAGCGCCCAGGCGGCGGCGGTGCGGAAGGCCGGAGAACTGTGGCGCGCCTGACTGTTCATGCGCTCGATGGCGTCGGCGTCACCTTGCAGAAAGAGGCCGACCAGCGCATTGGTAGCCACGCGATGATGAGGATCCTGCGTGGCGAGTTCCAGCAGCGCGCGGGCCGCGGGTGTATTGACGCTCCAGAGACTCTCCACCGCGTTGGCCCGTACGCGCGCGTCCACGGAGTGGAGCTGGCGTTCCACCAGCAGCGGGTTGCCGCCCGCCTGGCACATGATCATGACCGCTTTCTGACGGATGTATCCATCGGCGTGCCGGGTCATGCGGCGCAGCCACGGCACGATCAGGCTGGCGGCTCCCAGCGCCTGGACGATCTGCAGAACGCGAGTGACGCAATCGTCGGGCAGCGAATCGCCGGCAAAATCGGTGAGCTTGCTGTAAAAACGTTTGTCGTGGGACGCCAGCAGGCGCGCCGCGTTCACGGCCTGCTCCCGGGTCAACTCGGCTGGATCGGTGAGGTAGCGCAGGTAGAGCTCGTCCCGGCTCAGCAGCGCCGCCAGCGCCTCGGAGGCAGGGCCGTTCGGATCGCGCCCGAGCTGGCGGACGGCATGGCGGGTGAAGTGAGGTCTGGCCTCCCGTGTCTGCATGACGATCACCTGCGATGGCTGACCGACGGAGACACAGCTACCGGCCGGTCAGACACTTGCCTTCGCCTTATGTATCGGGTTCTCCGGCGCGGGACTTTAGTACCGATATCAGGCTCTAACCGGAGCCGCGGGTGCGCGATAACTACTTCGAGGTGGTACAGGCAGCCACGGCTAGGGACTACCGCGAGCGCGTTCTCGAAACGCTGCAGCATCTTCCGCCCTATTCGCGGACGATGTCGAAGCTGCGGGCGGCGCTGAGCAACGAGTGGGTGGACTTCCGGACTCTGGTGCCGCTGGTGGAGGCGGACGTGGTGATCGCGAACACCATTCTGCGCATTGCCAACTCGGCGCTGTACGGGCGTGGCTCCATGGCCTCCATTTCGCGCGCCATGACCATGCTGGGCCTGGGCCGCCTGCGCAATCTGATTCTGGGGCTGGGCCTCAACCAGATCTGTCACAGGATTGCTACACCTCCGGGATGGCCGGCCAAGCGATTCCACTTCCACTCGCTGGCCACCGCGGTAATCTGCGACCTGCTGGCGGCGCGAGTACCGGTGAGCGGCGTGGACGCGGCGTTCAGCGCGGGGCTGTTTCACGATTTTGGCAAGCTGCTGATTGTCACCGCGCTGCCCGAGCACTTCGTGCGCATCCGCGCGCTGCAGGGCGCCGCACAGCTCTCCGCGGAAGAGTGCGAGCGTCAGGTTCTGGGCTTCACGCACGGCGAGATCTCGGCGGAGGCGTTGCAGCGGTCGGCGATGCCCGGCGAGCTGGTGGCGGCGGCGCTGTATCATCATCACCCCGCGGACGACCCCACCGTTTGCGAGCCGGGGAAACCGATCCGGCTGAGCGAGCTGGTGCACGCGGCCGACAGCTTCGCCAGCGGACAGGGCTACGGCGTTTTTCCGGTGGAAGCTGCGCGGGCGGAGGAAGCGGCCACGCAGGCGGACGCGGCGGCGCTGCCGTTGCGCGCGGGGATCGGCGACGTTCCCGAGCTGGCCGGCGAGTTTCAGGAGCTGTTTGGCAGTCTGACGACCGCCATGGGGATGTAAATGGAAATGGCCTTGCCGTGGTTCCGATTTGACAAGTCGCGGGCCGGGTCCGCCGCCGCACTGCGCGAACGGCTGCGGGAACACGCGGCGTGGCTGGCCAGCGGCACGGGACGCCGCGCCGATCTGCACGGGTGGTTTCTGCATGGCGCGGCGCTGGGTGGGGCCGACCTGCGGCAGGCGGTTCTGCGAACGGCGGTGCTCACCGAGGCGGACCTCAGCAGCGCGAATCTGAACGGCGCGGATCTGGAGAGCGCCGATCTGCGCATGGCCAGGCTCACCGCGGCGGACCTGAGCGAGAGCATTCTCGACCGCGCATGCCTCGATGCCTGCTGGCTCACCGACGCCAGCATTTCTGATGCGACGCTGATCGAGACTTCCCTGCAGCGGGCCACGCTAAGCTCGGCGCGTTTGTTCGACTGCCGCCTGATCCGCTGCCAGATGGTTGGCGCGAAACTCGACGAGGCGAGCATGCACCGGGTTTTCCTCGCCGAGTGCGATTGCGAAGAGGCCAGCTTCGTTGGGGCGGTATTGCAGCGCGCGCGGGCGTCGTGGTGCCGGTTCGCGCTGGCCACGTTCAGCGACGCCAACTGGGCCGACGGCGTGGCGCAGAACTGCACGTTCTACGGCGCCGACTGCGATCGCGCCCGGTTTGCGCGCGCCAGCTTCAGCCACGCCGGGTTCCAACGGGCCTCCCTGCGCGGAGCCGATTTTCAGGGGGCCAACATCGCCGGCGCCGATTTCGAGAACGCCGATCTTACCGGCGCGAACTTCCGCGAGGCGGTGATGACAGCGGCCAGATTCGCCGGCGCCAACCTGACCGGCGTGCGCGGCCTCAGCGCCGATCAGCTCGCGCAGACGTTGACCTCGATGGATACCATCCTTCCCAACGGAGCGCACGGGCCGTACCGGCGGTTCTCCGGCGCGGAACGGCCGGTGCACGCATCGGGAGAACGGTAGGCTGGTGCGCCGCTAAAGCACCGCTAAAGCGGGTCCGCCCAGGCCGAACCGTGTGCCATCATCTCCTGATAAGCTTCTGACAAAAAGTGGCACAGACTTTCGTCTCTGTGAGTCTCAGCTAGAATAGCGAATTGGCGACACCGGACTGCATCCTGGAACGGGAGCGCGCGTACCACGAAAGGTTATACTCGGGCCACGCCCAATCGCACTTCGCGCGCCCTGCCGTCCGCGCTTTTCGGGAGCACCTCGCCGGACGCATTCTCCGTGCAACGGGAGCCGGGCGATTCTCGCGCGTTTTGAGCCTGGGCTGTGGAATTGGGGACACCGAACTCCTGCTGGCGCGGCAGGTGGGCGAGGTGGTTGGAGTGGATCTCTCTCCCGCCGCGGTACGGCAGGCGCGCGCGGACGCCGAGCGTCTCCATGCGTCGAATGTGACCTTCCTCGAAGGGACCGCGCCACCGGCCGGCGATCGGTTCGATGCCATAATCGCCATTTTCCTGCTGCACCACCTGCCGGAGCGGACTTTATCGGAGCTGCCGGTCAGGGTGCTGGAAATGCTGAAGCCGCGTGGGGTTTTTTACTCTCTGGATCCCAGCGTTCGGCGGCTTTCGGGGGCACTGGGCCGCTTGCTCGTCCCCGAACTGATGAAGAAGCATCAGAGTCCGGATGAACGGGAACTGGATGCGGAAGCGACTGCGGAGTTGTTCCGGCGGCCCGGCCTGGTAGTGCGTGGCGAAATGTACGACTTCGCCTCTACGCCCCTTGGCGGGTTGCTGCCGTCGTGGCGGCTGGGTTACCGCATAGCGCGCCGGGCGGACGATGTGCTGTTACGCGTGCCAATGCTGCGGCGGCGCGGCAGCAACTTTGAGATTGTCGCCAGGAAACCGTGGCCGGGTGGCTGAACCACTGACTGACACCACCGCGCCGTACCGCTACACGGGCATTTGGCGACGCTCCCTTCCACCACGACCAAAGCAGTGGCCTGCGCGACCGCCTTGTCGGCGCTGCGCGAGAGTCCCTCATGGTTCACCCGCGAGAAGCAGCGGATCAACGAGCGTTACCTGGAGCCGTGCCGCATCCCCGCGTCGACGTTCCCGAGCAGGCGCGCCGAGTGGCGCCCACAACGAAGGCCTTGGCGGACAACTTATGTCTTCGAGCGGCGTCGTGCTTTCAAAGGCGGTAAAGCTAAAGGTTCGCCGGGGACTCGGAAGATACCTTGATGCAGCTTGGGTTTCTCATACGCGCCTAAGGGACCGGCACTCGGACACGGAGTATGATCAGCTTATCTCGGCAACCTTCATGATGACGCCCGCTTATCATCGAAAGCAGCCTGCATATCCCGAACAAAGCTTGCGGCTTCATCGCGCGGTGTCGTCGCTCCGAATGGTTCTGTTATTGGCCTTCCGATCACCAAGTAGTCGGCCCCAGCCATGATAGCGTCCCGAGCAGTAGTACGCCGCTTTTGGTCGTCTTGCGGGTAGTCCTCACGACGTATAGCAGGAGTCACCACCAATAGATTGTTGTTGGACAGTTCCTTTATCTTCCTAGCTTCGTGCCCAGAAGCGATGACTCCATCGCACCCGGCCTCAAGAGCTTTGCTTGCTCGGAAAAGAACAAGTTCTTCCACCGAATGCTTCGAATAGCCCATCTCCGCGAGATCATCGGCATCCATGCTAGTCAACACCGTTACGGCAAACAACTTGATCGAGCTCTGTCCCTTACCTGCAACGGCGCTGCGCATCAATTCGCTGGAACCATGAACCGTAAGGAACGAAACGCCAAGAGTGGCGGCCCTCGACACGGCCTTCTTGAGGGTTTCCGAGATGTCGTAGTACTTGTAGTCGAGAAACACTCGCTTGCCTGAGCTAATCAGGGATCTGATGAACGCTTCCACTCCTTCGGCAAGCTGGAGAGTGAGGCCGACCTTAAAGAAGTCTGCGACTCCTTCAAGTTCCTCGACCAGATCTTTGGCTCTCCTTATGCTTTCCACATCGAGCGCAACAATGAGGCGCTCTCGCGCATTCACACGTGGCATGGATTCGGTTCGGTCCTCAGTAGCGAATACCAACGCAGGTGGCATCTTCTCAACTCCTCATGGCTTGTCGTGTTTCCACCGGGGGAGATGAGCACGAAAGGACTATGCTTGAATGGATTGTCAAGAGGAAACAATCGTTCCCTACCCCACCGGAACACCGCTGAGGAAACCACCATTCTATCAGACGTAAACCGTCTGCCGTCCCGCCGTTCTTGAACCGCTTGATTAGGGCGCTTCAATCTCACTACGACATGTTGTGCTCGCTCGATGAAGGCGCGCTACTGATTAGGTACAGCATACACCAGGAACATGGCACAGTGCAAATGTTCTCGATGTTCTCATTCAGAGTATTCAGAGATTCAGAGTGTTCTCATTCAGAGCGATTGGGCCGCGCGATCACTCCATATCCCCCCAAGACCGCCGATGCTCAAACGGGCCCACTACCCACTTCTCGGGCACTGACCCGGCTGACACCACCGCGCCGTACCGCTACACTGGCATTTGGCGACCCTCCCTTCCACCATGACTAAAGCAGTGGCCGACGCGGCCGCCTCGCCGGAGTTGCGCGAGGCCCTGGCATGGTTCGCCCGCGAGAAGCAGTGGATCAACGAGCGGCACCTGGAGCTGTGCCGCATCCCCGCGCCGACGTTCTTCGAACAGGCGCGCGCCGAGTGGATGCAGGCGCAGTTCCGCGACCTCGGCTACGAGGCCCGCGTCGACCGAAGTGGCAATGTGGTGGCCTCCCCGCCAGCAGATCCGGATGGACCGGTGGTGGCGGTGACCGCGCACCTCGACACGGTGATGGCGCCGCGTAATCCCGAGGGGGAGGTTACGTTCGGCCCCGACGGCAGGTTCCACGGTCCCGGTGTGTCGGACAACGGCGCGGGACTGGCCGCGCTGCTGGCTCTGGCGAAAGCGATCAAAACCTGCGGCCCGCAGGCCTTTCGCGGCCTGGTGCTCGTGGCCAACGTGGGCGAGGAAGGAGAAGGGAACCTGAGCGGGATGCGCTACCTGTGCCGGCAATCGCCGCTGAGCAGCCGTTTGGCGGCCCTGCTGGTGCTGGATGGGCCGGCCACCGACCACATCACTTGTCAGGCCCTGGCCAGCCGCCGCTTCGACATCGGCATGGCCGGTCCGGGCGGGCACAGTTGGAGCGATTACGGAATCGGCAATCCCGTCCACGCACTGAGCCGCGCCATTGCGCTGTTCGCGGACACGCCGTTGAATGGCGCCGGCCGCCCGAGGTCGTCATTCAACTTCGGCATTGTGGAAGGCGGCCTGAGCGTCAACTCGATCGCGGCCTCGGCCCGGGCCAAGCTGGATATCCGCTCGGAGAGCGTGGCGCGGCTGGAGGAGCTGTCGGCGATTCTCACCAGTTGCGTCGAGAAGGCCATCGAGGTGGAGAACGACCGCTCCATCGGCGGACGCGTTTCAGCGAGGATTACCGACATCGGCACGCGGCCTGGCGGCAAGCTGGCGGATGACGCGGCCCTTCTTAACATCCTGCGGGCGGTGGACGCTCACCTGGCCATTCGCGCGCAGGTGGATTGCGCCTCTACCGACGCGAACATCCCCCTGTCCATGGGCATTCCCGCGGTGGCCGTCGGCGCGGGCGGCCAGGGCGGCGGCGCGCACACGCCCGGCGAGTGGTACAACCCCGAAGGCCGCGATCTGGGGCTGCGGCGGATCCTGCTCGCCCTCTACCTGCTGCTCGGTCACGCCGGACCGGCCGGCCCGGACGCATGAGCGCCCACCCGCGCTGGCGCGCAGATGTCGCGCTGGTCTTCGTGTGCATGGTGTGGGGCGCCACCTTCGTGCTGGTGAAAGAGGCGCTGGCCGACGTCAGCACGCTGCTCTTCCTTGCCACGCGCTTCACGCTGGCGGCGGCGGCGCTGGCGCTGGTGTTCCTCGGGCCCATGCGGCGCGCGGGCAATCGGGGGCACGCCGTCCGCGGCGGCGTGGTTGCCGGCGTCCTGTTGTTCAGCGGCTACGTGCTGCAGACCTTCGGGCTGAAGCTGACCACGGCCTCGAAAACCGCGTTCATCACGGCCCTGTACATCCCGCTGGTTCCCGTCTTCAGCGCGCTGATCCACCGCAAGGCGCCGCAGCCGGCGGAATCGGCCGGAGTGCTGCTGGCGGCCGTGGGCATGGCCCTGATGACCGCGCATCGCAACCTGCTGGAAGTGAGCGTAGGCGACCTGCTGGTGGCCGGCTGCGCCGTGGCCTTCGCGCTGCACATTGTGGCGCTGGGACACTTCGCCCGCGCCGCCGATACGGGCACCCTGGCGGTGGCCCAGATCGCCACCTGCGCGGTGCTGGCGGGGGCGTTGTTCTGGTGGGCCGAGCCGGTTCACGTGCGCTGGTCGGCGCGGGTCTGGGTGGCTCTGGCGGTGACCAGCCTGCTGGCTACGGCGCTGGCGTTTTCCCTGCAAACATGGGCGCAGCGCTTCAGCAGCCCCACGCGGACCGCGCTGGTGTTCGCGCTGGAGCCGGTTTTCGCGTGGGTCACGTCGTGGCTGGTGGCCGGGGAAACGCTGACCGGACGGACCCTGGGTGGCGCCGCGCTCATCCTGGCCGGAATCGTGCTGGCGGAGCTGAAACCGTTCGCCACGCCGGCGCATCCGTCTGCGTAGCAGGCTCGAGGCCGATTCGGAGACGGGGAGGCCAGGGAAAAAAAGGGTCACTCTGTCTGAACGCAACTTGAGCCGATCCGGAGACCATGTAGAGTGTTCCCCTTTTTTCGCCTTTTGGCCTCCCCGTCTCCGAATTGGCCCTTAGGGGCTCCTATAATATAGGTACCGTCGGTCCCGCCGGGGGGAAAGGTCACACCTGAAGCACATGCGCCTCTTCAAGAGAATGCGTGAGCAGAAGCTGCTCTCTTTCGGACTGCTGCTGCTGACACTGTCCGTTGGTATCGTGATCGGGACGCTGGTGAACACGGGCGCGCACGCGGCCCGCGGCCAGGTGGTCGCGCCCGACGCCACGCCGCTCCACGTTCCCGACGCGGTGCAGATCGGCAATGAGTTCACCAGGCTGGCGAAGAAGCTGGAGCCGTCGGTGGTGAACATCACCGCCGACTTCACGCCCCGCGAGGCCAGCTCGAAGAAGGATCCCAATGGGGACGGCGACGACGACGCTCTGGAACCGTTCAAACGCTTCTTTCATGGCGGACCGTTGGGCGGCGAGTCTCCCCACGCGCGCGAGCAATCGGGGAGCGGCTTCATCGTGGACCGCAACGGCTACATCATCACCAACAATCACGTCGTGGAGAAGACCGACCACATCCGCGTGAAGCTGCACAGCGAGGGCTCCGAGTATCGCGCCCGGCTCATCGGGTTCGACCGCGAAACCGATCTGGCGGTGATCAAGATCGACCCCAGGACGCCCCTGGAGCCGGTGACCATCGGCAACTCCGACGCCATCCAGGTAGGCGACTGGGCAGTGGCTATCGGCTCGCCGTTCGGGCTGGAAGCTTCGGTGACGTTGGGCATTGTCAGCGCCACCGGACGGGAGATCAACGGTGCGCAGCAGTTCCAGCGTTTCATCCAGACCGACGCGGCCATCAACCCCGGCAACAGCGGCGGGCCGCTGCTGGACATTCACGGCGCGGTGATCGGCGTGAACACGATGATCGCCACGCGGACCGGCTGGAATAACGGCATCGGCTTCGCCCTGCCCGTCAACATGGCCGTGCGCGTCTACAACGACATTATTCGCAACGGACGGGTGACCCGCGGCTCCATCGGGATCGGCTGGCGCAACGACGACAAGCCCGATCTGCTCAAGGCGCTCGGCGAAGACCACGGCGTTCGGGTGGACGACGTGCACAAAGGCGGGCCGGCGGAAAAGGCCGGAATCAAAGCGGACGACATCATTCTGGCCATGGACGGCAAAGCGATCAAGGACGGCGACGATCTGGTGACCCGCGTGGCCGAATCGCCTGTCGGAACGGCGGCCACCTTCGACGTGGACCGCGGCGGCAGGAAGATGAGTTTCAAGGTGACCATCCTCGACCGCACCGAGGTGTTCAAAGACCGTCCCGAGATTGCCGGCCTCGAAGAAGAAGAAGAGCAGCCGGAGCCGAAGGGCGAGGCGACCGGCCCGGCGAAGTTCGGCATCCGCATCCGCGCGCTTTCCGATCCCGAGCGCGCCAGCCAGGGCCTCGCGGACAAGCATGGCGTGGAGGTGATCGGCGTCGACGCGGATTCGTTCGCCGAGGACATCGGGATTCAGGAGAAGGACATCATCGTGGCCATCAACCGCGAGCCGGTGGCGTCGTTGGACGACGTGCACAGGATTCAGGGCAGGCTGCAGCCGGGCGACGCGGTGGCGTTCCGCATCATGCGCAAACAGGGAGGGAACCCGCCGCGTTGGAACAGCTTCTTCGTTTCGGGGACGCTGGCGAAGCGGTAGGGCGGGCGGGCAGAGGCACGGCAAAGTCCTGCGGCGCTCCCTGGTCAAAGAGAATAAGCATCGACGCGCGTGGAGTCCTTCGCCGGAGCCGACGCCTTGAGGCTCTTTGCGACAAAATGAAGCACCGCTATAATCTGCTCCCGCGTCGCGTCGAATTGTTCCATCACTTCTTCGACGCTCAAATCCTCAAGGTTCTCGTGCGTCCCGGACCCGGACTTCTCCATTTCCTTATCGGCCTCCGCCTTCGGAAGCGAGACAATCATTTGCGCAAATTTCTGGATCTCAGCTCCCGCTGCGCCGTTCCCAACAAACTGCCAATCGGAAACATCACATTACACAGCCACTTCCACGCATCTCCCCCGGATATCGCAGCCTCCCCATGCTACCGTTAACGCGCCATGTAAGCTACCGCGCCGAGGCATCCGGTCAATCCGTAAACTGAAGGCGCCGGTCACGGGTGATTCTGTGCGACGAAACGAACCCAATTCCCTCACGGCGAAAGTCACGGCACGAACGAAACGAACCAATTTCCGGGTCGTCCAAAAGCTCATATTGAGCCACTACCGAAATCCGGCTCCAGCGTTCCCAGCAACTACACCAATCGGAAACACCACATTACACAGCCACTTCCACGCATCTCCCCGGATATCGCCGCCGCCGCGCGCTACCGTTAACGCCATGTACACTACCGCGCCGAGGCATCCAGGCGATCCGCAAGCTGGAGGCGCCAACCACCGGTGATCCTGTGCGACGAAACGAACCCAATTCCCCCACGGCGGAAATCACCGCACGAACGAAACGAACCCAATTCCCGCGCCGCCGAAATCCCGCCCTACCTTGCCGCGGCAAACGCGTCGGTCAGCGAAACCACCTTCAGGTTCGCGCGCAACTGGTCGGCCGTCGCCGCGCTGTCCACGCGAATCTCCGCCGCCTGTCCCGGCAGCAAATCGAAATAATCGTCCGACACCTTCGCGTCCAGGTTCCCAAAGGAAACGCTCACGCTCCGCGCCAGCACTTTGGAAGACAGCCGCAGCCGATACCAGTCGCCGGCCTTCGTGAGTTCGCTGGCGATCTCAGCCGCCGGCAGATGCACTTCCTTCGGCAGCGCGAACAACAGCAGATTGCTCGTAACCAGCTTGCCGCCCACCTTCAGCTCGGTCACCGCGAAGATCTGCTTGAGATCGCTGCCCAGCTCTTCCTTCGGCGCCGTCAGATAGATCTGGCTCGACAGCGCCGGTATCTGCACGGCCTGCGATTTGTCGCTCACCACCGTCCCATCGAAGGTCATCAGGCGCACGCGAAGCTCGCCGCTGGTGGGCGCGGTCCGGTCGGAAACCACCCAGACGGCCAGGTTGCCGTCCTCCACGTGCGGAGAAACCAGCAGGTCGTTATAAAACCGCCGTGCGTAGTATTGCAGCGCCTTCCAGCGTCCGTAGTAATCCAGGCTCGACCACGACGCCACCGGCCAGCAATCGTTCAGCTGCCAGTAAATGGAACCCATGCAGCGCGGGCGGGTGCGCCGCAGATGCTCCGCCCCCACCTTGATCCCTTCCGCCTGCAGCACCTGGCTGACATACAGGAACGACGCGAAATCCTTCGGCTCGGCGTAGTAGCGCAGCAGATAGTCGTGGATGATGGCGTTGCCCGCGTTGTTCTTCTGGTGCGCCAGCATCACAGGCGTGAAAATGCTGGCGCGATCCTCGGGCGTGGTGAACTCTTCCACCGTGCGCATCTCCGGGAACGACTGGAATCCGTACTCGGTCATGAAACGCGGGAAGTGCTTCTCGTATTCGCTGAACGCGACCCGGCCGTGCCACACGCTCCAATCGTGCATGTCGCCCGACTGGTAGCTGTCGGAGATCTCCTCGTAATCCGCGCTCGGCGAGCTGGGCCAGTACGGCGTTTCCGGGGTGAGGCGCTCCACCGCGCGCGGCAGAATGCCGCTAAAAACGGTGAGGTAGTCCTCCCACATGCGCGTGCGCGCCTCCGGGGCCGGGCCCGTCCTGGCCCATTTGTACGCCGCTTCGGTTTCGTTGTTGCCGCACCAGAGCGCGATGCTGGGATGGTTGCGGAGGCGCCGCAACTGGTCCTCCGCCTCCTGCGCCACGCTCTGCTTGAAGGCGTAGGTGCCCGGCTGCCAGTCGTTGCCGAACATGAAATCCTGCCAGATCATGATCCCCAGTTCGTCGCAGATGTCGTAGAACTCGGCGGTTTCGTAATAACCGCCGCCCCAGTGGCGAATCATGTTCATATTGGCGTCTTTGGCCGACTGCAGCACCTGGCGATACTGCGCGGTGGTCACGCGCGTCGGAAAGCTGTCGAACGGGATCACATCGGCGCCCTTGCCGAAAACGGGAATGCCGTTCACCACGAATTCGAACGAGCGTCCCCATTTGTCGGGCTTGCGCCGCAGCACGATGGATCGCAGGCCCGTGAGCGCCGTGGCCCGGTCCTCCGCGAGGTCGGCTACCCGCACGCGCGCGCTGAACTTGTAGATCGGCTGCGCGCCATAACCGGCCGGGTACCACAGATCGGGCTTGACGATGTCCACGGGGAGGTCGATGTGGTTCACGCCGGCATGCAGTTCCACGGTGCGCGCGGCAGCGCCGGTGGAATGCCCATGGGCGAACTCAACGGCTACGTCCGCGGCTTCGCCGGCCGCCGCGGTCACTTCCACTTCGGCAACCACGTGCGCCACCGGCGCGGTCACGTCACGCTGGCGAATGTGCAGGTCGGAGATTCGCGCCCGGTCCCAGACCTCCAGCCGGACCGGCCGCCAGATGCCGCTGGTCACGAAGCGCGGTCCCCAGTCCCAGCCGTATTCGTAGGCGGCCTTGCGGATGTAGGTCTTCTCCGCCGTGTGCGTCTTGTCGCGCCATTTGTCGGTAGCGGCGACTTTGGCGGCCGCCCGGATGGGCGAGGGGAACACCACCCGCAGCGTGTTGGCGCCCGGCTTCAGATACGGCTTCACGTCGACGCGCCACTCGCGGAACATGTTGTCGGCGGTAAGCACCTGGGTGTCGTTCAGCCAGATCTCGGAATATGCGTCCAGGCCCTCGAACACCAGCTCGATGTTGCGGTGCCGCAACAGCGCGGGCGTGGCCGTGATGGTGCTGCGATACTCCCAGTCGGCGTTCTCGATCCATTGCAGCTTCGCTTCGTTGTCGCGATAGAAGGGGTCCGGGACGAGCTTGTTCCGCAGCAGGTCGAGATGAACGCAGCCGGGCACCTGCGCCGGGCGCCACTGGGAGTCATTGGCGCCGGTGACATCGGCGCGCTGCCGGAATTCCCACCCGGAATTCAAGGCGATGCTTTCGGCCGCGGAGACAATTCCGCCAGCCAACAACGGCAGTATGAGAAGTTGCTTCAACATGATGGTTACCTGTTGCCGAGCCGCGCGCGTGAGCAAGCGGTTTTCAAGCTCTCACAGCAGCATATCAATATGGATGCAGCGCATATCCGGCGCCAGCATGTCCGGCGAGTGGGCGGCCAGAGTCCCCATGTCCAGAATGCCCGTTCCCACGGCGATGCTGCGCACGCGGTTGGCGCGCGCGGCGAGGATGTCGTTCACGTGGTCGCCAATCAGAGAAATGCGCGCGCCGGCGCCGATCCAGCCCTCGCGGCGGGCGCGGCGTACCGCGTTGCGCACCAGCCCGGCTCGCGTGGGCGCAGTTTCGCCGAACTCCCCGAAGCGAAAGAACTCGTCGAGCCCGGCCCGGCGCATCTTGTTCCAGCCAATGCGCGTGAGGTTGCCGGTCACCAGTCCCGCCACCGCTCCCGAACGGCGAAGGCGCCCCAGCAGCAGCCGCACGCCCGGACACACCCTCCGTGAGAGGTCCGGGCAGGTTCGCGCGTGGATGCGCTCGGCGGTCGCCATCACCGCGGGCAACGACTCGCGCACCAGCTCGCGGCTCGCGCCGGCCTGCCGCATCATCGCTTCGATGATCCCCGGATCCAGCATGCCCGCTACCGGCACACCGTCCGTGCTGGTTTCCAGACCGGCGACCCTGCGAATGGCGGCAATCAGCGCCAGACGGTGATGCGGGCCCGCGCGCCGCAGCAGCGTGCCGTCGATGTCAAAGAGCACCAGGGCATTGGAATGGATCACCCTTCACTATAGCGGCCTTGTATGGGTGCCAGACTGTGCCAGGCGGTTGAACCCGCGCGCGACAGCGCTCGAAGGGCCGGCCGCCGTCACCGCAGCGTGAACCGCGGCGAGCCGAACACCATGGGCGGGTCCCGGGCGGATCCCCCGGGCCCCCGCGCCCCCCGGGCTCCGCGCCCTCCCGGGCCCTCGCCCTCCCGGGCCCCTCGCCCCACGGGCCCCTCGCCCCCCGGACCCCCGCCACCCCGGGCCCTCCGCCCCACGGGCCCCTCGCCCCACGGGCCCCCGCCACCCCGGGCCCACCGACACCCCCGGGCCCGCCCCCCCCGCGCGGGTTTGACAGGCCGCGCAGCAGGCCGTACCATGGTCTTATCACTGAAAAAGGAGGTGGTCCAGTCGAAAAATGAGTACTGGTAGCGATAGTAGTTTCCGACCCACGCGTGAGGTGGCCGACTGTTGAAGTCGCCGCTCTAAAGCTCAGGGCTCGCCAGTGACGAGTCCGCAGTTCCTGTGGACCGGTCACATCACGCGAGATAGTTCACTCGAAGGCCCGGCCTTCGGCTACCCTGGCCCCCGCGGCTGCCGTGAATCGACCGGCGCCGCGGGGGTTCGCGCTTTTTGGGGGTTAGGGCACGGCGGAGACAGCCGCGTTTCTGCGGCGCGAGGGGAATGCGCGGGCTGCCGCCGCGCGTCCCACGTGTTACTATAGTGGTTCAGGACGACATGAAAGCCGGAATTCACCCCGCCTACAACGAGACCAGAGTGACCTGCGCCTGCGGCAGCACTTTCCTTACCCGCTCCACGCACAAGGGCGACATCCGCGTGGAAATCTGTTCGAGCTGCCACCCGTTCTTCACCGGCCGCCAGAAGCTGGTGGACACCGAAGGACGCGTGGACCGCTTCCAGAAGCAGGTAGCGAAGTCGAAGGTGATTCAGGACAGCCGCAAGAAGATTGCCGCGAAGTAGCCGGAGCCGCCAGCGAGGCCGAGAGCCCCGCGCGGGCTGAGGGCCGGCCCACGTCGAACGCAGCAGTGCGGTTAGTGCCGTTCCGCGGCGTGCTGCTTGTCGCGCTCGGCCCGCCAGGCATCGTATTCGGCGCGCTGCCGGTCATTCAGGATGGCCCGCACCCGGTCGTCGTGATCGGTTCGCAGCGCGGCGATGTCCGGCTCGATCCTTTTGTGGATGTCGCGGAAGCGAACGCCGGTGGCATCGAAAATCCCGTTCAATTGCGCGACCTGCGCCGGCTGCAGATTGAGCCGCTGCTGCAGCTCCGCCACCAGCTTGTTACGGTACTGCTCCGGGCTCAGTTTGGCGTTCGCCGGGCGGGCCACAAACAGACGATCGGCAAATCCACCGACGGCCACGCCGGCAAGAAACACCAGCAGCAGATAACCCGCCACCACCAGGTTGGACTTTCTGTTCATCGCTGCTCCGCTTCGCCCGTCTCGGCGTGCATCGCTTCCATCATGCTGTCGTTGGCGTGGGCGGAGGCGAGGGAGTCGAGATAGCTTTCATGCGGATCGGGCGAGGTCCGGTTCTCCACCAGCACGAAAAAGCCGGCCATGAGGGTGAACAGGACCGCCGAAGCCCCGAGGAAGGCGCGCGCAAGGTGGGTCACGCGGAACGCGAAGCTCCGGCGCGCCTCGATCCTCTCCCAGACGCCGGGCATGAATCCACCGCTCGCGTCCACGTCAGCGAACGACTGGCGATACGCTCGAAACAGCTCGTCCAATTCCTGTTCCAGATCCCTCATCGCTCACCTCTGCATGGCAAAGCGCCGTTTCGCTTTCCCCGTCAAAGCGCTGCTTCGCCTTTCGCGGCCGGAGCGGCCTCATCTCCCTGCTCGCGTTGCACAGCCGCGAATGCCTTCAGCACCCGCTGTCGCGCCCGGAAGAGCCGCACCTTCAGGGCATTCCCGTTCACGTGATAAACAGCCTCGAGCTCCTTCAGCGACAAGCCTTCCACTTCCTTGAGGAGCAAAAGGATGCGGTCGTCCTCGGAAACTCCGGTCAACAGCTCATCCAGCTTCTCGCGAATCCCAGTGCGATGCCGCCGCTCGACATCCCGCACCACTCCCGCCGCCGCGTCCGCCGAGATCATCTGCTGGTCGCTTAGGTCCGACATACGCCGCTCCGCGCGGCGCTTCCGCTTGCGCAGGTAATCGTAGGCTGCGTTCACGGTCATCCGGTACAGCCACGGCTCAAAAACCTCCGGCGTGCGCAACCGGCCGAGCGAGAAATAGACGCGGACAAACACCTCCTGCCCGACGTCCTCGACATCGTCCGGCTGGCCGATCAGCCGGGCGATCGTGCCGAGCACGCGCTTGCGGTACGCGGCCACCACACGGCCGAATGCGGCTTCGTCACCCGACCGCGCTCGCTCGATATCTGCGAATTCCACCAGCATGCGGTCAGGCCAGCCGGGTGGTGCGCTTCCAATATGAAAGGCGCTTCCCCAAATACTCAGGTTACAAATTGATGGAGGCGCCGCGCAGGGTTTTTCGTTGCCGGGAGGGCCCGGGGGAACAGGACCCGCCGCCAGCCAGCAGCCCTTTCAGTCTGGATGCATTGTTAATGGGGCATTTGCGCCCGTTCCGGCTGGCCCGGCTTTCGCAGTTCGCCGGATTTGCACCAGCTAAGTCCTTCAGATTCAGTGAGGGCATATGAAAGGTCTTCACCACAAAGAAGGCTGACCGACGGGCTCTGGCAAGGGCAGAATGGCGGGCGGCGAGGCCTTGATTCGTGCCGGTGGTGTTGGGAGGGAAGTGTGATCCGGATCTGGTCCGGCACGGCTTGAACGTCTTTCTCCGGTTGGGTGTGGCGCGGCAGTACCAGCCAGCGGTCATCCAGCATAAGAACGCAGACCTCTACCATTTGGATCGTCGCCAAGTTCTCGAACACCGCAGTGGGCGTCAAGCCCGGCGCTTGAATCATCAGCCGATTCTTCAGGGTGACTTGCAGGCATGCTCGAGATGATGATGGACTCCTGCTGGCCTATTAACTTCACCGGAGACACGATTCTGCGCATTGTGGGGCGGACCCATTGGTCCGCGCGGGTCCCCCAGGCCCGCTGTTCGCGCGAGAATTCAGGCGCCTGCCCACCCGAAGCGCCCGGCCGGGGGGCCGGCCGCAGCCCGAGGGGCCGCCCCGCTATCCTGTGCAAGTGTTCAGTCATGGCAAAGTCAAGTGGCATTGGGCTGAGAGCCTGCCCCACGCCACTGAGTCCGGGCCTGCCGGGGCGGGAGCCTGAGGTAACGGCCGGCGAAGGTCAGGAACGCCGGCCAGTTCGGGCCGGTGGTGTGCCCGCCGCTATGCTGGCGGAAAGCGATGTCACCGTCAATCAACGCGGTCTCCATCGGGGGCATTTCGGTGGTCCCCAGGTCTTTCCTGCCGAGGAGCCTGTACACGGGTCCGGCGTCGGCCGCAGCTAGGAACATCCCCCTGGCGTCCACCCATCCACCTTCCACTGTGGGCGAGCCGCAACTGATGAAGACGGGGCGGGGGGCGCACAGGGCAATCAGCTCGTGCGCGTCCACGGGCAGATCGTTCGCGCTGAGCGGGCCGGCGTACTTGAGGAAGTTGCCAGCCATCCAGTGGTATTCGCCGGCGCCGGCGACGTTCTCAACCAGCTCGCCGAAATTGCGGCGGTGCAGTTTGGCGCCGCCTTCGCCGGAGGAACCAACAAAAGCGATGGCGAAACGCTGGTCGTAGGCCATGGTCACGATGGCTGCCTTGCCGTAGCGCGAGAGGCCCTCGATGCCCACCTGCTTCGCGTCCACGGATTTGTCGGTCTCGAAGTAATCCAGGACGCGGCTGGCGCCCCAGGCCCACGCGCGCAGCGCGCCCCAGTCGTCCAGCTTCCGAGGCTGGCCCTTGTTGATCAGACCGATGATGCCCTGGGTGAGGCCAGCGCCGTTGTCGGCCTGCACGCTGGTGGGAATCAGGATGGCATAGCCCCAGCCTTTGGCGAGAATCTGTTGCTGCCAGGTGGGCCCGGGGCCGCCAAGCTCGCCGGGGCCGGGAGTTGGCGGCTTGATTCCGCGCGCGGCCATCTGCTCGCGAAAGCGGCGCATGAAGGCAGGGTCGATACCGAATTCGAGTATCACCGGCACGGGACCGCTGGCGCTGGCCGGAGTGGTCAGCGCCAACCGGATGTCCACGGTGATGAGCGGGTACGAAGAGTTGTCGACGTGGCCCACGAGTTGTTTTGTGATCACCGGAACGTCGCCGTTCATTTCTTTGGTGGCGCCGGTCACTTCCCAGCGCACTCGCGGCGTGTTTTTGGGGACGCGGCCGTAGACTTCGCTGTCGAAGTCCTCCACGATTCCGGGACGGCGGCGGTCCCACCACATCTCGGCCGTCGTCACCTTCTGCCCGTTTTTCAGCGTGAGCGGGTCCGGCAGGTTCGGGTAGGGGTTGGCTTTGGACTCATCGTAATTGACGGCATTGGGGGGCATCCGGGAGATTGAAGTCCGCGCCGGGCCGCAGCGTCTTGATGTGCAGAAGGTCCAGGATTCGCTGATGATCCTGTTCGGCGGTCAACTGCACCGGCGCGGGTGGGCCGACGGCCGCGGCGAGAAGTACAAGGGCAGGCAGGTTCATTTCAATACCCGGTCGCTTTGCTGTCGGCGACGCGTCCGTCCGCTGCGCCCTGCCGCCAGCCATCGGACACGACGATGGCATCCAGCAGCGCCGAGTCCCCGTGCGGTTCCACCGTGTGTCCGTGCTGCTCGAGAATGCGAACCGTGTCCGGCGAGACGCCCGGTTCTACTTCGAGCTTGCAGCCTGAGCCGTGGATTGTCCTTCGCTTGAGCGATGCACAAGTTGAAGAACAGAATGGTGTCTCGCTGCCGCATGAGCGTCCGCTGAAGAATGTAATCAATGCTCGGTCGCTTGTTGATGTGCGCGGGCAGCAGATCAATGTGTGTAACAGTGGCGGTGGTGTAGCGCGTTTCACGAGTTTGTCGATTCGGGCGTTCAAAAAGCCAGTGAGGCTCTCCTTTGTCCACTCAATCGGCAAATACAGGGTCTCATACTTCTCCTCCTGAAAGCCTGCGTCACGCGTCAACCTGACAACCCGATCGAGGAGATCTGCCGCAATGATATGATGATCTTCGCATTTCGGACTTTCCCGAACTCGCGAACAGTCTCGACCGTGCGTCCGTTCGTCGGGCGCAGCAACTGTCAGGAGTGCCTGTGGTTGCTGATCGGGCACGCGGTCCGGCACGCAGAGCACATTCGCGAGATCCCCGGGCTGGCGCGGGGGCGCGCGGCGGGCGGGATTTAAGCCGGAATTGGGTTCGTTTCGTAAATATGGATTACCGGCTGTCCGGGCCTCCGGGGTGCGGTTCCGGCGCTGGCGCGAGTATTTATTCGTTATCTCCATGATTTCGTGGCCATCACAGCCTGACTGAGTCACTCCGGGGCGCCCGGACTGGGTTCGTTTCGTAAGCGCTACACCGGGGCGGCCCGGGATTGGCTTCGTTTCGTAAATGTGGATTACCGGCTGTCCGGCCTCCGGGATGCCGACTCGGCACTGGCGCGGGAGTTTATTCGCTATCCCCATGATTCCGTGCCCATGACGGCTCGACAGCACCACCCAGGGGCGCCCGGATTGGTTCGTTTCGTAAATGTCGGGCATTTATTCGGTTCGCTGGAGTCTGCACGCCGGTGGACATGACGCTTGACGGTAGCATGGGGCGCCGGCGTGTCCGGGCGGAGCTGTGTGGTGATTGGTGCGGGTTGTTGTGAACGCCGTGGCGCGCGCTGCCGGGGCTACGGGCCACCTCTATAGTGACCGCGACCTGGACACGAAGATCGACGGCGCTACCGCAACCTGAGAGTGTTACGCTTATCCCACATTGATGGCAATCTCCCGGAGACACACCGGTTAGGCGCTGTCACGAAATAAATAGAACATCTTGAGTCAAAATGTTTTATACTGGGATCGATGCCAGCCGATCCCTTGGCGCGGAAGTTCGAGGTTCTGGCTGAGGTCCTGGACGAGCGCACGCGGCGGCTGGTCGCAGCTGCGGAGGCCCAGGCGATGGGTTTCGGAGGGATAACTGCGGTGGCGCGGGCCAGCGGCCTGTCGCGCGGGACGGTGATGCGCGGCCTTGTCGAACTGGAGACTACGCCGAAACCGGCGCGCCGACAGCGCATCCGCCGAAGGGGGGCGGGGCGGAAGCGGACCGTCGATCAGGACGCGAGCCTGAAGCGGGATCTGGAGGCTTTGGTGGAACCGGTGACCCGGGGGGATCCGGAATCGCCTCTGCGGTGGACGTGCAAGAGCGTGCGGCAACTGGCCGCCGAGCTGCAGCGCCGGGGACACCGGACCAGTCACCGGATGGTGGCCGAGCTTCTCCATCAGATGGACTACAGCCTGCAGGCTAATCGGAAGACCCTGGAAGGATCTTCCCATCCGGATCGGGACGCGCAGTTTCACCATATCAGCGACAAGATCCGGGAGTTTCAGGCGGACCGCCAGCCAGTCGTTTCCGTGGACACGAAGAAGAAAGAACTGGTGGGGAACTTCAAGAACAATGGCCGGGAGCTGCGGCCGAAGGGCGATCCGGAGAAGGTGCGGGTACACGATTTCGTGATTCCCGAACTCGGCCGGGCGGCTCCCTACGGTGTCTACGACGTGACGCAGAATGCGGGCTGGGTCAGCGTGGGCGTGGATCACGATACGGCTGCCTTTGCCGCCCAGAGCATTCGGCGATGGTGGGAATCGATGGGCCACGAGGCTTATCCGAAAGCCGCAAGGTTACTGATCACCGCCGATTCCGGCGGAAGCAACGGAGCCCGCGTGCGGCTGTGGAAGCTGGAATTACAAAAGCTGGCCGACGAGACGGGTTTGCAAATCTCCATCTGCCATCTTCCGCCGGGGACCAGCAAGTGGAACAAGATTGAACACCGGCTGTTCTCCTTCATCAGTCAGAACTGGCGTGGCAAACCGTTGGTCAGTCATCAGGTAATCGTTAATCTTATTGCGGCCACCACCACCCGGACCGGGCTGAGAGTCCGCGCCGAAATCGATCCCGCCAGGTACCCCCAGGGAGTCAAGGTGTCGGACCAGGAAGTGGCGACCCTCCGAATCGAGCGCGACGAGTTCCACGGCGAATGGAACTACAGCATACTCCCACGCTCGCTCTAAATCTTCTATTTATTACGTGACGGCTCCTTAGCGTTGTTTGACTACGATCGAGGTATGCTTCGTTACCACGTCGCCTTCTACCTGCCCGACGCGCCAGGCGAGATGGTGGTTGCGGAGGCGCTCGATTTCCCGTGGGTGATGAGCCAGGGCTTCGATTTGCCTGATGCCCGGCTGATGATCTCGAGCGCGATGGAAGACATGGCGCAACTGCTTCTGGAGGAGGGCAAGGCGCTGCCCACGCCCGACCCCGAGGTATCGTCTCCCGATGCCAGCCTCGTTGAACTCGTGCCGCTGTCGATCCACGTTGGGACTTTCCGGGCGTGGACTTCATGATTGGGATGGCTGCTCGCGCAGAAGGCCCTTGGCAGATTCGCTTTCCGCCTCGTCAAAAAAGGAAATCGAGCCTGCCCGCGGAAGAGTCGGCATCCAACTGTTCGTCCCATCGCTCCTGCTCGCGCACGCGAAACCATTGGATGATGCGACGGTATTCTTCCTGCGGCAGGCCATCGATAGCAGCCTGGATCTCCTCAACTCGGCTCACGCTTGGAGTCTAACACCGTCCGTTTTCGGATTCATCCGGCGACGACCCGATCCCCTCTGACGTGGCCCCTGATTGTAGGACCAGGCAAGATCACAGTGGCGATTCCGGTGGGTGAATCGGCACGACGGCTCCGGGAGGCGCCACTCGGGGTTTTGCACACCCTGGTCATTGGCGCCATTTGGCGCTATCATTAGTGACAGAATGGTTAACGAGCTGAATGCCGTCATTGAAGAACTCGGCGGAAAGGCGGCGTTGGGGCGCACTCTGACCACTGAAGCCGAACTCCGCTCCGCGATCCGCGAGGGCTTCCCCAAAGAAGTGGTGGACAGCGTGATGGACTCGGCCGGCCTGACCCTCAAGGATCTTTCCCGGAGCCTGAACCTCTCCCCACGCAGCCTGCAGCGGCGAGGTCATCAGGGCCGCCTGGCCCGGCATGAATCGGACCGCGTGTACCGGCTGGCTCGCATGGTGGCGTTAGCCAGGCACTACATTGGCGACAAGGACAGCGCGGCCCGTTGGCTGAAGCGTCCCAACCGCGCGCTTGGCGGCAGCGTCCCCCTGGAGCTGATGGACACGGAGCCGGGCGCGCGAGCCGTCGAAAACGTGCTGGGCCGGATCGCGTACGGCGGCATTAGTTGACGCGCGTCTATCGAATACTTCGGAAGCTTCACGCGAAGAAGCCGCTCGACGGAGAGGGAGCGTTCCGGTTTGGCGGCCGCTGGTCCAGTTCGGGGACGCGGCTTGCGTATACGTCCGAACACTTGTCGTTGGCCATGATCGAGTACTACATGCACATCGATCGTGGCGATTCGCCCCGGGACCTGGTGGTGGTTGCCGCGGACATACCGGATAGTGTCTCCCGGAAGAAGGTGGTCCTTAGCCGGCTGCCCTCCGATTGGCGGCGGAGTCCGGCCCCTGGCGAGTTGGCCGCCGTCGGCGATTCCTTCGTGGCGGATAGCAAGGCCGCGGTGTTGATCGTTCCATCGGTCCTGACCCCGTCTGAATCGAACTGGCTGATCAATCCTCGACATCCGGAATTCGCTCGCATCCGGGTTCGTTCTCCGGAGGACTTTCATTACGACGTGCGGTTCTTTGTCTGACGCGCTTGAACTTGCCGTCGCCGGCCTGCGGCCGTTATGCGTATGGCAAACAAGCCCGTTCGCAAACCACATCGCCTCGTCTGTAGTCTAGTAGCGCGTCCGAAATCCGCAGTTTGGCTAGGAAGCGCGTGGCGAGCCGGGTTCTTCCTCCGACTCAGAAGGATTCGACCTGAGGATCACGGTGCCACAGGAGGCTTACTGGCGCGCTGGGTTCGCTCTCGCTCCTGACGACTACATTCATGAGGGTCGCTCGGACGTCACCATCTTCCAGTACTTTCTGTTCCACATCGGCCAAGGCGGACATGTTGACCCTAAGCGATCCACTCCGCTGAACTACAAAGCTTACAAGGAGGGTCATGTTGGGGGGGCAGGGCCATTTCAATCTAGGAGCCCGGTCGAGCTTACTGCCCACTTCAGCACGGATCGCCGTCGTCTGACGGTCGCCTTCGGCGATGGACACTACGAAACGTATCTGAATCCCGCCTACCTCCGGTACCTTTACGTCCTTGCTTGGGCGGACCGGTTCGGGCCTTTCCGAGTTCCCGTCGAGCTAGTGCTTCACTAACACTCCATCGGTTCAGCGATCAGGTACGCGCCACTTGGCCCGGCCACACCCATCGCACATACGCGTCGAACTTCTGACGCAGCGAATTAGCATTCCGCCGATGCGATGAACCCCAGCCGCGCCCCGCCCCCTACCGTCTCCGCCGACCTCGCACCCTCAGCACCGGTGCGGCGTTGAACGCCGCTTCCAGGATGTCGGTCTGCTCCTCGGTGTGGCGTTTCAGCGAGCCGGCCGCCGGGCTGGCGGATTCCACCCGGCCCAGATAGCGCAGCGGGCGCTTGCCTTCCAGCACCGCGCCGATCACGTCCTGCACGAATTCCCACGGGCCCATGTTGCGCGGCTCTTCCTGCACCCACACCACCTCGGCCGTGGCCGGATAGCGATGCACCGCTTCCCTCATCGCGGCCGCGGGGAACGGATAGATCTGTTCCAGGCGCACGATGGCCACGTCGTCTACCTTGCGCTGTTCGCGGCCGGCGGCGAGGTCGTAGTAGATCTGGCCGGAGCAGATCAGCACGCGGCGGACACGGGCCGGATCGCCGATGGCGCCATCCTGCACCACCTCGGAAAAATGCCCGGCGGCGAAGTCGTCCAGCGTGGAAACCGTGCGCGGGTTGCGCAGGCCGCGCTTGGGCGTGAAGATGATGAGCGGCTTGCGCATCGAGCTTTGATCGGGAGCGCCGTACATCTGCCGGCGCAGCAGATGAAAGTACTGCGCGGGGGTGCTGCAGTTGCACACCTGCAGGTTGTCCTCGGCGCACAGTTGCAGGAAGCGCTCGATGCGCGCGCTGGAGTGCTCGGGGCCCTGGCCTTCGTAACCGTGCGGGAGCAGCAGCACGATGCCGCTGGGCTGTCCCCATTTCGATTCGGCGCTGGCGACGAACTGGTCGATCATGATCTGCGCGCCATTGGCGAAATCGCCGAATTGCGCTTCCCAGATGACCAGGCGCAGCGGATCGCCCACGCTGTAGCCGAACTCGAACCCCATGACGGCGTATTCGCTGAGCGAGCTGTCGAAGACGTCGAAGGGCGCTTGAGTGGGGTCGAGGTGCTGCAGCGGGACGTAGTTGTGGCCGTCTTCGAAATCGTAGTATTCCAGATGGCGCTGGCTGAAGGTGCCGCGCGCGCTGTCCTGGCCGCTGAGGCGCACTGGCGTGCCTTCCAGCACCAGACTGCCGAAGGCCAGCGCTTCACCGGTGGCCCAATCCGCGGCGCCGCCGACGAGTCCACCATTAAGCAAGGCCCGGCGCTTGTCGAGGAACCCTTTGAGCTTCGGATGAACGTGGAAATCGGCGGGAAAAGTGACCAGGCCGCGCAGGATTTTCTCGATGGTCAGCGGCGAGACCGCCGTGTGCGTTCTGGCCGCCAGGACGTCGGCGGGGCCGACCGCGCTCAACTCGTCTCCCTGGTATTTCTCGGCGTGCTGGCGCGCGGCGTCGTACAGATTGTTGAGGCGCTCGGGAACCTCCGCGCGCATTTGCGCAACCTGCTCGGCAGTCACCACGTTGTCGCGGACCAAACGACGGGAGTAGAGCACCGCTACCGAGGGATGGTCCTTGATCTTGCGGTACAGCAGCGGCTGGGTGTAGCTGGGATCGTCCGCTTCGTTGTGGCCGTGCCGGCGATAGCACACCATGTCGATGACGATGTCCTTCTTGAACGCCTGGCGGAAGCCGTAGGCGAGCTGGGCCGCCCGCAGGCACGCTTCCGGGTCGTCGCCATTCACGTGCAGAATGGGCGCCTGGACCATGCGCGCCACGTCGGTGGAGTAGGTGGCCGAGCGCGATTCCCGCGGGTTGGTGGTGAAGCCGATCTGGTTGTTGATGACAATGTGGACGGTGCCGCCGGTGTGGTACCCGGAAAGCTGCGAAAGATTCAGCGTCTCGGCCACCACGCCCTGGCCGGCGAAGGCAGCATCGCCATGAATCAGGATGGGCATCACGTGCTCGCGCGCTGCGTCGCCGATGCGATCCTGCTTCAGCCGCACGATGCCCTCCACCACCGGATCGACGGCTTCGAGATGACTCGGGTTGAACGCCACCGAGACGGTGATCTCGTGGCCCTCGGCGGACCGGCGCGTTCCGGTGGCGCCCAGGTGGTACTTCACGTCGCCGGAGCCCTGGGTGCTGTCCGGGTCCACGTCGCCTTCGAATTCGGAAAAGATCTGCACCAACGGCTTGCCGACGATATTGGCCAGCACGTTGATGCGGCCGCGGTGGGCCATGCCGATCACCACTTCCCCGACGCCGCCTTCGGTGGCGCGCTCCAGCGTCTCGTCGAGGATGGTCATGGCCGATTCCGACCCTTCCATGGAGAAGCGCTTGTGCCCGACGAAGCGGTTCTGCAGGAAGTGCTCGAACTCTTCAGCTTCAATCAGACGGTTGAGGGCGCGCACGCGGGTGGCCGTATCCAGTTCCCAGCGGTTGCCGGTGGGCTCCATGTGCTGCTCCAGCCACTCCCGCTCCTCGGGATGCTGGATGTGCATGTACTCGCAGGTGAGGGTGCCGCAGTAGGTCTGCCGCAGCATCTCCAGAATCTCGCGGAGGGTGGCGTACTTGCGGCGCCCGCTGGCCGCGAAGGTGCCGGTGTGGAATTCGCGGTCGAGATCCCAGATGGTGAGGCCCCAGGTGGCGGGGTCCAGATCGGGATGGTAGGGCGGGTCGGTGGAAAGCGGGTCGAGCTGGGCCATCAGATGGCCGCGCACGCGATAGACGCGGACAAGTTGCAGCACCGCCGCCTGCTTGGCGGACTCGTCGGCGCGAGAGAGGCCGGGGGCGGCGATTTTTTCGCGCTTGTCCACCTCCCATCGCACCGGCTTGAAGGGGATGTGGATGGCCGCGTAGATCCGTTCGTAGAAGCCGTCTTCGCCCTCCAGCAGCTCCTGCAGGCGCGCCAGAAACAGGCCGGATTCGGCGCCCTGGATGATGCGATGGTCGTAGGTGCAGGTGAGGGTCATCACCCTGCTGACGCCGAGGTTGTTGAGCAGCTCGGCGGGCATGCCGCGGAAGGCCGCCGGATAATCGATGGCGCCGGTGGCGATGATGGCGCCCTGGCCGGGCATGAGACGCGGCACCGAAGCCACCGTGCCCACGGTTCCGGGATTGGTCAGGGAGATGGTGGTCCCCTCGAAGTCGGGGACGACCAGCTTGCCGGTACGGGCGCGGGCGACGATGTCGTCGAAGGCGTCCACGTACTGGGCGAAGGTCATGGAGCCGGCGTCCTTGAGATTGGGGACCTTCAGGGAGCGCGAACCGTCCCGGCCGGCGATGTCTACGGCAATCCCGAGGTTCGTTTTGGCGCGAATGGCGCGGAAGATCTCGCCGTTACCGGCGGCGAAGGCGTTGTTGAGCGCGGGCACTTTTTCGAGCGCGCGCACGATGGCCCAGCCGATGAGGTGCGTGAACGATATCTTGCCGCGGCCGTTCAGCGCGCGGTGGTCGTTCAGCACGCGGCGGTTCTCTTCGATGGCCTTCACCGGGATGGTGCGTTGCGAGGTGGCGGTGGGGATGGTGAGGCTGGCGGTCATGTTTTCCGCGACACGGGCGGCGGGACCGCGCAGGGGCGTGAGTTGCTCGCCCTCGACGGGCTGATGGAGCGGCGCCGCCGGCGTGGGGGAAGGCGCCGGGGCGGCGGTGGCCGCAGTGTGGCCGTTGCCCTCGAAAACGTGTTTCCAGCTTTCGTCGACGGTTTTGCGGTCGTGGAGGTACTCGAGATACAGCTCATCCTCCAGCCAGCTATTGAGTGCGGGGGTGCTTTTCTCAGACATGCGAGTGAGGCAGGAACGCTGCTTCTATGATATCGGAGGGATGGGGCAGCGCATGGCGCTGTCCCACCAAGCGGCATAGCCGCAAGCATGGGCAGGCGGCCTCGCGAGCGGGTTGAGAAACCCGCCGCAGGATGAAATCCCGCCCCACTTCAGCTTTCCAACTCGCGCAAGCGGCGGGCGATGCCGATCTGGCCTTCCGGCCGCAGCAGCGGAAACAGGATGACATCGCGGATGGACTTCGAGTTACTGAACAGCATGACGATGCGGTCGATGCCCAGTCCTTCGCCGCCGGCCGGGGGCATGCCGTAGCAGAGCGCGCGCACGTAGTCTTCGTCCATCTGGTGCGCCTCTTCGTCGCCCCGAGCGCGCATCTCGAGTTGCGCCTCGAAGCGGCGCCGCTGCTCCTGCGGGTCGTTGAGCTCGGTGAAGGCGTTGCCGATCTCCATGCCCGCCGCGAATATCTCGAAGCGCTCCACGAAGCCGGGATCGCCGGGCTTGTTCTTCGACAGCGGCGAAACCTCCACCGGATAGTCGTAGACGATGACGGGCTGGATCAACGTGTGCTCGAACTCGTTCTCGAACTTGTCCACCAGCGCGTGGCCCCCGAGCGTGGCATCGCCCACGATCTCGCGCATCGTCGCCCGGCGGATGTTGCCGAAATCGAGCTGCCGGCCGTCGTACTCGACAACCGCCGAGCCGGTGGCGTCGACAGCCGCCTGCTGCAGCAGCTCGGCCGAGAGGTCCATCATGCCCAGGTAATCCGTGTAAGCCTGATAGAACTCCAGCATGGTGAACTCGGGGTTGTGCTGGGTGGAGATGCCCTCGTTGCGAAAGTTGCGATTGATCTCGTAGACGCGCTCGAAGCCGCCCACCAGCAGGCGCTTCAGATACAGCTCCGGCGCGATGCGCAGGTACAGATCGAGATCGAGCGTGTTGTGATGGGTCACAAACGGCCGCGCCGCCGCCCCGCCGTAGAGCGGCTGCATCATGGGTGTCTCCACTTCCAGGTAGCCGTGCGCCTCCAGTTGCCGGCGGAACGAGGCGATGGTCTTCGCGCGGGTGACAAATACCTTCCGCGAATCCGGATTGGCGATGAGATCCAGATAGCGCTGGCGGTAGCGGATCTCCACGTCCTCCAGACCGTGCCACTTCTCGGGCATATTGAGCAGCGTCTTCGCCAGGAAGTACAGACGCTCGGCGTGTACGCTCAGCTCGCCGGTCTTCGTGCGGAACAGCCAGCCTTCCACGCCGATGATGTCGCCGATGTCGAGCAACTGCCAGAGCTCGAAATCGCGCTCGCCCACGGCATCCCGCCGGATGTAGGCCTGGAGTTTCTCGCCGTTCTGCAACAGGTGCGCGAAACCGGCCTTGCCCATGCGGCGGATGGTCTGCACGCGCCCGGCGATGCGGACGTGGACTCGTGGTTCGAGATCTTCGGCCGTCTTCACACCGTAGTCGCGCAGGATCTCGGAAACGGTGTGGGTGAAGTCGAAGCGCTGCCCATAGGCGGCGAAGCCCAGCGCCTCGATCCGCGCGATGCGGTCATGCCGCTGTTTGAGAAGATCGTCTTCCAATGACACGTAACTGCATTATAAATCGCGCTCGTCGATATAATGCCTTTTGACATCCCTGTCCGTCGTCATCCCCGCCTACAACGAAGAGAAGAGACTGCCGGCCACGCTGGACCGCGTGCTGTCCTGGCTGGACGCGCAGGCGCTGGAATTCCGCGAGCTGATCGTTGTGAACGACGGCTCCATGGACGGCACGGCGGCACTGGTGGAGAGCCTTCGGGACGCCCGTCCGTGTCTGCGGCTGCTCAGCAATCCGGGCAATCGCGGCAAGGGCTATAGTGTGCGGCACGGCATGTTGGAGGCGCGCGGCGAATGGGTGCTGTTCAGCGACGCGGATTTGTCGACGCCGATCGAAGACGCGGCGCGATTGTTCGCGGCGGCCAGCGAGGCGCGGGCGGACATCGCCATCGGGTCGCGCGCCGTGGACCGCTCCCTGGTATCGGTACACCAGTCCGCGCTGCGCGAGCTGTCCGGGCGCTTCTTCAACCTGGTGATGCGAACGGTAACGGGGCTGCCTTTTCGCGACACGCAGTGCGGATTCAAGTTGTACCGCGCCAGCGCGGCCCGCGAGGTTTTCCAGCGCCAGCAGCTCGACGGCTTCAGCTTCGACGTGGAAGACCTCTACATAGCGAGCATGCTGGGCATACCCGCCGTCGAAGTGCCGGTGCACTGGGCCAACGTGGAGGGGACCAAGGTGAGCGCGTTCACGGGCCTGCGGTCCTTTGCGGATCTGGTGCGCATCAAAAGGCGGGGGTAAAGGGGCCTCACGCGGCCGTCCTGGGCAACACCTCGCGTCTCACCGTCTTGCTTAGCTGATCTTCTGCCACCTCCAACTCCCAGGAAGCTTGCATGTTCATCCAGAACCTCGAGGTCGTGCCGAAATAGCGTGACAGGCGCAAGGCAGTGTCCGCCGTGATGCCGCGTTTTTCGTTGACAATGTCGTTGATGCGTGTGGCCGGTACGCGAAGTGCCAGGGCAAGCGCATGGGAGGACATGCCGAGAGGGGCTAGGAACTCCTCGCGAAGGATTTCTCCCGGATGGATTGGTGGAAGCCGATCTTTGTTTGCCATGCCCTTAATCACCTCGCTAATGATAATCGACAATCTCGACGTCCTCGGCAGCGCCCTCTCTCCAGACGAAACAGATTCGCCACCGATCGTTGATTCTGACGCTGTGCTGTCCCTCCCTGTCGCCGGTCAGAGCCTCGAACCGGTTCCCCGGAACCGCCGCGATGTCTTCCGGTTTCTCGGCGTCGTCGATCATTCGCAGCTTCCTGCGCGCTACGTTTGCGATATTGCCGAACCTCCGGCTGCCTTGTCGATGAAACAACTCCTCGGTGTCCCCACCGCGGAAGGAGCGAATCACCTTGCCAGCATATCACGAACACCGTTAAACGACCGACATGCCGCGGGCTGAGTAAATCGGGGACGTTCACCTCCGTCCCCGAATTTCGCGCTACGCTGAGTGCAATGGCATTCGACGGGCTGCGCGTCATCGCATTCGAGAGCCGGCGGGCAAACGAGATCGGCGAGCTGATCCGCCGCAACGGTGGAGAGCCGTTCCTTGCCCCCGCGGTCCGCGAAGTTCCGCTCGAGCGGAACGACCAGGCATTCGCCTTCGGCGAGCGGCTGCTCCGCGGCGACTTCGACATGATGATCTTCCTCACCGGCGTGGGCACGCGGCTTTTGCGGCAGACCCTGGCCACACGCTGGGCCGGCGACACCTTCTCCGACGCGCTGCGCATGCTGACGGTGGTGGCGCGCGGTCCCAAACCGGCCGCCGCGTTGCGCGAAATGAACGTGCCCATCGCGGTGACCGTGCCTGAGCCCAACACCTGGCGAGAAGTGCTGGCGGCCACCGAAGGGCGTCCCGAGCGCCGCATCGCCGTTCAGGAGTACGGAAGGTCCAACACCGCGCTGCTGGACCGTCTGCGCGCCCGCGGGGCCGAGGTGACCACCGTGCGCGTCTACCAATGGGACCTGCCCGAGGACACCGGCCCCTTGCGCGAGGCCATACGCCGCATCGGCTCCGGCGCCGGTGGCGCGGTCCTGTTCACCACGTCGGTACAGGTGGTTCATCTGTTCCGGATCGCCGCGGAAGAAGGCGTGGAGCCGGCCTTGCGCGAGGGGCTGGAACGCATGCTGGTGGCCTCCGTCGGGCCCACCACCAGCGAGGCTCTTGAAGACTGCGGCGTCTCCCCCGACCTCGAGCCCGCGCACCCGAAGATGGGCATTCTGGTGAAGGAGGCAGCCGAACAATGGCGCGACCTGCTCGCGCGCAAGCGAGGCGGGCGTGGCTGACCGCGATCCCGGTGGCCTCCAACTGCTCGGGAAGTACCTGGGGCTCGCGTTTCTGCTCCCCTGTTGCGCGCTGGTCGGCTACATTATCGGTTATTACCTCGACAAGGCCTTCGGCACCGGCTTCCTGAAGCTGGTGTTTCTGTTGTTCGGCATCGCCGCAGGGTTCGTCGAGGTGTTTCGCGAGCTGAAGCCCGATAATGACGGCGGACAGTGATCTCTATCGGACCACCGTCCGCAGGATCGCGTGGCTGACCGTATGGATTGGCGGTGCAGGCGCCATCGCCGGCTTCGTATGGAAGGGCCCGCGATTCGGAGCCGGTTTTCTTCTTGGTGCGGCGCTGTCGCTGGCCAGCTTCTGGCGCTGGAAGAAGGTGGTGGACGCGATAGGCCCGGGTGGAAAGCCGCGCCGGACATCGGTTCGTGTGCTGGTCTGGCTGCTGCGCTTCGCGGCGCTCGCCGGGGCTGCCTATGTTATAGTGAAGTACTTGGAAGTCACTCCGCTGGCTGTGTTTACGGGCCTCCTGGCATCCGCCGGGGCCGCCCTCATGGCAGCCATTTACGAATTGATTTATGGAAAATGAACTCTGGCTGACCGCGCTCCTCAACCGCTTCCTCAGCGGTCCGGCCAACGCCGTCCTGAACGGCGTCAACCTGCAGCACGACGCCGCCCATCCGTGGAGCAACTGGTTGTCCATGGAACTGCTGGTGGCCGCCGTAATTGTGGTTGTCTTTGCCATCCTGCGCTCGCGCCTCTCGGTGGACAATCCCGGCAAACTCCAGCACACCTTCGAGCTGGTTTACGAGTTTCTGTCCGGCCAGGCCAATGAATCCATAGAGCACGGCGGAGCGAAATACACCGCTTTCTTCGGGACAATCTTCCTGTTCATCCTGTTCATGAACCTGATTGGCGTCATCCCGGGATTCGAATCGCCGACTATGACCCCCGCCGTGCCGCTGGGCTGTGCCGTGTCCGTGGTGCTCTATTACCATTGGGCGGGGCTTCGTGAGCTGGGTCCCATTCGCTATCTTCTTCAGTTCGCCGGACCGGTATGGTGGCTTGCACCACTGATGATTCCCATCGAGTTGATCAGCCACCTGGCACGGCCGCTGTCTCTCACCGTCCGTCTTTTCGGCAATATGTTTGCCGGCGAGAAGATTACGGTGACGTTTCTCGCTCTGACTTACTTATTCGTCCCGGCGTTATTCATGGGATTGCACGTTTTCGTCAGCTTCCTTCAGGCTTATATATTTGCGCTGCTGGCTATGATTTATGTAGGCGGAGCGGTGGCGCACGAACATTAAATGGCATTATCCGTTCCGAGCGTGAGCCCGTCGTCCCCCCGGACAGACGAGGAACCACCTCCTCGCGAACAATTCAATACAAGGAGAATACTCGAATGACCAGAAGGACCATTTTCCTGATCGCGGCGGCTTTCCTGCTTGCCAGCCCGATTTTCGCGCAGACGCCCGCGGCCGGCGGTGGCGGCGGTGTGGACCTCCGTCTGCCGTTCGCCTACATTGCCATGGGCATCGCTTCCGGACTCTGCGGCCTGGGACAGGCCAAAGCGGTGGCATCGGCCGCGGAGGGCATGGCGCGCAATCCCGCGGCACAGGGCGCCATCCGGTTCGCCCTGATTCTGGGATTGGTATTCATAGAATCGCTGGCATTGTACACGCTGGTTATCACGTACGTCGCGAAGGGATAGCCAGTGGGGCAGGATTACCGCCGCCGTTAAGCCGCGGGCCGATTGACAATCGCCCCGCGGCTTAACAAGCTGCCCCACAAGACAACCAATGAAACTCCCCGGCATCTTTCCCCCCCTCACCACCCCGTTCGACCACAACGGCGATATCTGGAAAATCAAGGTGGAGCACAACGTCTCCCGCCTGAACTTGACCGGACTGGCCGGCTACGTCGTCATCGGCTCCACGGGCGAGAGCAAAATGCTCACCACCGAAGAGAAGGTGCGGCTGTGGGAGTGGGTGGCGGAATCGGCCGCGCCCGAGAAGATCCTGATCGCCGGCACGGGCACCGAGAGCGTGCGCGAAACGGTGGCCCTCACCAACCGCGCGGCCGAAATCGGCTACAAAGCCGCGCTGGCAGCCACGCCGCATTACTACAAGAATCTCCTCGCTTCGCCCGAGGCGCAGAAACTCTACTTTCGATCCGTCGCCGACCAGGCCCGCATCCCGGTGCTCATCTACAACTGGCCGCAGATGACCGGCGTGGACATCGCCGCCGAGGCCGTGGCCGAGCTGTCGCACCACCCCAACATCGCCGGCATCAAGGAAAGCAGCGGCAATCTGGCGAAGGTGGTGCAGATGCTGAACGAGGTCCGGCCCGGTTTCAACGTGCTGGTCGGCTCCGCGCCCACGCTTGCTTCGAGTCTGCAGGCGGGGGCAGTGGGCGGCATCCTGGCATTCGCCAACGCCGCTCCCTATGCCTGCATCTCCATTTACGAAGCCCACCGCACGCGGGAGCACGACGCCGCTCTCGACTGGCAGCGCCGCATCGCCCGCCCGGCCACGCTGGTCACCGTCAAGTACGGAATTCCGGGCTTGAAATACGCGATGGACCTCGAAGGCTACTATGGCGGCCCGCCGCGCCTGCCACTGACGCCGCCCTCGCCCCAGGCGAAGAAGGAAATCGAAGAGGCGTTCGCGGACGTGCGCGGCTGACGCGAGCTATGCCGGTGCCGCGCCCCGTGCGATCCGCCTACGCCGGCTCCTCTTTGTAGAAATAAGCTCCCGCCAGAATCGCAATCGCCATCTCCGGGATTCCCAGCAGGGAAGAGTTGATCGCCAGGCTATGTGGGACCACGTGCATGGCCAGGGGCGCCACCATACCCAGCGGCCAACAAAGCAGCCAGACGACCGCGGCGGCGATCAGCGCGGTCTTCGGACCGCGGCCGAATCGCGGGCGGATGGCCACGTACAGCCAGATCGTGATGAAGGCAATCAGCGCGCCCGATACGTTGAACGCGATGATTCCTCTTACGGTGAGCGGGGCGACGTGGATACTGGCCAGCGAATCGGCCCACGCCTTGCCGAGCAGGACACCATTGGCGAGGTAGTCGAGTATGTCGAGGATTACGGCCGCGACGATGCCCGCGAGGATCAGGCGGCCAATGTTGATTTTGTGCATGCACACCTCCAACTGGGAGAATGCCGCTAATTGTATTCCCATTGGGGCTCCGAAACAACCGGGGCACCACGGGGTGTCAAGGCAAAGTAGAAATGTCCCCTTCTCCAGCAAAGTAGAAATGTCCCCTTTGCCCAGGTCGTGCGAGGAGCTCATGTTAATCTGCGGGTGCCGGTGAAGCGGAGACGGGCTCTGCTGGCGAG
>Ga0326728_10001053_pt1 | contig 100596 bp, 72 predicted proteins | sample MB3enrmetagenome_FD_207602 | JGI IMG/M metagenome (GOLD analysis project Ga0326728, IMG submission 207602) | Lab enriched peat soil microbial communities from McLean, Ithaca, NY, United States - MB31MN | ecosystem: Environmental > Terrestrial > Soil > Wetlands > Peat | place: USA: New York...
TTGTCCCAAGAGGTAACGCGAGAGAGGCTTCTCCACCCCGCCTGCAAGGTTAGCAAGGCTGTCGGGTTTCAGGGCGGTGACAATTCTCACCACGGCGGGGGCGACCTTTTTGACGACCGGCGCGAAGCTCTCAGGACTCGTATCGAAATGCTGCCCTGGAACTTCATGAACCGGCTGCTTGATCGTCTCGCCCGCCTGCCCGCACTCGGTCGTGGGATTCAGTTGGACCCCCACGACCAAGGTCGCCATCAGGACCACGACGCTTAAGGTCAGCAGCGATTGCGGTCTGTGAATCTGCATTTTCATTTCTTTTATTGTGGTCATCTCTTCGTATGAGCTAAGTCGGGCACTGTCTGGACGCAGGCGGGTCGCGGCAACGGGTCGCGCTACCGAAACGAACCGCCCGGGCAGCAGTGTAGCGTCAACCTTCCTGCCCCCTCACCAACCGCCTAAAATCTCGAGCAATGGATTTCTCACGTGCGCGCAGCTCAGCTCCCCGCCGCTCTTTGGAGGGGCCGTCGGGCATCGCGAGAACCGATCTGACTTCACTCATAAGCCACTGGATCGTGTCATCCAGGACGGCTCTGGATTCCTGACGTGTCAGTGGCTGAAAGGGCCTCGACGTTCTTGCCTTGGCCTGCGGGGCGGCTGTTGGCGCCCAGCGTTGTGCCCGATGTCGTTCCCAGAACATTCTTAATCTCATAAGCGTCAATTTCCTCAAAGTCGCCACTGTTGCGATCGGTCCGCGTCGTCACTGAAAGCGCGTCGATCTTCTGTTCCACGTTTGGTAATGCGCCGTTTCGGATGCGGCTGCGCCATTTGTGCGTCTGCCCGCGCCTGCATTTCTTTACAGAAACCCGTGTGAGTGTTGCCGCCTTGAACAAATCGGAAGGCACAGGACTTTTGGCGAACTTTGGAGGCTTTCCGGCGCATTATCCGGGGAATGAACACATGTTCTCAAAGGAACCGGCATGAAATGGTCCGGTGAAGGCAAAGGTCACAGGCTCAGGCTGCGCGTATCCGCAGTCGGGTTCCTCGCCGCCCTGGTGCTGATGCTGGTCGCTACGCCCTTTGTTCGGGGCTGTAAGAACGGCCCGCTTTACGAAGCCGTGCTGTTCACGCTGGTCATGTGCACCGGCTTGATTGCCAGTGGTTCCCGCCGCACGCTGGCGTTCGCGCTCGTGAGCCTCGCACTCGCCGCCACCTGGCTAAACCAACTCTGGCCCCAGAAATGCCCAGCACTGACGTTCATCCTGCCGGCAATGGCATTCCTCGGAGTAGTCATCGCGTCGCTGTTGGGGTTTATTCTTCGGGCCAAACGGGTCGATGCGAACGTGCTCTGTGCCGGCATTTCTGTGTACCTGATTCTCGGGTTGCTCTGGGGTTTGGCCTACAGGTTGGTGGCGCAGGTGAATCCCAACGCGTTTGCCTTCAGCGCTCATTCGGGGACGGCGGCCACGATGAGCGGGTTCACTTCCATCTATTTCAGTTTTATAACCCTGGCGACGCTGGGGTACGGCGACATCACGCCCGTTGCGGATGTGGCGCGGATGCTGGCCATGCTCGAGGCGATGACGGGCACGCTTTTCGTCGGTGTCATGATCGCCCGCCTGGTTTCCCTCTACTCCGCCTCGGGGCAGGGCCGGACGCCGGCCCACGACGAAGGCCAGAGCATCCGGAGGTAGTCTTCAGTTATGATTGACGCCATCACCGACTTCATTGAAGGCAAGTGCGGAGCAAAGACAAGAACGTCTGAGGCCAGGATCACACCGAGAGTTCCGGCTTTCGCCGAGGCTGGAAAACGCGAACCGCGGTCCGGCTTCACCAAAGTGTTCCGTTGGCCGGTCCCGGCCGGGCAAACGCCCCAACCGACGACGGTCGAAGTTGCTGGCTCTTTCAGTGGGTGGCGCAAGGTCCCCCTGAGTTATGATCCGCCTGGCAGAACCTGGCAAATCATCCTGAATAATATCGAGAGCAATCACACCCATCGCTACGTAATCCTGGTGGATGGAAAGCCGAGTTACGATAAGACCTGCGACGGGTTGACGACTCCGCAAACCCCCGATGAAGCGAAGTGGCAACTCGCGACTCCCAAAGGACCACGAGTCATGCTCCTGTTCAGCCAGACCAAATGACCACTCAGCATTGCAACTCCCACCGAGTCAGGCACAGGAATGTTGGCGAACCTTGCAAGCCTTCCGGCGCATTATGGGACGAATGGACACATGTCTTCAAGCTGTGGAGCCAAATGGCGGTCGGCCCGGAGACCGCCGAAGAAGCCAAAGGACCTTGCTCGGAGCGTGTTTGCAAATGGTAGCCGCCGAGGTAACGAGGCGGACCCGGGCTCGTATCTGCTCGATTATCCGCCTCGTTACCTCGGCGGCTACGACGCCCGGTGCATTTTTAAAACACGCTCTTATGGGCGCCATCCACAACGCCAAGCGACTCAACACCTGCATGACGCGATGGCTCACAAGCATGGGCGCCGCGCTTATGGAGGAAGTTGGCCGGTTGGGGAGAAGCGGGATGTTCCTGTGCCAAACGCTGCTCCATTCCCTGACGCCGCCGATCAAAGGCGAGCGTGTGCTGAGGCAGACCTGGTTCATTGGGTGGAAATCGATGCCGGTGATTGCCTTGACGGGAATCTTCACGGGGATGGTCGTGGCCTTGCAGGCGTTTCCGACACTGCGGCGAGTCGGTTCCGAGGCCATTCTCGGGCCACTGGTCTCACTGTCACTCATTCGCGAACTGGGCCCGGTGCTGACGGCGCTGATGGTCACCGGGCGGGCCGGTTCGGCGATTGTGGCGGAGATCGGCATCATGCGCACCAGTGAGCAGATCGACGCCCTCGGATTAATGGGCCTCAACCCGCTGCGTTACGTGGTGGTGCCGAACGTGCTCGCCTCGCTCCTGGCCTTGCCGGTGCTCACGGTGGTCTTTGATGTGATCGGCATCCTTGGGGGTTACCTAATCGGCGTTCGGCTGCTGGGCCTGAGCGGCGGCACGTATTTCGGGGAGATGAGCACTCACGTCGAGATGAAGGACATCCTGGGAGGAATCTACAAGGCTCTGGCGTTCGGCCTGCTCATCGGCTGGGTATGTTGCTACAAAGGATACCACAGCCGGTTCGGGGCCGAAGGCGTCAGCGCGGCTACCACCCAGGCCGTGGTCGATACCTCGGTGCTCATCCTGGTTTGCGACTACTTTGTGACTGCGGCTGTTTTCTAGGGAGGCCCCATGATCCGAGCCGATAACCTGTGGAAATCGTTTGGCAGCCAGGAGGTGCTCCGCGGGGTGTCGTTCGAGGTTCAGCCGGGGGAATTCGTGGCGCTCATCGGCGGCAGCGGCGGCGGCAAGAGCCTGCTGCTGAAACTCCTGGTCAGGCTGCTTAAACCGGACCACGGCCGAATTTGGGTCTGCGGCAAGGATGTCGCCGCCTCCAGCAGGAAAGAACTCGAGTTGCTGAGAAGCCGCATTGGCTTTGTTTTCCAGGGCGGGGCCTTGTTTGATTCCATGACCGTCTATGACAACGTCGCGTTTCCCCTGCGCGAAAAGACCAGCCTCGGCGAGAAAGACATCCGCCGCAAAGTCACGGAAGAACTCGAACTGGTGGGCCTGCGCGAGGCCGAACACAAATTCCCCGCCCAACTCAGCGGGGGCATGATCAAGCGGGTGGCGCTGGCGCGGGCCCTGGCGCGCGATCCGGAGATCGTGCTCTTCGACGAGCCGACGACCGGCCTGGACCCAGTCGTCTCGCGTGCCGTTCTCGATCTGTTTAGCGCGGTGCACCGGCGGCTCAGGCTCACCGGGATACTGGTTTCACACGAAATTCCGCGGATTTTCGAAATTGTGCAAAAAGTGGCGATGCTGCACGAAGGCCGGATTGTGGCCGTTGAATCACCAGGACGGTTCTGTGCTTCGCCCGATCCAGTAATCCAGCAATTCGTGAACGGAAAAGCATCGGCTCGATCGTGCTTGAAGGAGGAGCTCGTCTAGCATGAAAAAGGCCTACTTGGAATTCGTCGTCGGTCTGTTCCTGGCCATCGGCATCGGCTGTCTGGCCTGGTTGAGTATCAAGCTTGCGCGGAAGGAGTTCTTCGCCAGAAACGGCTATGAAGTCCAGGTCGCGTTCAGCAATGGCAGCGGCCTGCACCGGGGCACATCCGTGGTCATCGCGGGCGTCGAAATTGGCCGGGTCGCGGGGCTCGGCCTTGAGGATTACGAGGCCAAGGTTCGCCTAGTGATTCAGCAAGGGGTGGTGCTGCAAACCGACACCATCGCCTCCATCAAGACCCAGGGCCTGATTGGGGAAAAATACATCGAGCTTACGCCCGGGGCGTCGGATAAGACCATCAAACCGGGCGGTCTCATCCGCGAGACGCAGCCGGCAATGGACCTGGAGGCCTTAATTGGGAAATACATCCAGGGGAACCTCGCGAAGCCGGACGACAAAGGCCAGCCGCCCCGGTGAATCCACAGTTTGAACTTGCCCCTTTGAAAGCTATGAAAACACTCCGATGCATGTTGCTGGCGCTAGTGGCAGCAGGCGCCAGCCTGCGCGCCTGCGCTGATGAACCGACTGCCCAGGTCCGCGCCACCACCGACAACATCCTCGCCCTGCTGGCGGATCCGGCCCTCAAAACCGAGGCCCGCAACTCCGAGCGGCGGCAGTTGATTCGAAAGGAACTCGACCGGCGGATCGATTGGGCAACGGCCGCCCGCAGCAGCCTGGGACGCCACTGGGCCAAGCGCACGCGGGCTGAACAAACGGAGTTCGTCAGCCTTTTTGGCCGGCTCATCGAGGAAAACTTCATAGATAAATTCGAGACTCATCATGGCGAGCTGGATAAGGTTGAATACCTCGGAGAGAAGATCATCGATGAATATGCGTCGGTGAAAGCCCGCATCTCCACGAAGGACCAGATTGAACATCCCGTCGAATACCGGCTGCAAAAATCCGGCAAGGACTGGCGGATTTACGACGTGCTGCTCGAGGGCGTGAGCCTGGTGAAGAATTATCGGGACCAATTCGACGAAATCCTGGCTAAATCGCCTTACGAGAAATTGGTGGCTGATCTCCGGGCCAAAATCCCGCAGGGGTCATCGTAGCCGCTTCCAGGCCGCCCTCACTTTTCATCAAACCTGCTTCATCGAACTTAAACTACACTATGAAATCGCTTTGTCTGGCTGCATCTCTGTTCGTCTTTCTCTGGCCTGCTCCGGGCGTTGGAAACCCGGCGGGGCAGGACTCGCCCCCGGCCGGCCGCTCCGCCGACGAGAACGAGAAGCCCTTTCGGGACCCATTTGCATCCGAGAGCCAACCGGCCAAAGCCCAACCGAAAATCAAGGACCCGGTGCAGCCGATGAACCGCGCCTTTTTTCATTTCAATGATAAGCTTTATTTCTGGGTCCTAAAACCAACCGGCAAGGGATATAGCAAGGTGGTTCCACGTCCGGCGCGGAGGTGCGTGGCTCGGCTTTTTGCCAACGTGAAGTACCCAATCCGCCTCGTCAACAACCTGCTCCAAGGGAAATTCAAAGCGGCGGGACTCGAGACCGGGCGCTTTGCAGTCAATTCGACGGTCGGAGTCGGCGGGCTCTTCGATCCGGCCAAGCGCTGGAAAATCGAGGCCCACCCGGCGGATTTCGATCAGACGCTCGGGCTTTATGGCGTGGGCCCGGGAATCTACTTCGATTGGCCGCTGTTTGGTCCGTCCGCCGCCCGGGGCACCGCCGGTTTGGCCGCTGACGGGGCGTTGTCTCCCTGGTCTTACATCGGCGGCCTGGGCATAGCCCTTGGGGTCCCGGCGTACAGGGAGTTGAATGGTGGCTCCCTCAGCCTCGGCGAATACGAGTCCTTCAAGAAGGCCGCGCTGGACCCCTATGTGGCCATGCGTTCGGCGTATTATGAGAGCCGCGCCGAAGCTGTGGATAAGAGCAAAGCCAGGAAACAGCGCGCAAAAACCGGCTCCGATTCCCTTCGCGCGGGGCGATGATTAGGTCGGCATACGGCCGCCCTTCACATCGCACGGCTGACGGAACCCAAATCATTTATCGCTTTATGGAACTGTTTCATAAGATCTTGAAAACCGCGGTCGCGGGGGAAGCCTCGGACGTTCATGTGAAAACCGGCGCCCCGGTGGTCTTTCGCATCCACCGGGAGCTCCTTGCTATCGAGTGTCCCTGTCCCACGGAGGAGTGGATGAGCAAGGTGGTGGCCCAAGTGACGCCGGCGCACTTGAAGACCCGCCTGGAGCAGGATCGCGAAGTTGATTTCTCCTACTTCGTCCCGGGCATCGGACGGTTCCGCACCGACCTCTTTCAACAGCGCGGCCACTGGTGCCTGGCCATGCGCTACGTCAAGACCATCGTGCCCGAGTTCGAGGACCTGGGGCTTTTGCCACAGATTCGCCGGATTGCCGAGTCGCCCCGCGGCATCGTCCTGGTGGCCGGCATCACCGGGTGCGGCAAATCCACCACGCTCGCCGCGATGATCGAACACATCAACGCCAACTTCAAAAAGCACATCATCACTCTCGAAGACCCCATTGAATACGTGTTCGAGGACAATCAATGCGTGATCGAGCAGCGCGAAGTGGGGTTGGACACGCTCTCTTTTGCTCACGCGCTCAAGCACGTGCTGCGGCAGGACCCCGACGTCATCATGATCGGGGAAATGCGCGACTCGACCAGCTTCACGGCGGCCATGAGCGCGGCGGACACCGGGCACCTCGTGCTCTCAACCGTGCACACGACCAACGCCTCCCAGTCGGTCAGCCGTATTCTGGATTTCTTCAAAGCCGAGGAGCGGGAGCAGATTCGGCGGCAGCTTGCCAACACGTTGCAGGCCGTCATCTGCCAGCGCATGGCGACCACGCTTGACGACAACATGACCCCGGCGCTCGAAATCCTGATTAACACCCCGACCGTCAAGAAGCTCATCGAGGAGGGGCGGCTGGACAAGCTGGCGGCCGCGATCGAGACGGGCAAAGAGGACGGGATGATCAACTTCAACCAGGCGCTCTACAACCTCGTGAAAGAGGGCAAAGTGAGCAAAGAGGAGGCCCTGAGCAAAGCCACCAACCCGCAGGCCCTCGAGATGAATTTCAACGGCATCTTTCTGGATGAAGGGCGCCGGATCCTCAACTGACCCTCTATGGACGCCATTCATGAATACGGCATCGGTTGATTGGCGTCCTTCAGGACCTCTTCGGGCCAGTTGCTCGCGACGAATACCACAGGCCAATTCGACAAAAGAAAAGTGAAAACCCCTGGAATCCATCCGCAGCCAACAAACGTTCCGAGAGCGTGTTTTAAAAATGCACTGGACGTCGTAGCCGCCGAGGTAACGAGGCGGATAATGGAGCAAATACGAGCCAGAGTCCGCCTCGTTACCTCGGCGGCTACCGTTTCCAAACACGTTCTGAGGCTGCACGCCCCCGTGTCGCCGCAGATCCCAGCGAGACTCCGCGGATTGGTGAACGCCGCGTATGCCGCACATGGACGCGCTGAAAACATGAGTTTAAACGATTGGCGTGATCTGGAGCTGGAACTCAAGCGAAGACTGGAAAATGAAAACCAAAAACGTCAGCGATAAGAGCACTCTCCTTATGACCTCCCTGATGGCCGTGCCCGCGTGCCAAATGCAGGACGGGGACACTGACTGGTTCCCAGCGGTGGACCTGATTGAGACCGGCCAGGAGTATGTTTTTGAAGTGGACCTGCCGGGCCTCAAGCCTGAGGAGATACAGTTGCGGGTGGATAGCGGCGGGCTTTGCATCACCGGGCAACGGCTCCCCAGGCGCCAGGGCGGGAAATGCCTGCGGGTTGAGCGTCCATCAGGAGCGTTTATTCGCCGGCTGCCATTGCCGCCGGATGCACACGGTGAAATCCACGCCGCCTTCGGCGATGGAGTTATGACGCTGCGCGTGCCCAGGGCCCGCCACGACCTTGAGTCGGGTCAAGCCCAGGCAGTCGCCCGCGTACCTGAGGAGGCTGCGCCATGACCCCGTCCCCAGTTCATCTAAGAGCGTGTTTGCAAATGGTAGCCGCCGAGGTAACGAGGCGGACCCTGGCTCGTATTTGCGCGATTATCCGCATCACCGTGGCCTTGAAATCCTCAACCTCGCTGCTGGTATGATCCAACGCTATCAAACCAATCCCAGCAGACGGACAGAGGACACTCCAGCCATCGAACGCGCCTCCCGGACTGCGCCGGGTCTGCCCTCGCAAACCCGTCGAGTCACGGATCGTTCGGGACGATACCCCGCGGAGCAGGAAGGGGCGACGGGCCCGCCAGCCGACAGAGCTAATCCTTTGGCTTGGGAGCTGATCCTGATCTGGATTCTTGTGCTCCTCAGTTGGGCTGCTCTAATCTTCGCCGTTTACGCCATCCGCGCCAAATGTGGAGGCCCCTCGCCCTTTTGAAGTTGTATGAAAAGCAGACCCATTGAGAAGGAGAATCTCCTCGCACGCTGCAACTGCGGGCCGCTCCGATTGTCCGGCGACCCCAATGCGTTTTACCAGCGGCGCCTGACCTTCGATCAGGTCGTGCCGGGTATGCCCGGTGCTCTTCCAGACTGCTCGCCACACGAATCGGTGGCCGGACTCAAGCAGGGCTTAAAACCGAAACCAAGGTTCACCTTGCCACGGATCCGTTTCCGGAATCCAACCCCGGGCGATCCTGCTTGGGCCAACCAAAGCGAATTAGGCCGGCGAAATGGCGGCCGTTTCGCGCCTGCAGCCGGACTTCCCCGAAGCGTCGAGGGCAGCGCATCACCCACGGAGCATTCCTCTTCCGGACCCACAGCGGAGGGCGATCGGGAGTTGCTCAAGGCGCTGGCCGGTTCGAGGCTTTTCGCAGACTACGAACACGCCTTCACGGAGGCGACGGGCCTGCCCATCGCCCTGCGCGCGAAAGAATCCTGGCAGCTCTGCAATCACGGGAAGCGAAACGAGAGCCCGTTTTGCGCGTTGATGGCGGAAAAGAGCCGGAGCTGCGGCGCCTGTCTGGTCGTCCTGGAGAAGCTGTCACAGGCAGCGAAAAATGAACCGCACACGGTCGTTTGCTGGGCCGGTTTGACGGAAACCGCAGTGCCGGTGCGCCAGGGAGACCGGTTGATTGGCTTTTTGCAGACCGGCCAGGTCTTTCGCAAAGAGCCCACCGAACGCCCGTTTCAAGAGAGTGTCAAATTGGCGGCCGAATGGGGAGTGGACGCGGGCTGCCGCGAGTTGCGAAAAGCCTACTTTGGCACGCGGGTTATGCCGGGCAACCAGCAGGCATCGGTGGTCAAGTTGCTCAGCATCTTCGCGCAACACCTTTCCATGCTGAGCAACCAGGTCCTCATCCAGCGCGACATCGCCGAATCCCCGATAATCGCCAAGGCCAAAGCCTTTATTCGGGAACACCGCACCGAGCGCCTGGGTCTGGCGCAGGTCGCCCAATTCGTCAATATCAGCTCATGCCGCCTCTGTAGGTTATTCAAGAAGTGTACCGGCCTGAACTTCACTGATTACGTTTCTCTCATCCGCCTGGAGGACTCCAAGAATCTTCTGCTCAACCCCCATTTGCGCGTGAGTGAAATCGCCTATCACGTGGGATTCCAGTCGCCCACCCACTTCGGCCGGGTGTTCCGGGACAAACTTGGCCAGTCGCCCACCCAGTATCGGTCGCAGTTGCCAGGTCGGCACGAACGTCAGCCAAGATGTCGGGAAAGTGAGACGACGATTCGAGAACCGGTCTCGCTCATCGCTCTCAGTTAGAATCCTCCAAACGCCAAAACGAAAATCACCGGAAGGCTAAACGATGGGACTCCGATCCAAACTTGCCGATCTAGATCGGCTGCGCGTAATCATCAGAGCATTCAGCATTGCCGGCTTCGGCGATCTCTTCAAACTCATGGGTCTTGAGGCCGCGGCTGAACGCACCGGCAAGATTCTAGGGTGGAAGTACGCAGAGGAGGTCGCCCACCTTGACCGTCCGCAGCGTTTGCGCCGGCTCTTTGAAGTTCTCGGGCCGACCTTTGTCAAACTTGGCCAAATTCTTGCCACCCGCCCGGACTTGTTCGGACCGAAGTGGATCAGTGAATTCGAAAAGCTCCAATCGCAGGCCCCATGCCTGGACTTCAAAGACCTTCGCCCTCAGATCGAAGAAGATTTGGGAGCCCCCCTTGAAGAAATCTTCGAAGAGGTCGATACCAAACCACTGGCTGCCGCCTCGTTGGCCCAGGTTCACCGGGCCACCTTGAAAGACGGGACCCAAGTGACACTCAAGATTCAACGCCCGGGGATCCGGAAAAGCATTGAATCCGATATGCACTTGCTAACGTATTTGGCGTCGTTAGCTGAAAAGAAAGTCCCGGAGCTGGCCGCCTATCGTCCCCAAAAGGTCGTCCAGCAATTTGTGAGGTCTTTACGCAATGAACTCAACTTCATGACGGAAGCGCAAAACGCCGAACAAGTGGCGGCGAACTTCGAAGATAATGATCGCATCGTGATTCCCAAGGTCTATTGGGAATGGACAAAAGAACGCATCATTGTCCAGGAATACGTGGACGGCATCCCGGGGGTGAATATTCAAGCCATCGATGAAGCCGGTATGGACCGCAAACGCCTTGCCCAAATCGGCGCCAATGCCGTGCTCAAGATGATTATGGTGGATGGGGTGTTCCATGCGGATCCGCATCCCGGAAATTTCTTCATTTTGCCAGGGGAACGCATCGCCTTCGTCGACTTTGGCATGGTTGGACGCGTATCTGAGGTCAGGCGGCAACAGATTATGAAACTCCTGCTGTCCTTGTCGCAGCATGATGCCGAGGGCCTCTGCACGATCCTTCTACAATGGTCCGACAGGGCGGGAGAAGACCCGGGGGATCTGTTGGAAGCCGTTGACGAATTTCTGAGCAGGCATTCCGGGAGATCCATGGACCGCATGGATCTGTCGGCCATGGTCGGAGACTTGTTGGCTTTGGGCCGAAACAACCATCTGTCCATGCCCCCGGATCAGGCCATGCTGCTCAAAGTCTTTGTCTCCCTCGATGGGGCATTTAAGAAACTCGACCCGGCATTCGACATGATGGTTGCTATACGACCCACCCTTCAGGAAGCGCTCATCAAGCAGTTCTCTCCGAAAGCCTTAGGGAGACGCGGGCTTAAAGTTCTCACACAATATTTAGAGTTATTCGCTGGGCTGCCCAAAGAGATACTCCGCGGAATCCAAACGGTTAAAACCGGCAACCTGAGAGTTCGAATCGATCTCGACCAGCTTGAGAACCTGCAAAAACATTTGACTCGAGCCTCCAACCGGCTGGCGGTGTCGGCGATCACCTCAGCGCTGGTCGTTGGGACTTCCATTATCGTCGCTTTCGGGAAAGGGGCGACCCTTGGAGGGGTCGATCTATACAACAGCTTCGGCATCGGAGCCATCATAGGAGCTGCCTTGATTCTCTTTTCTATCTGGCGTGACAAATCATAACCAGGTCCAGAGGATCGCATCTGCCTGACCAGGCGAGCGGATCATCGCCGTTTCGCGAGGGCGGAGAAACGGGGATCGGGGAGACTATTGGCTCTGAAGCCAGACTTCGCCGCTTTGGTCCCAGCCCGGAAAGCAGCCGGCGGCGACATTATGGTCCTGCAGCACGACCCCGCTGAAATCGATCTCGGTCCAGGTGTCATAGTCCCGGTAACGCCCGCTAAAGGTGCCCGTGCCCAACGAGAAGGAGAACCGCAACCAGCCCGAATCCATGTTCAGGAGGCGGTTATCGGCCGTCAGGAGGACGTTGTTGGTGATCGACTGGTCGAGTTGGCCGCCGTTGAAGGCCAGCCAGGCGTTCGAGAAGTCCAACACCGGGGTCGCATGCGGCGGGTGCGCGTAATGCGACCCCAGAACCGGCGCCTGGAGCGAGAACCCGGCAGGATAGAACCATTCCCAGCTCAAGGCAGGCTTCTCCCAGGCAACCGTGCCGCTAATGGCCCCGTTCGTCGAGTCGTTGAAGAGGAGCCACGAGTACAAGGCGCCATACCCCGAATAGAGCGGGATGAAAAGCGGCCACCGACCATCCTTGGACACCGTAGCCGATTGGCTCACCCTGTGCCCATCGGCCAGAAACCCCGAGAAAGTCAGGCGCCCGGATGTGCTGAGGTTCACGGTCCCGTAACTATCACCTCCCGGCGAGTTCGTTGAGCTGGGGTCGCCGGGGAGGATCAGCGTATATCTCCCCGCATTGGTGCAAACGTTGACGCGCCCATCAAACACCGCCCGATCGGCGTAGAAGGCGGCCACCCATGTGGAATTGCTCACGGTGCCCGCGATGACATCCGTGTCAGCCAGGTCGACCTGGAAGGCCACGTTCAGCCAATTCCCGTAGCGCTGGGCGACCCGGAAGGCGGCCTCGCCGTCCGCGCTGAGCGCGCCCGAGTGGGAATAATGGTCTGCCCCCACCTGGACCTTGGCGCTGTAAGAGCCGCGCGAGGTCGTGGTGATGGCAATCAGCCCGGCGCTTTGCTCCCATGCGCCGTTGGTCTGGAAAAACAATCCGTTGTAGGTTCCATTGATTGGCGCATAACTCGCAGCTTTCAGAGGCAACCCCGAGGCCATGAATGCCGCCAGAACCGCAACGGAGAAGTGATTTCGGTTGCTCATACTCTACTTTGATGTTTGACGCCCAAAGCGTCGGGTTATTCGACTCCCCGCTTCAGGCCGAGTGCGACGACCTCATCCCAAGGGAGGCAGTCTTTGGGCGATCCGGGCTCCGAGTCCCAACTGGCGGCTCAGCGAATCGCTTGGCACAGATGTCGAGGAGAGCGCTCGTGACCGTAAGGATTACCGGCCCAAGGACCAGTCCACTCCAGCCAAAGAGGACCAACCCGCCCAGGAGGGCGACGAAGATGCTTACCGAAGGGGCCCGCAACCGGTCTTTCACCAGGACCGGATAAAGGAAAATCTCGATCCCCCGGACCAGGAGACTGCCCAGCGCAGCCACCACGAGAGCTTCTCCCCACCTGCCTTCCAGTCCAAGATACACTGCCGCTGGGAGCCAAAGGACAAATGTGTCCAGCACCGGCACGAATGCGAATACCGCCGCCACCAGCGCCCAAAACCAGGGGGAAGGAACCCCCAACCCCCAGAACATCAGCCCGCCGAGCACACCCTGGAGCGCGGAGAGGGCGAGCATGCCATAGAGGGTCGCATGGATCGTGTCGCTGACCCGGGAGAGGAGCGTGTCGGTCTCCCGTTCGCTCAAGGGAAGGAACGAGCGGATGTTCTTGAGCACGCGAGCCCGATCACGCAGAAAATAGAACATGAAATACAACGTGAGAGAAACCTGAACCGCCGCAACAGCCGATTCCTTTATCAACCTCGAGAGCATGGTCTTGAGCCAAGTCGTGGCCATCGAGGCGTTTTCCGGCGAACCAACCTGCCGTTCAACCAAAGCTAGAAAGTGAGCTAATTTCGGATGTTGGTCGCCAGGCACGTGCCATTTACCGGCGGCGATTTGTTTTTGGATGTTTTCCGGGACCAACGTGGCTTGTTCCGCGAGCGTTTGGGCAAACCAGGTCGCCGGGGCTACGACGAGCAAGCCAATGACGACCAGAGAAAAGGCTGCCGCCAGGTTCGGTCGTTTCACTCTCGCCTCAAGCCATCGCTGCAACGGAGCGAAGACCAACGCCAGCGCACCGGCCCAGACGAGGGATGGGATACAAGGCCGCGCCAAACGGAAGCACAAGTAGATGCCAACCGCAGTCAGCAGTGCCAACGCAATCGCCCGGACACGGGTGCGAGACCACCTTCCATTCTCGACAAACGACGTGTCCTTTAAGCCTGCGCCGAGCTGATTCACCCGTGAATCGCGTGAGTCAGGACGGTCTGCGTTCGGGCCTCGTGTGTCCATTCCCCTAGTAATGCGACAAAACGCTCCCGAAGTTCGCCAGGATTCTCCGCCCATTGGCCATTAAAGCGGCTCAGGGCTATCGCGGAGCAGAGTTGGGTTCGGGAAGCTGCGCCTGCGCAATCAAGCCGTCGGCCTCCTGCAGCAAGAGGCGGGCGAACACCCAATCACGCCAGCACCATGAGTCAACTCCAGAGTTGAGACCCCTCTGGGCAAGGCGCTTAGCCTTGTCAAGCTCCGAGCGCGCCGTCGTATCGTCTCCAAGCTTGTGGAGAGACATGGCCAGGATGGCCTCATCCTGGACCGCGGGGATGGCGACACTCACGGAGTCAAGGCTGCGCCGGCACCGGTCCACTGCCTTGGCGTAATTGCCGCGCCTGTATTCAAAGAGCCCAAGGCACATGAGGTCCTCACGCGCCCTTGGCGGGTCACTGATCGAGCCGGTGGGGGCCACGGCACGGCTTAAAAGCTCAACCAGGGGCTCCAGGCTGGCCAAGGTAGAATCGCCGGTGGGCAGGAGCAAACCGATTTCCACAGCGTATTGAGCGGTCGCTTCGTTGGTGGTGCCTTTGAACCGCTTAAGGGCGGCCTCGCGCAGGCGCGCCAAGCCAGTTTCGTCGCCCAGCTTGAGCAAGGCCAGGGCCTCGTGGTAATAATCCCCTGAAGAACGCGTCTCCTCCGGTTGCTGGAACCGCAAAACATCCTCAAAGCGGTTGCGCGCCTTTTCCCATTCACCGCGTATGGCGTGCCACTCACCCAGCGCGCGAAACAGAGGATAGTAAGACCCATTGGCAAACCGGGAACCATTGTTGGAGGCGGACCCCGAACCCAGGGTGCGATCACTGTCCGCAAGCAACTCATTGCACTCGCCCATCAGAAGATCGGCAATCATCCACTCGTACCAAGGACCTTCCAGATCTTCGGGCGCCCCTGGGAACAATGCTGAGGAGGGGCTTTCGAATTTAAGGCCTTGCCGCGACCTGGCCTGGATCAACTCGTACGCTACAGTCCAATCCACCACCGCACTCTGGTAATTACCCGACCGCCAGTTTGACACCGCCTTGATCAAGGAAACAGTCGCGATGGCTGCGGCGTTGGCATTATACACCGGGTATTTCTCGCAGTGATAGCCCCAAAAGAGGGCTTTAGAAAAATGCCCCTCCCGATACTCCAGCAGAGCCAATACCTCCGACCATTGTGCCGCCTGAGGCGGGTTTGGGCGCATCTCTTTGTCGTTGGGAAATCTCTTTTCGACCGCTTCCTCCCCGAGGGTGAAAAGCTGCAGCAGATTTGGATCGGGTTGCAGCAGCAGAGCGGCCTTGAAGGCGCAGTAATCTGAGGCGAGATTGGTCAGGCCGAGTTTGGCTACTTCGGACCGCCGGAATTCCTCGTAGCCCGGCCGGCTTCCCGACTTGAGGACGGTGACAGCCAATTTCAAATGATCCTCGGAAACCAGGTCTGGAGGATCGAGTTGGTTCACCTTGACGACCGAGTCGAAGCGGCCTACGGCTTCGGGCCACCGGCCATTGGCGGCGTGCCAGTCGCCCAGGGCGCGGAATTCGGAGGAAACCTCGAGCGAAGGCTTGTTTAGCGGGAGACCCGCCACGAGCTTGTCGGCCTCGTCAAAACGGCCTTGGGTCACCAAGGACGCGACATGAGACGCCTGTTCTCGCAATTCGGCCTCTTTCCTGAGCCGTGCCTCGGAAGTTCGGGCCTCCCGCTCTTTAACGAACATCATTGTCGAAATGATGGTGCCCAGGAGCAAAGCCGCGGCGGTGGCGGCTCCGAACAGGAACACAACCCGGTTCCTGCGCGCCAGCTTTTGCAGCCGGTACAACTGGCTGGGTGGACGCGCCAGAACGGGTTCCTCTCGCAAGTAGTGCTCGATGTCCTGCGCCAGCCCATTGGCTGTCGCATAGCGGCGGGTTCGGTCTTTTTCCAGGCATTTCAGCACGATCCAGTCCAAATCACCTCGAAGTTGAGACAACAGCCGCGGCGGTTCGATGTGCAGCCTCCTGGCGGTCTTGGTCAATTCCTCGTTGTTCAGCGTTCGGAGTTTGGCCGAGGGACTCAACGGCTCCCGCTCACAAACCGTGCGTCTCAATTCCTCCACCCCCAATTTCAACAAATCCGTGGTGTCAAAGGGAGTGCGACCCGTCAGCAGTTCGTAAAGCAATACCCCGAGGGAGTAAACGTCGCTGCGGGTGTCCAGGTTTAAGCCGCTCAACTCCATCTGTTCGGGGCTCATGTAGGCGGGGGTGCCCATCAACTGGGCATAGGAGGTGAAGAGCGTCTTGTCCGTCAGGCGTTGTTCGGTGGCCTTGGCAATCCCGAAATCGATCACCTTGGGAACCGGGACCCCGTCATGCATCGTCACCATGATGTTGGAGGGCTTGAGGTCGCGATGGATGATTCCCTTTTGATGGGCATGCTGGACTGCGTTGCAGACCTGAATGAACAACTCCAACCGTTCCTGCATGCTGACGCGGTTCTGGTCGCAGTACTCGGTGATCTTGACCCCATAGACCAGTTCCATGACAAAGTACGGCCGACCGGTGTCGGTCGCGCCGGCATCCAGAACCCGCGCGATATTGGGATGGTCCATCAGGGCCAGCGCCTGGCGCTCGGCCTCGAACCGGGCGATCACGCTTTTGGTATCCATCCCCAGCTTGATGATCTTCAGTGCCACCCGGCGGCGAATCGGCTGTTCCTGCTCCGCCATATAGACCACCCCGTAACCCCCTTCCCCAAGCTTCTGCAATAATTTGTAGGGGCCGATGCGCTTGCTTTCGGGGAGCTCAGGCTCCAGCGCCGATTCGGCCGCTGCAAGGACCTGATCGGCATCGGCCGGTTCGGATTCCAGGGCCGGCGCGCATTCCTTAAAGAAATCGCCGGCGCTTTGCGAAAGCGCCAACAGTTTCTCGACCTGTTCGCGCATCGCCTGGTCGGTCCCACAAGCCCGGTCCAGGAACTGACGGCGTTGCTCCGGGTCGGCTATTTCCAGCGCCTGGCAAAACACCGCTTTTTCGCGCGGGATTCGAGTGCTCATTTGTCCACGTACCTAACTGTCCATGTATGGCTAATGCGCCAAACGCAGACCAATTGCGCCAAAATTACAACTCATTTTTTTGTAGCAGGCGCCGGCGGCTCGATTGTCGCCGCGGCTTCACGTTCCAGAATTCCGGCAAAAAACCAGTCATACCACCAGCCGCGCGAGTCAGCATTGACGGTAAAAGGGGTTTTCCAGCGTTCCTCAACCAATTCGCGGCTTTTCGCCAGTGCTGACCGGGCCTGTTCGGCTTGGCCGAGTTGACGATAGGAAATCGCCAGAATGGCTTGGGTGCCGGCCACGCGCTCCATTGCGGAAACTTGCTTGAAGCTCAAACAGCGATTGCCCCAATTGACCGCTTCAGCGTAATTGCCGCGACGGTATTCAAACAACGCCAGCGACATGCACTGCCACGGCAGCGCCCAGTGGTTCGGATCCGTCTCCGTGCGGATGGATTCTACCATCTTCTCCGCCAACGGCGAGAGCGCGGCGAGCAAGCTGGCGCTCGGGGGCAGGAGCGAACAGCTTTTAACAATCCGCTCGACGAGGTGCGGATTGGCGATATCCCCGAATTGCTTCATGGATTCGCGGCAGAAATGTTCATAAGCGCGCCGGTCGTCCATTTCGGCGAGAACCACCGCATATTTGATGTAATGCTGCGTGGCCAGAAATGGTGTCTCGAACCGGTCCAGCGGCGCCGAAGCGGAATAATACTCCGCCGCGCGACGCCAGTTTCCCTGAACCGCCGCCCAATCTCCCAGCACGCGAAACACCACCACGCCCAGCGTCGCCGTGTCACCGGACACAGGAAGCGTGCCTACGAGTTGGTCGGCTTCCGCCATCTGGTTCTTGTTAACCAGCGACGCCGCTTTGGCGATGACTTCGCCCGCCTCGGCCTGCCGGCGCCGCAGCGCTTCGCGTTCTTTGAATAAAGGCGGGGTGGATGAAGAAGGCGCTTGTTTTTCAATCAATGCCGCAGCTTCATTCATAAGAATTCGGTCGAGCGTCCAGTCAAACCAATATCCCCGCCCGCCGTTGCCGTCCGCGAGATTGCGGCTGAGAGCCAACGCGTTGCTCGCATTCTGCACTTGGCCGAGCCGATAATAGGACATGGCCAGGATGGCATTGGCAGCGGCGACCCGGGCTGGATCGTCATTTCCGTAAGACAGACATCGCTGGCACCAACCGACGGCTGCGGCGTAGTCTCCCTGACGATAACTCCACAGGGCCAGGGAATCACAGCGCCAGGCGGTGGCGCCCGGCCACGGCTCCTCCGCCGCCGTGGGCGTGCCCATCGGCAACGCTTTGACGGAAAGATCGGCCAAAGGCGCCAAGGCCGCCATAACCGTTTTGTCCGCCGGCAGCAGCAGGCTGTTCTTCACCGTGCGTTCGGCCTCCACCGGATAGCGGGTGCTGGCAAAACGCTCGATGATATCACGGCGAAACTGGTCGTAGCCCGGCTGGTCACCCGCTTTAATCAAGGCGACCGCACAGCGCGTGCTGTCCAAGGTGGCGACATCCGGCGTTTGCATTTGGTCAACCCGCAAGAGCAATTTGAAATATTCGGCCGCGCGCAGCCACAGGCCTTGGGCCGCGGCCCAATCGCCCATGGGCCGGAACACCGCCTCGCCGCCCAGCCCGTTTTCCGGAAAAGTGACTCGGGTCATCAACTGGTCCGCGGCGGCAAACTGGTTCTCACCCACCAGCGCCGCCGCCTGGCCAATGGCCGCCCGTGCTTCGGCCTGCTGCCGTAACAGGGCCTCGTTCGCGCGGCCGCGTACCGCTTCCCGGCGGGCTTCTCGTTCCTTAATCAAAAGCCAGGTTGAAGTAATGCTGCCCAGGAGCAAAGCCGCGGCGGTGGCGGCTCCGAACACGAACACCATTCGGTTTCTGCGCACGAGCTTCTGCAGCCGGTATAACCGACTGGGTGGACGCGCTAGAACGGCTTCCTGATGCAAGTAACGCTCTATGTCCTCCGCTAGCCCACTAGCTGTCGCATAGCGGCGGGTTCGGTCCTTTTCCAGGCACTTCAGCACAATCCAGTCCAAATCACCGTGGAGTTGAGACAACAGCCGGGGAGCCTCGATGCGCCGCAGCTTGGCCGTCTTGGTTAGTTCCTCATTGTTCAGCGTTTGGAGTTTGGCCGACGGACTCAACGGCTCCTGCTCACACACCGTGCGTTTCAGTTCCTCCACCCCCAATTTCAACAAATCCGTGGTGTCAAAGGGAGTGCGACCCGTCAGCAGTTCGTAAAGCAATACCCCGAGGGAGTAAATGTCGCTGCGGGTGTCCAGGTTCAACCCGCTCAACTCCATCTGCTCGGGACTCATGTAGGCGGGCGTGCCCATCAACTGGGCGTAGGAGGTGAAGAGCGTCTTGTCCGTCAGGCGTTGCTCGGTGGCCTTGGCAATCCCGAAATCGATCACCTTGGGAACCGGCACGCCGTCATGCATCGTCACCATGATGTTCGACGGCTTGAGGTCGCGATGGATGATCCCCTTTTGATGGGCGTGCTGGACCGCGTCGCAGACCTGGATGAACAACTCCAACCGTTCCTGCATGCTCACGCGGTTCTGGTCGCAGTACTCGGTGATTTTGACGCCATAGACCAGTTCCATCACGAAGTAAGGCCGGCCGGTTTCGGTCGCGCCAGCATCCAGAACCCGCGCGATATTGGGATGGTCCATCAGGGCCAGGGCCTGGCGCTCGGCCTCGAACCGGGCGATCACGTTTTTGGTGTCCATCCCCAGCTTGATGATCTTCAGTGCCACCCGGCGGCGAATCGGCTGTTCCTGCTCCGCCATATAGACCACCCCGTAACCCCCTTCCCCAAGCTTCTGGAGTAATTTGTAGGGGCCGATGCGCTTGGTCTCGGGGATTTCAGGCGCCAGCGCCGATTCGGCCGCTACAAGGACCTGATCGGCATCGGCCGGTTCGGATTCCAGGGCCGGCGCGCATTCCTTAAAGAAATCGCCGGCGCTTGGCGAAAGCGCCAACAATTTCTCAACCTGTTCGCGCAACGCCTGGTCGGTCCCACAAGCCCGATCCAGGAACTGACGGCGTTGCTCCGGGTCAGCGATTTCCAGCGCCTGGCAAAACACCGCTTTTTCGCGCGGGATTCGGGTGCTCATTTGTCCACGTACCTAACTGTCCATGTACTACTAATGCGCCAAACGCAGACCAATTACGTCAAAATCATCTCAGAAATTTCACGGTGCGCTTCTGCTTGGTGAGGTGGCGAAACAGCCCTGCGGGTCAAGGGGCTCGGGCTTGTGCGGAGCCGCCTTTGGTGTGCGGCAATTCCGAGGCTTCACGCAACAGGACCCGGGCGAATACCCAATCGAACCAGAGCCCGCGGTCGGACCTACCGTGCTTCAGCCCGTCGTCGAATCCGCTCTCGATGATCTTGCGCGCTTGCTCAAGCTCAGGGAGGGCGGCTTCGTGCTCTCCGCCCTGTCGAAGAGACATGGCGAGGATGAGACGGGCGGTGGCAGTTCGCACAGGGATATCCTGGCGGCAGGCCAGGGAACTGCGGCACCATTCAATGGCTTTGGCATAATCACCTCTCCGGTACTCGAGAAGCGCGAGCGAGCTCGCTCGCCAGGCTTCGCGAAAGGCAATGATTTCCGGGCCTTCATCTGCTTTGGTGAAAGGACGAGCCGCAAGCTCGGCTAACGGCGCCAGCGCGGCGAGGGTTGTGCCGTCCGCAGGCTGGAGCAGGCTGATTTTGACGATTCGCTCGGCGGCAGGCGGAATGTCCGTTTCTTTGAATCGACCGACAGCTTCCTGACAAAAGCTCTCGTAGTTCGTTCGATCGCCGATCTCTGCCAGGACAGCGCCGCGGGCCAGATAATCCAGTGTGGCAACATCCCAGTCGTCCAGTCGATCTATCTTCAGGAGCGCGCCGAACCACCCGGCCGCGTCGCGCCACTCCTGGCGCAGCGCGTGCCACTCGCCCAGCGCGCGGTAATCGGCCGCGCTGGCCAGACTGGCGGCGGGCGGCGTGGCTTGCGCCAGCGACCGGTCCGTCTGCAGAACCTGCTCCTGGCACTCGCGCAAGAGAATCCGCGCAAGAACCCAATCGTACCAGTGATGTTCGGGGTCGTTACTGGGGTTGGGATCAAGCCCGTTCCCGAACTCGGTGTCGATTCGCTCCTGGGCTTCGATCATTTTGGGCACGGCTTCCCGGTACTGGTGCACCCGCCAGTAAGACATCGCCAGAATCAGTTGCGCGGTGGTGGTCCATAGCGCATTCCTTTCGGGGTAGGCCAGGGATTTGCGGCAAAGCTCGCTTGCCCTGGCGTAGTTCCCCCGGCGATACTCCAGCAATTCCAGCGATAACGAGTTCCAGGCTGCGGTATAAACGGAGCTGTTCGTAGTCGCTTCTTCGCAGGCACGCGCGGACGGGTCGAGAAGCTCCAAGAGTTGTTGGGAGGCGGGCAACAGGAGGGTGGATTTGATGACCCGATTCGCCGCCGTGGCATTGGTCGTGTGGCCATAGCGCGCAACGAACTCGTCGCGGAAACGGTTAAATTCGTCCCGCCTGCCGGCCTCGACCAACGCGAGACTGAGCTTGAAATAGTCCAGCGTGATCGTCTCCCAACCATCCACTCGGTCCATTTCGACTACCACCCCCAAGCGTTCGGCCGCCTCGCGCCACTCCTGGCGCAGTGCATGCCACTCGCCTAAAAGACGGTACTTGGCGGCGGATCCCCCGCTCGAGGCCGGCGCTCTCAGTTGTGCCAGCGAACGGTCGGTTTCCAGAACTTGCTCCTGGCACTCGCGCATGAGGATGTCGGCCAGGACCCAGTCGAACCAATTCTGCGCCGGGTTATTCTTCGGATTGAGGCCGGACCCGTTCTTGAATGCCGGGCTGTTCCGCTCCTGGGCCCGGCTCAGTTCGGCCAACACCCAGTCGAACCAATTCTGCCCGGGGCTATTCTTCGCGTTGAGGCCGAACCCGTTCTTGAATACCGGGTTGATCCGCTCCTGGGCGCGGCTCAGCTCCGTGAACCCTTCCGCATATTGACCCAGCCTCCAGTACGCCAGCGCCTGGATCGCATGCGCCAGGGCGGCTCGGGGATTATCGCAGTCGGGAGAACTGAGGCAGCGCGCGCAAAGAGTCGTGGCTTTGGTGTCATTCCCGCGCCGATACTCGAGTAATGCAAGGGATGACGCGATCGAAGACCGGCGAAAACCGGGACCGTCAGAAAGCGCCTTTTGGGCGGCCTCTGCCATTGGTTGGAGATTCTGCAGGAGTTGCTGGTTTGCGGGCAACAGCAGGCAAGACGCAATCCGCCGGTCCAGGAAGTTGGTCGTGCCGCCCGCGCTCCCAAACCGCCCAACCATCTCCTGGCGGAACCGCTCATAATCATCCCGTTTGCCCGACTCCAGCAACGCTATGCCAAGTTTGAACTGGTCCAGCGAGGCTCCCGAACCCTCTTGTGGGTGCAGTTTGGCTAATGACGCGAAGCGCTCAATGGCTCGCGGCCAGCGGCCATTAATCGCATTCCAATCACCTAAAATGCGCAACAGGGCTTCGGTTTCCAGCGACGGCCCTTCAATCGGAACCCGACTGAGTAATTCATCGGCTTGCTCGTAATTGTTTTGGGCCATCAGGAAACTAATCTCTTTCACAGTTTCACGCGACTCGGCTTCGCGCCGCAGTTGCGCTTCATGAGCAGTGGCAGTTTCCGCCCGTAGGCGAGCAACCACCGCGCTCCGCAAGGCCGCTCGTTCCTTAATCAAAAGGCAAGTTGTACTAATGCTCCCTGCCAACAACGTGATCACCGCGGCGGCTCCGGACAGGAACACCATTCGATGCCTGCGCGCAAGCTTTTGCAGCCGATACAACTGGCTCGGTGGACGCGCCAGAACGGGTTCCTGTAGCAAGTAGTGCTCGATGTCCATCGCCAGCCCATTGGCTGTCGCATAGCGGCGGGTTCGGTCCTTCTCGAGGCACTTGAGCACGATCCAGTCCAAATCACCTCGAAGCTGAGACAACAGCCGGGGCGGTTCGACCTGGCGTCTCCTGGCGGCCTTGGTTAACTCGTCATTGTTCAGTGTTTTGAGTTTTGTTGACGGCCTCGGCGGCTCCCGCTCACAAACCGTGCGCCGCAATTCCTCCACCCCCAATTTCAACAAATCCGTCGTGTCAAAGGGAGTGCGACCCGTCAGCAGTTCGTAGAGCAGTATCCCCAGGGCGTAAATGTCGCTACGGGTGTCCAGGTTCAACCCGCTCAACTCCATCTGTTCCGGACTCATGTAGGCGGGGGTGCCCATCAATTGCGCATACGAGGTGAAGAGCGTCTTGTCCGTCAGGCGTTGCTCGGTGGCTTTGGCAATCCCGAAGTCGATCACTTTGGGAACCGGGACCCCGTCGTGCATGGTGACCATGATGTTCGACGGCTTGAGGTCTCGATGGATGATCCCCTTTTGGTGGGCGTGCTGGACCGCGTTGCAGACCTGGATGAACAACTCCAGTCGTTCCCGCATGCTAACGCGGTTCTGGTCGCAGTACTCGGTGATCTTGACCCCATACACCAATTCCATCACGAAGTACGGCCGGCCGGTCTCGGTGGCTCCAGCATCCAGAACCCGCGCAATATGGGGATGATCCATCAGGGCCAGCGCCTGGCGCTCAGCCTCGAACCGGGCGATCACATTTTTGGTGTCCATCCCCAGCTTGATGATTTTCAGGGCCACCCGGCGGCGAATCGGCTGTTCCTGCTCCGCCATATAAACCACCCCGTAACCTCCTTCCCCAAGCTTCTGGAGCAACTTGTAGGGGCCGATGCACTTGGTCTCGGGGATTTCAGGCTCCAGCGCCGATTCCGCCGCCGAAAGGACCTGGGCAGCATCGGCGGCCGCCGGCTCCAAGGCAGGAGCACAGTCTTTGAAGAAATCGCCGGCGCTTTGCGAAAGGGCCAACAATTTCTCAACCTGTTCGCGCAACGCCTGGTCGGCGCCACAGGCCTGGTCCAGGAACTGACGGCGTTGTTCCGGGTCGGCTATTTCCAGCGCCTCAACAAACACCGCCTTTTCACGCGGGATTCGGGTGCTCATTTGTCCATTGAACTCTAATGCGATAAAGGCAGACCACTTGCGCCAGAATATTGCAGGATTTTCGGCGATTACTTTCTCAGCGATTTCACCCGATGCGGCCGGGAGCGGCATGCCTATCTCCAGGTCTCAATCGGAAACAGTCTTCTGCTCCCTCGGGGGAGCGGTGGAAGCCTTCCCCATCAACTCGGTCCCTTCACGAAGCAGTATGCGGTCCAGGATCCAATCGAACCAGAACCCCTGACTTCCTTCCCCCGCATCCAGCGAAGACTTGAATTTTGCCTCGACGGGCGTGCGAGCCTGACCCAGTTCGAAATTGGCGTGCTCGCTGTCGCCCAGCCGGTATAGCGCCATTGCCAGCACCGTCCGGGCGGCGGCGACTCGGCCCGTGGTACTGCCATAGTTGAGGCAGCGGCGGGACCAATTGATGGCTTCTGAAAAACTCCCCACGCGGTATTCCCAAAGGGCCAAAGAGAGGCAGCGCCAGGGGATGTTCCAACGTCTGCTGGGGTCCGAGAGATCAACCGCCTCCAGGGATTTGAGCACCACCTGCGCCAGGGGGTCCAGCGCTTTGATTAAGGCGTCGTTCCCTGGGAGTAGGAGACAGTTCTTGACCGTGCGTTCCGCTATAATGGGGTCCACCGTGTTGGCGTACTTCCGGATGGTTTCGAGACGATACTGCTGGTAGGCCTCGCGGTCGCGACACTCGACGAGTGTCACCGCCATCCGGGTGGAATCCATTGTGGTGTCCTCCGGTTCATCCGCCTGGGTGACGTGCTCCAGAAGCAAAAACCGGTCTCTGGCGGCCGGCCAGTGCTCCTGAATCGCCTGCCATTCCCCGAGGGCTCGGAACACCGCGGCCCCTTCCATGGTGGATTGTTTGAGCGGCAGTTGACCGACCAAAGCGTCGGCTTCGGGATAAGCCCCCTTTTCAATGAGCGAGGCTGCCTGCGCGATCTTGCCCCTGGCTTCAGCTTGTTGGCGCAACTCGGCCTCGCTCGCCAACTCGCGTTCGGCGATCCCTCGCAACCGCGCCTGCTCCTGCTCCGCCGCGATAGCCCGCTGGCGCAGCTCGCGTTCTCGGGACAAGAGCCACGTCGAGGCGCCCAGACCAACGATCAGCGCCAGTGCGACCGCTCCGCTGGCGGCGAAAACCAGGCGGTTACGCCGGATGAGTTTTCGCAAGCGATAAAGCCGGCTTGGAGGTCGAGCGATGACTGGCTCATCGTTCAGATATCGTTCAATGTCGCCCGCCAAGCCGTCGGCTGTCGCATAGCGACGGGTTCGGTCCTTTTCCAGGCACTTCAACACAATCCAGTCCAAATCTCCGCGGACTTGAGACAACAGCCGGGGAGGCTCTGTGCGCCGCATCCTTGCCGTCTTGGTTAATTGCTCGTTGTTGAGCGTTTGGAGCGTTGCGGATGGTCTCAACGGCTCCCGCTCACAGACCGTGCGTCTCAACTCCTCCATCCCCGATTTCAACAAATCCGTGCTGTCGAAAGGAGTGCGCCCCGTCAGGAGTTCGAAAAGCAATACCCCGAGGGAGTAAATATCGCTCCGGGTGTCCAGGTTCAACCCGCTCAGTTCCATCTGTTCGGGACTCATGTAGGCGGGGGTGCCCATCAACTGCGCATACGAGGTGAACAGCGTTTTGTCCGTCAGGCGTTGCTCCGTGGCTTTGGCGATTCCGAAATCGATCACCTTGGGAACCGGAACTCCGTCATGCATCGTCACCATGATGTTGGAGGGCTTGAGGTCTCGATGGATGATTCCCTTTTGATGGGCATGCTGGACCGCGCTGCAGACCTGAACGAACAACTCCAGCCGTTCTTGCATACTCACGCGGTTCTGGTCACAATACTCGGTGATCTTGACCCCATACACCAATTCCATCACAAAGTACGGCCGACCGGTCTGGGTGGCTCCGGCATCCAGGACCCGCGCAATACTGGGATGGTCCATCAGGGCGAGCGCCTGGCGCTCGGCCTCGAACCGGGCGGTTACGCTCTTGGTATCCATCCCCAACTTGATGATCTTCAGGGCCACCCGGCGGCGAATCGGCTGTTCCTGCTCCGCCATATAGACCACCCCGTAACCGCCCTCCCCAAGCTTCTGGAGCAACTTGTACGGGCCGATGCACCTGGTCTCGGGGGTCTCAGGCTCGACCGCGGATTCGGCCGCTGAAAGGACCTGGGCAGCATCGCCGGCCGCCGGCTCCAAGGCACGAGCACAGTCTTTGAAGAAATCGCCGGCGCCTTGCGAAAGGGCCAACAACTTCTCAACCTGTTCGCGCAACGCTTGGTCGGCGCCGCAGGCCTGGTCCAGGAACTGACTGCGTTGCTCCCGGTCGGCTATTTCCAGCGCCTCAACAAACACCGCCTTTTCGCGCGGGGTTCGAGTACTCATTTGTCCACGTACCTATCGGTCCATGTACCGCTACTGCGGCAAAGGCAGACCACTTTCGCCAAAATGTCGCAGAATTCTCGGCGTTCACGCGTGCTCGCTAATGTAGCGAAACAGCCAGGCCCTGGCGTAGGCCCACTGCCGGTCCAGCGTGCGGGGCGCGAGCCCCAGAGTCTCAGCGATTTCCGCATTGCTCAAGCCGCCGAAGAATTTCAGCACGACAATGCGCTCCAGTTCGGGGTCCTCGATTTTGAGGAGCGCCAGCGCTTCATCAACCAGTAAAACCTTGTCATCGGGGGTCGTCTGAGCCAGTTCCAGGTCCTCGATGTTCAACCGCGACTGACCGCCGCCGTGCTTAAGCCGGGATTTGTGGCGTGCCCGCTCGATTAGAATGCGGCGCATGGCCTCCGCGGCCGCGCCGAAAAAATGCGCGCGGTTTTGCCAGGTTCGGTCTCCGTCGGACACCAGCCGCAACCAGGCCTCATGCACCAAGGCCGTCGGCTGAAGGGTTTGGCCGGACAGTTCCTGCGCCATTCGGGCGGCCGCCAAGCGCCTCAAGTCGGCATACACCAGCGGAAGCAGTTTTTCGGCCGCGCCTTCTTCGCTGCGACCAATCGCCTGCAGGACCTGCGTGATTTCAGCAATCTCAGTCATGATTTTATGCACTATACGCCCGCAAGAGCTGGGATTCAAGACAAAAGCCCTGGGCGAGCGGACATTGCGGGCATTTCCTCAAGCTCTCGAATGGCTGCGGTTCGGCCAGAGGCGCCGAGTTTTTCCAGGCGCAAGAATCTTGGCGAACCTTGAAGGGTTTCCGGCGCATTACGGGAAGGATGGACAGATGTTCTCGTGATTTTATGAATGACCTCCCACTAACCCAAGACGGTTTGCCCAGCATCTGCGGTTCCGAAGAGGCTGTGACCGTGGCGGTCCGGGCGGGAGCCGGATGCCCGGCTGCTTCAGCCGGAAGCGCGAGCGACTTCAGCCGGACGAGGAGCGGATTTGCCATCGCCCTGCACATGCACCAACCGCTAATTCCCGCCGGCGGGCCGGAGCTCAAAACGGCCGAAATCATCAGCAACCTGGATTTCATGATGAACCACCAGAATATCGGGGATAACCACAACGCCCCGGTGTTCCACTGGTGCTACAAGCGGATGGGCGAATTCATTCCCGCGCTCATCGAGGAAGGCAAACGACCGCGAGTCATGCTGGACTACTCGGGAACGCTCCTGCACGGACTTTGGAAGATGGGGCTGCACGATGTCTTCGCCAGCCTGCGGCGACTTACGTGCGAGCCGCGCTACTCCCCGGCGGTGGAATGGCTGGGCTGCGCCTGGGGCCATGCGGTCGCGCCTTCAACGCCTCCGCAGGATTATCGCCTGCATGTCCGGGCCTGGCAGCACCATTTTGCGGCGGCCTTCGGTCTCGAAGCCCTGGGCCGGGTGCGCGGCTTTTCTCCCGCGGAGATGGCCCTGCCCAATCACCCGGATACGGCTTATGAGTTCGTCAAGACGCTCAAAGACTGCGGCTACCGGTGGGTGCTGGTCCAGGAACATACCGTGGAGCGTCCGGAAACCGGCACTGGGCCGGAGCGAAAGCACCTGCCGCACCGGTTGGTTTGCCGGAACTCGCGCGGCGAGGAGGCAACGATTGTTGCGCTCATCAAGACCCAGGGCAGCGACACCAAACTGGTGGCCCAGATGCAGCCGTATTACGAAGCCAAGGGGCTTTCACCATGGGAACTCGCCGGGAAACGAGTGCCGCCGCTGGTGCTTCAAATTGCCGATGGCGAGAACGGCGGCGTGATGATGAACGAGTTTCCAGCCAAGTACAATGAAGTGATTCGGGAATGCTCGGGCTCGGAGACCCCAATCCTCAACGGCAGCGAGTACTTGGAACATCTCGCCGGCCTCGGCATCCGGGAGAAAGACCTTCCCACGCTGCAGCCCATTTTCCAGAAGCGCATTTGGGACCGGCTCCCCCCGGGTTCGGGTCCCGAGGAACTGGCCAAGGTGATCGACCAACTCAAACGGGAGGATTCCCGGTTTCATACTGAGGGGGGCAGTTGGACGAACAACATTTCCTGGGTGAAAGGGTATGACAGTTTGTTGGACCCAATCCAGCGAGCCAGCGCGCATTTCTACGAGAAAGTAGTCCAGCCCGGCATTCCGTCGCGCGAACCCCGGTATCGCAATGCCCTGTTTCACCTGCTCTGCGCCCAGACCAGTTGCTTCCGCTACTGGGGCGAAGGGATCTGGGCCGAATATGGCCGCGAGATTTGCCGCCGACTCGAGGCTATCCTGCAGCAGGACTTCTGAGATCATGGTCTGGCAGGTATTTGAGCACCTCGCGCTTGGCGAGCCGCTTGAGAACTTCCCCAAGCATTTCCCGGGCCGTGTCAGCCTTGCAGCAATTCGCGTTCACCACGACGGCCTTGATCATTGGTGTCGCGGCGAGCGCCAGCAAAGACCCGAATTTCAGCAGCGCCCCGTAGCCGCCGACGTAAGGAGGCGGATGGTGCTGGATCGTCCCTCCACGCCGGAATCCGCCTCCTTACGTCGGCGGCTACGGGCGGTCGCGCAACGGCGGCGTGGCCGGCGGAGGCGGTTCTGCATCGCGTCGGGCGAGATACACCTTCCAAAAGAGCTCCCAATAGCCATCGACCAGCGGGTGAAGCGTCGGGTAACCTGGAACGATAGCTCCGCTATATGGCCATTCTCTCTCGATCTTCACCAACCCGGCGCGGACAGGGTTTGCATCCGCCTTGTATGGGGAGTAGCGCCAAGCAATGTCAAGCGGCCATGAAGCCGCCTTGTCCGTGTCCGTCCGCCTCGGTCCGCCTCCTTACGTCGGCGGCTACCGGAGCGCCAGCGCCATCGGTTAAGCGCCGGCAGAACCCAGAAGTGCGGGTGCGCTAACTCCAATGGGTTTGAGGCACAGTTCACTTATTGGCCGAGCCCTTGTCCGCCGCAGCGATCAGCGCCACTACCGAACGAGCGCCGGCGCGATACGTTGCCCCGGTGACCTACCACCTGCCACCCGTCACATGGCGCCGCCAGCCTCCGGTTTCTTCAACCCCCATTTCTTCATGCGCGCAAGCAGAGTTGTGGGCTTAATGCCCAGGAGCTCCGCCGCGCCGTCAGGCCCCCTTATCTTCCCTTTTGCGGCCTGAAGTGCCGCCTTGAGATTGTCGCGTTCGAGGCTCCGGAGTTCCACCTCGGTCAGCACCCTTGGTGCGGCACTTGATGCTCCCTGGACTTTTGCCTGGGGCTCCAGGCAAGGACCTTCTTTCACCGGAGCCCCGGTTATAGGAAGATCGAAGCGCAAGGCACCGCCACGGGCCAGGATGACTGCCCGTTCGATCACATTCCGCAGCTCGCGAACGTTTCCGGGCCAATCGTAGCTGAGTAACTCGGTCACCGCGGCGCGCGTCAGGCGGGGCCTGGCGCATTTAAGATTGCGGACTGACAGATCCATAAAATGATTCGCCAGGAGTGGAATGTCCTCCTTCCGCTCCCGCAGCGGCGTAACGTGTATCGGAAAGACATGCAGGCGGTAATAGAGATCCTCCCGAAAGCGGCGGGCCGCAATGGCCTCCTTGAGGTCCCGGTTGGTGGCCGCAATGATGCGCACATCCGCCTGCCGCGTACGATCGTCGCCAATCCGCTCATACCTTCTTTCCTGCAAAAAGTGCAGCAGCTTACTCTGCATGTCCAAGGGGAGTTCCCCGATTTCATCCAAGAACAGGGTTCCCCCTTCCGCGGTCTCAATGCGGCCAGCGCGGTCCTTAATGGCTCCGGTGAAGGACCCGCGCATGTGACCGAATAACTCACCCTCAAACAGCTCCCGCGGGATCGAGGCGCAATTGACCCGGATTAGAGGCCCTTGTTTACGCTGGCTGCGCCGGTGGATTTCGTGCGCGACCAACTCCTTGCCCGTTCCGGTCTCACCCAGGATGAGGACCGAGGCTTCGGTCGGCGCCACCACTTCGATTTGACTGATGAGCTGGCGAAGGGGCTCACTCTGGCCGACCAGATCACCGAAAGCTTTGGCTTCCACGACCTCCTCCTGCAAATAGGTATTCTGGAGTTCCAGTTGCGCCTTGAGCCGCTGAATCTCCTCAAACGATCGGGCATTGGCAATCACGGCGGCAAAATGGTCCGCCAGGATAGAACTCCACGGCCAGGCGTCCTCTCCGAGTTCCTGGCGAGTGTACCCTGCCAGCACACCGAGAATTTCTCCTTTGAACACAATTGGCGCAATACCGACAGCTCGAATCCGCTCTGGTTGGGTCCACTCCACACCGACCAGTTCATGATCGGCAGCGGTCATGTTGGGCAGGATGATTGTCTTCCGGTCGCTTGCAACTTGGCCGAGCAGACCGTACCCGAGCGGAATTCTCGCGTTAGGATCTCCAAAGTAAGAAACAGCTTCCGCCGCTCCAACCACTGGCACGCCTCGACCGGCTGTCAAATGGAGGCAACGCCGGTGGTCGGCACACCGCTGTTGGAGAGGACAGCGGAAACACCGGTCTCCGTCCTCGATGCGCCAAATCTGCAGACAGGACAGGTCAGGACGCTCTCCGATCATGGCGAAAACCTTCTGCAGGGCGCCTTGAAGCGAGCGCTCGTTAGCCAACTCGAGGAAGATCCTCGCCGCTACATTGGGATCCAACCGCGAGCCAGTGGGCGATTCCATAATTATCGCATCGTGCCGTTCTCCGACATAATTTGCAACTGAAATCGTCAAAAATTTGCACGTGCAATATTTTGACGGTGTTTGATCACCGTCCTGTAACACGTAAAGTGCTTACAATAAGCATATTGCGCGTCAAAAGACTCTCTGGCACAGCCATTGCAATAGTAATCTCTCGAATGCGACTAGCGTCAAAAGAATGAATGCAATGCCAGATGAAGGATGTGGGCTTGAGGTTGGGAAGGCCAACTTCGACTCGCAGGTGCTTCACTCCCAGCGGCCTGTCCTGGTCGTGTTCTGGGCGCCCTGGAGCCCGGCCTGCCGGGTGGCTGAACCTGCTCTGAACGAGGTTATGAGGGAGATATCGGAGGGCGTCAGACTCGCCAGAATCAACGCTGACGAGAATCCGCACCTCAGCCTATGGTACGGGATCCAATCCCTCCCGACACTACTCTACTTTGTCAACGGTGCCGTTCACGCGCGGATTGTCGGAACCGCCAGCAAGGAAGCCATCCTTGCCCAGTTAGAGTCCTCGAGTGGGAACAACGGCGCCTCACCGATTTCCGGACCCTCCATTGAACACGAATGACAACAACGGTGGAAACTATGGACCGTAACGAAACGACAACAATCGAGGAACTGCCGCAGACTGGCAGCCGTCAGCACCGGATGAGAGCTGACTCGCAAAACCGAATCCAAGGTGATGGGGAAGAAACTCCGAACACTCAGGCAGTCCGGCGCCCGTCCAAGACCAAAGGGCGAATTGCGATGCTGTTCTTCGCGCTGGTGGTGGGTGCGGCCTCGTCGGTTTATTACTTCCGGTTCGCCGTACCTTTCGAGTCCACCGACAACGCGTTCATCGAAGGTTACGTGATACCGATGGCCTCGCAAGTGCCGGGACGAGTCGCGGAATTACTGGTGAAAGACAACCAGGCGGTTAAACAGGGCGAGGTGCTCCTGAAGATTGATCCGCGCGATTACGAGGCCAGCCTGGCACAGGCGCGCGCCGATCTGGCGGCGGCCGGCAGTCGCTTGGATCAAGCCAAAGCACAGGTGAGAGCCAGCGAAGCTAAATTCGAGCAGGCGCTGGCGACAGTCGTTGCGGCCAACGCGGAGAACCGGCGCGCCGCCGACGATCTTAAGCGTTATGAATCCGTGGAAAGCCGCGCGGTTTCCAAGAGCGCGTTTGACTTGGCGCAGTCCCAGGCGCGGGTGGCCAAAGCCAACTGGGAAGCCGTGCGCAGTCAAGCCAAAGCCGCCGAAGCCGAAGTGGCTTTGAGCGAGGCGGGCGTTGGAACCGCGAGCGCCACCGTGCAACAGGCTGAGGCCAGGCTCCGGCAGGCCGAGCTGAATCTCTCCTACACTGAAATCATCGCTCCCGAAGACGGCCGGGTCACGCGCCGTGCCGCGGAAAGAGGCGCGTATATTCAGCAGGGCCAGGCGCTCCTGGCGATTGTGCCTCGCCGGTATTGGGTCATCGCCAACTTCAAAGAAACGCAACTGACCCACATGCGCGTCGGCCAGCCGGTTGAGGTCGTGGTGGACGCCTATCCGGCCCGGAAATTCAAGGGCCATATCGAGAGCATGCAAAGCGGCGCAGGCGCTCGCTTCAGCCTCTTCCCGCCGGAGAACGCCACCGGCAACTATATCAAGGTGGTGCAGCGCGTGCCTGTGAAAATCCTTCTGGATGACCTGCCCGAAAACGACCTCGCGCTCGGCCCCGGCATGTCCGTGGTTCCCAAAGTGCGCGTGAAATAATCCCTGGCCCTTCCGCTTATGATTGGCGGTTCTCACCACCCTAAAGTCAATCCGTGGCTCGTCGCGGTCGCGGTGATTCTGCCGACCTTCATCGAAGTCCTCGATACCACGGTCGTCAGCGTCGCGCTGGCTAACATCGCGGGCAATCTTGCCGCCACAATTTCGCAGGCCACCTGGATCCAGACGGGCTATCTCATTTCCAATGCCATCGTCCTGCCCGCCAGCGCGTGGTTTTCCGCTTTGTTTGGGCGCAAGCGGTTTCTTATCGTCTGCGTCGGCATCTTCACGCTGGCTTCCTTCGCTTGCGGGTCTGCTCCGAATCTCCCCTTTCTAATCATCGCGTCCATCGTTCAGGGCGCTGGCGGCGGCGCTCTGCAACCCATCTCACAGGCTATCTTGATGGAGAGTTTTCCGCCCGCCAAACGTGGCGCAGCCATGGCCGCCTATGTGCTGGGGGTTGTCCTGGCGCCCGTGCTGGGACCGGTCGTGGGCGGCTGGCTCACCGAGAATTATTCCTGGCGCTGGATTTTTTACATCAACATCCCTTGCGGCTTGGTCGCCATCTGGATGGTCCAGCAATTCGTCTTTGACCCTGAATACATCCGCAATGCCAAACGATGGCGGATTGACGCCCTTGGTTTCCTGGTCCTGGCGATTTGGCTTGGGACGCTGCAAACGGTCCTGAACAAGGGACAGGATGAAGACTGGTTCAACTCTAATTTCATTTGCTGGCTCTCGGTCATTTCCGCCGTCGCGTTTGTCGTGTTTGTCGTGAGGGAATTTTGGGCCCGCGAACCGCTCGCGAACTTGAGGGTCTTTGCCGATCGGAACTTCGCGTGCAGCACCATTCTGATCTCGATCGTCTTTCTTCTCTTGTATGGGATAATGAACCTGCAACCGATCATGTCGGGAGGCCTCATGGGATACACCGCCTACATCAGCGGATTGGCGCAAGCTCCGCGCGGCTTGGGCATGTTGACCCTGACGCCGCTGGTGGGACTGCTGACCGGGAAAGTCGATAACCGTCTGCTGATTGGGCCCGGGCTGTTGCTTATTGCGATTGCCTCCTTTCTAATGGGGAATTTCAATCTCGACATGTCCAGCTACGCCTTTTTCTGGCCCAACTTCATTCAAGGCATGGGAATGGCGCTGACGACGGTTCCGTTGATGACCGTGGCCATGGCGACCATCCGCAACGAACAGATGGGTAATGCGACCGGCCTGTTTGCGCTGGCGCGCAACCTGGCTGGCAGCATTGGTATTGCCGTGGCCATTGCCATGGCCTCGCGTGGCGCCCTGCGACATCAGGCCTATCTGGCAGGTCATCTGACTCCCTATGACTTGCCTTATCAGACAGCGGTGCAAATGGGGCAAGCCGTCCTGACACCCACGATGGGAGCCGCTCAAGCGGGGCCCGGGGCTTTGGGCGTGATTTACAAATCACTCCTGCTGCACTCCAACATGCTTGCCTTCGTTGACGAATTCCGCTGGCTGGCGTTGATCTGCTTTTTGTCCGTGCCGCTGGTCCTTGCTTTCAAAAAGACGCAAGCCAGGAAAGACGTGATGATGCATTAAACGCCAATTCGCATTTCGACGGCACCCACGCCATTTTATGAAACACTATCCTCGAGTCCTCCTCCCGGGCGGCGTCCTTGCGCTCGTTCTTCTCCAGAGCTGCGCGGTCGGCCCCAACTACCAGCAACCGAAGACCGCCGCTCCCCCGCAATGGAGCGCACCGATGGCTGGCGGCGAAACGAACCTCGAGCCTGCCATCGCCTCATGGTGGAAGAGCTTTAAGGACCCGCAACTCGACTCGCTCATCGAGCGGGCAGCGAAGGCCAACCATGATCTGCGAATCGCCGGGGCGCGCGTGCGCGAAGCCCGGGCGCTCTACCGCATTGCCGCCTCGCAACTGTGGCCCACGATAGATGCCGGGGGCTCCTATGCGCGTCAAAACCAAAGCAAGCATCAGCCGATTATTGGCGGCCTCCCGATACCCTCGAACGTTCCGTTCGAAAACAATGTCTATCAGGCGGGGTTCGACGCCTCCTGGGAAATCGATGTGTTCGGCGGAACACGTCGTAGTGTCGAAGCCGGCAAGGCCGAAGTTGCCGCCGCCCAATTCGGTCAGCGGAGTGTGCTGGTGACGCTGCTCGGTGAGGTGGCGCGCAATTACGTTGAGACCCGTGGCTTCCAGCGGCGCTTGGAGATCGCGAAAAAGAACCTCAAAACCCAGGAAGAGGCTCTAGCCATCACGCAGGACCGGTTCAAAAACGGATTAACCAGCGATCTCGACGTGCAGCAGGCCGCCACGCTGCTGGCGGCCACCCGGTCCGTTATCCCAATGCTGGAGACCAGCATTCAAGCTTCTATTCACCGCTTGGACGTGCTCCTGGGCCAGCCGCCCGGCACCCTCATGGCCGAACTGTCTCAGCAGGCGCCTATTCCTACCGCCCCTCCCGAGGTGCCAGCCGGACTACCCTCCGACCTGCTGCGCCGTCGGCCGGATATTCAACAAGCGGAACGGCAACTGGCTGCCTCAACGGCGCGCATTGGCGTAGCCACGGCGGACCTGTTTCCGAAATTCTCGCTGACCGGGCTTGCCGGATTCCAAAGCATCAGTGCCGGCGATTGGTTCAATGCGGATAGCCGGTTTTGGTCGGTCGGGCCGACGGTGCAGTGGAGGATCTTCGATGCCGGGCGCATCCGGGCCAACATTCGGGTGCAAAACGCCCGCCAGGAGCAGGCCCTGGCGGCCTATGAGAAGACCGTGCTGGCCTCGCTCGAAGAGGTCGAAAACTCGCTGATTGCGTATGCCAAGGAACAGATCCGCCGACGCTCGCTCGAGGACGCGGTCAAGTCCAGCCAGGATTCCCTGCACCTGGCCAACCAGCTCTACTCCAACGGCCTTGTCAGCTTCATCAATGTCCTCGACGCCGAGCGCTCCGTTTACCTGGCCGAAGACGCCCTGGTGCAAAGCGAGAAAACCGTGACCCAGAACCTGATTAGTCTCTATAAAGCGCTCGGCGGTGGATGGGAAACGCTGGAGCGACCGTCTCAGCTCGCGCAGGCGCAAACAAACAAGTGATCTTCGTATGTTGCACGCTCATATTGGCCAGCCATTTTGTCAAACTGTCCGCGCGGGAATTGAAATGCGGCAAGCCCAGACTGACCCGCGCGGCGATCACACAGCTTCAGAGTTGCGATTGGCCGGGCAATGTGCGGGAATTGCGCAGCGTGATTGAGCGCGCTGTCATTCTGGCCCGGGGCCCGGTTTTGGACTTTGACCTGCCAATCACCGGCCAGGCGGCGCCTCCGGCTCGAGGCTATCCTGCAGCAGGACTTCTGAGATCATGGTCTGGCAGCAATTCGCGTTCACCACGACGGCCTTGATCATTGGTGTCGCAGCGGGCGCCAGTAAAGACCCGAATTTCAGCAGCGCCCCGTAGCCGCCGACGTAAGGAGGCGGGTTCCGGCGTGGAGGGACGATCCAGCACCATCCGCCTCCTTACGTCGGCGGCTACGAAGGGGCGCGCAACGGCGGCGTGGCCGGCGGAGCCGGTTCTGCATTGCGTCGGGCGAGATACACCTTCCAAAAGAGCTCCCAATAGCCATCGACCAGCGGGTGAAGCGTCGGGTAACCTGGAACGATAGCTCCGCTATATGGCCATTCTCTCTCGATCTTCACCAACCCGGCGCGGACAGGGTTTGCTAGTGTGTAAAAACAGAAACTCGAGAAGGCATTCCGCAGCCTCTCTTTTTCGCGCAGCACATGGTCGTGCGGTTGGTGTTGCCACTCGCGGCCGCCACCCAGTGCCGGCTCAAGATGAGTGCGCAAAAACCTCATTCCGTTCAGTTGGTCCGATTCCCAGCCCATGCCCATCCAATTAAGATGCAGATGGTCCGGCATGAGGCAGTAGGCTGGGCAAAACAACTGCTCGCGCGCAGCCACGTGCAGCATAAGTTCCCGGAACGCAGAGTGGAAGTCTCTTGTGAGCCAACCTCGCGCCCGTTCCTCGAGCGTATTTGTCCAGAAAACCACCGCGTGCCCCTGATAAAAATGCTTCTCAAGGCGCGGGAGATTCCCTTTTTCCGGCAGCGTCATCCGCCTTGTATGGGGAGTAGCGCCAAGCAATGTCAAGCGGCCATGAAGCCGCCTTGTCCGCCTCGGTCCGCCTCCTTACGTCGGCGGCTACCGGAGCGCCAGCGCCATCGGTTAAGCGCCGGCAGAACCCAGAAGTGCGGGTGCGCTAACTCCAATGGGTTTGAGGCACAGTTCACTTATTGGCCGAGCCCATGTCCGCCGCGGCGATCAGCACGACTACTGAACGAGGTCCGGCGCGATACGTTCGCCCCGTAACCACAGGAGCGGACGGCCAATCCTGGATATCGTCGGGGGATTCGAGAGACGTATCAATCCATCGGCGCCAGGGATGGCCGGCGGGGTGCAGTTCTGCCGGCAACTGGAATTCGAGCGGTTCCCAGTAAGCGTTGAAGATAAGGTAGAAAGACAGGTTCTCTTCCGGCAATTCCGCGCTAAACGCCAGGCTGTGCGATTGCGGGCTCCAGTCGGGTTGGTGAAGCCTGACGCCATGCCAGGCCTTGGCGGCGCCGCGCAGGAGCTGGTTCAGACTCCGCCTTTGGCGCTCAGTGTCCATTTTGCGCAAAGCGCGCCGCGCAGCCAGGAGCTCGACGAACCGGTGGAGCCCCACGTGCTGCCGCACCAGGTTCCAATCAAACCAATTGGTTTCATTGTCCTGGCAGTAGGCATTGTTGTTCCCGAGCTGGCTTCGCCGCGCTTCGTCACCCATCAAGAGCATGGGCACGCCCAGGGATAGGAGCGTCACGGCTAGAAAGTTCTTAATCTGGCGCTCGCGGAGGTTTTCGATGGCGCGCGCGTGGCTGGGGCCTTCCACCCCGCAGTTCCAACTTCGGTTATCATTGGCGCCGTCGCGATTGTTCTCGCCGTTGGGCTCGTTGTGCTTTTGGTTATAGGACACCAGGTCGTTTAAGGTGAACCCGTCGTGGCAGGTGACGAAGTTGACGCTTTGCTCGGCTTCCCGCTCTTTGTGCCCATAGATCTCGGGACTGCCGAGAAACCGGTCGGCCAACCGCCCGACTGAGCCAGCTTCCCCCAGGAAGAAACTGCGCACATCATCGCGGAAGCGGCCGTTCCATTCCTTCCAACTGTCGCCAATGAAATTGCCGACCTGGTAAAGGCCGGCAGCATCCCAAGCCTCCGCGATCAGTTTTGTCCCCGCCAAAACCGGGTCGGACTCGATGTCCCACAACACGGGAGGGTTGGGTGAGACCTGGCCCGAAGGGTCGCGCGCGAGGATCGAGGCGAGATCGAAACGAAAGCCATCCACGTGCATCGCTTCCACCCAGTAGCGGAGGCTGTCCACGATAAGCCGCCGAACGATGGGGTGGTTGGCGTTGAGGGTGTTGCCCGTGCCGCTGAAATTCGCGTAACGGGACGGGTCGGCTTCGAGGAGATAATAAATGGAATTGTCCAGTCCGCGCAGGCTGATCGTGGGGCCTGTGTGGTCCCCTTCGGCGGTGTGGTTGAAGACCACATCCAGAATGACTTCCAAACCCTCCCGGTGCAGGGCCTTGACCATGTCCCGAAATTCATCCATCGGCCCGAGCGGGTCCTGCCGCGAGCTGTAGGCCTGGTGAGGCGCGAAGAACGAAACCGGCGCGTAGCCCCAATAGTTCACCTTGCCCGGAGGATAGTCCTGAGGATCAAACTGGAAAACCGGAAGCAACTCAACCGCCGTAATGCCGAGTTGTTTCAAATAGGGAATCTTCTCGATCAGGCCGGCGTAAGTTCCGCGCAGGTTTTCCTTGAGGCCGGAACTCGGGTGCCGGGTGAAACCTCGGACGTGCATCTCGTAGATGATGGTCCTCGAAGACGGTCGTTTCAGCGGAGTGTCGCCCTCCCAGTCGTAGGTGGCAGGATCCACCACCACGCTCTTCATGGCTGTGGCGCAGTTGTCTCCCGGGTGGCGGGCGGCCTCGCGGGAATAGTTCCGAGGGACCACGACGCCGCGCCCATAGGGATCGAGCAGGACCTTGCTCGGATCGAAGCGCATGCCGCTGGCGGGGTCGAACGGCCCGCGCGCCCGGTAGCCATAAAGCTGGCCCGACTGTATTTCCGGGACGAAGACGTGCCAATAGTGATAGCTTCGGTTGGTCGCGGGGTCCAACGGGATCACGCGGGATGGCCGCGAATCGTCCTCCCGATCGAAGAGCAACAACTCAACCCCCGCGGCGTTGCGGGAGAAGACACTGAAGCTAACGCCGCCATCAACGATCGTGGCGCCAATCGGTGAACTTCGCCCGGGGGTCACGGTGGGACGCATGGGTGTCTTCAAATCATTTCCTGGGCAGCAGTTCTTTGGCAACGGCCACGACCCGGTCCGGCTCGAAGCCGAACTTCTTTTGGAGTTCCTTGAGCGGCGCCGAGGCGCCGAAGGTGTGCATGCCGATAACCCGGCCCTTGGCGCCGACATAACGCTCCCAGCCGAAGGTCGAAGCCTGTTCCACCGCGACCCGCGCCTCGACTTCGGGCGGCAGGACACTGTCCTGGTACTCCCGACTCTGGTGCTCGAAGATGTCCCAAGAAGGCATCGAAACCACCCGCGACCGGATGCCTTCGGCCCGCAATTGCTCGTGTGCCTGAACCGCGAGAATGAGCTCGCTCCCCGAGCCGATCAGGATGACCTCCGGTTTGCAGCCGGGCGCGTCGGCCAGGACGTAAGCGCCCTGAGACACCCCTAAGGCCGAGGCGTATTTGCTTCGATCCAGAGTGGGCAGGGGCTGGCGAGAGAGGGCGAGGACTGTGGGCTTGTGGCGCAACTGAATGATGTACCGATAGGCTTCCACGACCTCATTCGCGTCCCCGGGTCGCAGCGTGACCAGCCCCGGGATGGCACGAAGGGAGGCCAGGTGCTCAACCGGCTGGTGAGTCGGGCCGTCTTCGCCGTCGCCCATGGCGTCGTGAGAGAAGATGAAAAGAGTGGGCAGTTCCATCAGAGCGGAGAGCCGGATGGCTGGCCGCGCATAATCAATGAAGACAAAGAAGCTGGCGCCAAAACCGCGCAGCTTCGACAGCGACAGGCCATTGACGATGGCGCCCATCGCGTGCTCGCGGATTCCGAAGTGCATGTTCCGGCCGCCCGGATTACTAGCCTGGAGATGACCCGCGCCTTCAAAGGTCAACGTCGTTTTGTTCGAAGGCCCAAGGTCCGCCGAGCCGCCGATGAGCCAAGGAATATTCTGTGCCAGGACGTTCAGCACCTTGCCGGAGGCTTCCCGGCCCGCCATCCCCTTCGGATCGGCTGGAAAGACCGGGAGGTTGCGGTCCCATCCCTTGGGCAACTCGCGCTTTTGCATCAACTCGATCTCGTTCGCCAGTTCGGGGAACTTGCTCCGATAACTTGAGAAAAGTTCCAGCCACTCGCGGCGGGCCGTACTGCCGCGCGCGCCGATTCCCGCGGCGAAGTGGGCATAGACTCCGTCCGGCACGAAGAACTTGGCCTCTTCGGGCCAGCCATAGCTGCGCTTGGTCAGCCGGACTTCCTCCTCACCCAGCGGTTCTCCGTGGGCTTCCGATGTGTCCTGCTTGTGGGGAGAGCCGTAACCGATGTGGCTGTCCAGCACAATGAACGTGGGCCGGCCTTTGGTCTGGCGGAAAATCTGGAGGGCCCGCTCGATGCGGTCCACGTCGTTGGCATCTCCGACGCGCAACACATTCCAACCGTAGGCGAGGAAGCGGGCCGCTACGTCCTCGGTGAAGGTGATGTTGGTGTTGCCTTCAATGGTGATGTGGTTGTTGTCAAAAACCCAGCAGAGGTTGTCGAGGCCCAAATGGCCAGCGAGTGAGGCCGCCTCCGAGGAGATACCCTCCATCATGCAGCCGTCACCGCAGACCGCATACACGTTGTAATTGAACAGGTCGAACCCGGGCCGGTTGTAACGGTTGGCAAGCCATTTCTGGGCGATGGCCATCCCGACCGCGGTGGCGACGCCTTGCCCGAGCGGGCCGGTGGTGGTCTCCACGCCGGAAACCCAGCGATACTCCGGGTGGCCGGGCGCCTTGCTGCCGAGTTGGCGGAACCGGCGGATGTCGTCCAGTGTCACGGAGGGTTCGCCCAAGCGCTCGTAATCGGCATCCACCGCCTGTACGCCAGTGAGGTGAAGAATGGACCAGAGCAGCATCGAGGCGTGCCCGTTGGAGAGCACAAACCGGTCGCGGTTGGGCCAGATCGGATCCCGCGGATCGTACCGCAGCACCCGATTCCACATCGTGTAGATCAACGGCGCCAGCGCCATCGGTGTGCCCGGATGGCCGGACTTGGCCTGCTGCACGGCGTCAATGGAGAGCGTGCGGATCGTGTTGATTGCCAGTTGCACCATTTTCTCATCAGCCATAAGCACTCCTCTCTATCTAAAACTGCACAGGAGGAAACAGAGGAAACGGAGATTCAGGCCAGCCGCGAAAAGGGGCGCCGTTAGTGAACCGCGCTTGAGGGGCCATCTGGAACTTCGAGCAAGCCGACTTGATGTTGTCTTCATGCCTCTGTTTTCTCTGTTATCTCCTGTCCAAATGAATGGTTACTCCGCCTCCAGTGCCGCCACCTTGCCGAGCCGCCGCAGGTGTCTTTCGGCCTGGCTGTACTCGGCCGCCAGGAAGGTCTGAACCAGGTCCCACGCGACGGCAGGGCCGACCGTCCGGCCGCCCATGCACAGGATGTTCATGTGGTCATCCTCAACCCCTTGCCGGGCCGAAAAGTGGTCGTGAATCAGGGAGGCACGGATGCCTGGAATCTTGTTCGCGCAAACCGAAGCCCCAACGCCACTGCCGCAAATCGCGATACCGCGTGTCACCTGGCCGGACGCCACGGCGTTCGCGAGCGGAGTCACATAGTCCGGATAATCGTCGTCGGGTTTAGGTTTGTGGGCCCCGAAATCAACGACTTCGTGGCCCGCGCCGCGAAGCTGGGCAACCAACTCTTCTTTTAGACCATAGCCGCCGTGATCGGTCGCAATTCCAATTCTCATTATCTCTCTTTCACTTTATGGCTTCCCTCAGCCGCCTCATCGCGGTTTCGACTCCCTGGCTGCAGCCAAAGATCGAGGTCCCGGCTACTAAAACATTCGCGCCTGCTGCCGCGCCCAATGGAGCCGTTGTTTCATCAATCCCGCCGTCCAGTTCCAGTTCGCATTCGGGGCGGACTTGCTGAATAATGCGCCGCACGCGTTGGATCTTCGCCAAGGTCGAACGGATAAAGTGTTGATGCCCGAAGCCTGGGTTCACGGTCATCACCAGTACGAGGTCCAGGTCCGCCAGCACCTCCTCTAATGCGGCGGCGGGCGTCGCAGGGTTGATGGCCAACCCGACCCGTTTTCCCAAATCTTTAACCCGGTGAATCGTCCGGTGCAGGTTGTTATTGCCTTCCCAGTGCACGATGAACGAGTCGGAGCCGGCCTCGACAAATTCGTCGAGGAACAAGTCCGGGTCGGAAATCATCAAGTGCGTTTCCAGCGGCAAGCGCGTCACCTGCCGGAGCGACTTGACGACCGGCGCGCCCATCGAAATGTTGGGCACGAAATGGCCGTCCATCACATCCACGTGAATGCGGTCCGCGCCACAGCGTTCCGCTTCGGCCACTTCCTCGCCCAACCGGGCGAAATTGGCCGCGAGGATTGAGGGGGCAATTCTGACGGCGTCTTGAGGCATGGGGGCGTGGTCCAGTCAGTTTACGCGGCAACTTTCACACCCTTCCGCTCAACTGCAGCTTGCTTGCTTGGTTCCCCCTTCACCGTGGAGGCCTCGAAGATGCTCTGCACGGCGCCATCCAGCAGGGCGTTGAACTCGGCATCGGACTGCTGCGCTGTCAGTCCCTCGACCAAAGCCCGCGAGAAGCTTGCGACGACACCGTGATTCCGGCGCAGCCGCGCGTTGGCTTCATCCCGCGAGTAACCTCCCGAAAGCGCAAGCACCCTCACTACTTTGGGATGTTTGACGAAATCAGCGTACAAATCGTCGTGCTCCGGCAGAGTAAGCTTGAGGAAGACCAATCGTCCGGGCGGCAACCTATCGAGCTTTTCGAGAATGAAGATTTTAAGGAAGGCCTCGGCCATGGCTTTCTCCGGGCAATGGATATCCACTTCCGGTTCGACGATGGGCACCAGGCCCGCCGCAAGGATTTGCGCCGCCAACTCGAACTGCTGATCCACGATGTCCCTGATCCCAGCGAGGTTGACCCTGTTGATCACCGAACGCATCTTGGTGCCGAAAATGCCCTTCGATGTCGCTTTTTTGAGCATCGTAGCGAGCTCAGGCATAGGCTTCATCAAGCGCACGCCGTTTTTTTCCTCCGCAAGGCCGTTGTCCACTTTCAGGAACGGGACGATTCGTTTCACGGTCCACAGATAGTCCGCCGTGGGCCGCCCCTGGATGTTCCTATCCATAGTGTTTTCAAAAAGGATCGCGCCAAGAATCCTTTCGCCGTTGAAGCCGGGGCTGGTGATGAGGCGGGTGCGCATTCGATGCACAATCGCAAACATCTCATCTTCGTCGGACCACGATCCCTCCTTGAATCCATACGCGACCAACGCTTTGGGCGTGCTGCCACCGCTCTGGTCCAGCGCGGCAACAAAGCCGGGCTGATGTTTCATTTTCTGCAGTTGTTGTTCGTTGAAGCCAAGTGCGTTCATAATGTTGTCTTTATGTTGTCCTTAATCTCCGGTAACGCCGGATGAGGTTGTTGGTCGAGCTGTCGTGGGAAAGCCTCAAGTGGCAAAGACGGCATGAAGTTCTCCTTTCTTCAGCGCGTTGCTCTTGGAGTCAATCACCGAGAGCAATTCGTCCCAGGATTTCACAAAGGCTTTGGCGCCTTCGACCTGGAGTTGAGCGGCCAGCGCTTCCAGATCGATGCCGGCCTGGCGGAACTGCGACAGCACCCGCTCGCAATCGCCTCCATCGGCGGACATGATCGAGCCGAGTTCGCCGTGATCAGCCAGGGCCAGTAACGTGGCTTCCGGCATCGTGTTGACGGTGAACGGGGCCGCCAGCGCTTTGATATAGAGCACATCCGGGGCTTTGGGGTCCTTGGTGCCGGTGCTGGCCCACAGCAGCCGCTGCGGCCGGGCGCCCGCGTTAAAGGCTCGCTGCCAGCGAGGCGAGCCCAGCAGCTCCCGGTAGGCTTTGTAAGCGCGGTTGGCCATCGCAATCCCAAGTTGGTTGTTTAAAGCAGGCGGCACTTTGCCCGCCACCGCGCCATCCCAACGGCTGACGAAGACCGAGGCGACCGAATCGACGCCGGGCTTGAGGCCCGCCGCGATGCGCCGCTCGATGCCGCGCATGAACGCGTCCGCCGCCGCGAGATACTGCTCGCGCGAAAAGAGGAGCGTTACGTTGACGGGTATGCCTGCGAAGATCGCTTCTTCAATGGCTGGCAGGCCCTCTTTTGTCCCGGGAATTTTGATGAACACGTTGGGCCGGGCCGTGCGGGCGCGCAATTCTTTGGCGGCGGCCAGTGTGCTGGTGGCGTCGTACGCCAGTACCGGCGAGACTTCCAGGGAGACCCATCCATCCAGACCGTTGGTCTGGTCGAAGATTGGCCGGAAAAGGTCCGCCGCCCGGGTGATGTCCCCAAGCGCCAGGTCGAAAAACAGAGGTTCCCCGGATTTGCCTTGGACCAGGCGCACCCGAATCGCGGCATCGTAGGCCCTGCTGTTCTTGATGGCGTGGTCAAAAATGGTCGGATTGGAGGTCAGACCGGTGACCGAGAGCTCATCAATGTAGCGCTTGAGCGTCCCCGTGTTGAGCAGGTCGCGGGTGATGTTGTCCAGCCAGAGGCTCTGGCCGAGGTTGTGCAGCAGTTTGGTCGCTTTCATCTTTCTTCCTTTCAGTTGAGCTTTGGTTGCATGGTCAATGGCCGACTCTGCCCGGCCGTGGGCCTTTGGCCCGAGAGGAAGTCGGGCAAATCGTATGAGAGCAGGTCGGAAATCCGTTCCACACTAACGTCGGGAGCCGGATAAGAAGCCCGCGCGACCGGATTGAGCGCGAACTCTCCTTGCCGCGGAAACACCGTGGTCACGCGCTGGCCCCAGGCCTGTTTGAACGCGGTCAGGATCCGGAGCTTGTCGTCCACCAGGACATAGCGCTCGGCTGGGTAACGGCGCGCGATGTCTTCGAGGGCCTCTTCCTTGTGGATGTAGATCAGGACGTGACCTTCAACGGTTTCGAAAATGCCGGAGCGCTGAACCTTGCGCGGCTGGAACACCATGTCACCGTCGGTCACAATCACCGTCGGTCCTCGCTCCCGGAACCGCTCCAGCACGTCCAGCGAGCCAGGGTAAAGCCGGTTGGCAAATGGGTAATCCACCAGGAAGTTCGCCGCCGTCACCAGGTGAGGCTCGTAGGGGTGTTCGATTCGGAAGCGCTGGAAGGCGCCCAGGTAATCACAGTACCCGAGCTGCTTAAACAGTTCCTCATGAATGGCCCAAAAGCGATCACGACACTGCAGTCCGAATTCTCGCTCGATATATTTCTTGAGATCCGCCTGCACGCGGCCGTTATCCAGCAGGGTATCGTCCACATCTACCAGGAAAACGATGGGAGCGGTCTCTTTCATTGCAAGGCTTTCAGGGTTTGGTTCTCGACCTTTAATCCTGTGGCGCGGCCGGAGGCGGTGGTTAATGCGCGCAGGCGTTCGAAAAGCGGCGGCTGGAGCATCTCCTCGGTGCAGCGCCAGCGCCAATTGCCGGTGGCGATGCCGGGGACGTTCATTCTACCCTCTACACCCAGGTTCAGCAGATCCTGGAGCGGAGCGATCACGAGACCGGAGTGCGATGACCAGACTGACCGGATGAAATCCCAGGCGACTTCACCCGTTCCGGCGCCGGCTTTGCTCGCATAATTCATCGCGGCCAGGCGAACATTTTCCGGCAGGGATTCAAACCAGCCGCGAGTGGTGTTATTGTCGTGCGTACCCGTATAGGCGATGGTGTTCGGGAGGCAATTGTGGGGGAGATGCGGATTACCCGGATCGCCATCGAAACCGAATTGGAACACGCGGATTCCCGGCAGCTCGAACTTGTCACGAAGCGCAACTACGTCCGGAGTGATGATGCCGAGGTCTTCGGCGATGAAAGGCAGATGGCCCAACTCAGCCCGGACAGCCTCAAAGAAAGCAGCGCCGGGGCCGGGGACCCAATGCCCGGGCTCGGCGGTTTCCGCCGTCGGGGGGACGTGCCAGGCGGCGCAAAACGCCCGGAAATGGTCGAGCCGAACCAGGTCCACATGGGCCAGCAACGACTTCAGGCGGTCAATGCACCAGCGATAACCCGAGCGGCGAAGGGCTTCCCAGTCATACACCGGGTTGCCCCAGAGCTGTCCCTTGGCGCTGAAGTAATCCGGGGGCACGCCTGCCACGAACCGCGGCCGGAGATTGGCATCGAGCTGGAAACACTCGGGGTTGGCCCAAACATCGCTGGAATCGAGCGACACAAAGAAAGGCAGATCCCCGATCAGGAGCACGCCGCGGTCGTGGGCATAGTTCTTTAAGCGGTTCCCCTGGCGGGACAACAAGAACTGCCCAAACCGGCTTTCGTTGATCGGGTCGGCCAGATCGTGACGCGCGCGCGCCAGGGCCGAAGGAGTGCGCCTGAGCAAGTCCTGCGGCCACTCAAGGAAATCAGCGCCTCCCAAGCGCGCCTTTGCCGCGCGGAACAGGGCATAGTCGTCGAGCCAATGAGCCTCCTCCGAACAGAATCGCTCGAAGGCGGCCCCTAGCTCCGGGCGCGCGGAAGAGTGGAAATTGCGCCAGGCCTGGTCGAGCAAGCGGTGCTTGAACGCGATGACCGCATCGAAATCAACCGCGCTCTTTGGGAAGCGCCGGCCTTCCTCACAATCGCTCGGACTGAGCAACCCTTCCTCGATCAAAAGGTCCGGGCTGACCAAAAGTGTGTTACCGGCAAGAGAGGACAAGGCTGAGTAAGGCGAGTTACCACACCCGGTGGGCCCCAAAGGCAGCGCCTGCCACCACCGCTGGCTGGCATCGTGGAGCCGGTCCACCCATGCACAGGCGGCCGGCCCCACGTCCCCAATACCGTAAGGCGAAGGCAGCGAAGTCACATGCAGCAGCACCCCGGAGCTACGACACCCCGGCCTAAACGGCGGCATTGCGGCTTGATACTCGGAGAGCGAGTTGTTCATGACACGGGGCACGATTGCACGTTCCAGATTTCGCTTGCGTACTGGGCGATAGTGCGGTCGCTGGAAAACTTGCCGGAGCCGGCCACGTTCAAGATCGACTTACTCGCCCAGGCCTTGGGTTCGCGGTACAGATCGATGAGCCGATGATCGGCCTCCAGATAGGACTTCAAGTCCGCCAGGTGAAGGTAGTAGTCGCCGTGGACCAGGAGGGTGTCCAGTATGGGGGAGAAAATGCCCTGCTCTTTGGGGCTGAAATGGTTGGCCGAGATCAGGTCCAGGGCCTGCTTTGTTTCCGGTTCGTTTTCATAGTGCCAGCGCGGATCGTACCAGCCGCGGGTATTGACCACCTGTTCCGCCGTCAATCCGAAAAGGAAAAAGTTCTCCTCGCCGGCCTCCTGGACCATTTCGATGGTGGCCCCATCCCGGGTGCCGATAGTCAGGGCGCCGTTCATCATGAATTTCATGTTGCTGGTGCCGCTGGCCTCGTAACCGGCGGTTGAGATTTGGTTCGACACATCGCTGGCCGGGACGAACCGCTCGGCCAAACTCACGCAGTACTCCGGCAAGAACACCACGTTGAGCCGACCTCGCACCGCCGGGTCCGCGTCAATGACGGCGGCGAGGTTGTTGATGAATTTGATGATGAGCTTGGCCAGCTGATAGGCAGGCGCCGCCTTGCCGGCGAAGAAGAACGTGCGTGCAGGCAGTTCGAGCTTGGGATTCTCGCGCAGGCGGTTGTAGAGCACGACCACGCGCAGCGCGTTGAGCAATTGCCGCTTGTATTCGTGGATGCGCTTGATCTGGCAATCGAAGATGGTGTCCGGATCCACGGCCTGCCCGGTGGTTGCCTTCAGCGCGTTGGCGAATTTCACTTTGGCCTGGCGTTTGGCGTTACGAAAGGACTCCTGAAAGCCCGAGTCGGCGGCCAAGGGTTTGAGCCGGCTCAACTCGTCGAGGTCGACAATCCAGCGATCCCCGATGGCCTCGGTTATGGCACGCGCGAGGGGCGGGTTGGCCAGCAACAACCAACGCCGGGGCGTGACCCCGTTGGTCTTGTTGTTGAAGCGTTCAGGAAAGATTTCGGCCAAATCCTTTACCGTAACCGTTCGCAGCAAGCCCGAATGAATCGCCGCCACGCCGTTGGTGCTGTGGGAGCCGACAATGGCAAGATTGGCCATGCGGATTTTGCGAAAGGGCCCTTCTTCGATCAGACTGACGTTCGCCACCCGCGTTTCGTCCCCGGGGTAGCGCGACCGAACGTCATCCAAGAGCCGGCGGTTGATCTCGAAGATGATCTCCAAATGGCGCGGCAGCATGTCCTGAAACCACGCGACCGGCCATTTCTCGAGCGCTTCGGGAAGCAGGGTATGGTTGGTGTAAGCCAGTACTTTCCTTGTTAACTCCCATGCCTGGTCCCAGCCGAGATGCGCTTCGTCCAGCAAGATCCGCATCAGCTCCGGCACGGCCATCGAGGGATGGGTGTCGTTGAGCTGGATCGCTACTTTTTCAGGCAACTGGTTCCAGTCGTCGTTCGTCTGCCGGAAGCGCCGCACCAGGTCCCCGAGGGAACAAGCGACCAGGAAATATTCCTGAATGAAGCGCAAGCCCTGGCCGAAGCTGGTCGAATCGTCCGGATAAAGCACCCGTGTGAGCGATTCCGCAGCCAAAGTCCCCGCCACGGCGCTGACGAAGTCACCGTGGCTGAATGCTTTGAAATCGAAGGAATCGGAAGTGGTGGCGGCCCAGAGGCGGAGGGTGTTGATGGTCTTGCCGCCAAAACCTATGACGGGCCGGTCGTAGGGCACACCGATGATTTTCGAAGGGCGGCCAGGAATGGGTTGCAAGCTCCCGCCACGCACCTCGAATGAGCAGTTTAACGGCACCTCGATTCTCTCCCGCGGCCGAGCCACTTCCCAGGGGTCCGGACTACGCAACCAGTTATCGGGCTGTTCCTGTTGCCAGCCGTCCTTGATCGTCTGTCTGAAAATGCCATATTCGTAGCGCAGCCCATAGCCCATCGCCGGGAGGGCCATGGTGGCCATCGAATCCAGAAAACACGCCGCCAAACGTCCCAGCCCGCCGTTGCCCAGGCCGGCGTCCGGCTCCTGTTCCAGCAGTTCCAGCGGGTCAACATGCTCCTGCTTGGCCGCTTCCCTGACGACGGGATCGAGCAGGAGATTGGTGATGTTATTGGCCAGCGAACGCCCAATCAGGTACTCCATCGAAAGATAGTAAACCCGCTTGGGGTTCTTCCGGGCGTAGGTTTCCTCGGTGCGAACCCAGCGTTGCGACAGCAGGTCGCGCACCGAGCGCGCCAATGCCTCGAACCGTTCGCGCGAGCCGGCGGTTCCCAACTCAATGACATTGTCAAAGATCAGGTGCCGCTCATAGGAAGCGTTGCCCGAGCCCGCGAACTGGATAGGGCCACAGCCGTACTGCTCCAGGAGTTCGGCCTCAGCAATCCCGTTAGCCCCATTGCCGAGCGGGCGGACCTCGGCTGACGAGCGTGGCGCTTTTGCCTGAGGTCGGCCAGTTCTGGGCAATGCCTCTTGGTTTTTACTTATTAAGGAGTTCGTGTTGAGTTTTGTGCTATCCATATCTTCCTGTTCAGGTTGTTTTTAGAATGTGTAGCCGCCGAGGTAACGAGGCGGACAAATCGTAGCCGCCGAGGTAACGAGGCGGACAAATCGTAGCCGCCGAGGTAACGAGGCGGACCCTGGCTCGTATTTGCTCGATTACCCGCCTCGTTACCTCGGCGGCTACGAACGCCTGGTGCATTTTTAACACACGCTCTTAGAATGATCTTGTGTCAGTGAAAGCAGTTCCGGTTCACCGGTTGCCTGGCCAGGTCCACCCATCCATCTCCGGCTTGTCTATGCCGTTCTCGTAGGCGTAGGCCTGGCATTCGAGCTGCAGGGCGCGCAGCTTCTCCTTGGCGTGAGCGCCGGCTACGCGCAGGGCCGGCACCCGATCGATCACGTCCATCGCAATGGTGAAGCGATCGATCTGGTTCCGAATGGCCAGGTCGAGCGGAGTGTTGATATTGCCTTTCTCTTTGTAGCCGCGGACGTGCAGGTTCTTTTGATTGGTGCGCCGGTAAGTGAGCCGGTGAATCAGCCAGGGATAGCCGTGAAAGTTGAAGATGATGGGTTTGTCCTCGGTGAACAGGGTATCGAAGTCACGGTCGGACAGACCGTGCGGATGCTCGCTTGACGGAGTGAGCCGGAACAGATCGACCACATTGACAAACCGGATCTTGAGATTGGGGAAGTGCTCGCGCAAGAACATGACGGCTGCGAGCGATTCCTTGGTGGGGATGTCTCCGGCGGAGGCGATGACCACATCCGGCTCCGTGCCCTCGTCATTGCTCGCCTGAGGCCATATACCGAGCCCTTTGGTGCAGTGCATAATGGCCTCGTCCATGGTCATGTATTGGAGATGCTTCTGTTTATCCGAAACGATGACGTTGATGTAGTTGGTGCTCTTGAGGCAGTGATCCGCCACGCAGAGCAGCGAGTTGGCGTCCGGCGGCAGGTAGATGCGGCAGACCTCGGGCCGCTTGTTTACCACCAGGTCGAGGAAGCCCGGGTCCTGATGCGTGAAACCGTTGTGGTCCTGGCGCCAGACCGTCGAGGTGATCAGCAGGTTGAGCGAGGAGACCGGCGCCCGCCAGGACAACTCGCGGCAGCTCTCCAGCCACTTGGCGTGCTGATTGAACATCGAGTCAATCACATGGACGAAAGCCTCGTAGGTGGAGAAAAACCCGTGGCGTCCCGTGAGCAGATACCCTTCGAGCCAGCCTTCGAGCGTGTGCTCCGAGAGCAGTTCCATCACCCGGCCGTCGGGCGCCAGTTCGCCGCCGTCGGCGTCTTCGGGAAGGTAATCGGCCAGCCACACTTTCTTGCTGGCCTCATAAATGGCATCCAGCTTGTTGGAAGCCGTTTCGTCGGGCCCAAAGACACGGAACTTGTCCATGTTGTTCCGCATAATATCCCGCAGAAATCGCCCTAAGGGCCGCGTGTTTTCGGCCGTGGTCTGACCCGGTGCATCCACCTTGACCGCGTAGTCCCGGAAATCCGGGAGGCGCAGCGGCTTGCGCACTAACCCGCCGTTGGCGTTGGGATTGGCGCTCATGCGCCGGGTGCCGACGGGCGCCAGGGCTTTGAGTTCGGGGATCAACCGCCCGGTTTTGTCGAACAGTTCCTCGGGCCGGTAACTCCGCAGCCACTCTTCCAACTGCTTCAAATGGGCCGGGTTTTCCCGCACCCCGGCCAACGGCACCTGGTGCGCCCGCCAAGAGCCTTCGACCTTGTGGCCGTCCACTTCTTTAGGGCCCGTCCAACCCTTGGGGCTGCGCAGGACGATCATGGGCCACCGGGCGCGGGTCGCCTTGCCGCTCGCGCGGGCTTCTTGCTGAATGCGCCGGATTTCGAGCACGCAGTTTTCAAGCGTCGCGGCCATCTTCTGGTGCATCTCTGCCGGGTCGCTGCCCTCCACGAAGTAAGGCGTCCACCCATAGCCCACAAACAGGCATTCCAATTCGTCATGGGAAATGCGGGAGAGCACGGTCGGGTTATTGATCTTATAGCCGTTGAGATGCAAGATCGGCAGCACCGCGCCGTCACGGATCGGGTTCAGGAACTTGTCGGAATGCCATGCGGCGGCCAGCGGGCCGGTCTCGGATTCCCCATCGCCCACCGCTACGGCCACCAGCAGGTCGGGATTATCGTAGGCCGCGCCGAAGGCATGAGAGACGCTGTAGCCCAGCTCGCCGCCCTCATGAATGGAACCGGGTGTTTCCGGCGTGCAGTGACTGCCGATCCCGCCGGGGAAAGAGAACTCCTTGAAGAACTCCCGCATCCCCGCCTCATCCTCCCCTTTGTTGGGATAAATCTCCGAATAGGTGCCCTCGAGATAGGCCGGCGCCAGCACGCCGGGCGCGCCATGCCCCGGTCCTGCCATGAAGATGGTGTTCAGATCATACTTTTTGATCAGCCGGTTGAGGTGGATGTAAATGAAGCTCAGACCCGGGCTTGTGCCCCAATGGCCGAGCAACCGCTGCTTGATCTGATCCAGCTTGAGCGGTTCGCGCAGCAGCGGATTGGCGCGCAGATAGATCATCCCGGCGGCCAGGTATTTGCAGGCCCGCCAGTAGGCGTCAATCTTGCCGAGTTCATCCTTGGACAATGCGGGTGGCGGCGCCGGGCTCACTTCGTCGCGCCGATTACCTTTTTTGTCCTCTATTACGGTTGCGGTTTCTCTCATCTTTGTACCTTCTTCATTGCCGTCCGGGTCACCGACCCGGACCGGCGGTTTTGGTGTTAAACGGTTTGAGTCGTTGCTGTTAATTGTCTCCCTGGGTCATTTTCCTGTGTTCCTGCTTCCGAACGAATCAGTCGCCTGGTTTCGCGCACAATCGTCAGGTCTTCCCTGGTTGAAATGACCAGGATCCGCCCGGGGGAGGTACAACTGGCGATGTCCGCATCGGGCTTGCAGCGCGCGTTGGCGGTCGTGTCGAGTTCCAACCCCAGGTGGCCAAGGTTTTCGCAGACCAGCCCCCGGACCTGCGCGGAATTCTCGCCGACGCCAGCCGTGAAGACCAATCCATCAACTCCGCCCAGAACCGCCGCCATCGCTCCGATCGTCTGCACCAGCCGGTGGATATAGACCTCCAAGGCCAGGCGAGCGCCAGGACTGTTTGGGGCCTCTTTCAGAATTTGGCGCATGTCAGAAGAAATCCCGGAGAGGCCAAGCAGGCCGGACTCGTAGTTCAACGCGTGGTCGAGTTTCTCGGCAGGCAGTCCTTTGCGTCGGAGGAGGTAGAGAAGCACGCCTGGATCCAGGCTGCCGCTGCGGGTGCCCATGACTATCCCCTCAAGCGGGGTGAAGCCCATGGAAGTATCCAGGCAGACCCCGCTACGGACGGCTGAGACGGACGCGCCATTGCCTAAATGGGCAATAACGAGCCGGGAACCGCTGCGACCCAGCATCTCGGCCGCCCGGCTGGCACAGTAGGCGTGGCTCAAACCATGGAACCCGTAACGGTGGATGCCCCAATCGTTCGTCCACTTTTGCGGGATGGGGTAGGTTCGCGCGGCGGCGGGCAGTGTAGCGTGAAAAGCTGTGTCGAAGACGGCTACCTGCGGGACTGATGGCAGAACTTGCTCGATGGCCCGAATGCCCTCGAGGCTGGCCGGATTATGGAGCGGCGCCAGTTCGCTCAATTCAGCGATCACGCCTTGAACCTCAGGCGTTATTCGCACCGCAGTCGAGTACCGCCTGCCACCGTGAACAACGCGGTGCCCTACGGCGTCAATATCTTCGGTCCCAAGTAGAGGAGCGGAAGGTCCGGCCTGCAGATCCGAGAGAATCCGCGCCAGAGCTTCGCTATGCTCCTGGAGTTCCAGTTCTTCACGAACCTCCGGCTGGCCCGGGCGCCGGAACACCAGGCGAGTCGGCTCGGCCGTCCAATCAATGCCTCCCTCGGCCAGGAGCACCTCTTCGTCCGCTTCAAAGAGGTTGAACTTGAGGCTGCTGGAGCCGGAGTTGCAAACGAGGATTTTCATTTCCCGAAAAGCCAGGTCAGGCCCACCAATCCGATGACATTGTTTACCCCCAGGTTGGGGTGGTCAATGCCGGCGCAGGACATGTGCATGTAGCGGGCTTCCGTGGTCAGGGCGAGGTTCTCGCGGAAAAACCAATGCACCCCCAGGCCCGGCTGCAGGTTGAATTCGAAAGTCCCGCTCAGGTCGGGGCGCCCGATCCCGGTCGCCGTAACGCCGGCGCCACCATCCACAAATGGAATCCACCGGGTGCCCGTGGCAAAGTTGTACCGCAGATGAGGCGTGAGGCCGACGAGCCAACCACGGGTATCGACATCCGGATGAAATTGCATCCCTCCAAATAGTTCCAACCGCCCTTCGAAGTTGCCACGATACCAGTGATCTCCCCCGATGACACGGCCCAGCATGTGACCATACGAAGCACTCAGCAGCGCGAGATCATGGGCCTGCCGGCTGCCGAAAGTGGCCATGCCGGGCGCCACACCGGCTTCTTGGGTCACGCTCTGGGCCGAGGGCAGAAAGCCATTGCCTATTCCGTCCTGCCAAATCGTAGATTTTGGCGCGCTCAATTCGGCGGCGACCGAATTCGTCATTGCCGGCGGTGGCTGCTCCGATAAGTCGGCGGCGCCGGCAACCGACGTCATCGGCGCCGCGATGATCACACTCAGAACTCCGAATTTGATGGATGCGTTCATAAGTCAATTTGTTTATGAGATGCCTCTTTTGAAGGATACGAGCCTCTCTAAAGAAAAGAGCCACGAACGCTTACGCCGGTTGGCCTTCGGGGCTCCGCGTCCCGCAAGGTCCGCCCCGCGGATGTCGTCGACGATGAAGACGCAGCGCTCATCAACGACACTGGCAAGGCGTACCAGGTTCCTTGCTTCGCGCCGCGGAATTTCCACGCAGAGTATCGTCAGATCACCGTCTCCGGTATGTCCCTTGATTTCAGCCACGCGATAGTTCCCGGCGCGCAAGACTTTGGCCAACTCCGGTCCCTTGGGGGTGAGGAAAAAAACCAGTTGCTTGCCAAAGGCCAGCCGTTGCTCGATGACCATTCCCAGGTAAGTCCCCGCCGCGAACCCCAGCCCGTAGGCGACAGCATAGACGGGCTGGTTCATGTTCAGCAGGACCTTGGCGACGGCGCAAATATAGACAACCGCCTCGAAGAACCCGAGAACTGCGGCAAAACTGCGACGGCCTTGGATGATCGAGACCGTGCGGATGGTGTCCAAGGAAACGTCCGTGATCCGGGCCAGGACGATAAGCCAGAACGTTACGAATACGGTAGTGTTCATTGAGAAACTGCTTCAGGGCAAGAGGCTGGCGACTGCGGACGCCGCGGATGCGCCGAAACTCCCTGAGTATGAACTCGAATTTCCATGTTGCGCCTTTTCTATTGTCGTTCAGTTGAGAGCGTCCATTCCCCCCGTAATGCGACGGATACCTCCCGATCTTCGCCAAAATTCTTGCCCCACACTCGCGACGGCCGCTTTGGCGCTCGGGACCCGGTTCTTGTTCCTATTGCTGGATCCAATTCGCATTCAAAACCCGACTCGACACAGCCTTGCGCCTAAGAGCGTGTTTTGAAAACTCACCGGGCGTTCGTAGCCGCCGAGGTAACGAGGCGGATAATCGAGCAAATACGAGCCAGGCTCCGCCTCCTTACCTCGGCGGCTACGATTTGTCCGCCTCCTTACCTCGGCGGCTACGATTTGTCCGCCTCCTTACCTCGGCGGCTACGATTTGTCCGCCTCGTTACCTCGGCGGCTACGATTTGCAAACACGCTCTAACGCCTTTGCCGGCGCTTCACCTGCAACTGCGCCACGCAACGGGCGAGGGAGGCGTTGACCGAAGCGACTTCCGCATCCGAAAGCTGTTCACGCAGCCGAGCCTCGGCGCGTCGACGGGCCTCTTCGACTTTGGCCTCCTCAATTTTCTCCGCCGCGATGGCCATGTCCGTCAGCACCGACACGCGGTCGCCGACGATTTCGACCAGGCCCTCGCCAACGGCCAGGAAACGCTCGCCGGTGGGTTGGCTCACCCTGATTTCGCCTGGCACGATCTGCGTCATGAGCGGAACGTGCTGCGGGTAGATACCCATTTCCCCTTCGACGCCAGGGAGGGTGACCATTTCTACGTCCTCACGATAGGCCAGGCCGTCCGGAGTGATGATCTCGAGCTTAAGAGTGTTGGCCATGGTTCTGAGATTTGTCCGCCTTGGGGGCGGCTTCCCGGCTTTTTTCGCCAATTCCGCCGGGCTGGATTTCCTCGATCCCGCCCTTCATGTAGAAATTGGCTTCCGGCGCCTCGTCATGCTTGCCGTCGAGGATTTCCTTGAAACCGCGCACCGTGTCCGCCACGGGAACTTGCTTGCCTTCCATGCCCGTGAAAACCTCGGCCACACTGAAAGGCTGACTCAGGAACTTCTGGATCCTGCGCGCCCGATAGACCGTCGTTTTGTCTTCCGAAGAGAGTTCGTCCATGCCCAGAATGGCGATAATGTCCTGAAGGTCCTTGTAACGCTGCAAGACGCGCTGGACACCCCGCGCTACGTCGTAATGCTCCTGGCCGACGATTTCGGGCGCCAGAGCCCGGGAGGTCGAAGCGAGCGGATCTACGGCCGGGTAGATCCCCAACTCGGCGATTGAGCGCTCCAGGACGATGGTCGCATCCAGGTGCGCAAAGGTGGTGGCGGGCGCCGGATCCGTTAGGTCGTCCGCGGGGACATAGACGGCCTGGAATGAAGTAATGGAGCCTTTCCTGGTGGAAGTAATGCGTTCCTGGAGCGCGCCCATTTCGCTGGCCAGGGTGGGCTGGTAACCGACCGCGCTGGGCGTGCGGCCGAGCAAGGCGGAGACCTCGGAGCCCGCTTGCGAAAACCGGAAGATGTTGTCAATGAACAGCAGCACATCCTGGTGCTTCTCGTCCCGAAAATACTCCGTGATGGCCAACCCGGACAACGCGACGCGAAGCCGGGCGCCGGGCGGCTCGTTCATCTGGCCATAGACCAGGGCTATCTTCGACGCGCCAAGGTCATCCTGCTTGATCACGCCCGCTTCCGACATTTCATGATAAAGGTCATTGCCCTCGCGCGTGCGCTCGCCGACCCCGGCGAACACGGACACACCGCCGTGGAGCTTGGCGATGTTGTGAATCAGCTCCATGATGACGACGGTCTTGCCCACACCCGCCCCGCCGAAGGCGCCCACCTTGCCGCCTTTGAGGAACGGACAAATCAGGTCGATCACTTTGATGCCGGTGGGAAGGACTTGCGGCGAGATGGATTGCTCCTCGAGCGAAGGCGCCGGGCGGTGAATCGGATAGTAGGCCTCCGCTTTGACCGGCCCCCGTTCGTCCACGGGGTTGCCGGTCACGTCAAACACTCGCCCCATCACCCCCTCGCCGACCGGCATGGAGATCGGCTTGCCGGTATCGGCCACTTCCAAACCCCGTTCGAGGCCCTCCGTGGTGGACATGGCGACTGTTCGCACACACCGATCGCCAAGTTGCTGTTGCACTTCGAGGGTGAGCCGAACGGGCCTTTTTTCAATTTCGAACTCGACCGTTAGCGCATTGTGGACCGCGGGAACTCCGTTTTCAAATTCCACGTCCACGACCGCGCCCACTACCTGGACAATTCTGCCTTTGTTCATGTTAATTAAATCTGCGTTCAATTGCCTCCCATCTGGCCTCCGACAATTTCCAACAATTCCGTGGTGATCTTGCTCTGCCGCGCCTTGTTGTATTCGAGGGTCAGGGTTCGGACTAGCGTGTTGGCATTATCGGTGGCGTTCTTCATAGCCACCATGCGCGCGCTTTGCTCGCTCGCCTTCGCGTTCAACAAGACCTGGTAAACATAGATGTTGAGATAGTGCGACAGCAGGTATTCCAGCAAGGCCTCCGGGGCCGGCTCGAACAAGTACTCCGTGGCGTCAGCCGCCAATTCCTCCTCGGAAGGCGCCCCGGGGAGCGGCGGACCCTTGATGGGGCCAACCGGCAAGAACAGAAGTGAGATTGGCTCCTGCGTGAGCGTGTTGATGAATCGCGTAGCGACGACGTAAACCTCATCCACCTCGCCCTTCAAAAAAAGATCGCGGGCACAGCCGGCAATCATTTTGGCCTCCGGGTACCGTGGCGAGTCGCCATAGGTGAACTCGGCGAAGAGCTGGCGGCGCGTACGGGCGACGAACTGCGCGGCCCGGCGGCCGGCGGTAATAAACACGGTTGACCGCGGGTCGAACGAGGAAACCAACCGGAAGAGGTTGCTGTTCAGCGCTCCGCACAATCCCTTGTCCCCGCCAACCAGGATAACCGCTCGTTTGCGAACGGGGCGCACCTCCAGCAAGGGATGACTCAAATCAAGAGCTTGCTTGGTCACCTTGCGCTGGAAGCGATACAGGAGCCCCGCAAAAGGCAGCCCGTTGAGCGCGGCTTGTTGGGCCTTTCGCATCTTCGAGGCCGCGACCATCTGCATCGCCCTGGTGATCTGGGCGGTGCTGCTGACCGACTTGATGCGTCGCCGGATGTCGCGGGTGCTGGCCATGGGAGTGAACGTTTAAATGCTCTAAAAGCGCGTTTGCAAATGGTGGCCGCCGAGGTAACGAGGCGGACTCTTGTATTTGCTCGATTATCCGCCTCGTTACCTCGGCGGCTACGACGCCCGTTGCATTTTTAAAACACGCTCTAAGCGCCGGGCTCCTTTTCCGGCTTGGTTGGTATCGGCCCGGCTGTCTCCTGCGGACCTTTCTCGCCGCCGAAGGCACGCTTGAACTCCTCGGCCGCAGATCTGAGCTCGGCGATCAGGGCGTCGTTCAAGGCCTTTTGCTGCCCGGTCCTCGCGAGCAGCTCGGTCTTTCGCGTCGTCAGGAACTCGGTCCATCTGGTTTGAAACTCTTTGACCCGTTCCACGGGCACATCGTCCACAAAGCCATTCTGGACGGTCCAAAGAACCGCCACCTGCACCTCGACCGGGATGGGCTGGTATTGCGGCTGCTTAAACACCTCCATGATGCGCTTGCCTCGGTTGATCTGCGCCTGGGTCTTCGCGTCCAGGTCGGAGCCGAATTGAGCGAAGGCGGCCAGTTCCCGGAATTGGGCGAGTTCCCCCTTGAGCTTGCCGGCGACCTGTTTCATCGCTTTGATTTGCGCGGCCGAGCCGACGCGCGACACCGAGATGCCTACATTGATGGCCGGGCGCACGCCCTGGTAGAACAAATCTGTTTCCAGGAAAATCTGGCCATCGGTGATGGAAATGACGTTGGTGGGGATATAAGCCGAGACGTCCCCCGCCTGGGTTTCGATGATGGGCAGCGCCGTGAGCGAACCGCCCCCGAACTTCTCAGCCACGCGCGCGGCCCGTTCCAGCAGCCGGCTGTGCAGGTAAAACACATCCCCGGGATACGCCTCGCGTCCGGAGGGCCGCTTTAACACCAGTGAGACCTCGCGGTAGGCCGCCGCGTGCTTGGACAGATCATCATAGACGATCAGCGCATCCATTCCGTGGTCCATGAACCACTCGCCCATCGCCGCCCCCGCAAACGGCGCCATGTACTGGTTGGCCGCTGAATCGCATGCGGGTGAGGCAAGCACGATGGTGTAAGGCAGGGCGCCGGCCTTTTCGAGCACGCCGATGACTCGGGCGACACTCGATTGCTTCTGCCCGACCGCCACATAAATGCAGTAGAGCGGGCGGTAATCTTTATCACCGGCGGTTTCGGCGGCTTTGTTCAGCCGGGCCTGGTTGATGATCGTGTCAATGCAGATGGTCGTCTTTCCGGTCGAACGATCCCCGATGATCAGTTCGCGTTGGCCGCGCCCAATGGGAATCATGGCGTCAATCGGCATAATGCCCGTTTGCACGGCCTGCGTGACCGGTTGGCGGCGGATGATGCCCGGCGCGATCTTTTCCACCGGGTAGGCCGTCTCGCTCTTAACGGGTCCCTTGCCGTCAATCGGCTCTCCCAGCATGTTCACCACGCGGCCTAACAACCCCTTGCCAACCGGAACTTGCAGCAGCTTGCCGGTGGCACGAACTTCGTCGCCCTCGTTGACGCCCGTGGAATCGCCCAGGATGATCGCACCGACCTCGGTCTCCTCGAGGTTCAACGCCAGGCCGGTTACCCCGTGACCAAAGTCCAGCATCTCGTTAAGCTTCGCTCGAGCCAGTCCCTCGACCTTGGCAACTCCGTCACCGATCTCGCGGACCGTCCCCACGTTCTGTTTGGCGGGGGTTCTGACTCCTTCGATTTGACTTTCAATTTCCTGCAGTAGGGTGGACATAAACTCGCATCTCGATGGGTTGATTGTCGGTTCAAAAGCTTGCTTCCAGCGCGGCCAAACGCGCTCGCACGTTGCCGTCATAGAGATCGCTCCCAATTCTTATCCGCAGTCCTCCGAGCAAGGCCGGGTTGGCAATGAACGAAACGTCCAGCGCCTGCCCATAAACACGCGGGAGCGCGGTCCGGACCGCAGCCTGGAACTCGAGCGGCAAGGGCGCGGCGCTTTCGATACGGGCGGTTCGACAGGCGGCGTCCAGCCTAAGGAGCCGATGAAAGTACCGGAGGACCGCAAAGTAGCCGCGCGGCCTGGCAGCAATGGCACAGCGAACGATTTCGCGGACGCGATTTTCGTCCGGCAAGCCGTTGACCCGGCAACTCCGGAACAGGGCCTTGGCCTCCGCTCTGGCGTGTTTGGAAACGTTCATGCCGTAACCTCGTGAACAGTTTCCTCCGCCAGCCGCCGCTGGTCCTCCGCGGTTAGGACTTTGCCCGTGACCGCCGCGGTGGTCTTCACTACTAACCGGCCGACCTCGCGTTTCAACTCGGCGAACATGCGCGCGTGTTCCGCTTTTGCCGCCTCGCGGGCTTGGGCGATGAGTTGCTCAGCGGCCGCGATGGCCTTTTGGGTCTCGCTCTCCTGAACTCGGGCGGCTGCGGCGCGGGCTTCGGCGATGAGCCTGGTTGCCTGGGCGTCGGCCTGCGAGAGCACACGTTGCCGCTCCGCTTCCGTCCGGGCCAGCTCGGCTTTGATCTGCTCGGCGCTCTCCAGGCTCTCCGCGATGTGTTGGCGCCGCATTTCCAACATGTTCAGGACGCGTTGGTAGGCGAACTTGTAGAGCAGGGCGCAAACGATGACGAAACTAATCATCTGCGCGATGAGATGCGGCCAATCAACCCCGAAAGTGCGGGCGACGTCTTGGATCTGATTCATAGGAAATGCTTTCGTGGATGGGTGCGGAGCTGGACGGGCTCCGCGCCTATGGAGGGATTCCCCGGTTGTGCGAGCGGGTTCACTTGACGAGGAACAGGGCGTAGAACACGATGGCTTCGGCGAAGGCAATGGCGAGGATGGACTGCACCAGCACCTTCGTCGCCGCGCCCGGATTGCGTCCCACGGCCTCCGAAGCTTTCATGCCGATTAAGCCGACCCCGAGCGCCCCTCCCAGTGCCGCCAAACCGACATGGAGGTTTCCACTCATCTGCGCCAACATGGGCATCAATGACATATCTGTTTTCCTTTCTCTTGTTTTGCACAGCGGCTGCCGCGAGCAAACACGGTCCAGCCGCTGAAATCCGGACCTCATGGAGACGCGGCCCGCCCGGTCTCCTCTCGCTGACACATCAGCATCGTGAACACCGCCGTTAACAGCATAAAGACGAGCGCCTGCACAAAGCCGACCAGCAATTCCATGAAGTAAAATGGGACCGGCAACAGCCAGCCAAAGCCGGGGAGCATCTTCCCCATGGCCTCGAGCATGTTTTCACCGGCAAAGATGTTGCCATAGAGGCGGAAGCTGAGGGATATGGGGCGAAACAGGATCGAAATAATCTCCAGGCAGCCCACAGCGAAAAACACGATAACCATAAGCGCCTTGAGCAGGCCGGTAGTCTCGCCCTTGGGCGCAAACAGCTCTTTTGCGAACCCGATCAGGCCCACCTCCCGCAATGACCAAATCCCCCAGCAGACGAAGAACACGAGCGCCATCGCTAATGTCATGTTCAGGTCCGCATTGGCGCCTCGGAACAGCGGCCGCTCGACACGAAATCCCTCCGCGGTCTGGCGCCCCCAACCGATCGTCCCGACTCCTGGAATCAATCCCGCCCAATTCGCAAACAGGATGAAGATGAAGACGCTGGCAAAAAACCAGAACGTCCGCTTGACCAAAGCCGGCCCTATGACGCCCTCGAGAAAACCATGCAGGCTTTCGACCATCCACTCCCAGAAGTTCTGCAGCCGGCCAGGCCGTTCTTTCATGTTTCGGGTGGCAACCTGGGCGAAGACGATCAGGCCAAGCGCCACGATCCAGGTCACGATCATCGAGTTTGTGATCGGGAATCCTGAGGGCCGCGCAATCTCCACTGCCTTTTGCGGCAGGGCCGGCTCCTCCGCGCGAGTGGAGTGAATCGCCGTGGGAGCCTCGCCGGTCAGGGGAACGACCGCGGCTTGCCCGATCGTCCCGGCGAGCGCCAGGCCACTCAACAACAACCAAAACCAGATTGTACGGGACATCAACATTCCAGTAAACTCCTGTCCATTCCTCCCCTAATGCGACGGATGGGTTGCAAAGTTCGCCACAATGTTAGAATTTGACCAACATCTCAACGGCGGCAGTCCATTGATCGCTGCTTCGGCTAGTATCGTTTGCGGGACCGAAGACGGAATGGTCGGCGCAATCCCAGCGAACTTCGGGCCGGAAATTAAGCCAGCGCTTCGGCGTGATGTTCAGGCCGGAGGTGAGCTCAGCATAATGCCCCGGCGTGCCGATCCGCGAGCCATCCACGTCGTAAAACCATTCCGCGCGAAAATTAACATCCAATAGGCGGTGAGCATGAATTATCGCCATGCCATACGCCGGAAAAACCGGCGAACAAATGGGGCTCAATAAAGCCTTGAGCCAGCACCAGGTCCGCCTCGGACGCGGTCCGGTTGATGATGCACTCTCCCCCGGATGGCAGGGTGCCGACCTTGACCATGGCTGCGTCATCGGTCGAGACATGCATGACAATCTGCTCCCGCTCGACGATCTCCTGCCCGTACTTATCGATCAACTCCTGGCGCGTCGAGGGGCGATGAAAGCCCGTGGCGACCAGGATTTTGATCTTGGCATCCGGCTGCGCCGTCCGAATCCGCCGGAGCAGGATCGGAGTGATGATCTTCGAGGGCACGGGACGGGTGTGGTCCGAGCTGATAATGCAGATGTTCTTTTTGTCTTTGGCAAGCTCCTCGAGTTTGGGCGAGCCGATTGGATTATCCAGGCAGGATTCCACCAGCTCTTCCTGGGTTTTGCCGGGATGATAGTCCTCCACCCTTGAAACCAGCGACCCTGCAAAGTTCCGGTCGGAGATTTCGATAGGGATTTGCTTTTTGTCATAAGGCACAAGAGTTCTCATAGATTACCTCCGGGAGGGGAGCGCGGCCGGATGAGCAACCGGCCACGCCCCTGGGCGCGAGCACATCAACCCCTGTCCTTGGAGCGAGGGCGATGGAAAGAAAACCTTGGCGTGTTGGGCGGCGTCAATCGGCTTGGAGGTGGCCTCCAATCGGCTCGAAGGGAGACGGACCTTCAGCCTCCCGAGGGCAACCCCAGCCGGAAGAGGTTTGTCGCCCGTTGCCAGCCGCACACGGACTTCGAAGCTTTCGAATTCAAATGGAGCTATCGGCACGAGTGACCGCTTTGATTGCCTTGTGGCGCGAATCATAATCTTCATAGCCTTGGATTGTTCAGTCACCGGTATAGGCGACGCGCGCGGACCCTAGCCGCTGGGACAGGTGGTGAGCCGGCCAGGCGCCAATGGGCGCCCGATCGGGGCCGGGATTAAATGTGACTCGGACGAGGTTCTTGAGGTTCAGGATCGTGGCGCCGCCCTGACGCAACCGAAAATGGACTGCGGGCGCTGAGAATAGCGTGCGCAGCCGCTGCAGCCGTTCGACCGGCAATGCCACCATGATTTTAGCCGCCAGAAAAATGCGGCTTCCGTCGGCCATTTCCACCTCCCCGAACACCAACGCAAATTCTCCCGGCTGTTTCGGGCTTTGCCGTTTCTCAAGCCGGACCGGATCGTCCAGATGGCTTCGCTCTCTGAATTCGTCCTCCGTCAGTTCGACTACATCCAAAATGTCCGCCGGATGCTTCCAGAGAGCGAAATCCTTGGCGACAAGGTCAACGCGGTTAACCCGTGAGGCGGCGAAGGTCGTCAGGGAGTAATCCCCGGCGATGGTGATGACGTCGGCGGCGAACACTGTTGCGGGCCGGATTTCCTTCAATATCCGATCCGCCAGGACTGGATCATCCTGACAAAAGGTCTCGACCGAGCCTCCGCAAGTGTGGATTCGAATTTCCATGTTGTGCCTTTTCTATTGTCGTTCAGTTGAAAGTGTCCATTCCCCCTGTAATGCGACGGATAGCTCCCGATGTTCGCCAACATTCTCGCGCCACACTCGCGGTGGCCGCTCCGGCGCAGGCCGGATGGGAGCCTATGGAAGCCGTCCCTTCGAAGGATGCGTGAGCGCTAAGAGAATGTTTGCAAATGGTAGCCACCGAGGTAACGAGGCGGACCCTGGCTGGTATTTGTTCGATGACCATTCCCAGGTAGGTCCCCAGCGCGAACCCCAATCCGTAGGCGAGGGCATACACGGGCTGATTCATGTTCAGCAGGACCTTGGCGACGGCGCAAACATAGACAACCGCCTCGAAAAACCCCAGAACTGCGGCAAAAACGCGCCGGCCTTGGACGACCGAGACCGTGCGGATGGTGTCCAAGGACACGTCCGTGATGCGGGCCAAAACGATGAGCCAGAACGTGACGAATACGGTGAGGTTCACTTTGCGGCCTTTTCAGGAATTCTCACTGCTGAGGGCGGCCTGCCCAACAGGAAGCCTGACGGGTACTGCTTGAGCTTGCGCAGGGTCTCATCCAGGTCCTTGGCCGCCAGCCGGGCATAAGCCAGCGCGTCGTTGAGCGAACCGGTGTCCAGGTTTGCCACCACCAGGTCCAGGTGGCGGATGGTTCCTTTCACGTCCGCCAACAGTCCATCCGCGTCACTGGACAGTTTTGCCAGGCGCATCTGGCTCAGGTCGCCGCGCAACTGGGTGATGAGCCCGTCGGCATTAGTCGCCAGTGCCTTGTAGTTCACCTCGTCGAGGTGCCCGATGAGCTTCTCCGCGCCGCCAAGGTCCCGTTCCAGACCGGCCATCGATCTCCCAGCGGCGTCCAGGTCGCGTTGCAAGGAGCCGGCCAGAGAGCCAAGGTCGAGTTGCGCCGCGTTGTGCAGGATCCGTTGGAGCGAGGTGACGACTTCGGCGAATTGACTGGGCGCCGACGGGATGCAAAGGTGCCTGGGCGTCCAGGGGAAAGAAGGAGGAGGATATTCCGCCGGATTGACATACTCGAGGGAGAGCAGGCTGGCACCCGTGAATCCTTGCGAGTTGACCCGCGCTCGCAGCCCGCTCTGGACCTGGCTTTGAATTCGTTTCGCGACGTCCCGCCCGAAAGCCCCCGGTGCGATCCTCCTGCGAACTTCGAACTCAATGATTACGTAACGCGGCTCCGATTCCGAGTACACGTTCCAACTGAAGTCTATCTTGGTCACCTTGCCGACCTTCACGCCCCGCAAGCTTACTGGCGCCCCGACCCCAAGGCCGTCCACGTTCCCATTGACGTAGGTTTCGACCAGGATCGTCCGCTGGAAGTAAGTCACCGCTCCAAAGGCGAAAAGCCCGGCACACAGCAGGCCCAGGCTGGCCAGAACGAACAGACCCAGCTTGAAATCACTTGTTTTCGCATTCATAGAATTTCACTTCGCTTATCCCTTGGCCAGGTGTTGCCTGGCGGTTAAAGAACTGCCGCACCGCGGCGTTGGTGGAATGATCACGCAGCTCGGCGGGACGCCCCTCCGCAAGGATGGTCCCGCTCTGGGCGTCGAGCATGATCAGCCGATCGGCGATGGCATTGATGCTCGCCAGGTCATGCGTTACGATGACAAAGGTGATGCCGAAGTAGCGGGACAGTTGCTGAATCAGGCCGTCCAGTCCCGCCGAGGTGACCGGGTCCAGCCCCGCCGAGGGTTCGTCGAGAAAGAGGATGTCGGGATCCAGCGCCATGGCCCGGGCGATGGCCGCGCGTTTCTGCATGCCGCCGCTCAGTTCCGCGGGCATCAAATTGGCGGCGCCGGCCAGGCCGACCACCTTCAGCTTGTCCAAAGCGACGCCTTCCTTGCCCACTTCAGGAAGATCCGTGAACTCATCGAGCGGCAGCCGCACATTGTCGGCGACGGTCATTGAACCGAAGAGGGCGCCGCTCTGGTACACGACGCCAAACCGGCGCAGCAGCCGGGCGCGCGCCTCTCCCTGGGCGGAGACGAGGTTCTTGCCCTCGATCCACACCTCGCCTTGGAGCGGGGGCAAGAGCCCGATGATGTGTTTGAGGAGCGTGCTCTTGCCGCTGCCGGACCCACCGATAATCACGAAGACTTCACCGCGGCGCACCTCGAAACTGATGTCGCGCAGGATCACGCGGCCGCCATAGCCTGCGGCCAAGTGTCTGACGGCGACGACGATGTCGTTCTCGGCGTTCATCAGCTCACGAGATAGCTCGCCGCGGCGAACACCGTGTCGGCGAGGATGATCAGGAGAATGCTGCTCACGACCGCCCGCGTGGCGGAGACCCCGACCGCGATGGGGCCTTGCCCGGTCTGGAACCCGCGCAGACAGCCCACCGCCGAAAAAATGGCGCCGAACGCCACGCTCTTGCCCAACCCAAACCCAAGGTCATGCAGATGCACCTGGGTCGTCATTTGATTATAGACTTCGGGAATCGAAAACCCCAGCGGCAGCATGACCAGGGTGCCGCCCACCATGCCGGCGAACATGGTATAGACCGTCAGCAGCGGCGTCAGGATAATCCCGGCGGTTACGCGCTGCAGGGCCAGAAACCGAACGGGGTCCAGGCCCATCGTCGTGAGCGCCGCCAGCTCTTCGTTCACCTTCATGGTGCCGATCTCCGCGGCGAACGCGGCGCCAGACCGTCCCGCCAGCATGATCGCCGTCATCATCGGCCCCAATTCCCGCACAGCGCCGAAACCAACCATGTTCGCGATGAAAATCTGCGCGCCGAATTGCGCGAGGGGGCCGGCGCTCTCGAAGCCGATCATCAGCCCCACCAGCAAGCTGAGCAGCGACACAATCGGCAGGGCGTTTGCCCCCGCGGCGATGCACAAGCGTTTCACTTCCCGCCAGCGCAGACGCTCGGGATGAAGTATCGCGCCCGCCAATTCGGCGGCCATGATGCCCAAAAAGGCCACCTGCTCGCGCAAGTCCCGCGCGACACCGCGCGCCGAAGCTCCGATCTCCTCGGGCAGCGACGGCGTCGGTCGAGGCCCCGCCCGATGGGCCTGGGAGTCCTGGCCCGAGAACAGATGTAGGATTTGGTCCAACTCGGGGTTCAGGCCATGCAGGGTGATGACCGCCCGCGGGGTAAAGCCGCCCGCCTTGAGAAAGCGCAGCAGGGCCAGGCCTGCCTCGCCCGGCACGTGGAGGTCGGTCACGTCCACGTCGATCGCGGCCGCGTGCATGGGTCGGAGCCGCGCCTCCAAGTCACGCCACAGGCCGCCCATGGTGTGGACGTCCAGGCTCCCGCACAACCGCACCGTGACGCGGCCGTCTGCCGACGTGCGCACTTCGGCTTCAACTCGAGGTGAGATTGTTTCAATCATCGGTACCCTTGGTTAAGGCTCAGGAGCCAGGAGCCGAATCCAACTGGCGAAGGTCCGAGCCAAGTTGGGCCAGGATTTGGTTGAGCGCCTCGTTCCAACCCGCCATCAGGGCATTGGCGTTTTTTGCCTTCAGAAGAACTCGACGCGAATACTCTCCCTCGAAAGCGAGCTTCTCGGGGATCCCACCGGGAGAGTCGAGCAAGACGAACCGAAGCGTCAGTACCGCTGCGGCCTCCGGTGGCCGGCGGAAATCGCCATAAAGTTCCAGAACCGTAACCTCAGCCATGGTGTTGGGCTTGAGCGCGCTGCCCGGCTCGACAACAGTCCCGAAGAAGTCGCTCTGGCGCATCCAGCTCCGGATCGGCAGGCGCAGGCTCTCGGCTGGGGACCCGAGAAACTCGGCGTAAGGGTCCGCGTCGTAGGAGAAATCCCCCACGCGATACACCAGAGAGCGGTCGTCAAACGGCGCGGCCACCCGCAGCGAGCGGATGCTGACCACGCGTTGGCTCCGGGCAGCGCCCTTGGGCGCTGAAGCAGCGGGCGGGTCAAACGCGAGAGTCTGCGTGTGCAGGGGAGGCCGCGAAAGGCAACCGGAAAAGAGGCAGAGAAGGGGGAGCCACAGCAACCAGGCTGCCGTCCGAGCAATGCGAACCGACCGGACGGCGTAAGCTTCTGACTTCGGAGCTTTGTTCATAAGAGCGTGTTTGCAAATGGTAGCCGCCGAGGTGACGAGGCGGACCCTTGCTCGTATTTGCTCGATTCTCCGCCTCGTTACCCCGGCTACGGGTGTTTCTCGTGTGTCCATTCGCTCGGTAATGCGACGGCAAGCGTGCAAGGTTCGCCAGAATTCTCGCACCTCATGCCAATTCCCGGAACAACCAGGCCTCGAGCACCAGGGTGGCGGTCGGAAGTGAGGGTAAGAATTCTGGCGAACCTCGGGAGGATTCCGTCGCATTACGGGCGGAATGAACACACTTTTTATGGCCGATAGTATGAATCCAAGGCTCCGCGCGGGGAGCGTCGGATGGAATAGGCTGACGTTGCTGTGCATGGCGTTGGCGCTCGGCGGCTGCGGCAAACCGGCGGCCAGACCACCCGAGAAGGCTTTGGTGCGCACGGCGGTGGTCGAGCCCCAGGACAAGGTTCGGTCCGACGGAGAAGCTTCTTACCTGGCGCTGGTCAAGTTCGACCACGAAACGGACTTGAGCTTCAAAGTGGGAGGGATCCTTGTCGGCATCGGGCCGGTGGCCGGCACAGACTGGGACGAGGGGACGCCCGTGAAAGCCGGCACTGTCCTGGCCGAGTTGAAGCAGGCCGACTTCACCAATGCCCTGAGCTCGGCTCGAGCGCGCGCGGAACTGGCGGGTAAGACTCTCGAGCGTTTTCGCAAGCTGCGCGCGACGGATGCCATTTCCCAGCAGGAACTGGATGTTACTGAAGCGGAGTGGCGGACGGCCCAGGCCCAACTGGACCAGGCGGAGCAGAATCTCCGGGACTCGCGGCTGATGGCGGCCAAACATGGAGTGGTGCTGGCGCGCCACGTCAATTCGGGCGTCACGGTGGCTCCCGGCCAGCGCGTTTTGCGCTTTGCCGATACAAGTCTGATGTCCGTCGAGTTGGGCTTGCCGGATCGGTTGGTGGGGCGACTCTCCCCAGGCAAGGAGGTGGAGGTGGAGGTGTCCGGGCTGGAGGGCCTGAAGCCGTTTCGCGGCCGCGTCTCGGAGGTGGGCGTGGCGGCCAGCACCGAAGGCCGCTTGTTTCGCGTAGTAATCAAGGTCCCCAACCCGGACGGGCTCCTGCGCTCAGGCATGACGGCGCGCATTCACGTCGGCGACACTCCGGCGATGCCACTGGGTACAGTCTGCATTCCGCTCTCGGCGCTGGTGACCCTGGCTCCCGATGGGCGCTCGGAAGCGGCCGGCCAGGCGCAGTTAGGGGTCTTTGTCGTCCAAGACGGCAAGGCGTTACGGCGAGCGGTCAAGACCGGAGATATTCTCAACAGCTCCATCCTCATCACCGAAGGATTGCGAGCCGGGGAGCAGGTAGTGACCTCCGGCGCGAGCTTTCTCTACGATGGCGCGCCCATCGAAGTTGCCACAGGCAACCCGGCCGCAAAGTAAGCGACGAAAGGAATAGGTTCCATGTCTAATCCAGTCGAAAAGAAAGTTGAGTCTGGCGGTCTGGCCCAGTTTTGTGTCGAGCACCGGGAGGTGAGCTGGCTGGCGCTGGTTGCGGTGCTGCTGTGGGGAGGCATAGCCTATACCAGACTCGGCCAGCAGGAGGACCCCACCATCCCACAGCGCACCGCCATGCTGGTCACGCAGTTCCCGGGCGCGACGGCCTCGAAAGTCGAGGAGTTGGTGTCCAAACCCATCGAGCGCAAGATCAGCGAGCTCAAATCCATCGAGGAGATCAAGACCACGTCCCGGCCCGGCATCTCCACGATGACGATCAAGCAGATTCCCGCCTCCACAGCCACCATTGACCAGGAGTGGGACAAAGTGCGGGCCAAAATTCAGGAGGTGCAGTTGCCCGAGGGCGCGCGCACGCCATGGCTGAACACGGATTTCGGCAATACCATCACGTTGCTGTTTGGATTGGTTAGCCCTCCGATCACCGATGCCGAGTTCGTCGCGCGCGCCAATCTGCTGCGCGAGCGACTGGCCGAGCTCCGAAAGGGCGCGCCCTCCACGAACCATGCCGCCCTGGCAGTGTTCCTGCCATCCATGGATGGGAATTCCATGGAAGTGCTCCGCGGCCGGTTCGAAACCGCGGTTCGCGCAGCCGGTCTGGCCAAAGAAGTGCGGACGACTCAAGGCCATGCGTTCATTCTGGCTGACATGGAGACTGCAGCCCGCAGGACCGAGCTGGAGGGATTCCTCGCTGATTTCACCAGAAGGTTCTTCGGCACCGACCATGAATTGTGGCACCCGGATTTCACTCAGCCGGTCTTGCTCATGGGGGATGAGGACCCGCTGCCACAAATTCGCGCCTCAGCCCCGCCGCGCTACAGTTATCGCACCCTTGAGTTGCTGGCGCGCGATTTTGAGGATGCGCTCAAGCAAGTCGAGAGCGTTGGCAAAGTCACCAAGGTCGCCATCGTGCAGGAAGCGGTGTACCTGCTCTTTTCGGATGCCAACCTGGCCGGCTACGGACTGACGCCCGAGATGGTGGCCAGCTCGATTGCCGCCCGCAACGCGGTGATCCCCGGCGGCACAATGCGAACGGAGGGGCGCAATTTCCCCGTGCAACTCTCCGGCGAATACAAAAGCGAACGGGACATGCTCGGCACCGTGGTGGGCATGGGAAAAGGGGGCGCGCCAGTGTATCTGCGCGATGTTTTTGACGTCCGCCGCATGTATGAGTCGCCCATCCCTTACAAGGTCGATGTCCTGGGGCGGACGAGCCAAAACGGGTCCACCCTCCGCAGTACTGCTACGGAAAACGGGCCCCTGGACACGCGGCGGGCAGTGATGGTAGCGGTCGAGATGCGGGATGGAGAAATCATTCGTTACTTCAACCGGGACGTCATGAAGGTAGCAGCCGCGATGAAGGCGCGCATGCCGGAGGGCCTCGAGTTCCGGGTGCTGTCCGACCAACCGACGGCCGTCGAGCATCGTATTCATCACTTCGTCCGCTGCTTCATCGAGGCGGTGGTGATTGTGATTATTGTGGGCTTGTTCCTGATGGATTGGCGTTCGGCGCTGGTGCTGGCTACGGCCGTTCCGCTGACGGTGGCTATCACCCTGGTCGGCATGCAAATGCTGCACATTCCCTTGCAGCAAATCTCCATTGCCGCGCTCATCATCGCCCTGGGAATGCTGGTGGATGTGCCGGTGGTGGCTTCGGACGGCATCAACCGCGAACTGCACCTGGGCGAACCGCGGTTGCGCGCGGCCTGGCTTGGCCCCTTGCACCTGCGGCACCCGATGGTGTTCGGCACGCTCATCAACATCTTTGCCTTCCTTCCGTTGCTGCTGCTCACCGGGGACAAGGGTGAGTTTATGAAGAGCCTGCCCACGGTGGTCACCCTGGCCCTGGCGGCCGCGTTCCTCGTCTCGGTCACCTTCACGCCCCTCATCAGCTACTATGTCCTGCGCGGACAGAAAGGGTTCGATGAGGGCGGCGAAGTAAGGTCGTTTTTCCTGTTCCGGTACGTGGACCAGGCACTGGCGGCTGTTTTGCCTCACTACCGCGCCGCGCTCCAAGGCTCTCTCAAGCGCCCCTGGCGGGTCCTGAGCGCGGGCTATTCAGTGCTGGCCCTGAGCTGCCTGCTGGTTCCGTTCCTGGGCGACCAGTTCTTCCCTCCGGCCGAGCGAAACCAGTTGTTGGTGGATATCGAGTCGCCTTCAACCGACTCGTTGACCAGCCTGAGGGCAACGGTGGATCAAGCGGTGGCGTTGATCAAACGCCACGAGGAGGTCGTCAGCGCGGCGGTATTTACGGGCGGCACCGCCCCCCGCTTCTACTACAACGTTGAACCGAAGGAACCGGCCAACTATCTCGCTCAGATCCTCATCAACACGCGCCGCGAGGACGATGTGGAACCCTTGCTCGTCAAACTGCGCCAGGAGCTGGACCAGTCCGTTCCCGGCGTGCGTTGCGTGGTCAAACAGCTCGAACAGGGACCGCCGGTCAAGGAACCGATTCAAATCCGCCTCAGCGGCGAGAACCTCGATAAGCTGCGCCAATTGGCCGACCAGACCGCAGCCGAATTGCGCGCGGCGGGTGGTTACCATGTGTTCGATGACCTGGGCTTGCGTATGCCCAACATTGAAATCGCCATTGACCAGGACCGCGCCAATTCGCTGGGCTTGAACAATCAGCAAATCGGCGGGGTGGCCCAAGCCTCCTTTACTGGCCTGAAGCTGTCCGAATTGCGGGAGGGCGACCGGCTCATCCCGATTCTGGCTCGGGGTCGCATCGAGGACCGCAGCGAGGCCGAGAAAATTCGCGGCCTCTATGCCCCAACCCCGGACGGGAAGGGCGTTCCGTTGGAGAGTTTCTCGACGATCAAAGTCCAGCCGGAGTTTGTCACCATCCCACACTATAACCAGCTTCGCACCGTGACCGTCAAAGCCTACGCGCCTTTCGGGGAGCTGCCTTCACAGATACTGGACCGGGCCCGGCCGGGCCTGGCCAAAATTCACTTGGACCCGGGTTACGAAATGAAATTTGCCGGTGAGGACGAGGAGTTGCGCAAGAACAAAGCGGAAATGGGGCTGGTGATGGAGATGTCTCTGGCGCTCATTTGCATGACCATGGTCCTCCAGTTCAAATCCGTCATCAAATCGGTGGTGGTAATGTTGACAGTGCCGCTGGGGCTCATCGGCGCCTTGCTGGGATTAGGGATCACGCACTCGCCTCTCGGCTTCATGGCGCTGCTGGCGATGGTCAGCCTGGCCGGCGTCATGGTGAGCCACATCATCGTGCTCAGCGACTTTATCGAGCACGCGCGGGCTAAAGGTCTTCCGCTGGAACAGGCACTGGTCCAGGCCGGGTTGGCGCGTCTGCGGCCGGTGTTGGTGACAGTCTTGGCCACGGTGGGCGGACTCATCCCGCTCTTCCTCACCGGTGGCGCGCTTTGGCACCCACTGACGGCGGTCCACATTTTTGGCCTGCTCCTTGCCACGGTGATGACCCTGTTGATGTTGCCGACGCTCTATTACGTCTTCTGCGCCAAGCTGAAATTCATCAAGTAAAAGTCTCACTATGCGCTTATCTTCTTTCAACCTGCCGTTTTGGTGCGTCGGCATGCTGACGCTGGCCGGGTGCGCTGTTGGCCCGAAATACCAACGTCCCGCGGTGAATGCGCCAGCAGGTTTTCGCGACACCGCCGAGCTTGTCTCCACGAACTCGTTGGCCGATATGCCCTGGTGGGGGGTATTCAAGGACCCGGTGCTCCAAGACCTGATTCGCGTGGCCCTCACCAACAACTACGACCTCCGGATTATCCTCACCCGGGTGGACCAGGCCCGCGCACTCCAGATGCAAGCGCGTTCCCAGTTCCTGCCTCAGGCCGGTTATGTGGGGGCAGCCAGCCGGGGTCGGGACACGTTCCTCGGCCTGCCCTTTCCTAACGGTGGTCAGACCATGAATGGCTTCCTGGGCGGTTTTGAAGCGCTTTGGGAAATTGACCTGTGGGGCCGTGTCCGCCGGATGAATGAGGCGGCGCGGGCGAACTTCATGGCTTCGCAGGAGGGGCGCCGGACGGTGATGATTTCACTGGTCAGCGGCGTCGCCCAGGCCTACTTCGAGTTGCTGGAATTGGACGACCAGCTTGCTATCGCCAGACGCACTCGGGATTCCTACGCGCGGACTTTCAGGCTCTTTGACGATCAGCACGCCGCCGGGTTGGCTTCAAACCTGGAGGTCTCGCGCGCCAAATTGGCCCTGCGCACGGTTTCAGCCAGTATCCCCGAAATCGAGCGCCAAATCGCCCTCAAGGAAAACGAGATTAACACGCTGCTAGGGCGCAACCCGGGACCAGTGCCTCGGACCTCAACCCTCCTGGCTCAAGAGATGCCCCTGGAGATCCCGGCGGGCCTGCCCTCCGCCCTCCTTGAGCGGCGGCCCGACATTCGGATGGCTGAGCAAAAGGTCCGGGCGGCCAACGCAGAAGTCGGCGTCGCCGTAGGAGACTTTTTCCCCCGTATCGGTCTGACGGCCTTTTACGGTGGCGCCAGCACCGAACTGCACAATCTGGTATCCTCGAGCGGAAACATGTGGTCGGTTGCTGCCAGCACTGCCGGCCCATTGTTCACTGGGGGACGGTTGAAGGGGCGCTACCGTCAGGCCAAAGCCGCCTGGGAGGAAGTGAAGCTTCAATACCAGGACACAGCTCTGGGCGCCTTCCGGGAGGTGTCCGACGCGCTCATATCCCACCGCAGATTTGACGAGGAGCGCGTTGAGCAAGCTGAGGCTGTCAACGCCGGGCGCGAGGCCGTGGCGGTGGCGACCGACCGCTACAAAGAAGGCAGGGCGCGCTATTACGAAGTTCTGGAGGCTCAACAGCAACTCTTTCCTGCGGAGAGCGCGCTGTCGCAGATGGAGGCTGGCCGCCGGCTTGCGGTCGTTCAACTTTACAAAGCCCTGGGCGGCGGCTGGTCGCTCAAGGACTCCGAGTGGTCGGGACGCACCGCTGGGCAATGAATCCAGGAGCGCTTGTGTTGAATTGCGTTCACAAGTACGAACGAGGCCGAGCCTCAAGTGCCAGGGCAGCCCCAACCCGGAGCCTATGGCCAACCTGCGAGCCCGTCCTTGAGGTTGCCACCGCCGTTGTCCTCTTTGCCCTGCCGTGCCGACTCGGATTGAGCAGTGCAGTGGCGGCGGAAGAAGGATCAGGCCTAAGCCGGCGGCAGGCGAAGGTTCTCAAAGGCCTTTCGGCCCCCAGCAGCCCAACTGCGCCCTGGATTGCGCCGGATTTGAGCTCTTTTTCCGAGCCACTCAAAGAGAACCCGCCGTCAGGGGTGGATACAAACAAAGAGTACGAACTGGCCGAACTGGTGGACCTTGCCGAGCGCTTAAACCCGGAAACCCGGACGGCATGGGCCCATGCCAAAGAAGCCGCTGCGGCGGTGGGACTCGCAAAAAGCGAATACTATCCGCTGCTGGCGCTCAAAGCCACCGCGGGGACCGCCAGATTGCCGCAAGCATTGCCGTTGACCCCGCAGAAAGCCGGCTATATGGACCTCGAAGGGCAGGAACTGCGTCCGGTGGCTACCCTCGAATGGGTGTTGCTCGACTTCGGCCGGCGCGCCGCCGATGTCCGCGCCGCCCGGGCACGCTTGCTGGCGGCCAACCTGGGCTTCAACGCTCGGCACCAGGTGATCGTCTTTAGAGTGCAAACCGCTTTCTATCAACTGTCGAGCCTGATCGGCCGCATCAGCGCCGCCCAGGCCTCTTTGGATTCGGCTTTAAAGATACAGGAAGCTACGGATGAGCGCTTCAAGAACGGCTTGGCCGCGGCGCCGGACGTTTCCCGAGCGCGCCAGTTGGCCGCCCAGGCCGCTTTCGACCTCGAAGAGGCGCTGGCCAAGGAGCGAGACGCACAAGTAGCCTTGGCGGAGAGCATCGGGACGCTTCCTACCACGCCGATTCGCATTGTTGATTTTTCCCATTTGCCGCTGCCCGGTCGCATGGAGGAAACCGTGGAACAGTTCATTGACCGGACGCTGGAACAACGCCCCGATCTGCTGGCAGAAGTGGCAGCCCTGCGCGCCAGGGAGGCGGAGGTCCGCCATGCAAAATCCGCCTACATGCCAAAGCTCTCCGTACGTGGCGAAGCTGGACGGGCCTACGAACGATCTCAAGTCGAGGTGGCAGGGAGCACCTTGCCATGGGAGTCCCGGGATCAGGCCACATGGGGAATCGGGCTGGCTCTGACCTGGGACATTTTCGATGGCCGAGCGCGGAGACACAAGCTGGAAATAGCCAGAGCCGAGCGTGAAGCCGCCCGGCATGAACTGGAGGATGCCAAAGACAAGGCCATTTCGCAGGTGTGGCAATACTATACGGCCACGAAGTTGGCGTTCCGCAGGCTGGATGTGGCCGCCGCTCTGCTGGACGCTTCGGAAATATCCTACCAACAGACCTTTGAAGGCTACCACCACGGGCTCAACAGCCTGGTGGACGTTTTGGACGCGCAACGGGCATTGAGCAGCGCGCGTTATACCCAGCTCGACACCCGCGCCACGCTCCTGGAGTCCACCGCGGCACTGGCCTTTGCCTCGGGCGATCTCGGGCCGCGTCTGACCAACCGCAAACCAGGCACTCTCGATACCAGACCATGAAATCCCGACACTCTCTCCTTCTCGTTGCTTTGCCGCTCTTGCCGGGCTGCCGCGGCGCGCCGCAAATCAACCTGCTGGGCTCCTTCTTTCCCGCCTGGATGCTCTGCATTGGCATAGGAATCGGCGGCACTCTGCTCCTGCGCCAAGTGTTTGTTCGCGCCAAACTCGAACCTTGCCTGGGCCCGCTCCCTCTGGTGTATTTCTGCCTCTGGGTGCTGCTGACTCTTTCTTCCTGGCTGATCTTTTTCAGGGCTTGATTTATGACCGACACATCGCAATTGGAGAAATATCTCGACCGCCTCTCAAAGGGCTTTGATCCGAAAAGGATCGGCAAGCTCCTGGGCACAAGCATCATGCTGGGCGCGGGTATTGTGTGTCTGCTGGCAATCCGGGTATATGTGCATGAACCGGAAACCGACGACGCCACCGTTCGCGCCAATTTTATTGGCATTGCCCCGCATGCCAGCGGCCATGTCGTCGAACTCCGGGTGCGGGACAACCAGTCGGTGCGTGAAGGCGACTTGCTCCTGGTCATCGATCCCCGTCCGTACGAGCACGCGGTGGAGCTGGCCAAGGCTAGACTGGCGCTCACCCGCAAAGAGGTGGCGGCTTTCCAGAAGGCGGTTCAGGTGGCCGAGGCCTCGATTGGCCGGGCCGAGGCCCAGGTGAACGCCAGCACGGCGGATATCACCCGCGCCGAGGCGCAGAGTATAGCGGCCGAGGCCTCCGTCGAGAGGGCGCAGGGCCAATTCAAGGAAGCGGACAATCATTTTCACCGCCTGGAGCCACTGCTGCCAAAGCAGTTAACCACTCCCGATGTAGTGGAAGCGGCTGAAACTCGCCGACTGGTCGCCGAAACCGGTGTGCGCGAGGCCCAAAAGGCTTTGATCGCTGCCCGCTCCGTTGTGCAAGCTGCCCGGGCGCAAAAACTCGCCGCCGAAGCCGCGGTCGCACAGGCCAAGGCCGAACACCTCCGGGCCGAAGATGCCGTCGGCCAGGAGGGAAACGCCAATGCCCGCATTAGCCAGGCAGAGGCGCAACTGGCCGAGGCGGAGCTTGACCTCAGTTATTGCTATGTGCACGCGCCATTCACTGGCAAGGTCGTGAACCTGAATCTCTCAGTGGGAGAATTCGCACATGCGGGAGTGCAGGTTTTTACGCTGGTGGATACGCGGACCTGGTATGTCGTGGCCAATTTCCGCGAGACCCAGCTTCGCCAGATTGCGGAAGGCAGCCCGGCGGAAGTGTTCCTGCAATTCACGGGCGGCAAACGGTTTCATGGCCGAGTCGTTGGGCCGGGCTGGGCGGTGATTCCGGAGTATGGCACCAGCACCCTTGGTCTGCCGAACGTGCCGCGCAATCTGGACTGGGTGAGGCTGGCCCAGCGATTTCCGGTGCGGATTGAGATCGATAACCCTGACGATACCTTCCGATTGGGCGCCTCAGCGGTGGCAAGAATCTGCGGTCCCGCCCCTGTTCAGCCCAAAGCAAGGTTAGTACGAGCGTCGCCATGACCACCGCCGCCCTTTCCGCGGTCTCTTCGCGGACCAACCAGTTACTCGAGTTTTTACGCGAGGAGATGGCCCCTACGCCGGAGCGCTGGCGGCAAACGCTGCGCATTACCCTGGCCTGCGTCATCGCAAGTTGGGCCGTGATGGCGTTCCACCTCAAGTTCTCTCTGATCGTCATCATCCTGATGTTCTTCGTGACGCAGCGGGATACAACCACCGCGTCGATTGTGACGTGCCTGGGCCTGATCGGCGCGGCCGTCAGTTGCGTAGTTCTGTCGTTAACCTACATGTCGGTCATGGACATACCGTGGCTGCGAGTCATGCTCCTGCCGGTCTTTATCGCGCTGGGTTTGTTCCTCAACCGGATCTTCACGCTCGGACCGATTGGCTCGTGCATTGGCATCCCGCTGGCGTTGGGAATGCTCATGCCTGACATCGTCCCTTTTATGGACGGGCCTCCTCGACGTTTTGAGGGCGGCCCCTTCCGGGTCCCGTTCTTCTTCTCCACCGAGAACCTGAGTCGATTTCCGTCCGCTGTCTGGTGGGCGGCCGCCTTGGGCCTGCTGATCAGTCTCGGCGTGCAGTACCTGCTGAACCCGAACCGGGCCAGCTCTTTGCTCGTGCGCGGATTGGTTTCGCGCCTGGAGGCGGTCGAAACCGCCCTGCTGCGGCTGGCGGACGAAAATGGCCGGTGCGCGCGCCCCGCGACGCTCACTTCGCTGGCGCTTGAGGGACCAGCCAGTCAGCTCGCCCTGCTGAAACTGACGAGCCTGGTGGAGCCCTGGCTCAAAGAAAACAAGGCTCATCTCAGCACCCAGATCCTCCTCGTGGATCAATTAGTTACCGCCGCCTCCACGCTGGAGCAGCAGGAGATTAAGAACCCTGGTGAGCCAACGAAAATCCGGCTGCGCCGATTCGCCAAATTCGCCGCCAACTGGCGCTCGGTCGTGCCGGAACTGCGCTGGCCGGAACTGCCGGGACCAGTCCCCGCCTCCCCGGTTGACCCCCACGCGGCGCCGGCCTTGGAACAAATGGAACGGGTGGCTGACTTGGTTTCGGCGGCAAAGAGCGGGCAGCCTTTGCCGGAGGAGTTGATGGCCATTCCGGGAGCGCTCCGAGGCGGCTTCATTGCGAACGATGCCTTTAAGAATCCGGACTACCTGCATTCCGCAATCAAAGGGGCCCTCGCCGGGCTGATCTGCTATCTCATCTTCACCTTGACGAACTATCAGGAGATCTTCACGTCCGTCATCACCTGTATCGTTTGCTCGCTCTCCACCGTCGGCGCCAGCTTTCAGAAAGGGACGTTGCGTTTTTGCGGATCAGCGATTGGGGTCTTGCTGGGGCTCGTCACACTGATGTACATCTTTCCCCACGTGGATTCAATCGTGGGCTTTTGGGTCCCCTTCGCTGCCGTCACCGCCCTGGCCGCGTATGTTACTCTGGGCAGTCCGGTCATATCCTATGGTGGCTACCAAATCGGACTGGCGTTTTACAAATGTACCCTGCAGTCCTACGGGCCCTACACCGAATTGACGATTGTGCGCGACCGTCTTATCGGCATCGCGCTGGGTTTGGTGGTCTTCGAGTTTATCAATACCCACTTGTGGCCGGTCAAAGCCACCGACACGATCCGCGCCAGGCTGGGCTCGACTTTGCGCGCCCTCGCGGAAATGGCAACCCTGCCCGCCAAAGCCGAACCCACTAAGCCACCCCTCCGGACGGCCAATGAATTGCGCATGAAAGTAAACCAGGACCTCGCGCTGGTACATCAGTTGTCAGTTAGTGCGAGATTTGAACCGGGCGCCGCTGCTCGTCGCGAACTCGAAAACCTCAGCGCCAATGCCGGGAAACTACTCGTGCTCCTGCTGGCCATGGCCCAGCACCCAGCCGACCTGCCGCCGCAGAACCCCCCGGAACCAGTGCGCCAGGCAAGAAGTCGCCTCAGCATTGCGATTGCGCTTTTCCTTAAGAACCTGGGAGAACAAACCGAAGGACGCGCAGCCGCGGTCCTGCCGGATCTCCTGGCCCCACTACGCGAACTCGAACATGCAGTGGCCATGCACGTCAGTTCCATCAGCGACGCGAATGTCGCCCTGCACATCCAGGCCCGGCTGGGACTGTGCCGACAGGCAGTGTTGGTTGCGGAACAGGGCCTCTGTACGGGCAGTGAGTTGAGTTGTGGAAGCAGCGAGCCGTTCCGGGTTTAGACAGACTGCCTGGACCTCGGCTCAATCCGGACTGGATGCGCGAAGAGGGCATCCGTGGTTATGCCATTAATCCATTTGGGCATCTCAGAGGAGCTTTCACCGGCCCCGTGAAGGACCGGGCCGGTGGATACGGCTTGTGCCCGAGCCGGAGCGCCACCAACCGGCGTGTAGCGTAGCGAATCAACTCCATCACTTCGGTGAAGGTCATCGAGCCTTCCTTCACCTCCGTCCTCGCTTCGACCCACAACTCAATCTTGCCTTCGTGCAGGTCGACCCGCGCCGCCTCCATCCCAAAGGCATCCCCGATGCGTGCGCCGGTGTCCAACCGCACGACGACTGCGACCGATTCATCCACCGTCGCGGCGTCCACCAATTTGATCCCTTTGGCCATCGTCACGTCCCCGTCTCCGCTGGGAGGTCATCGGCAGGGCGTCGCCTTCCCGGGAGCCGGAATCAATGATGCCCCGGCGATGGCGGTCGACGATGTCGGTCCGGCAATGGTTGCCGGCGGCACGGCGGTGGCGGTCGAGACGTCGAACGTCGCTTTTCTGAGCGACGACCTCACCGGAAATGCGGAAATCGTGAGGCTTCTTCTGGATAGTTAAAAAACCGCAGTAAGCCCTGCATAGAATGCACGGCGCGGTCCGTAGGCGGGGGCGGCGATGCCGATGCCGGAGCCGTTGCGAATCTCGTAAACCTGATCGAAGAGGTTGAGGCAGTCAAGCCGCAGTCTTAATTGGCTGATGCCCCCGGAGTGCATACGCCAAACGTGATCCACGCCGACATTGTCCGTCCAATAGGCGCCAAGTTTCTCAAGATTCGCAAAACCGGCGCGCAGGCCGTTGCCATAGAGGACATCGGTATAGAGCCGGGTGTCCTTGAGAAAAGTATAAGATGCGCCACCCGAACCCGTGAAGAGGCTTTGATGATCCAGTTGGATGGAATTCGCGGAGACGTAAGCCAACTCGTTGTTCGGGAATTCGTATTGCGACGAGTCAATGTTGCGCGCCCGGGTTTGGACATAGGAGAAGTTTCCGTAGATGGACAAAGGCCCTTGCTTGCAAATGCTGCTCAACTCCGCGCCATAAACCGTCCCTTTCGAGTAATTGAAATTATTCAGAATGACCGCGCTCCCAAACTGGCCATCGTCCAGGAGGTTCCTCGCCAGCTTGCAGAAGGAATCCACGGTGACCTGCCAGCCGCGGGTGATTTGCCGGGAAAGACCGGCGTCAAAATAATGGTCACGTTCGACTTTTTGCGGGCTGTCCTGCGCGTTGAACGGGGCGTCGGTAGTGTATTCAAAGGCCTTGACCATGGACGGCGGGATGTATTGCAAGGTTGGCGGCATGAAATAGCGCGCATAGCCGATGTGGGCGGAGGTGGCATCGTCAATCTGCCAAACCAGGTTGGCGCGCGGGCTCACCTGGTCTTCGTGATCGAATGAAGTGTCAAAACGATCGTAGCGAACGCCGTAGTTCAAGCCAAGCCGGTCGGTAAATTGCCACTGGTCCTGCAAATAAATGCCCGAGGTCAACCCGCTGTTTCCACTGCCGGCGGCTACCGTGAACGGCGTGGAGGAGGATTGGGGCGTCGGTGATGGCAGGGTGTAGTCTGGCGGGGCGGCGGCGAATTGTGAGCTGGCGGGGAAGACCGCGGCCACGGTATCGAGCTCCTCGATATTATATGTTGCCAGCACCCCGCCGCGGAGGGTGTGGTGGTCCCCCAACGTGTAAGACCCATCCGCTTGCAGGCCGTTTGCCAAATCACTGGTTTTCACCTGTGCCGCCACGCCATCGAACATCAGGTCTTGGGCCAGCTCAGGCGAGAACCGGATGTCCGCGTATCGGCTAAAGGCGGAAACCTGGACCGAAAGGTCGCCCGCGGATTTCTGGTAGGAGAGCACGGCGTAATAATTCTGTTCGTTCTGGTTGTCATTGATGGTGGACGAGTCGGCCGGCGGGCCATTGGCCAGCTGGTAAACCGGAGCAATTCCCGGCCGGTCGGGGATTTCAAAATCCGCGTAAGAGCCGCTCAAGAGCAATGTCAGCCGGCTAGTCTCGTCGAAGCGATGGGAGAAATAGCCGAAGATCTTCTCCTGGTCCGTCAGGTCGTGCAGCGGGTTGCCGCTGGCAGTTGGGTTGTCGATGCCCAGATTGTTGTGCAAGTAGGAGGCGGTGACAAAATAATCCAGGTTGCTGGTCGTGCCCCCCAATGACCCGGAAAGATGGGCGGTATCGTAGCTGCCGCCGTAGAGGGAAACTTGATCGCCGTTAAGCTGGGACCCCGTCTTGGTGGTAACGTCAATAATGCCGGCGGTGCGGTCGCCAAACTGGGCGGGCAAGGTTCCCGTGATCAACGTGACCGAATTGATCAGGTGTGGGTCGATTTCCTGTCCGAAACCGTTGAGGCCCTCCGGCAGCAAAACGCCGTTGAGGCGATACTGAATGTCGCCGTGATCGCCCCGAACATGCACTTCCCCGAATTGATCCTGCGCGACGCCCGGCGCGTGCAGCAGCACCTGCTGAAAGGTGGAGTTTTCACCCTGGCCCATGGTCTGAATCTGGTTGGCGCCGATTTTGTACGTGACCGCTCCCAGGCTCGGCGCGATCTGCTCGCGCGCCGCGTCCAGATCCGCGGTGACGACCACGGTCTCAAGCCTGAGTGGAGGATTTATTCCGGCTGCATTGGTGTTCTGTCCCAAGGGGGCAGGCGGCAGATTGGTTGGGACATTCGTGGAAGCTGCAGGCGGAGGCGAGGAATCAATCGCACCAGCGGCTGCCGGAGGCGCGCTTAGCGCCCAACAACAGAGCCAGGCGGGCAGGAGCCTGGCGGATTTTGCGCGTAGCATGAATGATAACATGTAGCTATAGCTACATTTCGCGGGCTGGACTGTCAAACGGTTTTTTGCAACACTCGATCGAGATATGACCCGATCACCGAAAGGTGCGGACAATGCGCGAAAGCGGGGGGCGGCCCGGCCTGCGGAGGTCCAAGCGTCCGCCCTCCGACACACACGCCAGGAACACGCAATGGAAACGGCGCAGGACTACGCCGAGGCCATCGCGGACCTTGCCGCCATTCATGGAGAAGCCCGGGCGGTTGACCTTGCCCGCCGCCTCGGCGTCTCGCATGTGACGGTTATCCGCACGGTCGCCCGGCTGCAACGCGACGGGTATGTCTCTACCCGGCCTTACCGCTCGATATTCCTAACGGATAAGGGCCTGCGGCTGGCGGAGGAATCCAGGCGCCGCCATGAGACCGTGCTGGCTTTCCTCCAAGCGCTGGGTGTGCCTGACGCGATAGCGCAAATCGACGCGGAAGGCATCGAACATCACGTGAGCCCCGAAACCTTGGCGGCGTTTGAGCGCTATACAGCCTCGAAGAGGTGAAGCCAGTGAGACACTATGGTTGTCGCCATGACTTCTGGCGCGTCTGTTGCGGTTTTTAACTAGTCCGGTGAGGGTTCGGCCTCGAGCCGACCGTTGAGCTTGCCCAAACAGCCGGGCTGCTTAATGAGGTTGAAAAGGATCTCAACTAAGTGCAGTAGGCGTAAGCCCACTGCAAGAGCACCGCCGCCTTGTTGCGGAAGCCGATGAGAAGAATCAGATGCACGCCCAGCCATGCCAGCCAGGCCGGAAAGCCGGAGAATTCGAACCTTCCCACCTTCGCCACCGCGGCGGAGCGGCCAATCGTTGCCATCGAACCCTTGTCCCGATACCGAAACGGCGGTCGCGGGGATTTACCAGTCAGGAGAAGCTCGTTCTTAATCAGCCGCGCGACATGTCTGGCCATTTGCATCGCGGCCGGTCAAAGAGTGTGACCCGCGCCGCGCGGTGCTTGAATGTTTGGCAAAACGTCAAGCCGCCGAAACCCGCGCCCACAACGACAACGTGCGGATTCGTCTCTTCCATGTTGGGAACAATTTGAACCAAGGCCTCGGATGCCACGAAGGGAGGGTTCCGCTCAACAAGATTCGGGCCCATTCGTGGGATTCGTGGGCCCTACTTGCATTTCCACGGAATGATCCCGATGGTCGTCAAGCAACGAGATGCTATTACCCGCGAGCGGCCGGCCGTCGAGGGATAGGCGGCGCCCATCGACAGGGGCGCCAGAGAGCCTGGTAACGCGAATGTGGTAAAGGGTTTGCCGGTAGCGGTAGTGGAGGGTGCAGGTGCTCCAGGTCTTGGGAAGGCTGGGAGTCAGGCGCAGTTGGTTGCCCTCCAGATTCACGCCGAGCAGGGTTTCGAGCAGGAGCCGATACATCCAACCGGCGGAGCCGGTGTACCAAGTCCACCCGCCACGGCCGGTGTGGGGCGCGACGGCATAGACGTCGGCCGCCACGACGTAGGGTTCGACTTTGTAGGTTGCGATTTGGTCGGGTGTGGCGCTGTGGCGGAGGGGATTGAGGAGGGCGAACAGGTCCCAGGCCCGCTCGGTGTCTCCCAGGAGCGCAAAGGCCATCGTGGTCCATATAGCGGCATGAGTGTATTGGCCGCCATTTTCGCGGACGCCGGGGAAATAGCCTTTGATGTAGCCCGGATTAAGGGGGGAGTGATCGAACGGAGGATCGAGCAACTGGATCAACCCGGCGTTGCGGCGGATGAGGCGCTCGTCCACGGCTTGCATGGCTTGGCGGGCGCGCTGGGGATTGCCGGCGCGGCTGATGACCGCCCAGCTTTGGGGCAGGGAATCGATCTGACATTCCGGATTGGTCTGGGAGCCAAGGGGTTGTCCGTCGTCGAAGTAGGCGCGGCGATACCATTGGCCGTCCCAGGCGTGTTGCTCGAGGTTTTGTTGCAGTTGGAGGGCTTGGGCGAGGCACCGCTCGGCAAAGGCAGCGTCGTTGCGCCGGCGCGCCAATTCCGCAAATTGGGTGAGCACGTCGTAGAGGAAGAAACCCAGCCAAACGCTTTCGCCGCGCCCCTCCTTGCCAACCAAGTTCATGCCGTCGTTCCAGTCGCCGCAACCCATGAGCGGCAGGCCACGCTGGCCGAAATGGAGGGCGTGTTCGATGGCGCGGACGCAATGTTGATACAGGGTGGCCGGCGATTCGGAGCGATGGGGCAGGTCATAGCAGGATTCCTCCTCCGGTTTGAGGGGGCGGCCTTCGAGAAAGGGAACGGACTCGTCGAGCACGCCGGTCTCGGCAACGCAGGCGACATAGCGGCAGGCAGCGTAAGGCAGCCACAAGTAATCATCGGAGAAATGGGTGCGAACGCCGCGGCCGGCGGGAGGGTGCCACCAATGCTGCACGTCGCCTTCGGCGAACTGGTGCGCGGCGGCGCGCAAGAGGTGCTCGCGGGCGAGGGCCGGCTCGGTGTGCACCAGCGCCATCACATCCTGCAATTGGTCGCGGAAACCGAAGGCCCCGCCGGATTGATAGAAGCCGGTGCGGGCCCACAGGCGGCTGCTCAAGGTCTGATACAACAGCCAACCGTTGGCCAGTACGTTGACGGAGGGGTCGGGTGTTTCGACTTGCACTGCGCCGAGCGTCCGGCCCCAGTATTGCCGGGTTCCTTCCAGGGCGTCCCGGCCGGCCTCAGCGGGGCGGAAACGGCGGATGAGGGTTTGAACGTCGGCCACGCTGCGCCCCACCCCGAGGCGGAAGCTGGTTTCCCGTTGCTGCCCGGCGGCCAAATCAAGAGTCACCTGAACCGCGCCACAAGGGTCCAAGCCCGCCCCTGTTTTCCCCGAGAGCCGCGTCCGCCTGAGGGCCGCCGGATTGGACAGGCTCCCATTTCGGCCGAGAAACTCCCTCCGATCCCCGGTGACGGTTCGGCTGGGGTCACTCACGTCCACGAAGGCGATGCGTTCGGCGAACTCGGTGTTGAATGGATTGCGCGCCAGCAGGGCGCCGGTTTTCGGGTCCACCTCGGTCTGCACGTGCAGCAGGCTCTTATGGCGCAGCTCTCCCAGCACCCATTCCCAGTAGCCGGTGACGGAGAGTTGGCGCGGCCGGCCGGAGACGTTGCGCAGTTTCAGGACCGCGAACTTCACGGGCGCGTCCATGGCCACATAGACAGTCAACTCGCAAGCGATGCCGTTCTCGGTGTGTTCGAACACGGAATAGCCGAAGCCGTGACGGATGACATAAGGTGTTGCGCCGCGGGCAGGCAGCGGGGTGGGGGACCAAAACTGTCCCGTCTGCTCATCCCGGAGGTAGAAGGCCTCACCGGTGGCGTCGGTGACCGGATCGTTGTTCCAGGGCGTCAGGCGAAACTCGTGGCAATTTTCGACCCAGGTGTAGGCGCTGCCGCTCTCGGAAACGATCGTCCCGAAGTAGGGATTGGCCAGCACGTTTACCCAAGGGGCGGGCGTTGCCTGGTCCGCTGACAAGGTAGTGACATATTCTCGGCCGTCAGGGGTAAAGCCGCCCAGGCCGTTATGAAAGAGCGTTTCGCGCGGCGGGAGCGGCTTGGGCAACTCGCGCACCGGGGAGCGGGCCGGCGCCAGCAAAGGGATGACCGGTTCCGGGAGACTGGGTCGGTCCAGTTGTTCGGTCAAGGTCCCGTTTTCATCGGCCAGGACCACCCGCGCGACCGAATGGAGCAGGACCTGGTCTTCACTGGGGACCTGGTCCAGGCGCCGGACAAAGATGCCGCCCGGCTTGTCGAGCAATTGGGCTTCGATGCCCGAGGCAATCAAACTGAGGATGTGGTCCTGCAAGGGCTGGCGATAGACCGAAACGTCCTCATTGAGGATGACCAGCTCGACCGGCAAACCCTTCATCCGCCAGTAGGAGTGAGCCCGGAGGAGGTGCTGAAGTATCTCGATTCTGGCGGGGTCGCCGATGCGCAGCAGGACGATCGGCGCGTCACCGGAGATGCCATAGCCCCACAGCCCGCTTTGGCCGCGCCGGTTACTGAGCAACACACTGGGAGTGGCACGCCGGGCGGGATTGGCATAGATCAAGGCGCCGGCCAGCCGGGCATAGAGCTGCGCGTCGGCCTCGGAGGCGTTGATGTGGCGCAGGGTGACCTGGCTGTGGGTCCACGCGAGGTCCAGGGCCCGGTCGGCCATGCGCGGGTTGTGGTATTTTTCCACCAGCGCCACCGCCGCCTCCCGGCTCTCGGCCATGCCCATGACCAGGTCAACATGGGCGGTCTCGTGGGGCGCCAGTGTGACGGTGCGGCGCAACGAGCTGATGGGGTCCAGAACGGAACCGGTGGTGTTGGACAGTGGTGAGATTCTCTGCAGAGCGGCCGGTTCGGCCAGGGTCCGGCCTCGCCCGATGAACCTGGCGCGGTCCGTTTCGCAGGAGATGACACCCTGCTCGCCGCCCTGCCCCACCATGAAATTCAAAAGCCAGGGCGGCTTTTCCGCTTCGGACCGGGGGCGGCGGGTGCACAGCACCGCCGGGCGTGGGCCCAAGAACTCGGTTTGCACGAACAGATTGCTGAAGGCGGGATGGGAAGCGTCGGCCGCGGGAGGCGCGAGCACGACCTCGGCATAACTGGTCAGTTCGATGACGCGCCGGTCATGGGAATGGTTGGTGAGAGTCACTCGGCGCAGCTCGACATCATCTTCGGGCGAGACGCTGATTTCGGTGTGGATTTCCAGGCCGGCATGGCGCTGGCGAAACTCGGCGCGGGCTTGAGTGAAGATGGCTTCGTAGTGTTTGGTGGCGCGCCGGCAAGGTTGATGGGCGGCGGACCAGGATTCGCCGGTGGCCACATCGCGCAAATAGATGAAGGTGCCCCAGCAATCGCGCGTGGCATCCTCGCGCCATCGCGTGACGGCCAGGTCTCGCCACCGGCTGTAGCCGCCGCCGGCGCTGCTGACCACGACGTGATAGCGGCCGTTGGACAAGAGGTGGACCTCGGGCGCGCGCAGTTCGGGATTGGCGAAGACGCGCATGAGGCCCTCGCCGTCGCCGGCAAACCTGCGCGATTTCACCAATTCATACTGTTCGGAGAGCACTTTGGCGGTGGTGTTGGGCACGCGCTCCTGCAAGAGCAAGTCCGCGGCGCGCAAAGCGGGGCACGACAGGAAACGCCGCTGCATGGGACGGTCCAGCACCCGATACGCCAGGGCCAGCAGGCTCATCCCCTGGTGATGGGCCATGAACGAGCGGATGGTGATGCTGGACTGGCCGGGAGGCAGACGTGAGGGAGTGTAATCGACCGCCTCGTAAAACCCGTAAGCCCCTTGGCGCCCCTCGGCGGCGAGTTGTTCGAGGTTGTCGCAAGCTTCGCGGGGCGCGACCATCAGCGCCATTGCCGTGGCATACGGAGCAATCACCAGGTCCTCGGCCAGGCCGCGCTTCAAACCCAGGCCCGGCACGCCAAAGGCGCGGTATTGGTAATTGAGATGAACGTCCGTCCGGTTATAGCCGGATTCGGACACACCCCACGGGACGCCGCGCAATCGGCCGTACTGGATCTGCTGCCGGACCGCCCCGGCGCACGTTTGACCCAGCAAGGTCTGCTCATAGTTCGGCATGACCAGCAGCGGCATCAAATACTCGAACATGGACCCGCTCCATGAAGCCAACACCGGATCGCCTCCCAAAGCGACGAGCAACCGGCCCAGCGAGAACCAGTGGTCCTGCGAAACTTGCCCCTGAGCAATGACGACATAGCTGCACAAACGGGCCTCGGAGGCCAGCAGATCATAAAAGCTGGCGTCACCGCGACGTTCTGTGACGTTGAACCCGATGGAGAAGAGCTTGCGCGCGGGATCGAACAAAAAGCCGAAGTCCATCCCGGCCATCTCGGCGCTTTGCCGCGCCAAGGTTTCCAGTGCGAGGATGCGCTGGCGGGCGCGGCTGCCGGCCTTCCGCAGGCAGCGTAACCATCGGGCAAGGCGCGCTTCCTCCTCGGGCTTCCTTGATGAGGCGGGTTCCGTCGCGAGGGCTTGCAGGGCCGCCGCGAGAGACGGGCAGAGCGATTGATCCAATTCCGCCACCTGGCGCAAGGTGGGCGCCTGGTCGAGTTGGGCGAGCTTGGCGGGGAGGGTAGCGGAGTCAGACGCCAAGGCCAGCCAGGGCGCCAGGAGAAGCAAATCTGCCAAATGGTCCCGGCAATTTCGTTCCAGAGTCCGGGTCCACCATTTCAGTTCCTCCCCAGCTCCCGCATCGAGCGCCGCGGCCAATACCGCCACCCGCTCGGTCACCCGTCGCAGCAGGTCAAATCCTGCGCGCAGGGTTAAGGGCGGCTGCGCCAGTTCCGCCTCGATGCGCTCCAACTCGGAGCTGCCGCCTTTCAGCTCGTGAACGATGCCTACAGTGTCCGCCAGACCTGCGAATACTTGAGGAGTGAGGATCGATTGCGCCTGTAATTCCGCCAAACCTTGGCCCAGGGTCAGCAGATGGCCTGCGAGGTTGCCGCTGTCCACACTGGAAACATAGAGCGGCAGCAAGGGCTTGAGGGTTCGGGTATCGTACCAGTTGAAGAAGTGGCCGCGGTAGCGTTCGAGGCCCCGCATGACGTCCAAGGCATCTTGTGTGCGCTGAACGAGTTGGCCAACCGGCAGATAGCCGAAGTCGCACGCTGCCAGGTTGGCCAGCAGGGCCAATCCCATGTTGGTGGGCGAAGTGCGAGAAGCCAACACCGGGACGGGTTCTTCCTGGAAATTATCCGGCGGCAGCCAGTGTTCTTGCGCGGTGACGAAGGTTTCAAAGAAGCGCCAGGTCTTGCGGGCGGTCCGCCGAAGGAAGGCCACTTGGTTGGGTTCTAAGTCCGGCGCCGACGAAGGCCCGATGGGCTGGCTGATGCGCCAAGCTATCCAAGGAGAGGCCAGCCAGAGAGCCAGGATTGGCGCGGCGAACGGCAATTGCGCGGGCTGCACCCAGGCCAGGAAAGACCCGCAGGCCAGGGCAACCACGGGCGCGACCCACATGGTCGCATAAAACCCCACGGGGCCGCTGCGGGCGGTGCGTTCGGCGTCGCTGGCGGTTTGCCATTCCAGGAGCCGTTTGCGAGTAAAGAGCAGCCGCACCAGCGTGCGCACGACGGCATCGAGGCTGATAAAGGCGTCGTACGGCAGGAATACAAAGGTGAGCAGGGCCTGGCCGAGTTGGCGTCCCGTGGAGCCGGCCAGCCCGCGCAAGTGCAACCCAAGAGACACGTCCCGCGGCTTGTGGAAAAGCTCGACAGTCGCCGCCAGCAGGGCCGGCAGGGTAATGATACCGAGGACCAGCAGGGGCGCGGCGGCGCCGAGGCCGGAGAGCAGCACCCAGTTGCCCAGCAGCAGCAGCAGCAAGCCGGCGGGGACCAGGCTGCGCCGGAGATTGTCGAGGATCTTCCATTGCGACAAGCCGGACAGAGGATTGGCGATGCGCCGGGCATCGGGTCCCGGAACGCGAGGCAAGAGCCACTGGGCGATTTGCCAATCGCCGCGAATCCAGCGATGGCGCCGATTGATGTCAGCGCTGTAACGGGAAGGATATTCCTCATACAACTCAACGTCGCTGACCAGTGCCGAGCGGGCATGGCAGGACTCGATCAAATCATGGCTCAGGACCGTGTTCTCCGGGAAACGGCCGGCGACGGCTTGTTGAAATGCGTCCACATCATAGATTCCTTTGCCAATGAACGAACCCTCTTCGAACACATCCTGATAGACGTCCGAAACCGCGCGGGTGTAGGGGTCAATCCCGACGTCACCCGCAAACAGTTTGACGAACCAGGACCGTCCGGCGCCGGGCAAACTTACCCCGACGCGCGGCTGCAAGATGCCGTAGCCCTCGGTCACCACGCCCTTGACCGGATCGAACTGCGGCCGGTTGAGCGGGTGAGCCATCGTTCCGGCGAGCTGGCGGGCGGCATCGCGAGGAAGCTGCGTGTCGGTGTCGAGGGTGATGACGAACTTGACGGCCGGCAGAATCGAAGTATCGCCAACGATTTCAAGAAAACAGTCTCTGGACCCGCCGCGGAGCAGGGCGTTGAACTCCGTCAGTTTGCCCCGCTTGCGCTCGTAACCCATCCACAGGCCTTCGACTTCGTTCCAGCGGCGCGGACGGTGGAAGAGGAAGAAGATATTGGGCCGGTCGGACGCATACTTGGCATTGAGCATTTCTATGCCCGCGCGTGCGCACTGAAGCACCAGGGTGTCCTCCGGCTGGGTCTCCCGAGGCGCGTCCTGGAAATCGGTCAGCAAAGCAAAGTAGAGATGCTGGTCCCGGTTCGCCAGATAATGAATCTCGATGGTTTCGACCAGCCGGGCGACCGCCCTGGGGTTGGTCAACATCGTCGGCACGACCACCATGGTCCGGCACTCGGGCGCGATGCCCTCGGAGTAATCCAAGCGCGGCAGCAGGTGGGGTTTAACCAAAAGGGTGGAAAGCCAGTTCATCAACGCGACGGCCAGTTGGGTGCAACAAAGCAGGAACACGAGCGTGAAGAAGGCCAGCTTCCAGCCCTGTACCTCGAGCGCCCGCGCTTGCTGGATTAAGCCGAGAGTCCCCAGCACCGTGAGCAACGAAACTCCGCCTCCATAGAACGCCATTGGAAAGCGGCGGATGCGCCGCTCGAGGGCTGTTTGCCAGGGCTGGCGCACTTCTGCCGCGCGTTCCAGCGCCGCCAGGCCCTTGTCGACCAGGTGAAATCCCACATGCGCGGTCCGGTCCTGAATTCCTCTTTGCCGGGCGCTGGCTTCGGCCAGTTGGATGGCCTTTCGCGCCACCTCCGACTCCGGGAGCCCGCTGTGGCGGGAAATGGCCTCGACTGAGTGGCGATAGCGATCGCGGGTGGAGAAGTCCATCTTCCCGTAAACGCCGGGGGGGTCGAGGCGGAGCGCCTGATCGACCTGGCTCATCGTCTCGACGAACTCGCGCCAGTCCAAGGCGCCCAGAAAGCGCAGACTGCCGATGGTATGACTGACGGAGACCTGGTCGGCGGCCTGGTTCTGGCTCTCGAGGCGGACCAGTTGCTCGAGGGAAAGTCCCTGGTCCGTGAGCCGCTGCTCGAGCCAAGCCCGCGCCAGGTGCATCGCCGGGCTTTGGCGGGACAAGCGTTGGGAGAACTCCGCCACGAAGGCGCTGGACAACCGCAGGGTGGACTGCGCCATGTCGGCCACCACCACGACGAGGTGAGAGGGTTTCTTCTCCGCCATCTCCTGCAGGCGCTCGACCCACAGGTCCGCCAGGTCGCGATCGTGCCGCACGATCATCAGCCGCGAGGTGACCCGGCGCAGATTCTCGATCAAGGCCAGCCGGAGCATGATCGGAATGGCCCACAACTCGCCCAGTTTCAAGGCCGACACCGTTTGGTAAGCCGCGATGAAGGCGCGCAGCGGCTCGGCGTCAATCTGCGCGTCCACATGGGAAATCAATTCGAGCGCCAGGTCATAGACGCGCGGCAACCCGGCCGAAGCCCCCGCCACCAGGCGGGGGAGTTCCCGGCTGTAACCCCGGGGCAAATGCCGGCGGGCCATCTGGATCTGCTCTTCAATCAGGTAGAAATTGTCGAGCAACCATTCGGCCGCGTGAGTGACGCGCCGGGTTTGGTCCACCGCCTGAGTCGCGCGGTTGTAGGCCTTTAAAACCTGCTCATTTTCACCCAGCCGCGCGAGCAATCGGTTGGCGCCGCGCCGGGTGACGACCGGGTGATTCTCGGCGAGGGCCTTGGCGTGGTTGGCCAGTTGCTCGATGCTGAACACTTCTCCACGCAGCGGCGGCTCGTTCGCCGGGGGACGCACCTGCACATACCCGGCCACCCGGCCAAGCAACCCTTCCAGGCTGATTTCTTTTCCAGACGCGGTATTCAGGATGAGCCTCTCACGGGATGTGACCGGGTCGGTCGGCCAGGCGCCAGAACCTGGTCAGGTCCTGGAGCGTGAGTCATTGCCCGGAGGGAGAAAGAGCTTGCTGACAAACTTCAATGGTTTCTCCCTGGCATTGGGGTTGTGTCGAAAAAACCGCGGAGTCCGTGCTTGAAATCCGCGTAGGTCTTGCAGTCAGCCCGGGCGTTGCTCCGGTAGGAAAGACTGCCGACGAGGCTGAGCAGCGGGTGGCGGCGGTGCCAAAAGCTGTTCCACGTCCGCCGCAGAACGCGCCCCAAGGAATAGAAGCGCTGGTTGCAGGTGATCATTTCCCGGATGATGCCGTCCTGAGAGAAATGCTTATGCCGGGCCACCGGGAACGTCAGCGTGTAGTATTTCCAGTCTTCCGGAAACCTATTAAGGGCGATGCGAGCCTCCGATTTCATCTGGTCCCACAGGCGTGTCCCCGGCAGGGGGGTCAGAAACAGCGTGTTGAGATGGTCCAAGCCGTACTCGGCGGCCGCCGCGGCGATCCGTCGGCCGATGCCTGGTTCATCGATGTCCAAACCGATGATAAAGGAGCCCACGACCAGAATCTTGTGCCGCTGGATGCGCTCGACCGAGGCGCGGAAATCCCGGCCCTTTATCAGGTTGAACTTCTTGCCCAGTTCCCGCAGCCCCGCGGGCGTCGGGGACTCGAAGCCGATGAACACGCCTTGGCACCCGGCCCGCGCGGCCAACTCGAGGACTTCTTCGTCATCGGCAAAATTAATGGTGGCCTGTGCCACCCATTGCTTGCGCAGGTTTGCCTGAGCCAAGGCGCGAAACAGTTCCTTGGCCCGGGCGACATGTTCCGGGCGCGTGCCGATGAGGTTGTCGTCCACCACCAGCACCCGTTTCTCACGGATCGACTTGAATTCGCGGACGACCTCGGCAATGGGTCGTTGCCGGTAGAGGGCTCCGTTGAACGTTGTCACGCTGCAGAAGTTGCAGCTCAAGGGACAGCCGCGCGTGGTCTGAATGGCTCCGAAGGCATATCGAGCGGGGAGCAAATCGTGACGGGCGGGCGCGAGGTCCTTCAGATCGGCATGGCCTCCGTCGTACCGGCGCTTCCGCCTGCCATGCCGGGTGTCCTCCAGGACTTGGGGCCAGATGCCCTCCGCTTCCCCCGTAACCACCGAGTCCACACGTTCCATGACCTCGTCCACGCACATGGTGGCGTGAATGCCGCCCAGGACCACCGGTACACCCATACCCCGGAAGTGAGCGGCCACCTCATAGGCGCGGTTCGCCTGTGAAGTGAACGCGGTAATGCCCACCAAGTCGGGCCGGGGCATGGCAGAGTAGTCCGGCCTGCCGAGGTTCTCGTCCACGATGGTGATTTCCCACTCCGGCGGAGTCAGGCCTGCGAGCACCATCAGGCTGAGCGGCTTCCACACGCGGTAGCGGTTCCACCCGCTCCCGTCGACCTTGACGCTGCTGACCAGCGGATTGGACGGATTGACCAAATAGAGTCGCATCACCGTTTCCCCTTTCACAGGGCCATAATGAGCCGGCGGAATTCGCGTCAGCTTTCCACAAAACGCAGGACGGTGAGAAAGACGCGTGCCGGCCACGCCTTCACCGTGCCGGGATGTTCCCGCCGGCGGGAAGAAGGTCCGTTAATAGCGCGAGCGGGCTCCTCTTCCGTAACCACCGCCGCCGGTCGAACGTTCCTCGCGCGGACGGGCTTCATTGACGGTCAAGGCGCGCCCTTTCCAATCCTTGCCGTTCAAGGCGAGGATCGCCGCAGTGGCGGCTTCCTGCGTGTTCATGGTGGCAAAGGCAAAACCTCGTGCCTGACCGGTGAATTTATCCTTGATTAGCGCGATTTCATTGACCGGACCGTGCTCGGAGAGTTTGTCTCTCAGATCGCCTTCGGTGATGTCGATGGGGAGGTTGCCGACGTATAATTTTGTGCTCATGGTGATTGATTAGTCGACTGCTTTTCCCAGGGTGTTCCCGACGCTCGGGTTTCAAATCATCACTGAAGCGAATTCATTGAGGATCTTCCTGCCTCGAAATCGGCAAGTTGGCTAAATGCGAAGCTACTCTAGGCCGGACGGGATGACAAAGCAACCTTTGTTTGCATTTATTTCGCAATGGCAATTCCCGCATTGGCGATGGACAAAGAGGTTCCAGGGCGTTAAGCTGGGGCATTATACGGAACGCCGCCTCCGACCGTGAACAGCCGCTCAAGGGACGGATTGCGGCGTGTTGCCTCGGCGTGAATGTGGGCTCCCTGACGGTGAAAGTGGCGGTCGTGCGCGGCGACACCCGGCAGGCCAGGGTCATGCCCCACCAGGGCCGTCCTGTGGAGGTCCTAAAGCAGATGCTCGAGGCGGCAGAGTTTGCCGGCGCTGATTATTTCGGCGTCTCCGGGCACTTGGGGCACGTTTCCGAGGCGGCGGCCATCCAGCGAGCGTTGCGCGAGTCGCCGGCCGCCTTCGGTGCGGTGGTCTCGCTGGGCGCAGAGTCGTTCCTGGTTTATCTGCTCACCGAAGGGAGGATCGTCAACGTCCTGTCACACAACAAATGCGCCGCCGGCAGCGGCGAGTTTTTCGTCCAGCAGATTGGCCGGATGGGGCTGGACCTCGAAGAGGCAATCCGGCGGTCGTTCCAGGGAAAGGTCGTGCCCCTGGCCTCGCGCTGCTCGGTCCACTGCAAATCGGACATCACGCACAAGCTCAACCGGCAGGAAGCGACGCCGGAGGACATTCTGCACACGCTGCACGACAGCATGGCCAGCAAGGTGGTCGCGCTCCTGGAGAAGGCACAACGCCAGATGCGGCGAGTGCTGTTGATCGGCGGCCTGACGCGCAACGGAGCGATGGTGGCCGCGTTGCGGGAGAAACTCCCAGCCACGGAGTTCACGGTGCTCCAGGAGAGTCCGTGGTTCGAGGCCTGGGGCAGCGCGCTCCTGGCGCGGGACGAGCCTCTATACACCCAGCCCAGTTTTTCAGTTCGGGCCAGCCTGGGTCATCTTCCGCCGCTGAGCCGCTATGCCGACCGGGTCGAGGTCATCGGCGCGGCAGTCCGACAGGCGCCCCCTGAAGGTCCAACGGTCCTGGGAGTGGATGCCGGCTCGACCACAACCAAAACCGTTCTGCTCGATCCCGCGACTGGTGGCATGGTGGCCTCTCATTATACGCGCACCAACGGTGATCCGGTGGGGGCGGTCCGGGAGTGTCTCCGGTTACTGGCCGGCCAAACGGGCTGCGGCCGGGTGGGCCTCGTGGGGACTACTGGCTCTGCCAGAGAACTCATTGGCGCTTACCTGGGCACCGAGCATGTGTATAACGAGATCTCGGCCCAGGCCGCCGGTGCGGCGCACTTCGACCCGGATGTCGACACCATATTTGAAATCGGCGGCCAGGATTCCAAGTACATTCATTTGCGCAATGGCGTGCCGATTGACTATGCGATGAACAACGCGTGCTCAGCCGGCACGGGGTCCTTTCTCGAGGAGAGCGGCCAAGGCGATTTGGGGGTGGCCGTGTCTGAGATTGCCGACCTGGCGCTGGCCGCCCCTGCTCCGGTGCAGTTCAAGGCGACCTGTGCGGCGTTCATCAACTCCGATATCCGGCTGGCGCAGCAGGAGGGTCATTCGCGGGACGCCATTGTCGCCGGGCTGGTTTATGCTATCGCGGGCAACTATCTGACCCGCGTGAAGGGGTCTCGTTGCGTGGGCCGAAAGGTCTTCTTGCAGGGCGGCGTCGCCTTGAATCGCGCGGTGGGGCACGCCTTTGCCCATAGCGTCGGGCGCCAGATCGTCATTCCACGCAGCCCGGAGTTGCTCGGGGCCTTGGGGGTCGCACTGCTGGCACTGCAGCGGTGCGGATCGCGGCATACGGCCGAGGAAATACGCGACCTGCTGGCGCTGGCCGGGCCGGAGCTCAAACGGGTGGGCCGATTCACCTGCGGCGCCTGCAAACTGGCTTGCAGCATTGATCGTTTCGAAGTCGCGGGCCGCCGTTTTCCGTTTGGCGGGCGCTGCAGCCTCTACGAGAACGTCTGGAAACGCAAGTCGCGGACCGCTGCGGCTCCCGACCTGGTGGAACAAAGGGCAAAGCTGCTTTTTGACTCGGCCAACCAATCCCCAGCCAAAGGAGGGCTCGGGGAGGAGGGTATCCAACCTCACGCAAACAACAAATCGGGCGCCCCTGCCCAAGGCGCCCAACCGCGCCTTTCCCTGCTTCAAAACGCCAGCCTCAGGGTTCAGCGCCTCCTGCCATCCTCGCTCCCCCACTCTCCATCCCCGCCGCCTTCGCCGAGGGCCCCGCAACCTTCGCTTGGCATTCCACGGGCGCTGACGACGCACTCGTTGTTCCCGCTTTACTGGACGTTCTTTTCGAGCCTGGGCCTGGAGGTGGTGTTGTCCAAGGTCGACCCCCGGGGTGAACTGAAGTCCTACTCCGGGTTTTGTTTTCCCGCGCAGATCGCGCACGGCGCTCTCTTGGACCTGGCCGAGCGAGGCCTCGGATTGGTTTTCCTGCCGCACATCGTGCGGATGCCCCAGGAGAACGCTTGCCGCGATTCCTACCTGTGCCCGGTGACTCAGGCCGGGCCCTATTACCTGGCCAAGGCCTTTCCCGGCCTGCGCTTCCTTTCGCCCGTGCTGGATTTTACCCGCGGCTACGAAGCCAGTTCGGCCCTGGTGGAAATGGCCATCCGGGAGTTGAGAACGCCGCGCGAGCCGGCTGAGTTGGCCTGGGCGACGGCCGTGCGCGCCCAGACGGAAACCGAGCGCGCCCTGGGCGAGTTGGGCAAGCGGGCTCTGTCACAAGCGGTGACCGCAGGAAAACCGGCGATTCTGCTCGCGGGCCGCAGCTACAACGCCTTTACGCCGGAGGGTTCGCAATCGGTGGGCAAGAAGCTCTCGAGCATGGGCGTGACCGTCATCCCGGCAGACTGCCTTGCGCCGGTCGGAGATGGCCCCACAGTGTGGCACACGGCCAACCAGATTCTCAACGCCGTCGCCCTGGCCAAGCAGCATCCGAACCTCTTCCTGCTTTGCGTGAGCAACTTCAGTTGCACCATCGATGCCTTCACTCATGCTATGCTGGCTTCCGAACTGGGCTCCAAACCCTACCTCATCATCGAGATCGACGCCCACACCGCCGATGCCGGGGTCCAAACCCGCCTCGAAGCCTTTCTGGACGTCGTCACGAACTATCGAGAGGCGCATGCCAGCCCCAGCCAAGCGTTCACGCCCTGCCGTCTGGGCCCGGGCGGCCAGGTCATCCGTTCCAATGGCACGCGCGTCCCGCTCAGCGACGCGCGCGTTAGGATTTATTTCCCCAACTTCTCCCAGCACCATGCCGGGGCCTTTGCGATGGCCACCCGCTGGCTGGGCCTGCACCCCGGCGCGCTGCTGCCGCTGGATCGCAGCCGACTCGAACGCGGTCTCCAACACACCTCGGGCCGCGAGTGCCTCCCGCTGCCCATCTGCATCGGCCAACTCCTCCACATGAGCAGCCACCGGCAACCCGGCGAGATCGCCGGCTTCTACATGATTCGCGGCGGCGCCCCCTGCGTCAGCGACTCCTATATGGGCTACTTCGAGCGCTTCATCACCGAGCAGTGCTTGAGGGATGTCTTTCTGCTCAATCCGGACGCGGATAACGATTATCTCGGCTTCGGCGCCGCCACGCTGGCGCGCCATCTCTCGCCCGCGATTGTGGCGGCAGACATCCTCGTCGAGATAGAGCACGTGCTGCAGGTGGTGGGCGCCCCCGGCTGCCTGGAGCGGCTGCGGCAGGAGTGGCAGCGGTTTGCCGGGGCGATGGGCTCGCTGGATCAGTTCCAGGCGGAACTGCCCGGATTGGTCGGGCGTCTGGCGGCGCTGCCACGAACTCGAAGTCCTTTGACCTGCCCGCGGGTCGTAGTGACCGGCGACTTCTTCACCCGGTTCAGTCCGTTTTTCATGGAAGGCGTCGCTGAGCTTTATGCTGCGCGCGGCATCATTCTCAAGCCGGTGGACCTGGGCGACCTTCTCCTCTACGGCGCCTATCACCGCATCGCTCAGACCGCCGGCGGTTGGGGACTCAAGCCGGGCAGCCTGGCGCTGGCCAAGGCATGCTCGCGGGTGTTTCAGCCGGACGGCAAGGACTATTTGCGGAAGTGGGCCGGCTACCAGGCCGAGCGGTGGCATGAACAACATTACCGAGGCCTGTTCCTCGAGACTGGCCTGCTGGTGGCTGGGTCGAACAAGGTCTCCTCTTTGTTCGAGAAAGCGGTCGAACACGTCTCGCCGGCCCTCTACGGCGAGACCATTCCAACCATCGGCAAAGGCCTGGACGCCGATAGCGAGGGATATGACGGCATCATTGTCATTGGGCCGTTCAATTGTCTGCCCTACCGGATTTCGGAGGCCATCCTCAAGCCGCTGAGCTTGCAGCGCGGCACGCCCATCCTGACCTACGAAAGCGACGGCTACGCCGTCTCGCCCGCCTTCCTCCGGCAGGTCGATGTGCACGTCCAGCAAGTCCTGGAGCACGCAGCCAAACATCAGGCATCCAGAGAGACGACGCCTCTGGACTGGCCATATCGCAGGCGGGATTCGCTGCTTCAGGCTTGACAGGTGTGGAACATGCTGGCGAGCAGTATCACCTCGGGATGGGCCGCTGCCAGCTTGGGCAGGATGAGCAGGATGCGGGAGCGGTGGGTGGCCAGTTTCTCGCGAAGCGGACGCAGGTCATTCACTTTGTCCCACTGGAGCTTTTTGAGGTCGAGCACAATGCGGGTCTTGCTTCGGGCCAGCGAATCCCGGATGCGTTGGCCCAGGCTCGCCGCCTCGACGGGGGACAGGACGCCTTCCAACCGCATCCACACCTGCTGTTTGGCGTCTTGCGGCTCGACCTGGACTGAGAGATTGCGGAACGCGGTCTCGCGGGAGAGTTCCTCCCACATCTCGTAGCCGGCCCGGCGTTTGGCGGGCATCCGGTACGCCGTTCGCATCAGCTTGGGATGCTGAAAAAGGTCCAGCTTCAGCGTCAGACCGGTCCACAGGGCGGCGCCGAGGGCCATCACGGACCTGAGCCGCTCTGCCAGCGCTGGAGAACCCAGTTCAGCTTGGATGCGCCTCTCCAGATCACTAATCCATTTCCGTATGGCCGCGTTTGGACCCAGCAACCTCCCCGCCAGAAACGCCGGATAGGCCCCCCTCAGTTCCTTGGCGTAAAACTCGGCCTTCTGGCGCAAGAAGGGGTTCACTGAGTCTTTGAGCTTCCGGTAGCCAAGCAGCCGCGCTTCCAGGGTGCGGAAAATGCTCGGGCCAAGCCGCTCGAAATCCTGCTCAAAACACCATCCTTGGATAGCCTCGATTTCCTCGGGCGAGAGTGTCGGGTGTTTGATCATCGTCGCGAATCCGTCGCCCCGCCGGTAGAAGAGGTCTTTGTCCTTGGCGTAGGCCTCGTGCAACAGATTGTCCTTGATGGCCCGTTCATAAAAAGGCGTGCCTGGGACCGGACCGTAGATAAGGAACTGCGCCAGCGCCGGTTTGAGCTTCATCAGCCCGTCCAGTTCCTGCGCCACAACCTCGGGGGTTTGGTAATCAAACCCGAGGATCATAGAGGTCAGGATCGTGATGCCGTGCTCGCGAAACTCCGTGATCATCTCCCCGATCTGCCGCCCCTGCTGCTTGGCGTAGCCGGAGCGCGTCCCTTCGTACCCGATCCAAAAACCGTCAATGCCCATCTCCAGAATCTCCTCGACCGTGTATTGGCTCAGGGCCTTGACGCTCGAAAACGCGAAGATGGACAAGGTCTTCCCGCCCTTCATCACACAGTCGCGGAACTCCATGGCCCGCTTTTTGTTGAGCAGGAAGTCCTCATCGAGGATGAGCAACACCAGCTCCGGGTTCAGATCGAGGTAACGTCTGGCGACGGCGTAGATGTCCTTGCCCTCGGGCAGCAGTTTGATGTGGTTGCGCGAGAAAAAATGCGAGGTGCAGCAAAAGTCGCAGCCATTGGGGCAGCCCA
>Ga0326728_10001054_pt1 | contig 100581 bp, 100 predicted proteins | sample MB3enrmetagenome_FD_207602 | JGI IMG/M metagenome (GOLD analysis project Ga0326728, IMG submission 207602) | Lab enriched peat soil microbial communities from McLean, Ithaca, NY, United States - MB31MN | ecosystem: Environmental > Terrestrial > Soil > Wetlands > Peat | place: USA: New York...
ATCGCCGTGACCCTCTCGGGACCCTCCGTCGCGGAACGGGAGCTTTCGCGGGCCCGAGAGGTCGCTCGGTCGGTCGGCATCGATCACGTGGTCCTCGACGTCAACCCGCTCGCCCGACCCGAGTACCGCGAGAACCGGCCCGACCGCTGCTACTTCTGCCGCACGGTCGAGTCCGACCGACTTCGTGTCTACGGAGCGACCCGCTCCGTCCGCCAGTTCCTGGACGGCGTCCATCTCGACGACCTATCCGAGGAACGGCCCGGCCTGAGGGCGATGAACGAGGCCGGATTCACTCACCCCCTGGCCTGGGCCGGATGGACGAAGGCGGACGTCCGGGCGGCGGCCCGGGTCCGCGGTCTCCCCAATTCTGAGCAACCGTCCGACGCCTGCCTCGCCTCGCGGATCGCCCACGGGGACCCGATCACCTCCGAGCTCCTGCATCGGGTCGAGGCGGCCGAGTCGGTGTTGCTCGAGCGCGGATTCCGCCGGGTGCGGGTCCGTGTGAGCGCCAACGACGCGCGGATCGAGGTCGATCCGGACGAGGTCCCCCGACTCCTCGAGCAGCCGCTCGCTTCCGAGGTCGAACGGCAGGTGGAATCGCTCGGGTTCGACTCGGTGACCATCGACCCCTTCGGCTATCCGGGGACGCGCCGGCTCTCGGTGCGCTCGCCATGACCGCGCGCCCTGCCCGTGCATCCCGACCTCCGGAGCTTCCCGGCCGGTTCCAGCTCGAGACCGACCTGGTCCCTCAGGGGGACCAGCCTCAGGCGATCGAGGAGATCGTCCGCCGGGCGGAGAAGGGGGAGAAGTACATCACTCTCCTCGGGGTCACGGGCAGCGGCAAGACCTTCACGATGGCCCACGCGGTCGCGCGGCTCCAGCGGCCGACGCTGGTCGTCAGCCCGAACAAGACCCTCGCCGCCCAGCTCGTGAGCGAGTTCCGCGCGCTGTTCCCCCACAACGCGGTCGAGTACTTCGTGAGCTACTACGACTACTACCAGCCCGAGGCGTACGTCCCCCAGATCGACCTCTACATCGAGAAGGACGCTTCGATCAACGAGGAGATCGACCGCCTCCGCCACCGGGCGACCCAGGCCCTGCTGACGCGACGGGACGTCCTCATCGTCGCCTCGGTGAGCTGCATCTACGGCCTCGGCTCGCCCGAGGACTACCGCGCATCGGTGGTCGACCTCGCGGTCGGCCAGACGATCTCGCGACAGTCGCTCGTCGAGCAGCTCGTCCGGATGAAGTACGCTCGCAACGACTACGAGCTCAAGCGCGGCCGTTTCCGCGTGCGCGGAGGGACGATCGATGTGATGGGTGCGGGCGAGACCGTGCACCGGCTCATCCTCGACGGCAGCCGCGTGAGCGAGATCGCCGAGCTCCACCCCGTGACGGGGGAGGAGCAGCGCGAGCTCCAGGAGCTCGCGATCTTCCCCGCGACGCACTTCCTGACCGTCGACGATCGGATGCGGGGGATCCTGTCGGAGATCGAGAAGGAGCGGGATGCCCGGGTCGCCGAGCTCCAGCGCAAGGAGAAGATCGTCGAGGCTCAGCGGCTGAAGGGCCGGGTCGACTACGACCTCGAGATGATCCGGGAGACCGGGTACTGCTCGGGGGTCGAGAACTACGCCCGGTACTTTTCCGGACGCAAGCCGGGCGAGCCGCCCTACACCCTGCTCGACTTCTTTCCCGACGATTTCCTGTGCTTCCTCGACGAGTCCCACGTGACGGTACCCCAGCTCCAGGGGATGTACAAAGGAGACCGAAGCCGCAAGGACAACCTGGTCGAGTTCGGCTGGCGCCTTCCGTCCTGCCGGGACAACCGGCCGCTGAAGTTCCCGGAGTTCCTCGAGCACGTGCCGCAGGCGGTGTTCGTCTCGGCGACCCCCGGGCCGTTCGAACGCAAGATGTCGAAGGGCCTGGTCGAGCAGGTCATCCGGCCCACCGGGCTCATCGACCCGCCCGTCGAGGTCCGGCCGCTCGAGGGCCACATCGCGGACCTCGTGCGCGAGCTGCGGGCGTGCGTCGCGCGGGAGGACCGCGCCCTCGTCACGACCCTCACGAAGGCGACCAGCGAAGAGCTCGCGAACTATCTCGCGAACCTCGGACTCAAAGTCCGCTACCTCCACTCGGAAGTGGAGACGATGAAGCGGGTCGAGATCCTCCGGGACCTGCGTCTCGGGCGCTTTGACGTCCTCGTGGGGATCAACCTCCTTCGGGAGGGGCTCGACCTGCCCGAGGTCAGTTTCGTCGCGATCCTGGACGCCGACAAGGAAGGCTACCTGCGCAGCGAGACGTCGATCATCCAGACCGCCGGACGCGCCAGCCGCAACGTCGACGGAAGGGTCGTCCTCTACGCCGATCGCACCACCGGCTCCATGAGCCGGGCGATCGCCGAGATGGCGCGGCGGCGCACGGCCCAGCTCGAGTACAACCGCGCGAACGGGATCGTGCCCGAGAGCGTCCGCAAGGAGGTCCGTGCCCTCCTCGCGCCCGAGGAGGCCGCTCCCTCCGGCGAGCTCAGCGTCTCCGGCCTCGGGAAGAAATGGAAGGAGCGGCTCCCCCTCCTGCTCGCGAACCTGGAAGAGGAGATGCGGCTCGCGGCCGAGCAGCTGGACTTCGAGGAAGCAGCCCGCATTCGGGACCGGATCCGCGAGATCCGTAGAGGGGCCGAGTCAAGCCGGTCGGCGAGCCGGCCCCGCGCGGCGACCCCCTGAACGGAGCCGGGGACCTCCCGCTCTTGTAGGCGAGCGCCCCATCGGGGGACGTGGCCCCGAACCGCCCTTCGATCCCTCCGACGGCCAGTGGCCTTGGCGCGCTGCGTCGTATCGGCGCGGTCAGCGACCTCCTGTTCCTCTACGAATGCACGACCCGCGACATCGGACAGCTCCGCACGATCGCAGAGGCCCTGGGTCTGAGCGTCCAGGCGGCTTCCCATACGTTCCGAGGCCTCGCGCGCCGGGGCCTGGTCGAACTGAGAGACGGCCGGTACCGGCCCACCGTCGATGGGGTCGCATGGATCCACGCCACGCTCGGCGGGCTCGAGAAGGACCTCGCGGGCCGTCTCGAGCGCCTTCACATCATCCGCACCACCCACGCGCTCGCCCGCGCCCCGATCGAGAAGGGCGATTCGGTCGTCCTCTCCGTCGAGGACGGAGCGCTCACCGCCCGGCCCGGCAGCACGGGTCCCTCCCTCGGTACCGCGAGGAACCGGGCGCGCCCGGGGGATCTCGTCCAGGTCGCCGAGCTCGAGGGGATCGTTCCGATCCGTCGCGGCACCGTTCGGGTAGCGGTCCTGCCCTCGGAGCGCGCGGACGACCCGTCCCTGCTCCGGTCGGTTGCGACCGCGTTCGGGAAAGGGTCGTACGGGCTCTTGGCCGCCCAGGGCCTCGAGGCGGTCCACCTCGTAGAGCGGGCGCTTCCGGGCCGACAGATCGTCCGGTTCGGCATCGCGGCGGCGGTCGACGAGGCCTCTCGTCTCGGGATCGACTGCGCGCTCGTGGTGGTCGACCACGAGCTGCCGCGCTTCTTGAGCCAGCTCGAACGTCCCCAGTCGCTGCCGCTCGATTTCGTGTCGCTAGCTCCGAGAGGGCGTCGTCGCCCCGGACGGGGCTGACCGCTCGGCGAGCCAGCGGAGCGCGAACGCGACGTCGGGTGCCGTGAGGGCCCCCGAAGTCACGAGGCGCGCGCGCGCCGACTCGCCCTGACCTCCGGCGTAATCCCACCGCTCCCCCGAACGGTGGTCGATCAGGATCGTCGGGCGTCGGGGGACCCATTCGGCGAGATGTTCGAGGTTGACAAGGTTGGTCGGCCCGACGGGGAACGGGGCGACGACGATCGCGTCGGCCGTCTCCAGGAGCGCGTCCATCCGGCCCAGCGCCTCGGGCCCGATGGGTGCGAACGGGAGCTCGACCGCGGCCGGCACGCCCAGTTCGCGCGCGAGTTCGGAGTCCGAATCGAACAAGGGAAGGACGCCCGTCGACACTTCCCAACCACGCTCGATCGCCGCCCGGACCAGGGCGCCGCCCGAGCCCCCTCCCGCCACCACGTGCACCCGGAACGGACGGGGCCGGTCGGCACGCGCGGGGAGCGGACGCGCGGGAAGCCGTGGGATGAGGTACGGAAGCCCGCTGGACGGGTCCCTCCGCATCTCGGCCACGATCCCCCAGATCTCAGCGAGAAGTTCCGGGGAGAGCACGTCCGCCGGCGGCCCGACTGTGCGCAACCGACCGTGGGAGAGGACGGCCACGCGATCGGTGAACCGAGCGGCGAGGTTCAGGTCGTGCAAGGCGACCAGGACAGCACGACGGTTCCGGCGGGCGTGAGCGCGTACGCGCTCGAGCACGTCCAACTGGTGGCCGACGTCGAGATGGGCGGTCGGTTCGTCCAGGAGGAGGACGGGGGCGTCCTGGGCGAGCGCTCGGGCGAGCCTCGCCCGCTGCCGTTCCCCGCCGCTCAGCTCGAGGACCCCTCGGGAGGCGAAGTCGGTGAGGTCGACCTCGCGTAGCGCGTTCACGACCGCCTGTCGGTCGGTCGACGACCCTCCGGACCAACGAGCCAGATGGGCGTAGCGTCCATACTCCACGTAGTCGGCGAGCGGGACGTTGTCCCCCAGCGGCTCGTCCTGGGGCATCCATGCTACGAGGAGGGCCCGCTCGATCGGTCGTAGCCCCTCGAGGGACCTCCCGTGGATGCGAACGCATCCGCGGGCGCCCAGCACCTGGGTCGCGACCGAGCGGACCAGGGTGGATTTCCCGGACCCGTTCGGGCCGGCTATGGCGACCACCTCGCCGGGGGCGACGGTGAGCGAGACCGAACTGAGCGCCAGCCGGTCGCCGTAACGCACCGTGAGGTCCTCGATCTCGAGGCCGGGACCCGGTCCGTCGGTCATCGCGCCCTCGAGCCCGGACGATAGAGGAGGTAGAGGAAGAACGGCACGCCGGCGAACGAGGTGGGGATTCCTACCGGCAGGAAGACCTGGGGAATGATCACCTGAGCGAGGTCGCCCGCCCCGAGCAGGAAGACGGCGCCGAAGAGGGCAGAGAGCGGCAGGACGCGCCGGTAATCGGGGCCGACTAGGAGACGCACAACGTGCGGGGAGACCAACCCGACAAATCCGATGACGCCGGTGAACGCGACCGCGACCGCGGTGACGACCGTCGAGAGCAGGATCAATCGACGGGTCGTTCGGCGGGCCTCGACCCCGACGCTCTCGGCGACCTCGGGACCCAGCTGGAGTACGTTCAGCTCCCGACCGTGAAGGACGAGGAGCGACCCACCGATTAGCACGGTGGCTGCCAGGATGCCCGCGCGGGTCCAGGTCTGATCCTGGAGGTTCCCAAGGAGCCAGAAGCTCAGCTGGAGCCCGCCCGAGGGGTTGAGGAAAAGGAAGGTCGCGAGCAGGGCGGAGAAGAGCGCGCTCAGCGCGACGCCGGTGAGCACGAGCGCCTCCGGATTCCCAGCGAACCGGCGGGCCGCGGCGTACACGACCATCCCCGGAATGAGGGCGCCCGCGAACGCGAACAGCGGCAGGAGGGTCGCCTGCTCCGCGAGGGCGAGCTGGAAGGTGAAGAGGACGGACGCACCCATCGCCGCGCCGGACGAGAGCCCGAGCAGGAACGGGTCGCACAGCGGGTTACGGAACGTGCCCTGAAGCGTGGCGCCCGAGAGGGCCAACGCCGCGCCGCACAGCAGCGCGACCAGGATGGTCGGCACGCGAGCGCCCCAGACCACCTCGGTCCAGACGGTACACTGAGCGGCGTTCGCCGCCACTCCGCCGCACGCGCTGCCCAGCCAGCCTCCGCTCGCTTGATGGATCAGGATGCCGAAGACAGCGGCCGCGGGAAGCCAGTGGGAGCCGACGAGCGCGGAGATCCCGACGAGGACGAGAAGGCCTACCAGCAGGGCGAACGCGACGCCGCCGGTCCGCCATCGCGAGGTCGGTCGGAGGGTCGAATTCTCGGGCAGGGGCGCCCCCGTCAGGACCCGCATGCCCCTCGGCTCACGGCGGGAGTTGCGAGGGCACGGGGACGAGGGTCGGGTGGAGGTAGTGCAGGAACCACGGCAGGGTGAGGACCATCGTGGGGTCCGCCTCGGTGAGGAGCGTCACGTCGACCGCGACCTTGGTGCCGTTCAGCTGATCCCAATAGGGTGCCGTCGAGGTCCAGACGGAGGGGGTCTGCCCCGAAACGAGATAGGGGTCGTTCCAAGATGTCCCGTAGAGGATGACCTGGGGCTGGTCGAGGAGAACGGCGGACGCGTTGAGGCCGGCATACTCCAGCGGCAGACCCGCGGAGATGCTGTCGCCCCCGGCCAGGTCGACGATCGACTGCCCGAAGCTGCCCGGTCCGTAGGTGTAGTAGTCGCCGGAGTAGAACCCGTAAGTGACGAGGACACTGGGAATCGCGGTGCCGTTCGTCGAGAGACCGGTATCGAAGTTGGTGGCGTTCACCAGGGTCTGCTCCAGGGTCGATTCGAGCGCGGTGCCGACCGCCGAGCTGGAGGGGAAAATTTCCGTCATCAGGCGAACGTCCCCGACGATCCCTTCCAGGGTCGAGGGCGAGAACATCACCACGGGGAGGCCATAGGTCGTGACCAGAGTATCCACGTCCAATACCGAAGTGAGGGTCGAGGCGAGGACCAACTGCGGCTCGAGCAGGGCCACGCCCGACGTGTCGAGGGACGGAAAGTCCGTAATGCACATCGAGGAAGAGAGATTCCAGAGCGCGGTCTGGTTGGGAGAGTACTCGTTCTCCATTCCACCGGAGATCCCCACCGTGCAGCCGATACCTACCACGCGGTCCCGAAGGCCCATCCGGTACACGAGGTCCATAATGGACGGCGCGAGGACGACGATGCGGGAAGCGTTCAACGGCACGCTCATCTCCCGTCCCAGGTCGTCCACGATCGTTGTTCGATTCGGACCCAGACCCGGGGCCTGAGCGGCGGAACCGGGACGGAGGTCGAAGTAGATCGCGGTGCCCGCGATGGCGACCCCCGCGCTGACGAGGATCGCGACGACGAGCAGGGTGAGCGGGACCGACGCCCGAGCCGCGGAGCGCGGTGGGGGGTTATTCAATGACATTGGCGTGCAGACAAACACTGTTGAACATAAAGATGCCGTTCCCGGGACGGCGGGGACGGCCCCGCCCATCGCAAACAATATCCCCCCGCAGGGTCCCCCTCCTTCGGAGGGAGCATAGGCTAATTTGGCAGACCAGCGGGCTCCAGTCAGGGTGACGGTTCGTCACCCTGGGATTACGAGTTTGCGGAGGGGCGCTTCGCGCCCCCATGACGATTGACTGGAGCGCACGGAGAGACCCGCATATCGGGGTTCAAATCCCCGTGCTCCCACTGCCTCTCACACGCGGGAATCTCGCCTAGGTGGGGCCGACTGGGGGGCCCCTTAGAGAAATCTCCGCTTAGACCAGAGTCACATGGGTCGACGGACGAACCCGGGCACGCGTAAAGCGCCCGACTCCGGTCCCGATACCGATGGCTCTGACCGAGGGCGTCAGACTCCGGACGAATCCCGGAGCCAACGCTCACAGGACAGGTAGGGGCCGGAGTGGGCTTGCGGGCGCCGAAGAGTTGATGCGCACGGTTACGTTTAGGAATCGTCTCCCCATCGCCATGACCACTTCCAACCCCTCAGAACCTGGCGCTGTCCCCCCGCCCCGGCCCTCTCGATCCAGGCCCGGGTATCCGCCAGGTGCCGTCGTGCCGAACGTCCTAGCCGCGATACTGATGATGCTAGAAGGGATCTATTTCGCTGCATATGGCGCGAGCCTTCCATCCTACGCGTTCATTCCGTCCGGCTCGTTCATTCCCTCCCTCCAGGTTTCCGGATACATCTCCTTCTTCGAGGGCGTCCTGGTGTTCGTCCTTGCGCTGGTCGTCCTCGCATGGCCTAGCTGGCATCGATTCGTCGGAATCGGTTCCATCACCCTGGGGATGCTGAACATCTTCTCCGGCGGCGGCTGGTTTCTGTTTGGGACCGCACTGGCCTACATCGGAGGGGTCTTGGCCATCTACGTCACGCCGCGGCGGGCCAGGTTTGTGAATACGGAGGTCTCCCGAGAAATCCTCGACAATGACCCGGTCATCGAAGCCGACGTTCTCGATTCAGAGGCGCGCTCTTCCGATCTTGGTGCAGGAGCTCAGTAACGTCGTAGCTCGCTCTGGCTGCAATTCCGGTCGCACACTGGCCCCTGCGCGAGCACGACCCTGGTGAGGGGCGCGAGTGTCGGATGACCGACCGCGAGGAACGTATGCGGCGGCGCTAAGGATCAGTGGGATGCGCGTCCCGGGAAGAAAGCCACTCCTTTCCGAGACGTTTGTCGTAATCCTGACCTGTGCGCTTGCCCGCTTCCCGCCATCATCCAGGAGGCGAGTCGTGAGTTACCGACCTCCTCCCACAAGTGCGTTTTCCGATACCATCGCCCGAGGTGAATCGTTCGAAAGAGATCGCGTATACGTTCGGTATCCGGTGCTCCCATTGCCTCTCCTTTGCGGGAATCCCGGCCGGGTGGGTCGACTGGGAGGCCCCCTAGAGAATCCTCTGCCTCGGCAACGGTCGACGGACGATCCCAACCAGACGCAAAACGCGCAATGAAATAGGTCGGATCATTCTGAACCGGTACCGCAAATGCCTTGGAAGTACACGGACGAGTATTATCGGGAATACACCCGAACCACGTGGAATGAAAGCGCCGAGGCGTACGTCGGGCTGATGAGGAATCTTGAGCCGTTCCGTTCTGACCTGATTGCTCGACTAGCCCCCCAGCCCGGAGAGCGGATTCTAGACATGGGTACCGGACCAGGAGAGCCCGCGATCACGATCGCTAGAGACGTCGGAACCTCCGGTCACGTCATGGGAATCGACCTTTCGGAAAACATGGTATCGATTGCCCAGCGGGTGGCGGGTGCCCGGGGAGCAAGCAATGTCGAGTTTCGGGCGATGGACTGCGGCGACCTGAAGTTCCCCGACAAGACGTACGATGCTGTTGTCAGTAGCTTCGGGTTCCAGATCTTTACGGATCCGGAGGCCGCCGCGAGAGAGGCCCATCGCGTGCTTAGGCCCGGTGGTCGAATCGCAGTCAGCGTCTGGAGCACCGGGGACAAGGTACCGTGGATCCACGCGATTGTAGGGCCCATGCTCGAACACGCCGAACCGGACGAGACGGGCTACATCCCAACTCCGTACGAGACCGGGGGGCCCGGGGAGATGGTTGCGTTCCTGAAGCACGCGGGATTCCAGAACGCTCTCGAGGAGCGCCGTCGATATTCCCTCAAGTTCGACGATGAGGAGGCCTACCTTCATTCGATCCTGAAAGCAACGCCTATTGGCCATTCGCTCTCCGAGGAATCGGATGAGGTACAGAAGGAGGTCCTTTGCAAGACCCGAGAGAATCTTGTTCCGTGGAAAACCCCGGAGGGCCTCTCAATCCCAGGCGAAGGCGTGATCGTCTCCGCGCGAAAACCGGACTAAGGCGGCGGGTGTCGGTTGCGCATCCGGCCCTAGAGGTGTTACTGAAAGGAGAACGAGAACGTCGGCAAAACACCCCTTTCCGACACGTTCCTGGTAATCCCGACCCGCGTGCTCGCCTGCTCCCCGCCGGCCACCCGGGAGACGGGTCGTGAATCCCTCACCCGGAGCCCCCATGCGTTCTTCCCCGGTCGATTCACCCCGACCGGATGGTTTTGCGCGCCCGCTAGAATGGGTGGGAATCCGTGCTCCCATTTCCTCCCACACGCGGGAATCTCCGTCGAGCGGTTCGGACGGTAGGCTTCTCTAGCGAAACAGTGACTCCGAGATCCCAGGCCGTGCCGCCTGCCCGTTGCGCGCAAGCGTCTCAGCGGAGACAGGAGTGATCACGACCTCCATCGCGCAGAATCTCGAAACCGAGAAGGTCGGGAGTGACTGGTACTTCCGCTACGCGTTGGATGGTGTGCGCATGGCTCGCTCCGCGGGGCCCGCTCACGTCGTGGATGAATGCCTCCACGGCCGCGAGGTCGCCTTGGACGTCAATGAAGACCGTGCCGTCGGGCTGGTTCGCCACGCTGCCCACCACGCCGCATCGCCGGGCCGCCTCCGCTACCCGTGCCCGGTAGTTTACTCCCTGGACACGCCCGTGCGCGAGACAGTGCCAGTGCACGAGCTCGCTCACGGGCCGGCCAGACCTAACGTGTCCAAGTCCCTTCCGCCGTCTGACCCAAAGTGGGTTCACTCTTCGCGTCGGGGTCGCGATCTCCTCCGCGTCCTCGTCCCGCGCTGGTACATGAATCGCATTGCGAAGCTGCGGAACTTGACTCGAAAACGTGCGGAGCGTCCTTCCCCGGCGTGGTACTTCATGTCTCAGAGTGCTCTCGGGAGGAGCGGCCGTCCCCCCTATGTCCGAGGATCAGCCTCTTCCCGACCTCCGGGCAAGGGTGCCTGTTCGGGAAGCGACCCTGCCCGAGCCTCCTCCCGACCCAACCCGTTGTCCCCGGTGTCACATGCCCATTCACGAAGGTGCCGAGTTCTGCCTGGCCTGCGGTGCTCGCCTGAGGCCCGCGGAGGCCCCTCCGAGCCCGATCCCCGACGCCCCTTGGACCCCTACGACGTGCCCTCGATGCGGGCGTCCGATGGAACGCGGCTACCTTCTTCAGGCAGACTCGCTGGGGAACCCTGTCCGAGACGCCCGTGCCCGGGTGGTGCTCGAGTTCTTTCCGCCCCCGGAACCCGGTCAGTCGATCGAAGCGGGAAAAGGTGAGATTGTAAGGCAGATCCTTCCGAGTAGGCTCGCCCGGCACCCGGAGGACGGGCCCGAGTGGCATCACTGCCCTTCGTGCCGGCTGCTTCACTACCCGAGCTCCCCCACCCCGCCGTAGTCGCCCGGAAACTCGGTGCTCACCACAATCTCTGCATCGTTCGCAGGGCGGAACACGGCTACGCAGGCCCCGAGCTCCGCCGCTTTCGGCGGGTCACGCCGGAAGGTCTCCGCGAGCCCCGGCGGGGTCGCCGCTGTTCAACGGGTCACGCCTCTCGGGATGTCTCCGAGGTCGGGACACGAACGGGCGCCGGGGCCTTCTCTTCCGCTACGGTCCCGTTGGGGGCTCCGTTGGCCGCGCGGAACAGTATCGGAAGGTGGGAGAACTTGGGGTGCCGACGGGGACCGAGAACCTCCTGGGCGAAGAAGACGGACACGGTTCCGATGACGGTGATGATCGCCGCGATCAAGAACGCATACTGGAAGGCGAGATGGGAGGCGAAGAGGCCCGCGAAGGGTCCGCTGGACAGCATGTAGGTGGCCAGGAGCGAACCGGCGATGGGAGCGCCCACGCTGCCCCCGACGTTGCGGAACACATTGTTCATGGCGGTGGCCTGACCCATGTCCTTGGGGTCCACCGTGAGGACGAGGAGGTTGATGATCGAAGCGTTGAGGAGGCCGATCCCGGCGCCGACCACGACCTCGACAGCCAGCGCCGCGCCGAGCGAGGTCGCGTAGGCCTCCAAGGCGAAACCCAGCGCGGTGACCAGACCGCCGGTGATGGCGAGCGGCTTGACGCCCACTTTAGAGACCACGACGCTGGTGATCAGGGCGACGACCGTCATTCCCACCGCCAACGGGAGGATGTCGATGCCGGCGGTCAGGATGTTGAAGGTACAGTGCAACGGCGAGACGCACGAGGCGTTGTATCCCCCGGAAGCCAGAGGGTACTCGAACTGGTAGATCAGGGTGAACAGCGCCATGTACATGCCGAGGCCGGCGACCGTCAGGACGACGTTCGTGACGGTCACGTTCCTCTCGGCCAGGAGATGCATGTCGACGATCGGCTCGCGCTTCCGTACGGTCAGCCGGCGTTCGACCACGGCGAACGGGATGAACATGGCCGCACCGAGCCCGGCGACGGTCAAGGTCATCGGCGAGGTCCATCCCCAGGCCTCTCCCTGGGAGAGGGCGGCGACGATGCCCGCCAGGCCGAGACCCAGGAACAGCGCTCCAAGATAGTCGACCCGTGTGTTGGGCCGGCGATAGGGAGATTCCTTGACCTGGAGGAGGACGAGGATCGCCATGATGATCACGAACGGGACCGCCGAGTGGTAGGTCCACCGCCACCCGTAGTCCTGCGACACCCAGGACCCGAGCGGTAGGCTGATCGCGAAACCGATCCCGAACATGGCGCTGAGGATCCCTTGGGCCCGGGGGACCATCTCTCGCGGGAACTCCTCCCTCATGAGCGACATCCCGAGCGGGATGATCGTCAGACCGATCCCTTGAACCGCCCGCGCTCCGACCATGAACGCGAAGGTGGGCGAGAAGCCGGTAACGGTGACCGCCGCGGCGTAGGTGAACATGACGACGATCATCATCTTCCGCTTCCCGTAGATGTCGCCGAGCTTGCCGATCACCGGGCTGAGCGCCACCCCCGCGGCGGCGTAGGCCGAGATGATGAGCGTCACCTGGGCCGCGTCGACGCCGAAGTCCGCTTGGATCGTGGGGAGGGACGGGGTGAGCATCCCCTCGATGTAGAGGACCACGAGGACGATCCCGGCCAGGAGCATCATGATCCGGTTGGCGTAGCGCCGGTCGAAGGTCTCCATGGTCTTCGGCACCACGTGGACGGAACCGGACGAGGGGTTCCCCGGCGCTCCGCTCGACGGCAAGCTCGCGGTTGCGTCCGCGCTCATCGCGCCCTCCCGCGGGCGACCTGGGCGCGCTCCCGTCGCTGCTGGAGTTCGGCGCAGACGGCCGTCAGGGTCTTCACGGTCGGGACCCGTAGTTCCCGCGGCAGGCTCTCGGTCGCCGACCGAACGGCCTTCTCGAACTCCCGGTCGAAGGTCGCGAGCAGGGTGAGGGCTTGGGGCGTGAGGCGGACCACGACCCCACGACGGTCGGAAGGAGAGCGGTCCCTACGGGCCCACCCCTGCGCTTCGAGCGAGGTGACCAGCGCGCTGGCGGCGGGCCGCGAGATGCTGAGCCCCTCCGCGAGCACGCCGAGCCGCACTCCTCCCGCTTCGTGGATCCGGTGCATGGCGAACGCCTGGCCCGCGGACAGGTGGCAGTGGCGCACGACGTGCGTGCCGAGGAGCCGCATCTCCGCGAATGTGTCGCGGAGCACAGGCCACACGTCCGCGTCCGTGCCTCGCGCCGGAGGAGGGCTCATTCTGGTTAAGCCACATGAACGGTTAGATAACTGTAACCTAGGGTCTGTCGCACCGTCACACGCTACTAGGACCTTCGCGGGGTCGGAAGGACTATCGGGAGGCCTTCGAGTGGGGGGTTCGACGCGATGCCGCTCGAGTACACGGGGATCCGCGTGCGGGACCTGTCCCGGTCCGTCCGCTTCTACACCGAGGGCCTCGGCCTCAAGCTCGGTCCCTCGGGACGCATGGCGGCCGGTGGCCTCTGGCAGGAGCTGAAGGACCCCGTGACGGGGCTGACGCTCGAGCTGAACTACTATCCCGGAGATCCCCCGTACCGGGAAGGCGACGAGCTCGACCACCTGGGGTTCCGGGTGAACGACCTCGACGGGACGATCGCCCGGCTCGTCGAGCTCGGTGCTCGCGTCCGGATCCCTCCGTTTTCGGAAGGGGACGAGCGTCTCGCCTTCCTCTCGGACCCGGACGGGGTCTGGGTCGAGCTGTTCGAGCAGGGCCCCGAAGAGGTCCCCCCATCCTCCCGGTTCGGCGCCTAGTCCCTGCTTCCCTCTCGTCCGGCGTCAGACTATATCTGTGGGGGCCCACCATCCTCCGCCCGGTTATCCGTGGAAGGGACGCCCTCCGAACCAACGGCGCCGCGGTCCTCGGCGCTGATCCCCCGCCCGGCCCATTCGCTCACGCTGAGCTCGGGGGCGGTCTTTGGCGCGAGTCTCGCGATCCAGCTGATCGGGCTCGTCGGGAGCGTCTTCCTGGCGAAGCACATCGGGATCACCCCTGCGGGCCAGACTCTCCTCGGGACGGCCCAGCTGTTCCTCCTGATCGGGTCCTCGATCAACGGAGTCGGGGACCTCCGACTCGGGACTGCGTACACCTACTTCCTGGCGCGAGGCAAGCCGGCGACGGACAACACGACGACCTACCTTGTGGTCGGAATGGCGATGGACGCCGCTGCGTGCCTCGTCCTGTTCGTCATCGCCCCGATGTCGCTCGGAGGCTCCTCGATCACTCACGGGACGAGCCAATGGTTCGACCTCGGGCTCTTCCTGACCCTGCCGATCTTCTGGTCGTTCTCCGGGCTCTACAACAACCTCTACATTGGCCTCGGCAATTCGCTGAAGGCCCAGTACCCGTCCCTGGTCGAGGCGCTGGCGCGGCTCCCCGTGCTCATCTACGTTTCCTACTACGTTCACTCGATTGAAGGGATCGCGATCGCGTACGTGGTGGGAGCGAGCGCCTCGATGGTCTTCAGCCTCCCCGCGCTCCTTCCGCAGCTGCGGGCGTTCCGCTGGGTCGAAGCGGTCGGGATGTTCCGGTTCGCCTGGCCGTTGATGGGCAGCCTCTTCATCAACTACGTGGTCACGAACATGACCCCGTTCATCGTGGCGAGCCTGAGCGCCGCCCAGCTCTCGATCTACTTGGCGGCCAACGGTTGGCGGATCCTGGTGCTCTCGATTCCCGGTGCGGTCACGACCCCGTTGTTCCCGTACCTCGCGGGCTTGCACCAGCGCCGAGAGTATGAGGTCCTGCGTCGTCGCACGTGGCAGGCGCTGAGGTACTCGGCGATGCTCCTCGTGCCCGGCGTCGTCGCTCTCGTGACGTACCGGTACAATTTTCTGAACGTGTTCCAGAACCGTCTGTACGCCGGCCCCGGCGCCCTACCACTGGCCATCCTGGTCGTCGGAGCCCTGCCGCTCGCCCTCAGCCAGATCATCCAATCGAGCATCAACGCGATCGGGCGTCAACGGCTCGAGCTCTACATCACGAGCACGCAGGTCGCCGTGCTCCTGCTCTCGGTCGCGATCCTTCTGCCCCAGCACGGCATCTTCCCGATCTTCTGGCAGACGGTGCCTGCAAAGCTGGACCCAGGTCTGGTGGCCGCGTCGGTCGCGGTGCTCCTCTCGTCCTTCGCGGCACTCGGACTCAACACGTACTTCATGGAGAAGCTCATCCGGGTGCATATTCGCCCGGGGCCGATCGCGGCGATTACAGGAAGCGCCGCCGGTTCGTTCGGCGCGCTCTGGCTCTTGAACCACCTTTCGTTCTTCCCGGTCAGCACCTGGTACCAGTTGCTCAGCGCGGTGGCGATCGGGTTCGTCGTCTACTTCGCAATCCTCGCCGCGGTCGGGGAGCTGACACGGAACGACGTGCGGACCATCGGCTCGTCGATCGGGTTGCCCCATCGACTGTACGAGACCCTGGCCCGAGTGTGCTGGAAAGAATCCGCTCCCGACCTCGCCCCGCTCGACCGGGCGCTGGCCACGGGGCTCCGTTCGACCGAGCTCCCCGAGACGTTCACGGGCACCCCGGAGCTTCCGGGAATCGATGCTCTGCCTCCCGAGGCTCCCCCGACCTCCCCGAACGAACGCGAGAAGTGATCCGCCCGAGGGAAGCTCGGAAGGCACGGATTGTCGGTCCCCCCGTGACCACGATTCTCTGACGGCAAAACGTCGCATTCATTCCGACTTGTCGCGACGCGAGCGTCAGAGAGCTTATGCCCGTCCCGTCGATTTATCGGCGAGGACAACGGGCATGGTGCATGTGGAGGTCCGACCTGCTGCCATCAACCAGGTCCATGCGCTCATCCAAGGGCAGAAGCCCGAGGTTGGGGTGCGGGTGTATGCCCAGCCGGGCGGCGGGGGCTGCTGCGGCGGCGGAAGCGCCGTCGAGTTCGGAATGGCCTTTGCGAAACCCCGCCCGGACGACGAGGTCGTCCGGGTCGACGGGTTCGCCCTACTCATCGACCCGGTGAGCTCTAAACTCGTCGACGGGGCCGTGATCGACTACGTGGAGGGGCTCAAGGAATCGGGGTTCAAGATCACGAATCCCACCCTGCCGGAGCCGGACGAAGCCGGTCGGTCGGGCGGTTGCACTTCCTGCGGACAGAACTCGTCGAACGGCGGCGGGTGTGGCTGCGGCTCGCACTGAACACCCTTCGACCCGCCTTTTCGCCACCGGCGGCCCCGGTCCCCGGTCTCCCGTTAAATACGGACCGAGGGCTCGCGCGAGCCCGTGACCGGGGAGGCCCTGCGCAGCGAGAACCTGCGCAAAGTCTACACGACGAAGGGGACGCCCGCCGTCGAGGCGCTCGCCGGTGTATCGATGGAGGTACGGCGCGGCGAGCGGGTCGCCCTTCTGGGCCGGAACGGGGCCGGGAAGACCACCTTCCTCAAGATCGCCTCGACCCTCCTGCGTCCGACCTCCGGGTCGATCGAGGTCTTCGGGTTCGACGTGGCGCGGACCCCCGAGAAGGCCCGCCCGTACATCGCGGTGGTGCCGCAGGAAGGGAAGCCGTTCTTCCATCTCACGCCGCGCGAGCAGGTCTACACCTACCTGCGGACCCGGGGGCTCGCGCGGGAGACGGCGAAAGCCCGGACCGAGGAAGCGATCGAGCGGATGGGGCTTCTCGAGTTCGCCGACCGCCTTTCGATCACGCTCTCGGGCGGTCAGCGGCAGCGGACGATGGTGGCGACCGTGATCGCCACGGAGGCCCCGCTCCTGTTCCTGGACGAGCCGTCGATCGGGATGGACCCGTTCGCCCGGCGGGATGTCTGGGAGTCGCTGCGCACGCTGACGCGGCGGGGCTCGACGATCCTCCTGACGACCCACTACCTGGACGAGGCCGAGGCACTCTCGGACCGCCTCTACATCATCGAGCGCGGCGAGGTCCTGGTGAGCGGGACCTCCGACGACCTGAAGCGTTCGGTCGGAGGCACGCTCAAGGTCTCGATGGTCGGCGGAGCGTCCGCGGTAGAAACGTTCCGTTCCTTCGGTTCGTGCGTCGCGGACGGCGAGCATCTGACCGTGATCGTCGCCCCCGAGCGGCTCGGGGAGCTGATGGACCTCGCGGTCCGTTCCAAACTGACGACCACGGTCGGCCCCGTCACGCTCGAAGAGGCGTTCCTGCGGGTCGTCGGGCGGTCGATCAATGAGGACTGACGCGGAGCCGTACGCCCGCGCTCCCTTCCGGGGATTGTTCTGGTTCCTCTGGACGGAGGTGCTCGTCCAGGCGCACGAGAACCTCGCGATGGGGACCTCGATGGTCGTGCAGGGCGTGCTGCTGATCTTCGTCTGGATCCTTTCCCCGGGGCTCCTCGGGGTCGCGTTGCTGGGAGCGATCCTGTTCTCGATGTTCGCGATGGGCCAGCGGGTCCTGAACGAGGCGGCCTACGTCCGCATCGACCACAAGGCGAACGACCTCTACCTCGCGAGCCCGCTCTCCCCCGAAGCGTACTTCCTCGGGATGTCCGCCGGCATCCTCGTCGTGTACCTCGCTCCGGTCGTGATCCTCGGGGTCCTCGCGGCGTTCGTGGTCCATCTGACCCTCGCCGTCACGGGGCTGCTCCTCCTCTTCTGCGCGACGGTCTGGCTCTTCGCCGCGTCGATCGGGTACGTCTTCTCGACGTTCTTCCGGGACAACCGGGCGATCTGGGCGTACGCGAGCCTCTTCTTCAACGTCTTCGGCGTGCTGCCGCCCGTCTTCTACCCGTTCGGGAAGTTCCCGACGGCGCTCCAGCCGGTCGCCCTGCTGATGCCCCCGAGCGCCGCCGCGGCGCTGCTCCAGCACGCGATCGGGGTCACCGTGCTCTCGACGGGCCAGATCGCCCTCGCGGTCGGCGGGCTCGCGGCAGAGACCGTCGGGCTCTTCCTGTTCGCGATCTGGTGGGCCCGGCACACGGTGCAGGGGGCGTGAATGGCGACCCAGACGAGCGAATTCCCGAACGTGCCGACCCAGGGTCGGGCGCTGCCCGCGTTCCTCATCGTCGGCTGGCGCTGGATCGGCCGCAACCCGGCGGTCGCGATCGCCCCGATCCTCCTGCCGTTCATCTTCCTCTACTTCCTCTCGTTCATCTCGCCTCCCTCGCTCCTGCCGCTCGAGGTCGTCGGCGCGATGCTCTTCACGATGCAGAACATCGGTTCCTGGGTCCTCGGGGACAGTGCGGTCTGGCGGATCGAATGCTCGATCCAGGACCTCTTCGTCGCGAGCCCGCTCGGCCGACTCCGGTACCTCTTCGGCATCGCGTTCTCGAACCTCATCGCCATGCTGCCCGCCCTCGCGATCCTGGCGGTGCTCCTGGCGTGGGTCGGCGGCCAGCACGGCGTCCCCCTGACTCCCTACGCCGGTCTCGTCCTCCTCGGCAGCCTGGCCACCCTGTGGGTGCTGTTCTCCTCGATCGGGATCGCGATCTCGAGCCGGATCCGGACCCAGCGGGAGATCTGGCCGGTCGGGAACCTCACGTTCACCATCCTCGGGATGCTCTCGCCGCTGTACTATCCGATCTCCGCCCTTCCGCCGCTCTGGCAGGACGCCGCCCGGTTCCTACCGGCGACGTACGCCGCCCTTCTTGTCCAGGGCGCGATGGGGATCACCCCCGCCTCGGCCGGACAGATGGTCCTCTACGCGGGGCTCCTCGCGGCCACCACCGTCGTGGTCCTGGTCGTCTGCCTCCGTCTCTACCGGTGGGGGGAGGCGTAGACGTAGTGGAAACGTTCAAACGGAGCGGCGGTATGCTAGGGTCGGTGCGACGGACCAACCTCCCAACATTCTCCTCGACCCGCTCGCGGGCGGCCTCGCTTCGAGGCTGTGCCCCACCCTTTTCCGCTCCATCCTTCCACTTCCGAAGGACGGTAGAGAGACCGAACGATGGGTAACGAGGAGTTTGACGAGATCCTATCCGCGCTCGACCGAGAGACCGCCCGCATCCGGGTGCGCGCCGAGCCCCGGCGGTACAACAAGCCCGCGACCGTCATCTCGGGCTTCCCCCCGGGGGTCGACCTCGCGGAAACGACCCGCTCGCTGAAGAACCGGCTCGCGACCGGTGGGTCGGTCGTGGACGGAGAGGTCTACCTGCAGGGCGACCACCGTTCGCGGATCCGCGACGAGCTTGCGCGGCTTGGCTTCGACCCGGAAACGGTCGAGGTGTCGGACGCCGCCCTTCCGAAGCGGGGCCGCCGCGGGTAGTCTGAGACCGGCGCCCGCCCGCACCCGTGCGGGCCGCAAAGAGCGCGAAAAATCGCCAACATGCTCCCAATCTGCGCACGCCGGAGGTTGTATATCGGGGTGTGAGTGGGGAGTGAAGCGGAGTCAACGATGGCGACGTACGCTCACCCGGATGTGCTCGTGGAGAACGACTGGCTGGCAGCCCACCTCTCCGACCCGAAGGTTCGGATCGCCGAGGTCGACTACGACCCGGCGGCGAACTACGAGCTCGGACACCTTCCGGGGTCGGTGCTGTTCGACTGGCGCAAGGACATCAACGACCCGGTCGCGCGCGACATCCTGAGCGTCGAAGCGTTCACCGAACTGTTCCGCCGCGCCGGGATCGACGAGGACACGACCGTCGTCCTGTACGGGGACTTCAACAACTGGTTCGCGGCGTTCGCGTTCTGGGTCTTCACCTACTACGGAGCGAAGCACCTGAAGCTCCTCAACGGAGGCCGCAAGAAGTGGATCGCCGAGGACCGACCGCTCACGAAGGATGTCCCCGCGGTGTCGCCGGGGCACTTCCAGGCCCACGGCGCCGACCCGAAGCTCCGGGTCTTCCTGGACGACGTGCGGGCCGCGCTCCCGCAGGTCAAGGCCGGCAAGCTCCACCTCGTGGACGTCCGCGGCCCGAAGGAGTATTCCGGAGAGATCACCGCGCCCCCCGAGTATCCGACCGAGCACGCGCAGCGCGGCGGCCACATTCCCGGCGCGAAGAACATCCCGTGGGCCCAGGCGGTCCGCGACGATGGGACGTTCAAATCGCGGGAGGAGCTCGAGCAGCTCTACGGGTCGAAGGGCGTCACGTCGTCGGTCCCGGTCTACACCTACTGCCGGATCGGAGAGCGGTCGAGCCACACCTGGTTCGTCCTGAAGTACCTCCTCGGATACCCCGATGTACGCAACTACGACGGTTCCTGGACCGAATGGGGGAACCTCGTCCGCACGCCGATCGAGAAGTGATCGGGGGCGACCCGGGAGTCCCTAGGGGCGCCGAACGCGGGGCGTCGGCGCCGCCTCTCTTCGAACGAGGAACTGGAAGAGGTCCCCTTCCCGTCTCCGGGCGAGTACCGCGTGACCGGTCTGGTCGGACCAGCGGACCATCTCGATCGGGCTCGTCGGGTCGTCCGTCACGAGCAGGATCGCGTCACCGGGGGCCCGCCGGGCGAGCTCCTCGTTGAGCTTCGTCAGGACCGCCGAGCATTCGAGCCCGATCTCGACCAGCTCGAACTCCGGGGTCACCGGCCAGCAACGGATCCGCTGCGCGCGGATCCGCTCCTCGAGCCTCGCAGCGACCGCCCGCGCGTCCTCAAGAATCCGGGACGGCTCGTCCGGTCGCTCGGGGCGGACCCGCACGACCCAGCCGTCCGTGTAGGGCGCATCGTTCAGGAGGCGAGGATTCGTCACGAGCCGCTCGTTGCGCTCAACGACGAGCGCGTCGACCGGAAGACGGATGGCCCCGGTGTAGCGCGTGCTCTCGACGGTCGCCACGGATCGGCCGCGTCCCACGACCCCTTCGACCGGACGGAACGCGAACGAGCGGAACGGACCCGCGAACGCACCCAGGGACGCGAGGAGGCCGACCCGGGCGGTGCCGTCGGTCGGACCGTCGGCCCACCACGTGTCGTTCTCGAGGTCGTAGAGCCGGTCCTCGGGGAGGACGCACCCCAGGATCTCCATCTCGGTCGTCACCGTGCTCGGCTTCTTACCGCCTGCGCCCGCCCGACACCCTTTTGTCGCCGCCCGCTCCTCGCGCCCGCACATGGCCTCCCGTTCGGCCGCCGAACCGATCTCCGCCCTTGCGTTCCGGGCGCGGTGCCGATGCGGCCACCTCCCCACGCATCACATGGTGGTCGTCCCGATCGGCACGTCGGCCAGCTTCCGTCTCGAACCGACGGGGCCGTGCGCGATCTGCGGAGAGGCCGCGTGTCGACGCTACACCCCCGGGGCCCTCTAGGCACGGGGGCCCTCGAGCGAGGAGCGGCGGCCGAGCTCAGCCGTAGGCGGTCTTGATCAAGTAATCCTTGAACCGGTTGAGGCGCTCGTCCCAGAAGTGGAAGTGCCAGGAACGGGCCTCTTCCCAGGCCTCGCCCGATTCCCATCCGAAGTGCTCGAGCGTCACGTCGACCCCCTCGGGGGATTCCTGGAGCCGGACGTAGACCTGGGTCTTCGTCGCCGGTTCGTTCATCAGGCCTGCGAACGGCGGTGGGCCGTACCAGGAGAACGCGAGGTCGCGGTCGTTCGTCAGCTGGAGGACCTTCCCCGGGCTCTCGAAGGCGAGCGGCGCTTTCCAGGCGAGGGAGTACGGCCCTCCGACCTCCGCGGTGACGTTCGCCTGGTCGCAGAGCCAGCCTTGGAGCTGCTCGCCGACGGTCAGCGCCGAGAAGATCATCGGGACCGGGAGGGGCACGGTCACCTGGATGAGGATCGGGTCCAGCGCCTCTTCGACCACGGGGCCCACTCCGGCACTCGTGCCTAAAGGGTTTGCGCGGAGCCGCGGCTTGTCACCTCCTAGTGGAACATTTCGCTCCGTGGGGTGTTAAGACCCCCGACTCGATATCGCGGTCCGATGGTCGGGAGAGTAGGCCTCCCCACCGAGGCCCTCGGGTTCGTAACCGAAGGCATCCGGGGCATCCTCTTCCGCCCTCCGGGTGGGAAGCCAACGCTCCCCTCCCGCTCTGCCCTCTCCGCTTCGGGCCAGTCTTTCCCGCCGCTCCGGAGGGCCGGCGTCCAAGGACACTCTCCATGAACGGAACGCTATCCGGGGACGACGCACGCATCGAGGGCACCGGAAAGGTCGAAGGCACCCCACCCCCGCCCCTTCTCCGGGCCCCGAGAGGACGCTGGCTCTCCGGGTTCTGGCGCTATGCCATCCGACGGGCCCTCCTGATCCCGGCCCAGCTCGTGTTCGTCCTCCTGATCCTCTACCTCGCCATCAACGTGCCCGCCAGCATCGCGACGGGCCTTCCGGTGGGATTCCAAACCTACGTCCAGGGGTTCTTCCAGGTGGTCGCCAACGACTTCACCGGCAATTGGGGCACCACGACTCTCCAGCTCGCGGGCTACGATACCTACAATGTCCCCTGGACCCAGGTCTACGCATACTACATCCCGCCCTCCGTGCAGATCGCCGTCTTCGCGCTCCCGATCGCCGCCGCCCTTGCCTACCCCCTCAGCCTTCTCGCGGGCTGGAGCCGACGGCCGGGACTCGATGCCCCGGCGCGGTTCCTCACCCTGACGGGGGCGCTCCTTCCCGCGTTCGTCGTGGCGACCCTGGTGATGAATGCGGTGTTCTTCAGCTACCTGTCGTACTTCCAGGACGTTCCCTCCCAGGGGCTGATCCCGTCGGTCGGCTGGTTCGTCCTCAACGGAGGGTATCCGTCCTGGATCCTCGACGACTTCATCACGCGTCCGACCGGTTTCCCCCTGGTTGACGCGCTGATCCATCACTCGTGGACGATCGCGGCCATCTCGCTCACCAAGACGCTCCTGCAGGCCTCGGTCGTCGCGATCGCCTACGTCGCGATCTTCTTTCGGCATGCCCGGTCGGTGGTGCGGTCGACCAGCGAGGAACCGCACATCGTCGGAGCCCGGGCGCGCGGGATCTCGGAGCGTACGCTGCTCTGGCGCCACGCCGCCAAGCGCGTGACCCCTTCGTTCTTCCTCATCTTCGCCCTGACGATTCCAGAGTTCCTCGGCGTCCAGTTCGCCGTGGAAGCGGCCTTCGTCGACCAGAGCGGCTTCGGGTACCTGACGTTCACGACCCTGACCGAGGGCAACCTCGCCCCCCTCGACGCTCTGGTCTTTCTGCTCGCCATCCTCGTTCTGGTCTGGGCGTTCGTCGTCGACCTGGTGGCGATCCGACTTGACCCGCGCGGAGCCGTGGCTCGATGACCACCCTGTCGGACCCGGATACCCCCGGACCGTCTCCGCCCCGGCCGACGCTCCGAGAGCGCTGGCGGCGACGCCCTCCCACTCTCGGATTCTGGGTGGGCGCCGGACTTCTCGGGATCTACGTGGTAGCCGCTCTCAGCGCCCTGGTCGTCTTCCGCGCTTCTCTCGGCACTCTTCCCGAGAACTCGGCCTGGGTCCCTCCCTACGTTCAGGTCGGACCCTCCTGGGCCCATCCGTTCGGCGTGATACCGGGGTTCGGGACCGACCTCTTCCGGGCGCTCTGGCAGGCCACACCCTGGGACCTTGCGATCGTCGCGAGCATCCTGGCGATCGATGTCGTCCTCGGATTCTTCCTGGGAGCGATCGCCGGCCTCAACGAGGGCGGCCTGGTCGATGCGGTCGTCACCTTCGTCGGCGACTCCGTCGGTTCGATCCCCGCATTCCTCCTGGCGATCATCGTGCTCATCGGTCTTGCGGCCGCGTGGCCGACGGAGGTCGGCCTGCCTTCGTTCGTGGTCATCCTCGGAGTCATCCTCTGGCCCACGATGGCCCGGACGGTGCGCGAGCGGGCCCGCCTCGTCGGGCACGAGACGTTCGTCGAGGCCGCGCGCGCCTCGGGCGCCTCCTTCCGCCGCCTTCTGGTCCGCCATATCCTGCCGAACTCGGTCGGCCCGGTGCTGGCCCAGATCCCGCTCGACGTGGCCCCGATCTTCTTCGTGCTCGCCGTCATTCCCTGGTTCGTCAACTGCCAGGCGCCGTCCGCCTCCGGGAGTTCCCCGCTCCCGGTCTTCCTGCCTCACTTTCCGGCGTACTGGCCTCTGCCCTCGTTCTCCTTCCCCGAGTGGGGCTACCTGCTGGGCTTCGGGACGTGCGAGGGGTTCAGCTTTCCGGGCGGTTTCAACTACTGGTGGATGTACCTGTTCCCGCTGCTCGCGATTTTGGGGCTCGGTCTGGGGATCGGCCTCGTCTGCGACGGGATCGAACGGTGGCGACGGTTCGACCGGTGACCGTTCCGCGAGGATGCGATGGCACCGTCCGGACAGGACCCCGCTCCCCTCCGAGCCCCCCTGACCCCCGCGCCCCGCCTGCGGCGGCCGCGTCGCCCGGCGAGCCTCGGCCTCTGGGTCGGCGCAGGGCTCCTCGTAGCGTACATGGTCGTTGGACTGAGCGCCCTGGTCGTTTTCCGCGGCTCGCTCGGCCATCTCAGCGAGAACCCTGCATGGTTCCCCCCGTCCCCGTCGATGAGTCCGTCCGCGGCCCATCCGTTCGGCATCATGCCGGGCTTCGGCACCGACCTGTTCCGGGCCCTCTGGAAGGCCACCCCTTGGGACCTCGCCGTCGTCGCCGGCATCCTAACGATCGACGTGGCGTTCGGGTTCTTCCTCGGAGCGATCGCCGGTCTCCAGGAAGGCGGGATCCCCGATACCATCGTGACCTTCGTCGGAGACTCGCTGGCCTCGATCCCTTCGTTCTTCCTCGTGATCATTGCCTTCGCGGGCCTGTCGATTGTCGCGCCGGGTACCGTCGGCCTCCCGGTGTTTGTCGTGCTCTTCGGTCTCATACTCTGGCCCACGCTGGCACGGACGGTGCGCGAGCGGGCGCGCGCGGTCGCCCACGAGCCGTTCGTGGAAGCGGCGCGTGCGTCGGGCGCCTCCTCCTCCCGCATCCTGGTCCGCCACATACTTCCGAACTCGGTCGGCCCGGTGCTGGCCCAGATCCCCCTGGACGTGGCCCCGATCTTCTTCGTTCTATCCGCCTTTCCGTGGTTCCGCAACTGCGGTACGCCCCCACCTCCTATCTTTCCCGGACAGGCCCCTCCTCCCCCCTACCTGGTGCCCCATCTCCCGGCGTTCTCCCCTCTGCCCTCGGTCCAGTTCCCCGAGTGGGGGTTCCTTCTGGGTGTAGGGACTTGCGAGGGGTTCACCATCCCCGGAGGATTCTCGTATTGGTGGACCTACCTGTTCCCGCTGCTGATCATCCTGGTCCTGGGATTGGCGATCGGCCTCGTCTGCGACGGGATCGAGCGGTGGCGGCGGTTCGACCGCTGACCGTTCCGTGAGGGTGCGATGGGAACGCCCGGACGGGACTCCGCTCCCCTCCGAGCTCCCCCGACCCCTACGCCCCGTCCGCGGCGGCGGCGACGCCCAGCGAGTCTCGGCCTCTGGGTCGGGGCCGGCCTCCTGTCCCTCTACCTCTTCGCCGGGCTGAGCGCGCTGTACGTCTTTCGCGGATCTCTCGGCCAGCTCAGCGAGAACCTCGCGTGGATGCCTCCTCCGCCGATGGGTCCGTCGTGGGCCCACCCGTTCGGCATCATGCCGGGGTTCGGCACGGACCTCTTCCGGGCGCTGTGGCAGGCGACGCCCTGGGACCTCACCATCGTCGCGGGCATCCTGTCGATCGACGTCACCCTCGGCTTCCTCCTCGGAGGGATCGCCGGGCTCAACGAGGGTGGGCTCTCGGACGCGATCGTCATCTTCGTCGGTGACTCCGTCGGGTCGATCCCGCCGTTCATTCTGGTCGTGGTCCTCTTCGCCGGACTTACTTCCCTGAGGCCCGGGCACGTGGGCCTTCCGGTGTTCGTCGTCCTCTTCGGCCTCATCCTGTGGCCCACGCTCGGGCGGACAGTCCGCGAACGGGCGCGTCTGGTCGCGCACGAGCCGTACGTCGAGGCCGCGCGCGCTTCGGGGGCGTCCTCCGGACACCTCCTCGTCCGCCACATCCTCCCGAACTCGGTCGGGCCGGTGCTCGCTCAAGTGCCGCTCGACGTGGCCCCGATCTTCCTCGTCCTCTCCGCGTTCCCGTGGTTCTATACCTGTGCCGGCGTCGCCTGGGCTCCTCCCCCCGACTTCCTTCTCCCGCATCTCCCCGTGTTCTCGCCTCTGCCCTCGGTCCAGTTCCCTGAGTGGGGGTTCCTTCTGGGCGTGGGGACGTGCTCGGGGTTCACCATCCCCGGTGGATTCTCGTATTGGTGGACCTATCTGTTCCCGCTCCTCACCATCCTGGTGCTGGGGCTGGCGATCGGCCTCGTCTGCGACGGGATCGAGCGGTGGCGCCAGATCGGCCGCTGACCGGACCGGAACGGGTTCTCCGCCGGCCCGGGGTTCTCTCGTCTTCCGGTCAGTCTCTGGCGGCGGCGACGTTCCCGTTCACCGACACGCGCCCCCCGTTCAACCGGACGGTGCCGTCCGCTTCGGTCCAGGGGACGGACTTGACGTACAAGCGGTCCACGTCCTGAACGATCACCCGCTTCCCGCCGGTGACGACCTCGAGGCGGCGCGTCTCGCGGTCGAGGGCGACCTCCGTCACATCGGTGAAGTTCTGCTCCACGTCCTACGGAACTCTCGTCCCGCCCTTTAGTCTGTCGAGCGAGGCATCCAGGAGGGCGAGAGGGCCGGGCTGCTCGGGGAATACGCGTCCCGGTTCCCGTTCACAGCCTTGGAACGCCGCGATCCTAACCACCGCCCGCTCGCGGGGACGAGGAGGGATGCGGGGGTCCACGGTGCGGTCTGCCTCCCCCACCCGGCGGGACCACATCCGAGGCAACCCCGGTGGCTTTCGGTCTAGTTTCGCGTTCGTCCGCACGACAGCGACATCGATTCCGGTGAACGGACCGGGGTGGTCGGGCCACGCCCGCTCGTGCCCAACGGCCGCCCGCGCTCCGATTCGACGCGGTTAGCGGAGAAGACCGGCGCCTCGCAGCTCCTGCTGGATTTTCTTGACGGCGCCCTCGAGGTCGGCGGGTTTGCGAGCCCCCGTGATGACGAGCTTGCCGCTTCCGAAGAGGAGCACCACGACCCTCGGTTCGTCGATCCGGCAGACGAGGCCCGGGAACTGCTCGGGCTCGTACTCGACGCGGTCGAGCCCCAGCGTGATGGCGATCTCGTTGAGGTTGATCTCCGATTCCAGGTCCGCGCTCGCGACGATGTTCTGCACTTCGATCTTCGGGTGCAGGTTGATCCGTTGCCCGAGCGTCTTGATCTGCCGGGCGACGGTCGCGATCGCGACCTCCACCTGACGCATGCTCTTGGCACCCGTGCAGACCAGTTTGCCCGAATGGAACAGCAGTATCGCGGTTTTCGGCTCTTTCAGTCGGTAGATGACGCCGGGAAACTGGTCGGGTTCGAACTCGGCCCCTTCGAGTCCCAAGGCGATCGGTTGTAGGTCGAGTACTTCGGCCAGCGAGCTCGAGGCCACTACATTTTCTATCCGTATCTTGACCATGACAGTCCCCCGGGTAGGCGTACCTGCCCATCAGGTCTCTGGTCGCGGGGCTGTAATACTTTCCTTCCTCGGCAATGCCTGTACCTGGGGCGCCAACGGCTCTTTCGGAGGGCTCGGAGCTCGGCAAAGACCGTGCGTTCGTCGGCGGCGCGTCCCCTCCGCGCAGGGCGATTTCGCGAGCGAGAGCCCTCTATCGGGCTCCGATCAGTATGCGAAATCCACGGTCCCGCCAGCCCACGGTGCTTTCACGGAACCCCGCGTCTCTCAGTGCTTGCTCGTGGGCCTCGAGGGAGACGGGGATTCTGGGCCCTGTGGTCCTTCTTGGCGGAATCTTCCCGGGCATGCGAACCTGTCGCTCTTGGAGGACGTCGCGCATTGAGGGTTCTTTCGCCACCGCTCCCCACCACCGCTCCCACTCCGTTCTGAACGCTCGCAGTCCGGCGCGGCCTCTCTCGGGTTCCCAGTGCCTTTCGACCGTTCTCCCGGGACCCTTGGGCTGGCTCGAGGGCAGGTAGTCGCCGTTCACGAGTAGTCCGCCCGATCGGACCAAGGGGCGAAGGCCCCGGTAGAGAGCCCTGATCTCGTCCTCTTTGAGCCAATGCAACGCCAGGGATGAGACCGCAGCGTCGAAGCGGCGGGCCGGGAGCGCGGAGGACCAACTCTTCTCCCTTAGGTCGGCCAGGACCCACGCGGTCCGTCTTCTGTATCGGTGCAGGGCCGCTCCTCCGATTCGGAGAAGCACGGGGTCCGTATCCACGGCTACGACACGAGAGCTTGGGAAGTGGCCCAGGACCCGGGCGGTCAGCGTTCCCGGACCGGACCCGAGGTCAAGGACCGTGAAGGGCCCGCGGAAGTGGCCTCCGAGTACCTGGAGAATCCCACCCACTCGTTCCGCGCGGGTCGGGTCGACCGTTTCTAAGAACATGGGGTCCCACCTCTCGAAGAGCCGCTCGCACAGACGGATGGCTCTGGTTCGGTCCTCGCGAGATTCTCGGCCCTTCATCGAGCTCGGAGGCGGAACGCCCCCCTCTCGGTTTTAGGTTCACGGTAGAGTGCTCTTCGCCAAGAGCCTGAAGGATGGCCAGCGGCTGCTACACTACGGAGCGGTCCGGTAGCGACGAACCGTCCCGACGTGCGTGTCCCCTATTCGGCGGGCGGGGGCGCCGATTCGAGCCGGGCCTTCACGCGTGTTGGCCGAACGACCACCCTTTCTTGTCGATCACGTCAAAGAGGTTCCCGTCCGGGTCGGCCAGCGTCACAAAGTCGTGCCCTCCTTCGGCGGGTTTCTTGAGGGTCGCCCCCAGTCGAAGAAGCCGTTCGACCTCCTTCTCTGGCGCGGAGGAGTAGAGGTCTAGGTGGAGCCGATAGTCGTCCAGGGGTCCCTCCGAAGTTACGTTCAGCGAGAGGTTGGGACCTCGACCCTCGGGATCCTTCAGGACGACTCCGTCGAGCTCGGGGGGATCTCTCGGAACGTAATGGAGGGCCTCTTGCCAGAATGCGATCATCCGCGGGAGGTCGCGGCAATCCACGACGATCGATCCGATCCAGCTCTGGCCCTGCCCCGTCGCGGTCATCACGCGAGGGAGAGCAGGAATCTGATAAGACCCGGCGGTCGGGTCCGACCGGGTTCGTATGGCGGTCTCGACGTGCGCTGATCGCGGTCCCGTGATCGGTTCCGCCCGTCGTCCGACCCGACGATGGCCGAAATGGACTGGTCGGGATTTGAACCCGAGACCTCCGGTTTGCAAAACCGGCGATCTTCCGGACTGATCTACCAGCCCATACCTACGGTCAGGGGTCGGCCGCGGTCTTATCCTTTCGGAGGGCCGGCGGCCCGGACGGCCTCCCACACGCGGTCGAGCTTGGGCACCGTCGGTCTCCGCCGGATCTCGGACGGGTCGACCCATTCGGCGCGCACGTGCTCCCAGTCGAGCCGGATCTCGGTGGAGAGCGCGCGGAACCGGAACGGATAGACGACGAAGACCCGGGCACCGTCGCGGGCTAGGATGGGAACTCCCTCGGCCGCGAGCCGGAGCGAATCCCGCCCGAGCCCCAGCTCCTCTCCGACCTCGCGGTAGACCTGGTCGAGCGGCGTCGGGTCCTCGAGGTACCCCGACACACCGGCCCAGCGTCCCTGGAAGCTCCCGACCCGGTTCGAGCGCTCGAGCAGGAGGATCCTCCCGTCGTCCCGCTCGAGCAGGGCCGTGACCACGCGGACCTCCTCGACGCCCGAGATGGCCACGGTTCCCTTCGAGCCGTTGACCTCGACCGTTTCCCCCTCCCGCAAGACATCCGCGTCGATCCCGGCGACCACGGGGACGGGGACCGGGCCTCCCCTCGCGGTAGGGATCCCGTGAAGGATGACGGCACAATCGTCGGAAGGCAGTCCGTGGGACGGCGGCCACCAGAGCGCTGGGAGTCCCACCACTTCGGGCCCCGGACGGCCCGAGGTCCAGCGATTCGGGTCGTCGACCAGATGGACCGCGCCGGAGGCCCAGCCCGGGGAGACCGCGACGGCGGGCAGCGCCACGTCGGGGCTCATGGTCGTCGGGCTCATCGTCTTGTCGGCCCCGGTATCCGACTCGGGAAACGCCATCTACCCGTTCCCGGTCGACCGGGTCGTGAAGCTCAGCGCGTTCACCGTCGTCGACGAGTACGATGAGGCCGCTGCCTCCCATCGACTCGCCGAGGTCGTCGCGCTGGCCGAAGCGGCGGAGGAGGGCGGCCTCTCTACGCTCTGGGTCGCCGAGCACCATTTCCATCCGGGCGGCGTGTGCCCGTCTCCGCCGGTGCTGCTCGCCGCGTGTGGGGCGCGGACGCGCCGACTGCGTCTCGGGTCGCTGGTCAGTGTCCTCCCATTCCACGCGCCCATCGAGCTCGCGGAACAGTACGCGATGGTCGACCGGCTCCTCGAGGGCCGTTTGAATCTGGGTGTCGGCAGCGGCTACCTCACGGCGGAATTCGAGGGCTTCGGGGTCGACCCGACCACGAAACGCGAACGGTTCGATGCCGGATTGGACACGCTCCTGACCGCCCTGGCGGGAGGAGAGGTCCGTTCCCCCGGGGCCGGGTCGGTCCCGGTGCGCCTCAACGTTCGTCCCGTTCAGGTCCCGCACCCCCCGATCTGGATCGCGGTCCAGCGAAGGGAGGCGATCCCGTTCGTCGCCCACCGGGGCGCGTCGATCGCGCTCATCCCGTACGCGACGGTCTCGGATCTCCAGGAGCTCGCGGAAGAGATCCGGGAGTACCGGACCCACCTTCCCGCCGGGGTTCACGGCGAGGTCGCCGTGGGGATCCACCTCTACGCCGGTGCCTACCCGGGCCGGGCCCGGGCCGCCCTGCAGCGCTATCTCGACAGTCGTCTCGCGACGCAGAGCACCTTCTACCAGGAAAAAGTCCGACACGACCCGCGGCAGGCAAGCGCGGGGGCCGTGGAAGAGAGCGGTTGGGCGGTCTTCGGCTCGCCGCCGGAGGTGGCGCAGCGCCTCGGAGCGTTCGAGGCCGCCGGGGTCGACGAGATCCTGGGCATCTTCGATTTCGGTGGGCTCTCGCCGACGGAGGTCGCCGCGTCCGTCCTCGGCCTGGGGCAGGCGTTCTCCTCGATGCGCTGACCGACCTTCGGCTCTCCGGCGGGCGGGAGCTCGACGGTTTCGGGTCAATCCTTTAGGACCCCGAGGGGCATGGCCCGTCGATGGTCTCCAGTGGAAAGCCCGGACGCAAGCCCAAGCGAACCTATGTTCGGGTCGCCCGCCAGGGGTCGGCCGATACGGCCGACCTGCCCGGGGGCCGCGACATGAGCCGGTACCTCGAGGGCTTGGACCGGGCCGACCGCTTGGTCGCCCACGGAGGGCTCACCGAACCCAAGGGCGACCTCCTCGTGTTCCGTGCCCGGGAGTTCGACGAAGCGGAACGGGTCCTCCGCACCGACCCGTGGGCGAAGGTCGAGGGCGTCCAGTGCGAGCTGCTCGAATGGTCGCCGGTGACCCTCGGCTCCGGTGTCAACATCGAGCTCCCGCCGGCCCGCGGCTCCGGCCGGTTGACGCTCCTCCAGCGGGTCGCGGTGGTGGTGAGCGACCAGGCGCGGGCGATCCGGTTCTACCACGATGGACTCGGCCTCGAGATCCGAGAGAGGGACGAAGAGACCGGGTACGTCGAGCTGTCCCTCGGAAAGGGGACCGCCGCCCTCTCGCTCGTCGCGCCTCGCGCCGAGTGGGGGGAGCCGCATTACTCCGAAGCGATGGCGAGGTTGGGGACCCGCACGGGCATCGTCTTCCAGACCGACAGCGTGCCCGCGCTCGAGCTCCGCCTTCGCCATCTGGGCGCCGAAGTGACCCAGTCGGCGCGGACGGAACCCTGGGGAGGACGCACCGTCCGGTTCAACGACCCGGACGGCAACGAGTTCCTCGCCTTCGATTCGACGACCGACGCCGTTCCGGGACGTCGTCGACTCTAGCCCGGCCCCCGGCGGTCCGGGCCCCGGTACCGAAGGACTTTATGGGGCAGCGGGCTGACGCCCGCGAGGTGCGGAATGGCAGAGATTCTCCCCGGGGTGCACTTGGTGGAAGGCGTCGACCCATCGCCGGATTTCACGACCCACGTCTATCTTGTCAAGGACAAGGGAAGCTCGTGGACGCTGATCGATACCGGTCTCCCCGGAGCGCATGAGGCGATCTTCGCCTACCTCGCGAAGGTCAAGGTGGAGCCGACCTCGGTGAAGAAGATCCTCCTCACGCACCTGCACCGGGACCACACCGGGTCGCTCCACGCGGTCGCGGCACGGACGAAGGCCCGGACCTTCTCGCACTGGATCGAGGCCGCGTACATCGGGATGCACCCGAAGTACGACGGGCCGGGCGCCCCGCCGGCGGAACCGTTCACGGTCGATGAGGCGTTCAAGGACGGGGACCCGATCGACGCGGCCGGTGGGCTCATCGCCTACCACACGCCCGGCCACACCCCGGGTCACACGTCGTACTATCAGCCCGAACGCAAGCTCCTCTTCTCGGGCGACCTCTTCTTCGGGGACGGGGACAAGGTCACGCTCACGCCTCCGGAGTTCACGCACCACACCCTCACCGCCCAGATCTCCGCCCGACGCATGGGCCAGCTCTCCGTCGAGTCGGTGCTGAGCTACCACGGCGGGCCGGTCCTGAAGAACGGCGGCGCCGCCATGCGGGCGCTCACGCACAAGCTCTAGGCCCGGAGAGGCGACGGCCGGGGCACCGTCGCCGAGGCTGAGTGGGACTGGCCAGATTTGGACTGGCGTCTCGGAGTCCCGAACCCCGAAGGATGGACCAAGCTACCCCACAGTCCCAGACGGGGCCTCGCCACTCCGCCGCTCTATTTGAGAGTAGGGGCGGGGGACCGCTGCCTACCGGCGGAAGAAGGGCGTTTCATGACCTCGGGTGAGGCCCTTACAAGCCCGACAGCCGTCGAGTCTCCGGGTCGATGAACGGGCGGGCGAGCGTCCCTCCGATACCGGGCCTCGCGCCGGTGGGCTCCCTCTCGTGGAGCATCCCCGGCCTGCGGGAGGACCCGACGATGTGCCTGCGCTGCCGCTCGGCGCAGCTCCTGTGCGGGAAGCCCGTCTGCCCGATCCTCCTCAAGTACCGGGCCTTCGAGCAGACCCTTCCGATGGTCGGGGGGACCGAGCTCGAAGGGACCTCTCCTCCCGGCGTGTTCGTCGGCCGGTTCGGCTATCCCAAGGTCGCGATCGGCCCCCTCCTGAGCCCGCAGCACGGGTCGACCGAGCTGCTCGACACACCCGAGGAATGGGTCGGCCGGTCGGTCGCGGACGTGATCTCCTTCCGCACGGGGCTCGTTCGCGGGACCACCCGTATCCGGGTGACCGACGCGGAGCGGCCCGTGCCGATGCTCGAGGAGCTCCAGCTGCTCGGGATCGCCGGTGAGTCGGTAGAGAGCGAGGCGACGTTCCGTCGGCCTCCCCGGGGACACCTCGCCCTCTCCGATTCTTCGCCCCCGTTCGGCCCGTCGGCGCCGATCGAGAAGGTCCGCCTGGACGTCCGCCGGGTCGATCCCCACCTCGACCGGCTCTCCTCCGACACCGACGCGAACGCCCGGCTTGCGGTCGGGGAGCTCTACGACCGGGGCGTGCGCGTCAGCCGCATCCAGCGGGCCTTCAGCGTCGGGATCCTGGGGCGTCGCGGGCGGCGGCGGCTCGTCCCGACCCGGTGGAGCATCACGGCGGTCGACGACCTCCTCTCGAAACAGAACCTCGAGAAGGTCCGATACCTGCCCGAGCTCTCGGACGTGCTCCTGTACCGGTTGACCGCCCTCGACAACCGGTGGGTGATCGCCTTCCTTCCGGGCGCGTACCGATACGAGTCGATCGAGGCGTGGTATCCGAACACGCTGTGGAACCCGAACACCGCGCAGGTCGTCATGATCGGTGACCACGAGGGCCACAGCGGCCGCACGACCTACGCCTCCATCGGAGGATGCTATTACGCGGCGCGGCTCGCGACCAGCGAAGCGCTGCTCTCGCTCGGCCGGCAGGCCGGCGTGGTCGTCCTCCGGGAGGTCCATCCGGGGGAGATCCTGCCGCTCGGCGTCTGGAACGTCCGCGAACACGTCCGGGCCGCCTTGCGCTCGCCGCCCGAGCGACTGCTCGGGCTGGGGGAGCTCGAGGACCGGATCCGGTCGACGTTCGCGATCCCGCTCGAGCGCTGGAAGGCCGCGAGCGCGGTCCTGCACGAGGCCCGCACCCAGCGCCGCCTGGACGAGTGGCTCTCGCCGGGCGCGGCGTAACGCGGCTCTAGCCAAAGTTCGCGCCGCAGCGACCGCAGAACGTGTCGGTGGGCGTACGGGCCGCGCCGCAGGCGAGGCAGGTGCTGGGGGTCAGGGGGGTTCCGCAGCCCCGACAGAACGCGTCTCCCGCGAGCGCCGGGTAACCGCACTCCTTGCAATGGTCTCCGCTCGCGACCCTCTCGGCGGTCTGCGCTGCGTCGGGCGCGGCGGCGCCCGCCCCCCCGGTAGTGAGCGGAGCGCCCGCGCTGCGGGCCACGGGCGTCGGCGGCAGGCCCTCCACGGTGGTCCCGAGCGCCCGGCGTCCCTTGAGCGCGATCCGGAACGCCTCGGTGAAGTCGGCCCGGTCGAACGCGGCCTGGCTTCGGGTCCTTAGGTCGAGGGCCTCGGACATCGCGGTCGCCGGGCGGTTCGCCGCCCGCGCCGCTTCGAGCTCCTGGTCCAGGAGGCGCAGCTGGAACTGGGACTCGGCCCGGTTGCGGGGCATGGGCTGGGGTGTTACGGGGGTCGCCACGGACCCGCCCGGAGCGGCCGATGTAGACGGGAGCGGGGCTCCGAGGGCGGATGCGGCCGTCGGAGGAGGGGACGGGCGTGCGGGCGCCGGACCGAACTGGCCCGCCTTCCGGCGAGCGTCGACCAGCGACTCGTGGGCCATCTGGGCGGACTGGTAGGACTTGTCGTAGCTCCTGTTGTCGAAGGCGGCCTGGGACTGGGCGATCAGCTCCTTCGCCCGGCTCACGTCGGCTCCCTGGCGGGAGAGGAGTTCCGCCTCCCGGCGGGCCATTCCGAGCCGGTTGAACGCGCGGTCCTGGACGAGGTCGGGGCGGTCGGTGAGCTCGTGCAGGAGCTGGGCCCGACGTTGGCGCAGCCGGCGCATCATGAGCAGAAGGACGCCGACGACGACGACCCCCAGCACCACGACGAGGGTGATGAGGATGATCTCCGTGGAATCGAGACCCGACACTCGTTCTCCTTTCCGACTCGGCCGACGGGGCCGAGACCTCGGCCGACGAACTAGGGGGGTTGGGGGTATTTAGAAGGCGGTCCCCGCCGGACGGCCGAGGAGATAGGTCGACCGCGCGCCGTCGACCCGTACCTCGACCGTCGAGCCGAGCGGAGGACGGCTCTCGAGGACGACCGGGAGGTAGTTCGGCAGACGGGCGACCGCGCTCGACCCCGGACCGAACTCGACCACCCGCGCCGGCCCCCGGTGCCCGATCCATCGCTCGAGCCGCCGCCGGGCGAGCCTCTGGCGAAGGGTGGTCAACGAGCGCGAGCGACGCTTGGCCGCGGCGAAGCCGACCGGCGGGAGGCGCGCGGCGGGCGTGCCGGGACGGGCCGAGAACCGGGTCACGTTCACGATCTCGGGAGCGACCGACTCGATCAGGGCCTCGGTCGCCCGATGGTCCTCCTCGGTCTCTCCGGGGAAGCCGACGATCACGTCGGTGGCGAGCGCGAGCTCGGGGAACCGCGCTCGGGTCGCCCGGACCTCCTCGACGAACTCGTCGGCCGTGTAGCCCCGGCGCATCCCCCGAAGGATCCGGTCGGAGCCGCTCTGCACCGGGAGATGGAGGAACCGGTAGAACCGCTCGGATGCGAGCGCGTCGAGGTACGGCTCGAGGATCGGCGCGAGGGTCTGGGGGCTCGTCATGCCGACCCGCACGCGGAATTCCCCCGGGACCGCCGACACCGCCCGCATCAGGTCCGGGAGGCGCGCCCCGTCGGCCGAGTCCCGGCCCCACGCCCCGGTGTCGAGGGAGGTCAGCCGGACCTCGACGACGCCCCGGGCGATGGCCGAACGGACCTGCCGGACGACCTCCGCCCGCGGAACGCTCGTGAGCGCGCCGCGCGCGAGCCGGCTGAAGCAGTAAGTGCAGGCGCTCGTGCAGCCCTGCGCGATCACGACCTCCTCCGTGACCGGCGGGCCGACGGCCCGCGGTACGGTCGCCGTCGGGAACGACGGTCCGGGCCCCGGGGCAAAGGTGTCGAGGATCTCGGGAAGATGGGCCTGCTCCCGGATCGGCACGAAGGTCGTCCGCTGCCGCCCCGGGCCCGTGAGGAGGTCGGTCCGAAGGGGGACGAGGCAGCCGGTGACGACGACGTGGGGGACCCGTTCGGTGAGCGCCCGCCAGCGTCGGACCATCCGGGCCTCGGTCGCTCCGATCACCCCGCAGGTCACCAGGACCCCGACCTCCGCCGAGGACGGGTCGGGGACGAGCGCGTGTCCGCGTTCTTCGAGGGCGCGGCCGATCGCCGACCCCTCTCCCTGGTTCTGGGCGCAGCCGTACGTCTCGACGTAGACGCGCACGACCGCGCGCTCCGGACCGGCCCGTCCTCCCCTAGAAGACGGTCAGCTTGTCGGTGAGGAGGCGCCGGGGGATCGTATCGATCTGGTCGAACCAGCTCTGCGTGACCGCTTCGGCCTTCGACTTCACCTGGGCGATCTTGACGCCCTCCGCCGGAAGGATCTGCAGGCTCGCGACCTGAGGCTGGTCGACCGGTTTCCCGATCTGCGAGAGGATGCGTACGTGGACCTCCTTGACGTTCCCCCCGGTCTCCTTGACGACGTCGTTCGCGATCAGGTTGCCGAGCAGGTTGTAGATCTTCCCGACGTGGTTGACCGGGTTCTTCCCGGCCGAGGCCTCGAGGCTCATCGGGCGGCACGGGGTGATGAGGCCGTTCGCGCGGTTCCCGCGGCCGACCGAGCCGTCGTCCCCGGCCTCCATGGAACAGCCGGTGACCGTGAGGTAGAAGCGGCCGAGCTCGGGGTCGTCCGCCGTGTTCACGTCGATCTCGACCTCGCGGCGCGTGAGCTTCGCGGCCTGGTCGACGAGCTTGTCGTGGATCTCCGCGCAGACGTTCGCGTACTCCTGGGCGTCCGCGACCTCGGAGTCGACGAGCGCCGCCGCGACCGTGAGCTTGAGCTTCTGTCCCTGACGGTAGCCCATCACCTTCACGTCCTCGCCGAGGGCGTGGAGCTTCTTCTTGAGCTTCAGCGTGAGGAACTTCTCGCTCTCGAGGACAACCCGCTCGAGGTCCGAGAGGGGCGCGAAGCCGACCCCGAAGCTCGTGTCGTTCGAGAGCACCGCCTTTTGGTCGAAGACCCCGCGAAGGTCGACCGAGCCCTGCCCGATCTTGCAGTCGAACTCCACCTGCTTGTCGACGTCGATGTGGGCGCAGATCGACTGGACGTACTTGCGGGCCGCGTCGACCGCTACCTCGCGGTACGGGAGCTTCTCTCCGTTCACTTCGGTGGTCGCCCGCCCGACCATGAGGATGTAGATCGGGCTCGTGACCCGCCCGCCGCCGAACTTCGGCTCGGAAGCCCCGCCGACGACCTGGGTCTCGTCGGTGTTGTGATGCAGGATCCTACCGAACTCGTCGAGGTACAGACGGCAGAGCGCCCGGCTGACCGACTCGGAGACCCCGTCCGCGATGGAATCGGGGTGGCCGAGTCCCTTTCGCTCCACCAGCTCGACCTCTTGGTCCTCGATGTGCACTGTGCGCAGCGGTTCTACCTGGATGTTGCGGGCCATAGGGGGTGCCTTCGTGGGGCGGACGGAGCCAGGGGTGGGTTTAAGACTTGCGCGAGCGGGGGATTCGAGCCGCTCCACGGCCTCCGTCAGGGATTGTGCGGGGCGAAAACGCCCTTCGCCATGTGCGCCCCCGCGGGCACGTAGCCTCGGGCCCGGTAGTACTCCCGGGTCCCGACCGCGCTCGTGACGTAGACCTGCCCGAAACCCTCCGCGCGGACCCGCTCCTCGGCAGCCTCCAGGAGCGCCCGGCCGAACCCCCGGTGCTGATAGTCCGTCGGTCCCCCGCCCGCGGCGCCCACGGGGACCTCGGACCCCAGCACCTTGAGCTCCCGGATGACCGGGGCATCGAGCGCACCCTCGTCGCGGGCGGAAGGGAACCGCAGCCGGAGAAAGCCCGCCACCGAGTCGGTCGTCGGGTCCTCCCACGCCAGGAAGACCTCCCGACCGCCCCCCGCCGCGTACTCCGTTTCGGTCAGCCCGAACGCCTCGACCGGGGGGGTCGCCCTCCGGCCGACCTCCCGGCACCGGAGGCAGCGGCATCGGACCCCCTCGGCCGCGAGGCGGGCCAACGCCTTCTCGCGCAGGTTGCTCGCACGGACGCCGGCCGCGATCAGCCGGGCGGGGATGTCGCGCTGGATGCGCTGGATCCGGACCCACGGCGGCAGGATCCGCTTCATCGACGCCAGCACCTCCGTCGCGGTCGGGGTATCGTAGGGCGCGTAGCGCCCGGCGGCCCAGTCGTCGTAGAGGGGAGTCCCCGGGAGGACGAGCGTCGGGTAGACCTTCAGGAGGTCCGGACGGAAGGCGGGGTCCTCCCACAGCCGACGAAAGTCGGCGAGGTCCTTCGCGGGGTCCATCCCCGGAAGGCCGAGCATCAGATGGTAGCAGACCTTGAGGCCGCGGTCGCGCGCGAGGCGGGTCGCGCGTTCCACGTCGTGGGTCCCGTGGGCCCGGCCGACCGCCGCGAGCACGTCGTCGTCCAGGCACTCGACCCCGATCTCGACTCGGGTGACCCCCGCATTCAGGAGGAAGGGAAGGACTCGATCGTCGCACCAGTCGGGCCGGGTCTCCACGGTCAGGCCCACCATCCGATGGGCCGCGTGTTCGTTCCGGGCCTGAGCCTCCGTGAGGCTCGCGGAGGTCTGGCCGTTGAGACCGTCGTAGATGCCGCGCAGGACCGTCTCCTGGTAGGCCTCGGGCCGGGAGGGGAACGTCCCGCCCATCACGATCACCTCGACCTTGCTCGTCGGATGCCCGATCGCCTCCAGCGTCTCGATCCGGTTCCGGGTGATCGCCGCGGAGTCCCAGCGGAACTGGGCCCCTCGCAGCGCCGAAGGTTCCTCCCCGGTGTAGCTCTGCGGGCTTCGGTTCTCGAGCCCACCCGGGCAGTAGGTGCAACGGCCGTGAGGGCAGCGGGCGGGCGCCGTCATCACCGCAACGACCGCGACCCCCGAAAGGGTGCGGGAGGGCTTGCGACGGATCGCGCCGGCGAACGGGACCCTCTCTTCGACGGGAAGGTCCCTCAGCCAGTCGACGTTGGACGGGAGCGGGCCTGCGTGGCCCTCGCGCATCCACGCGAGCTTGGCCCGGTGGATCGCCTCGGGCGACGGCGGCGCCGCCCCGGCTACCGGTGGAGCCACGGCCGCGTCTCCCCCGTGACCACGTACGGCGCCTTCTGCAGGTCGGCGACCGTGTGCGAACCGGTGAGGAACATCGCGACCTTGAGCTCGTAGACCAGCGTTTCGAGCTCCTGACGCGTCTCGGCGTACCCGGTCGCGGCGGCACGGAGGACGCCCCCCGCGGTCCCGGCGGCCGTGGCCCCGAGCGCGATCGCCCGCGCGACGTCGAGGCCCGAGCGGATCCCTCCGCTCGCGATCACCGGGAGCCCGAGAGGAACGAGCTCCCGCACGGAGACCGGCGAGGGGATCCCCCAGTCCCAGAACGTCTTGCCGACCCGCGCCTGCTGCTCGGCCCCCTGGTCGAGGGCACGATAGTACTCGACCGCGGCGAAGGAGGTCCCACCGGTGCCGCTCACGTCGAACGCCTGGACCTGGTGGTCCCGCAGGTCCTCGGCCACGGACAGGGAGATCCCGGCGCCCGTTTCCTTGACGAGCACGGGGAAGGTGCGCGCGAGCTCCCCGATCCGTTCGAGGCAACCCCGCGACCGTCGGTCGCCTTCGGGCTGGACCATCTCTTGGAGGAAGTTCAAGTGGATCGCGAGGACGTCGGCGTGGATCAGGTCCATCGCCGCGCGCACCTCGTCGGTCCCCACCACGCGGTCGCCGGGCTTCTGCGGGATGATCTGGGGGGCCCCGATGTTGGCGAACTTCAAGGGGACCGCGTAGCGGGCGACGCAGGAGTAGCTCTCCGGGTACTGGCCCTTGAGGACGGCCGCCCGTTCGCTGCCGACGCCCATCGCGACCCCGACGTCGGTCGCGGCGCGCGCGAGGTTCTCGTTGATCTTCGCGGCGTCGGGGAACCCGCCGGTCATGCCCGTGATCACGATCGGCGCGGCCAGGCGGTGGCCGAGGAGCGTCACCGATGGGTCGATCTCTTCGAAGTCGACCTCGGGGAGCGCCCGGTGAATGAGCTGGATATCGTTCCAGTATCGGTAGCGTCCCTCGACCTCGCGACCGAGGACGACCTTGACGTGCTCGGCCTTGCGGTGGCTGAGGTCGAGCCCCTCGGACTCGGGCGAGCTACCGGGCTCCGGCATGCGCCCAGCTCCCGTAGACCGAATCCCCCCGAATCGCGCGGCGGAGCGCGCCATCCGTCAGTCCGCTAATAAGACCTGCGTCGGTTCCCGCGCGCGCAATCGCTCGCATCGCCTCCGCCTTCCCTCGAATCCCCCCGGTAACATCCGGCGCTCCGGCCGCCGGGCGCAGCGCCGCGACGACTGCGTCGGTCACCTCCGAGACGACAGGGCGCTTCCGACCGGGAGGCCCGTCCAGGATTCCGACCACGTCGCTGACGAAGACGACGCGCTGCGGGTGAAGTCGAACGGTGAGGGCGGTCGCGATCGTGTCCGCGCTGAGGATCGAGGAACCCCACTCGTCGTCGGGCACGACGTCGCCGAACGAGACCGGTACCATCCCCCGGGTCAGGGCGTCCACGAACGGCGCCTCGTCGAACGCCGCGAGCCGCCCCGAACGGTTCCGTGCGTGGGTCGCGACCGGCACCGACGCGGCGGAGACCCCGGCCTGGACCAGCGCGCGCAGGACCAGGACGTGCAGCCGTCGGACCTCGCTCGCGACGATGGCCGCACCGCGCGCGCGGTGGTCGGAGGTCGCGCCCGCCTCGGGGGCGCGGGCGAGTCCGAAGCGGCGCGCCCCCGGGTGACCGAACGAGCCGGCGCCGTGGAGGACGATCAGCTGGGCATCGACCGGTGGCGCGAGCTCGTGGGCCAGGCGCTCGAGGACCTTCGGCCGGAGCCGTTCGACCTCCTTCTTGCGGGTGATCACGCTGCCGCCGAGCTTGACGACGACCAGCGGTCGCGCCGGCGGCCCCATCGTTCCTGCCCGCACCTACGCGTGGTCGGGCCCGGAGCCACGCCCGAACAGCATCACGGCGCCGAGGACCAGGGGGATCAACGAGGCGAAGTCGAGCCAGTTGAACGTGACCAGCCAGAAGGCCATGCCGAAGAGGCCCACGCCGCAGAGCACGGCCGCCAGGACGATGTACGGGACCGAGATCGAGCGCGCGGCCGCCGTCGCGGAGTGGCCCTCGGCCGTTCGGTACTCTGCCATCGGAAGCGCGGAGGGATTCGCCCCTTCAAATGGCTTCGGTCGGGTCGGGCGCCGCGCGTCGCGCTCCGCGAGCGACGATTCCGGGCGCGTCGCCCTCGATTTCGCTCTCGAAGATGCAAAAGTTAGATATGGCTCACGCCCCTCGCACCCGCGCCCGAGGCCCGGGCAGGCTTAGTCGGTGTCACCTGCTCCCGAGGACCGGCCGGCGGAAGCGCCGGAGCGGCCCGAAGCTACGCACGCCGCGAACTCGGCGGTCACGCCCGTCGGTGACCGCCGCCCGGCCGGGGGGCCCGCGAGCGTCACCACGACCGGAGGCGCTCCCTCCCCGACCGGGACCCCCGGCACGGCGGGCGAGTTCCTCGACTCGATCCTGCTGAACAAGAGCGAGCTCTATCGAGGAAGCCGCGAGGTGCTCCGAGACTCGTACGTCCCGAGCCGGCTGCCCCACCGCGAGCAGCAGATCCGTGCGGTCGCCGAGATCCTCGCGCCCGCGCTGCGGGGGGACGTCCCGTCGAACCTGCTCATCTACGGGAAGATCGGGACCGGGAAGACCGCGGTCGTCGCCCAGGTCCGCCAGGACATCCTGCGGAGGACCGAGCTGGCGAGCCACATCAGCTTCGTCTCGTTGAACTGCGGCAACATCGACACTCCCTACAGTCTGCTCCAGACCGCCGGGAACACGTTCGCGAGGGCAGAGGCGGACCGGATCCCGACCGGATGGTCGCTCGACCGCGTGCAGGCCGCGATGCGGCGGCTGATGGATTCGAAGGGCGGGACGATCATCCTCGTCCTGGACGAGATCGACCGGCTGGTCGCTCGCAGCGGGGACGGCGTCCTCTACACCCTGAGCCAGCTCAACACCGAGCTCGAGACCGCCCGGCTCGTGCTCGTCGGCATCTCGAACGACCTGAAGTTCACGAACCACCTCGATGCCCGCGTCCGCAGCCGCCTGAACGAGGAGAAGATCCTCTTCCCACCGTACGACGCGGTCCAGCTCCAGGACATCCTGCGCGACCGGTCCCTCGAGGCGTTCAAGGAAGGGGTCGTCGACCCGGGCGTCGTCGAGCGGTGCGCGGCCTACGCGGCCCTCGAGAACGGGGACGCGCGGCGGGCGCTGGCCCTCCTCCGCCTCGCCGCGGAGATGGCCGAGCGCGACCACGCGAAGCGGATCACGCCCGACCACGTCGTGAAGGCGAAGAACCGCCTCGAGCAGGACATCATCGTCGAGTGCTGCCGGACCCTTCCCCCGCACTGCAAGGTCCTGCTCTACGCGATCCTGCAGTCGTACGAGCGGCGCCGCAACGGCGTCCTGACCGGCGAGGTCTACGAGAGCTACAAGCGCCTCGCCGAGCGGCTCGGGCTCCAGCCGCTGCACGCGCGGTCGATCTCGAACTACGTCTCCGAGCTCGAGTCCCTCGGCCTCATCCGCGCGACGATCGTCTCGCGCGGTCGGGGCGGGCGGACGCGGGAGATCATCGTCGACGTGCCGATCTCCGAGACGATGCCGGCCCTCGAGGAGGACCCGCTCATCGCCCCGGTCGGACGTCCGAAGTCCCGCGGCCAGATGCTCCTCACGAACTTCGACAACCCGAACCGGACCGGCCCGTTCTAGGGTCGGTGCCGGGCCGCGGCCCGAGCGCCCTTACGGGCGGCGAAGTTCGAGAGCGCTCCCGAAGGGCCGGGACGGGTCGACCCCCACCACGCCACCGACATGGTCGAGGGCGTGGCTGCCGCACGTGCCGTTGGTCCACTCGCTCTCGAGCAGGGCCCCGCTCGAGGCGTTGAGGATCGCGGTGAAGTTCGACCCAGAGCCGCCTCCGTTCGGGGTGCAGGTCGTGAAGAGGACGTACCACGACGGAGGGAAGGAGAAGCTGTCGAAGGTCTCTCCCGAGAGCACCGTGAACGCGGAGGTCGCGGACGGGTGCGCGGCGACGTACCCGGAGGCGTTGCCGGCGATCGCGGCGGCCACCACGGTGCTATCGACGATGCCCGCGAGTCCCGAGACCTTCGCGTCGGCCCCCACGCAGTTCTGCCCGGTGACCGACCCGAGGTCCGTCGCGGTGGATCCCTGGACCGTCACCACTTCGAGCGCCGGGCCCGAGCTTTCGTAGAAGTAGAAGAACCAGACCGACGAAAAGCCGTTCGAGTAGTTTCCCGTCCAGGCTTGGATCGTGGGCCAGGAACCGGACCCTCCGGAGAGGGGGCAGCTCGCGTTGAGCTCGAGCGGAGAGGTGTTGGTGTAGGGAGTCGCAAAATCCTCACCGCCCGCGAAGACGGGCATCCAGCCGCTGCCGACCAGCGCCTGGGCGACGGGTTCCGCCTGACTGTAGGAGTTCTGGCCGCTTCCCCCCGTGGTCAGCGTGTACCGGATAGTCTGTGCGGCGGGCGCGCCGTTCACGATCACTTGACCAGAACCGGGACTCGAAGTGTAGCCGTCGACCGATTCCGCGGTGAACGAGTAGGTCCCGTTGGCTTCCGTGAACACGATCTCGGTTCCCGTCCCGGGGAGGGTCGTCCCGTGGAGGGTCACCGACCACGACGTTTCGATGGGAAGCCCGGTCTCGGTGAACGTGACCGTGTACTGTCCTGGCGCGAGCACGGAGAAGACGATGGCTTCGGAGGTCGCTTTCCCGCTCACGGGGACGTTGCCGGACGCGGGGGTCGACGTGAATCCTGGTACGGACCCGACCGTGTAGGAGTAGATCCCGTTCGGGGCCGAGAAGTTGATGATGGGGGTCGTCGAAGAGTGCGTGCACCCCGCGAAGGTGACCGACCAGCTGGTGCCGGTGGGCAGGCCGGACTCCGAGAAGGTGACGTTGTAGCCCGACCCTGCGCCGGTGCAGTTCGAGGACGAGGAGCTTCCGGAGATGGGAATCACCCCGGCGAGGAAGAGGCCCGCGACCACGGCCACGACGACGATCACGGCGGCGATCACCGCCAGTACGCCCTTCGATAGGCCGAGCGTCTTGCCGGCGCTGGGGGCAGTCGGCGGTGGGGTAAATGGGACCGGTCCGCTGGGAGAGGGCGGTGACGGGGTGCTCATCGTGGTCCTCCCGTGCGACTACGGGGGACCCCTACTTGAACCATCGGTTTCGAGAGAAGACCCTCTAGGACTCACCGCCGACCGTGGCGGTCGGCTCGGCGACGGGGTCGGGGATCGACTGCGCGGCCTTTCGGCGGGCCCGCTCCTTTCTGAGCTCGCGCAGGTCCCGGTCGAGGTCCCGGAGCTCGGCGGCGGCCCGACGGACCCGGAGATGCACGATGCGTTCCAGGGTGGCGATCTCCCGGTCGATCTGCTCGTCCGTCCCGCGGAACGCGCTCATGCCGCCGTTTCGGAATCGATCTGGGCCTTCTGGAGCTTCGAGGAGAAGTCGACGAAGACCGTCTTGATCTCCGTGAACTCCTCGATCGCGACGCTGCCGGCCTCCCGACCCCCGTTCCCGGTGTTCTTGATCCCTCCGAACGGCAGCTGGACCTCGGCGCCGATCGTGGGGGCGTTGATGTACGTGATCCCGGCCTCGAGGTCCTGGATCGCACGAAATGCCCGGTTGACGTCGCGGGTGTAGATGGCGGACGAGAGACCGTAGTCCACGTCGTTCGCGACCCGGACCGCCTCCGAGTAGTCGCCGGCCTTGATCACCGAGAGGACCGGCCCGAAGATCTCCTCCTTCGAGATCCGCGACCCGTGCTCCGTCTCGAAGATCGTCGGGGCCAGGAAGAATCCCCGGTCGTAGGCGCCGCCGGTGAGCTTCGCCCCGCCGTAGCGCAGCTTGGCCTCCTTCTTGCCGATCCGGATGTATTCGAGGATCTTCTTCTCTTGGTCGGCGGACGCCACGGGGCCCATCCCGGTCTTCGGGTCGAGCGGGTCCCCGACGGGGAAGTGCTCCAACCGGTCGGTGAGCATGTCGAGGAACTCGGTGTAGACGTCCTTGTGGAGGATGAGCCGGCTGGTCGCGGTGCACCGCTGGCCCGACGTGCCGAACGCGCCGAACAGGACCCCGTCCAGCGCGAGCGGGAGGTCGGCGTCCTCCATCAGGATCACCGGGTTCTTCCCGCCGAGCTCGAGGTGGACCATCTTGAGGCCTCGCGCCCCGCGCACGTAGACGTCCCGGCCCGTCTCGACACCGCCCGTGAACGACACGGTCCGCACCCTCGGGTCCTCGACGAGCGCGTTGCCGACGACCCCGCCCGAGCCGGTCACGAAGTTGAGGACCCCGGGAGGAACCCCGGCCTGTTCGTAGATCTTCACGACCTCCGCCCCGCACCGTGCGGTGCTCGAGGCCGGCTTGAAGACGACCGTGTTCCCGGTGATGAGCGCGGCCGCGATCTTCCAGTTGGGAATCGCGGTCGGGAAGTTCCACGGCGTGATGCAGGCGACCACGCCCTTCGGTTGTCGGACGGTCATGCAGAACTTCGACCGCAGTTCGGAGGGCACCGTCTCCCCGAACATCCGTCGGCCCTCCCCGGCCATGTACTCGATGAAATCGATCGATTCCTGAACGTCGCCGAGCCCTTCGCTGATCACCTTGCCCATCTCGCGGGTGACCGTGCGTCCGAGCCCCTCCTTGGCGTGCTTCATGAGGTGGGCGACCTCGAGCAGGATCTCGCCCCGCTTCGGGGCCGGGGTCTCCTTCCATCCGCGGAACGCTCGGTGAGCGGCGGTGACCGCCGCGTCGACGTCCATCGGGGTCCCGGCGACGAACGACCCAACGGGCTCGCGGTTCGTCGGGTTGACGGTCTCGAATCGCTGGGCGCGGGCCGGGCTGACCCACTTCCCTGCGATGAACAGTCCGAATTGCTCGGTCTTCGCTACCATACGTGGAACCTCGGAGGTGGACCACGGTCCTCCGCGCTAAAAGCGTCGCCGGGCCGTCCCAGGGATAAGGGTTTTCGGAAGTAGGTGTTCCGGCAATCGATGATCGACCTCGACCTTCTGCGCAGGGAACCGGCGAAGGTGGAGGAGAACCTCGGCCGGCGGCGGAACCCGGAGTACCTCCGGCTGTTCACGGAAGCCCGGGCGAAGGACGCCGAGTGGAGGGCGAGCCTCCTTGAGGCCGATAGCCTGCGCCGCCGACGCAACGAGCTCAGCCACCAGATCGCGAAGGCCCGCTCGGCCGGGGGGATCTCCTCCGACCTCGAAGTCGAGGCGAGGGAGGCCCCCGAACGGCTCAAGGACGCCGAACGGAGGGAGGCGGACCTGCTGCGGGCGCGGGACGCGCTCCTGCGACGCCTTCCGAACCTCCTGGACGAATCCGTGCCCTACGGCAAGGACGACTCGGAGAACGTGGTCGTCGCGACCTGGGGCGAGCCGACGCCGGGCGGACCCCACCTCAAGTCGCACGGCGAGGCGCTCGAAGCTCTTGGAATGGCCGACTTCGACCGAGGGCGGCGCGTGAGCGGCGCCGGATTCTACTACCTGAGCGGCCGTATCGTCTTTCTCGACCTCGCCCTCCAGCGCTTCGCGCTCGACCTGCTCGTGGAGCGCGGGTTCACTCCGGTGCTCCCCCCGCTGATGCTCCGAAGGGAGCCCTACGAAGGGGTGACCGACCTCGCCGACTTCGAGAACGTGATGTACAAGGTCGAAGGCGAGGACCTCTACCTCATCGCGACCAGCGAGCACCCGCTGGCCGCGCTCTACCAGGGAGAGATCCTGGACGAGGACCGCCTCCCGATCCGGCTCGCGGGGGTCAGCCCCTGCTTCCGCAAGGAGATCGGAGGCCACGGGGTCGACCAGAAGGGGATCTTTCGGGTCCATCAGTTCGAAAAGGTCGAGCAGTTCGTCTTCTGCCGGCCCGAGGACTCTTTGAAGATCCATGAGGAGTTGCGCGCGAACGCCGAGGAGATCTTCCGCCGGCTCGGAGTGCCCTATCGGGTCGTCAACGTTTGCACCGGGGACGTCGGGACCGTCGCGGCGAAGAAGTACGATATCGAGGCCTGGTTCCCGCGCCAGCAAGCCTATCGCGAGGTCGTGAGCTGCTCGAACTGCACGGACTACCAGGCCCGCCGGCTCGGGATCCGGATGGGAAAGGCGGGTCGTCCGGGCAAGGTCGTTCCGCACACCCTCAATTCGACGGCGGTAGCGACGTCGCGGGCGCTCGTGGTGATCCTGGAACAGTACCAGAACCCGGACGGGTCGGTCACCGTTCCCGAGGTGCTCCGGCCGTATCTGGGGGGGCTGACCGCGATCGTTCCCCCTCCGGTCGGGCGCTAGTTCGGGTGGCGGAACCCGCTCGTGCGACGGAAGTCATCTCTTTCGTTCCGGACCGCGGTACGGCCGGGGAGAGAGAGTTGCTAAGCCCCGGGGCCGGATCGCCCCGACTCGGAGGCGAGCGGTGAGTCCCCAGCGCCGACTGGACGATTTCTCCCCCGAAGGACCGGTGGGCCCCCTCCCCGCCACCCCCGTGGGCCGGCCGCACCTTGCGGGTCTCCCCGGGGTCTGGAAGGTCGTCGACGGCTTCATCGAACATCCGCTGCTTCGCCCGGGAGAGATCCGCGCGTTGCCCTTCCAGGTCGACCTTGCCCGGGTCGGGCTCGAGGAGGACCTCCTGGTCGTCCTCCCGACCGGGCTCGGCAAGACGGTGATCGCGGCCCTGGTCGCTGCCGAGGTCCTCCGAGCGAACGAGGGGAAGGTCCTGTTCCTCGCACCGACGCGCCCGCTGGTCCAGCAGCACGCCGATTCGTTCTCTCGATGGATGACGCCGCTCCGGTTCGCCCGGTTCACCGGCACCGTGCGCCGGCCGGTGCGGGAAGGAGCCTGGGAACCGGCGGACGTCGTCTTCGCCACCCCCGAGATCGTACAGAACGACCTCGCGGCGGGCCGGTACGACCTGAAGGACGTCCGGCTCGTGGTCTTCGACGAGGCGCACCACGCGGTCGGCAAGTACGTCTACGTCCCGATCGCGGCGCGGTACACCATCGAGCGCCCGCTCGGGGGCCGGGTCCTCGCGCTCACGGCCTCTCCCGGGGGAAAGGACGAGCGGATCGAAGAGGTCGTGGGCGCGCTCGGGGTCCGTCGCATCGAGGCCCGCTCCCGGGAGGACGAGGGGGTCCGGGAGTACGTCCAGCCGGTCGAGGTGACCTATCGGTGGGTCGACCTTCCGCCGGCGACGACCCGGATCCGTGACCTCCTCGCGACCGCGTCGCACGCGACCGCTCGGAAGCTCCAGAAGATGGGATACCTCCGGAAGAAGCCGATCGCATCGTTGTCGGTGAAGGACCTGATCGCCCTGCGCGCCGAGATCTTCGCCCGTCCGGGGCCGATGGTCCGGCGCTTCGGGCCGCTCTTCCACCAGCTGGTGCTCCTGCACCTCCACCACGCCCAGGAGCGGCTCGAGACCCAGGGGCTCGAACCGTTCCTCCAGTACCTCGACCGCCTTGCGGCGAAGGAGAAGCCGAGCAAAGGGGACCTCGCGGTACTGAAGCTTCCCGAGGTCGTCCAGGCCCGGAAAGAGGCCGAGGAGTTCCTCCGGGGGACGAAGGAGTCCTCGCATCCGAAGCTGGACGCGCTCGTCACCCTGGTCGCCGAGACGCTGAACCAGCCGCGGAACCATCCGCCGCGGATCCTCATCTTTGCCCAGTACCGCGACACGATCCAGTCGATCCAATCGACCCTCGAGCTCCAGGGTCACACGGTCGGCCGGTTCGTAGGTCAGGCGACCCGCGACCGCGAGGACAAGGGGATGAACCAGAAGGAGCAGGCCCGGGTGCTGAGTTCGTTCCGGGAGGGACGGTTCCCCCTCCTGGTCGCGAGCAGCGTGGCGGAGGAGGGGCTGGACGTGCCGGATGTCGACCTCGTGGTCTTCTTCGAGTCCGTTCCGAGCGAGATCCGCGCGATCCAGCGACGGGGACGCACCGGACGCAGCTCGATCGGTCGGGTCGTCGTCCTCCTCACGCGGGAGACCCGGGACGTCCAGTACCAGGCCGCGGAGGTCCGTCGGGAGAAGGCGATGAAGCGCATCGTCCGGCGGCTCTCGGCCGAGGCGCGGGGGCGGCGGGGGGCGGCGACGCCCGCGCCGGACTCCGAGGGGAGTACCGGGGGGCCCGGGCCCCCCGAAAGTGGTCTATAAACATTCGCGCGCACCGTGCGATAGTGCAACTCGGTCGTCCAAGCTAAATAACCCCCCCCGGGTCCAACGCGCCAACGGAGTCGATGGGGCTCTTTGACGCGCTCGTCCAGCACCTCGGCCTGGCGACCCTGACGGTGGTCGCCGTCGCCCTGACCCTCTACCTCGTCTACTCGATGGTCCACCCCGAGCGGTTCTGACGTGGACCGAGGTCTGTGTTCGAGCTCCAATCGCTGTGGGACGTAATCCTCCTCATCGCGCTCGTCGTCGCGATCGCGCCGTTCTTCGGAGCGTACCTCGGCCGGGTCTACATGGACCGCCCGGCGTTCGGGGACTTCCTCCTTACCCCGATCGAGACCACGATCTACCGGCTGCTCGGGACCTCGCCCCGCCGCTCGATGCGCGCGGGGGAGTACATGATCGCCCTCCTGATCATCAACGGCGGGGTCTTCGCGTTCCTCTACGTCTTCTTCGCGTTCCAGACCGCGTTCCCGCTCGACGCGACCGCCGCCCCCAACATGTCCTGGACCCTCGCGTTCCACTCCGCCGCCAGTTTCACGACGAACACCGACTTCACCCATTTCACCAACGAGAGCCAGCTGAGCCTCGGCTCGCTCGTCATCGCCTGGCCGCTGGCGCTCTTCGTCTCGGCTGCGACCGGGCTCTCGGTCGCGGCGGCGATGATCCGCGGGTTCATCCGCAAGGACGGGACCCTCGGGAACTTCTACGTGGACATGGTCCGGACCATCACCCGGGTCCTCCTGCCGCTCGCCTTCGTCTTCGCCATCGTCCTCGTACTGTTGGGCGTTCCCGAGACGTTCACGAACTACGTCATCGCCCACCCGCTGACGGGAGGCACGCAGGAGATCTACCTCGGACCGGTCGCTACGTACCAGTCGATCTCGCTGCTGGGCACGAACGGCGGCGGATTCTATTCGGCCAACATGGCGTCGCCGCTCGCGAACCCGAGCGCGGTCTCGAACCTGTTCGGGGTCTTCCTGATGATGCTCATCCCGTTCTCGACCCCCTTCGCGTTCTCCCAGATCATCCGCAAGCGCGGCGAGGCGTGGCCGTACATGGGGACGATCCTGATCGTCTTCGCGGTCGCCCTGGGGGTCTTCATCGCCTACCAGGCCGCGACGAACCCGGCCCTGGTGAATGTCACGTCGCTGGGGACACAGACCGGGGGGTACCCCGTCGGCCAGGAGACGCGGTTCAGCCTCCCCGAAGCCTCCCTCTTCCAGGTCGTCAGCGTCTACTCAAACGTCGGCGCGAACAACATGATGATCGGCGCGCTCTCGCCAATCGCGCAGCTCGTCCTCCTGTTCGGCATGTTCACCCAGAGCACTCCGGGCGGTGAGGGAACGGGCTTCGGCACGCTGCTCCTGTTCGCCGTGCTCGGGATCTTCGTCGGCGGCCTGATGGTCGGGCGAACGCCCGAGTACCTGGGAAAGAAGGTCAGCACCGGTCAGGTGCGCTGGTCGGCCCTCGCGCTGCTGATCCATCCCGCGAGCATCCTGATCCCCTTCGTCATCGCCGTCGCCGGAGGGTTCGTGGTGGTCGACACCGGGACGCTCGCCTCGTCCGCCCACACGTTCACGGCGGTCCTCTACGAGTTCACCTCCGAATCGGCGAACAACGGGAGCGCGCTCTCGTCGAACTACATCAACGACGGCACGCCGTTCTTCAACGTCGCGGGGGCCCTGATCATGCTCGTTGGGCGGTTCGTCCCGATCTGGGCGATGCTCATGGTGGGGGGGAAGTTCGCGGAGCAGGAGACGCTGCCTCCGGGCCCCGGGACCCTGCGCACCGCGAGCGCGACGTTCACGCTCTACATCACGCTCTTCCTCATCATCGTCTCGGTCCTGCTGTTCCTGCCGGTCATCGCCCTCGGCCCGCTCGCCCAGATCGTGGGAGGTGGCTAGCGTGGCCGAGCCCGGCGCCCAGGTCTCGGTCCGCCGGATCCCGCACACGTCCTTGCGGCTCGTGCTCGGGGACTCCTTCCGGATGTTCGATCCGCGCAACCAGTCCCGCTACCCGGTGATGTTCTGCGTCTACGTGCTGTTCTGGCTCCTGGTCGTCCTGACCCTCTTCCCCCACCTGTTCCCGGACATCGCCGGGAGGTACAACGCGAACTACTTCCTCTGGGTCACGGTCATCCTCTTCCTGACCCTCTGGTTCGCGAACATCGCGACCGCGATCGCCGAGGCTCAGGGTCGGGCGCGCGCGGACGCGCTCCGGGAGATCCGCAGCGGCATCCGGGCGCGGCAGGTCCTCCCCGACGGGACGACCCGCTGGGTGCTCTCGGACGTGCTGCACGTCGGGGACACGGTCGAGATCCGTGCGGGCGAGCCGGTCCCGATGGACGGGGACGTCGTTCACGGCGCCGCGCTGATCGACGAGTCGATGATGACCGGGGAGTCGGCCCCGGTAACCCGAGAGAGCGGCGGCGACAAGACGAGCGTCCTCGGGGGCACGCAGGTGCTCCAGGGGACCGCGCAGGTCCGCATCACTGCGATCCGGGGCGAGTCGTTCCTGGACCGCCTCATCCACCTCGTGGAAGGCCAGGGCCGGGAGCCCACGCCGAACGAGCTCGCGCTGCTCGTCCTGCTCTCCGCGCTCACGATCGCCCTCTTCACGGTCGTCGTGACGTTCATCTACCTCGCGAACTTCACGAACATCGTCGTCATCGACCTCGCGACGATCGTCGCGCTCTTCGTCTGTCTGATGCCGACCACGATCGGGGCGCTCCTCCCGGCGATCGGCATCTCGGGGATCAACCGGACGGCGGAAGCGAACGTCATCTCGAAGTCCGGGAAGGCCGTCGAAGCGGCGGGCGACCTGGACGTCCTGATCCTCGACAAGACCGGAACGATCACGGTCGGCAACCGCCTCGCGGTCCAGTTCGTCACCGCCCCCGGGGTCGCGATGCCGGAGCTCCTGGAAGGGGCCCTCCTCTCCTCGAGCTTGGATGAGACGCCCGAAGGTCGTTCGATCGTGCGGCTCGCGTCCCGCCGGAACGCCGTGACCCGCCGCCTCGAACCCGGCTCGTTCAAGGTCCTGCCGTTCACCGCCGAGCGCCAGATGAGCGGGATCGTCCTCGCCGACGGGACCGAGGTGTTCAAGGGCGCCCTGAAGGCCATGGAAGCCTACGGGGCGCTCCTGCCGCCCGAACTGCGCGCCCACGCGACCGAGGCCGCTCGGGAGGGCATGACCCCGCTCGCAATCTCCGTCGGAAAGCGGGTCGTCGGCCTCGTCTTCCTGAAGGACGTGGTGAAGCCCGGGATCAAGGACCGGCTGCACGAGCTCAAGACGATGGGCATCCGGACGATCATGTGCACCGGGGACAACCGCGTGACCGCGGCGGCCATCGCACGGGAGAGCGGCGTCGACGAATTCGTGGCCGAAGCGAAGCCCGAAACGAAGCTCCTCCTGATCGAGCGGGAGAAGGCTCAGGGCCGGCTGGTCGCGATGACCGGGGATGGGACGAACGACGCGCCCGCGCTCGCGCGGGCCGACGTCGGTCTCGCGATGAACAGCGGCACGAGCGCGGCCAAGGAGGCCGGCAACATGGTCGACCTCGACAACGACCCCACGAAGCTCATCGAGATCGTCTCGATCGGTAAGCAGCTCCTGATCACCCGCGGGGCGCTCACGACCTTCTCGATCACGAACGACGTGGCGAAGTACTTCGCGATCATCCCGGCGATCTTCATCGCCTCCGGCGCGGCCGGACTTCCCGGCATCAGCGCCATGAACGTTCTCGCGCTCAACAACCCTCAGCTCGCCGTGCTATCGGCGTTGCTCTTCAACGCCGTGATCATTCCGCTCATGATCCCACTCGCCCTCGTGGGAGTGCCGTTCCGACCCCGGAGCGCGATCGACCTTCTCCGCCGCAACCTCCTCATCTACGGGTTCGGCGGCCTGGTCTCCGCGTTCGTCGGGATCAAGCTGATCTACCTCCTGCTTGCCTGGCTATTCAGCCTCCCGTTCGTCGCCGCGGTCGGGGCGGTCGTGGGCCATCTCCTGCCGCTCGGAGGCCTATGAGCGCGCCCTCCCCGCCCGTCACCCCCGTCCCGCCGCCGACCTCCCGCGCACCGAGGGCCCACACGCTGACGGGACACCTCCGCGCCGCGGGGATCTTCCTCGTCCTGACGGTGCTCGTGACCGGATTCGCCTACCCCGCCGTCGTCACCGAGATCGCCCACGTGATCGACCCGGGCGCGGCCGGCGGTTCGCTGGTCTACTACCCCAACGGCACGCTGGCCGGTTCCTCGCTGGTCGCCCAGAACACAAACGCTCCGTACCTATTCTGGGAGCGCCCCTCGGCGACCGACTACAACACCACGCTCGGGGCGCCGACGCCGTACGGTCCCAGCGAGCCGGCGCTGCAGAGCGTGCTCAACGAAACGATCCTCTACATGAAGGAGTACGGCAATTTCACGGTGAACGGAACCCTGCCGTTCTGGTTCGTCGCCCCGTCGGCCTCCTCGATCGACCCGGACCTCGTTCCCGACGCGGTGCTCATCCAGATCCCGCGGGTCGCGAACGCCACGAACCTTTCGATCTCGTACCTGCTGAACTTCGTGAACGAGCATATCGTCAACCCTTTCATCCCCTATGTCGGTGTACCGTACGTTGATGTCCTGGACCTCGACCTCGCCCTCCTGCCCCTGATCGGACGGTAACGATGTACCGAACGATCCTCGTCCCCGTCCAGGAACCCGCCGAAGTCGAGCCACTCATCCGGTTCGCCGCGATGCTGCTCGAGGCCGACGGCGAGATCCGGGTCCTCCACGTGATCCCGACCACGACCCTGCCCGAGGTGACGCGCGAGTGGCGCGCGTCCGTCCACCTGGTCGTACCTGCCCACGAGGCCGGTGCCGCGCTCGACGTGAAGGTCGACCCCGAGGTGCGGGCCGCCACGGACGTGCCGGGCGAGATCCTGGAGAGCGCCGAATCCCACAACGTCGACGCGATCCTGCTCACCCTGCGGGGCAACCGTCGGAGCCGGAACCCGTTCGTCGGGCACACCGCGACCGACGTCCTCCGTCACGCCCGCGCGAACGTCCTCGTCCTCAACCGGCTCGCGCTCACGGCGGACCGGATCTCGCGCGTCCTCCTGCCGACGCTCGGCGAGATGCCGCCCCCGACCGTGACCGCGATCGCCGAAGCGATCGCCGTCCGGAACCCGGGCGCCCCGGTGATCGCGCTCGCGCTGGGTTCTCGACCCGAAGAGTCCGACGGACTGGCCAATCCGGACGGGAAGGGACCGCGGGGGACCCCGATCACGCGCAAACGGTCGTTCATCCCCGCCGGCCTGCTCGGACGGCGGCACCGCCTGCCGGAGCTGATCCTCCAGGCCGCGGCGCGCGAGCGCTTCGGGCTTCTCATCGTCGGAGAGGACGCCGAACAAGCCGGGGGGCCGCTCCTCACCCGTCGCTTCCTCGAAGAGCTCTTCCGGGCGGCCCCCTGCCCGGTCGTGGCCGTGCGAGGCTAGCCCCCACACCGGACCGATGGGCGAGCTGTGGTTCGTCGGGCTCGGGCTCGACGACGAACGTGGTCTCTCGCAGCGGGCGCTTACCCTTCTCGGAGCCGCGGACGAGGTGTTCGCCGAACAGTACACCGCGGTCGCCCCCGCGGGGACCCTCGCGCGGCTGGAACAGGCGATCGGCCGGCCCGTTCGCCTCCTTGACCGGCCCCTCCTCGAGTCCGAGGCGCCGGTCCTGGACGCCCTCGCGCGCCACGGACGGGTGGTCCTGCTCGTCGTCGGCGACCCGTTCGCCGCCACGACGCACGTGGCAGTACGGCTCGCCGCCGAGCGCGCCGGGCACTCCTGGAGGTACCTGCCGAACGCGAGCATCCTGACCGCCGCGGCGGGGTTCCTCGGCCTGATGCACTACCGGTTCGGACGGACGGTCTCCCTGCCCTTCCCGGACCCCCGCTTCGTCCCCCGCTCCCCGATCGAGCAGATCGAAGGGAACCGCACGCGCGGCCTGCACACGCTCGTCCTGCTCGACCTCGACCCCGACGGGAGCCGCTACCTCACCGCCGGCGAAGCCCTCGCCGTCCTGCGGGAACGAGACCCCGAGGCGCGGGTCCTCCCCGAGGAGGCACGCCTCGCGGTCGCGGCGCGGGTCGGACGGGACGACGCGCAGGGGTTCTACGGGCCGTTCTCCCGGCTCCGCACCGTGGACTTCGGGTCGCCGATGCACGCGATCGTCGTGCCCGCGCCCGAGCTCCACTTCGAGGAGTCGGCCGCGCTCGAACGTTACGCGCTGCCCGACCGCTGAACGTTCGGTTCGGGTCCCGCCGGCGTCCGGGCGGCGGCCGACGGCGCGAGCGCTTCCGCGAACTGTCGGATCCGGAACGGGCGCAGCAGGACGACGTCCGGCCGATGGGCGGGGTTCGGCGGGGGCGGGGGAGGGCGCGACGCGGGGGCGACGAGGATCACCCGTAGGTTCGGCAGGATCGCGCGCGCATCGGCGACCAGCGCGGTAGAGCTCCCCTCGGCGAGGTTGACGTCGGCGACCATCAGGTTTGGTCGGCGGTCGCGGACCAGCTCGAGCGCGTGCGTGGTCCCCTCGGCCTCGCCTTCGACCCGGAAGTGATGTAAGCGCAGCAGGCCGCGGAGCAGCACCCGCGTCTCTTCGTCCCCCGCGACTACGATGGCGGTCGACGTGCTGGCCTCCGAGGCGCTCACAGTACCTGTTCCTGGTGCGGGGCCCGACCCGGAAGGTCCCGCAGGGGAAGGTACAGGTACTGCTTCCGTCTATTTTTCTCTACCTTCGACAGGAAGGAAAGGCGAGGGCCGCCTCCGAGGGCCGCGCGGTCACGACGGGGGGGTCCGGTCGAGGGTTCCCCAGTCCGCGACCCCGGCCGCCTGCAGGAGCCGGTCGAGCGCCGCGTGGTAGCCGGCCGCGGAGGTCGTGAGGAGGTCTCGGGCGCGGTCCGCGAGGGCTCCGCCGAACTCCTTCTCCGTCGAGGAGAACTGCCAGGCGTGCGCGTTGGCGCGCCCGACGGCGAGCAGGAAACCGTAGGCGAGCCCGCGCTCCTTCCCTTCCCGCGGCAGGGACTGCAGGATCGCGCGTTCCGCCCCGGCTTCACGGTGGGTCCGGTACTCCCGGGCGACGCGGTCGACCCATGTCGCCTCTTGGGTCAGCCGCACGTAGCGGGGGAGCGCCTCGAGGACCTCCCTCTCTTCGCTCTTCCGCTGCGCCCGCTTGAGGATCTCGGCGACCCGCCCCGGGGCCCCTCGCGCGTCCTCCACCAGGCGACGGGCTTCGTCGGGGTCGCTCACGATCGAGCGGACGATCTCCTCGGCGTGATCCGGCCACAGGCGTTCCAGGGCCCGGCTGGCGCTCGGCTCGTCGACCTCGAAGTACCCGGGCCTCGCGATCAGGACGGCCTCGAGGGCCCGACGTTCGACCGCGGTAGCGCCGAGAGCGTCGATGAAGGCGGATAGGTTGTCCCCGTAGCAGACCCCACCGGCCACGAGCGTCGTCCGGCCCGAGCGCTCGATCCGCGGCCGTAGCTCCGCGAGGTAGGCCTCCAGGAGTCGGGCGTCCCCGAGACGGCCGTACTCGTAATCGCGCAGGAGGGCTCGGCCGAGCGGCGGGAGGTCCGCATGAACGCATTCGGGGCCCGCGGTACAGCGGACGTTCAGCTCGGCACGGACGGGGAACTCGTCGGAGGGGTCCGGGCTCGCCGTCCCGTCCGAGAGGGTACCGAGGAGGTGCCGGTCGTCCTTCGTGCAACGACGGCAGACCCGGAACGCCGTTTCGGCCCCCATCCAGCCGACCTCGAGGAACGGTCGGGGCTCGCCGTCCTTGAGATGGGGACAGTCGTACCGGTGCTGCCCCGGATTCTCGATGAGACGGTACGGGAGCTCGGCGATCTTCTCGGTCCGGAACTCCTCGGGGGGCCGGTCCGATCGGCCCGTGCACCAGAGGGTCCGACGGCTCGCGAAGAAGTGGAACCCCTTGCGCGACCAATCGATGTACGCGAGCAGGAGGCGGGAAGGGTCGTCCGACTGCTGGACCGCGACCTCCGCTTCCCGGTCGGTCCGGGCGAGCGGAGCGTAGGAGACCGCACCGCCGGGGAGCTCGTACGAGATGACAGTCGGCGAGGACGGCTCGAGGGCGAACTTGAGGAGCCCGGCGTAGGCCCGGGCGAGCGCGTCGCCGTGGCGGGAGAGCCGCTCCAGACGCTTCGAGTCGTCGCGCGCCTCGCGGACCTCCTCGAGGTCCAGCCGTCGCCGTTCGAACCGGTCGGTCGGGCAGTCGGCCGTGAGTCGCGGCAGGAGGGGGTCGACCGACCCGGAGAGCGCCTTCGCCCGCGCCAGCAGGTCGTGCTCCCGAACACCCGAACCTTTGCGGATCCGCGCCACGATGGTCCCGTCCGGCCGAGCGGAGACCGGTACTTATTCCCGGGGGTCAGCGGTGGCAGGCCGCGAGGAAGTGGCGGAAGAGCTCCCGTCCGCCCTCCGTGTGCTCGACCTCGGGGTGGAACTGGACCCCCCAGATCGGTCGCTCGGGGTGCGCCATCGCCTCGATCGGGCACGCCAGGGAGTGGGCCAGCACCGACCATCCGGGAGGGGCCTTCACCACGGAGTCGTTGTGGCTCGCCCAGACCTTGAGGTGCGTGGGGAGGTCCGCGAAGAGCGGATGGTCGGGCCGGTCGACGGTGAGGTCGACGGCGCCGAATTCGGGCGAGTCCGTCCGGCCCACCGTTCCCCCGAAGTGCCTACCGAGGAACTGATGGCCCACGCAGATGGCAAGGACCGGCACCGTCACTCCGTCGATCCACTCCCCCACGCGCCCGAGCGGCGCATCGGTCCCCTCGAGACTGAGCGCCCCGCCCGAGAGGACGATCCCGTCCGCGTCCAGCTCGGCGTACGGCGTGGTATTGGGAACGATCCGCGTGTCGGCCCCGAGGTCACGCAGGACCCGCCATTCCCGGTGCGTCCACTGTCCGCCGTTGTCCAGGACCGGGACCTTCACGGGTCTTCCTCCTCGGGAGGGGTGGGCGACGGGGCGTCTTCCTTTCCCGGGAGGACCGCGTGGCGGATCTCCTCGACCGACGTCTGGAGCTCCTGGAGCTCCTTGCGCATCCGAAGCATCTCCTCTTCGAACGGCGTGAAACCGGACGGTCTCAACATCAGGTTCGAAATGTAGATCCCGATGAAGATCGCGCCGACCAGGGCCAGGATCGTGGTGAAGATCAGCGCGAAGACGAGGGCGACGGGGTCGGCGACCGCCGTCGCGAGCGGGAGCTTGAAGACATGCGTGATCTCCGCGAGCTCGACGATCAGGAGGACCAGGATCAGTGCGGACCACAGAAGGAGGACGACCCGGGACGGTCTCATGGCAGGCTCCCGGAGCTTCCCTGGACCAAGAGGATTGGGAGGGGGAGGGAACTATTGTCGACCGTGGTCGAGCTCGGGACCGTGACCCCGGGCGTGGACGAGGCGGCGTAGAGGGTGGGCCCGGCGGATCCTAGCCCGACCGCGAAGGCGAGGATCCCGATGTAGGTCGCCGCTCCCCCGGAGCTTGTGTAGTAGGCGGTGATGTTCACGGCGACCGGGTTCGCGAGCGACACGAACCCGAGCGACAGGACGTCGGTGTCGTTCCACCACGTCTTCCACGTGAGGTTCGCCCAGGGCGGGCTGCCGGAGCCGCTCCAGTTGAATCCGGTCGCGACGCCGATCCAGATCCCTGCGTAGCGAACGGTCGAGCCGTAGCCCCGCACGTAGAAGTGCGTGGCGTTGACGCCGGCGACCCGGTCGACGATGAGCTCGGCCTGCGTGAGCACTCCGGGCCCCGGCGAGCCGATGGAAATGAGCGCAGGCGTCAGGACGATGAGCACGAGGAGGAGGACCGCCGCTCCGACGAACGGCATGGGGGCGTACCGACCCCACTGGTCTCGCCTCACGGAGCCTCCTGCGCCTTCCAGCCTCGATACAGCGTGTGAGGGACGTCCAGGTGGTCGAGGACCTTGCCCGCGAGGTAGTCGGTCACGTCGTCGATGGTCGACGGTCGGAGGTAGTAGGCGGGAGAGGCGACGAGCACGACGACCCCGAGCTCGCTCAGCGTCGTGAGATGGCGGAGCAGGAGGGTGGGAAGCGGCGTTTCGCGGGGGACCACGATCAGGGGGCGGTGTTCCTTCAGATGGACGTGCGCGGCGCGGGTCAGCAGGGAATCGCCGAGCCCGAGGGCGATTTTCGCGGCGGTGTTCGTCGAGCACGGGACCACGACCATCCCCTGCGTCCGGCGTGATCCGCTCGCGATCGGGGCCCCGAGGTCCGAATCGTCGTAGAGGTCGCGGACGTACGGACGAAGCGCATCGACCTCGAGGCCGCATTCCTCCCGCAGCACGGCCCGCGCGCCCTCGGAGACGACGAGCGCAACGGGACGATGGGCGTCTTGGAGCGCGCGCAGTACCCGGACGGCGATGGGCACTCCGCTCGCCCCCGAAACGCCGACCACGATCGGAGGTTCTTCCGCCACGACGGTCCCCGGCCTTAAAAAGCTCCAACGAATCAGTCGATAAGACACTTCGCGGAGCGGGAACCGTGGGACACCGGGCAGCGATCGTAGGGGCCGGGCACACCCGCTTCGGCGCCCTGAACGAGGGTCCCCGAGCGCTCCTGCGGAGCGCCGTCGACGCGGCGTTCGCGAGCGTCGACCGCGGTGCGGAACCGTCCGACGTCGAGGCCGCGTTCCTCGCTACCCTCGGGTTCGGGGGCTGGCAGATCGGCAACTCGGCCGCGGTCCTGGGCGAAGAGGCCGGGATTACCGGCGTTCCGGCGACCCGTGTCGAGAACGCGTGCGCGTCGGGTGGCTTCGCGCTCCGGGCGGCGGTCGAGGCGGTCGCTTCCGGCGCTTCGGAGCTCGTGCTCGTGGCCGGGGTCGAGAAGATGACCGACGTGCCGAACGCCCGTCGCCGCTACTGGCTCGGGGTCTCGGGGGACACCGAGTGGGAGCGACTCGCAGGACTCACGTTCGCCGGCGTCTACGGCCTCATCGCGTCCCGCTACCTCTACGAACATCACCTCGGACCGGAGGCCCTGGCCGCGGTCGCGGTCAAGAACCACGAGAACGGGGCGCTGAACCCGAACGCCCACTTCCGAAAGCCGGTGCGCCCCGAGCAGGTCGCGTCGGCGCCACGCGTCGCGGACCCGCTCGGGCTCTACGATTGCTGCCCGGTCAGCGATGGTGCCGCCGCGGTCCTCGTCGTGCCGGCAGACCGGGCCCGTCGGTTCACCGACACCCCGGTCTACGTGGACGGGCTGGGGGCGAGCTCCGACTACCTGGCCGTCCAGGAGCGCCCGAGTCTCACCCAGTTCGCCGCCTCCCGTCGGGCGGCCGAGCAGGCGTTCCGCTCCGCGGGCTGCGAGCGGTCCACGGTCTCGTTCCTCGAAGTGCACGACTGCTTCACGATCGCCGAGCTTCTCGCCCTCGAGGACCTCGGGTTCGCCGCGCCCGGCGAAGCCGGGCGGATGACCCTGGCCGGAGACACCCGGCGCACGGGTCGGTTGCCGGTGAACCCCGACGGGGGCCTAAAAGCGAAGGGACACCCGATCGGCGCGACCGGGGTCGGCCAGGCGTACGAGGCGTTCTGCCAGCTGCGCGGCGCCGCCGGTGAACGCCAGGTCCCGGGGGCGAGCCGGGCGCTCACGCACAACGTGGGCGGCGCCGGGGCGACGGCGACCGTGACGATCTACGCGGCGGGGTGAATCGGCATGCGAGAGCTCCTTCGGGCCGGAGCCTACTGCCCCGGCGGGACCGACGGATCTCACTCACCCTCCCCCGACGAAGATACGTTCACGATGGCGGCGACCGCGATCGAGCGGGCGGTCGTCGGATTCCCCGTCGATCCCTTCCCGCTCGGGATCGACCTCCTGGGGGAGTTCCCGCCTTCGATGGAATGGGCCTTGCCCGCGGTCGTCGGAGCTCCGGTTCACCTCCTCCGGTCGGCCGCCTCGGCGCGGGGGCTGGTTGACGCGCTCCACCGCGCGACCGAGGGCGGCGACGGAGCGGTGCTGGTGGTCGCGATGGACGGGCGGCCCCGCTTTGGGAATTCGGGAGCGGTCGCGTTCCTCTTCCGGGAGTCCGACGGAGGCCCCTTATCCGGAGCGTTCGAGGAGGTCCTCGACGAGGGCTCGGCGGTCGAAGCCGCGTTCTCCCTCTACCACGCGCACGGGGCCGGCACGTCCGGGACGAGGTGGGTGGGAGACTGGGATGCTGTCGCGCGGTCGGGCGAGGTTCCCGCTCCGTCGTCGACGACCGTCGGACCCGAACGAGCGACGGAGGGGGTTTCGCAGGGAGCGTATGTTCCGCGGGCCCGGTACCTCGAAAACCTTCCCAGCCGCTGGCGCTTCGCGGCAGAGCGATGTACCGGATGCGGCACCGTCTCGTTCCCGACGCGGGGAAAATGCCGGAACTGCGGACGCAGGGATGCGCTCGTCCCGGTCGACCTCCCTCGGGACGGGGCCCTCGTGGTAGCGACCACGGTGATCGGCGCCGGCGGTCAACCGGCGGAGTTCGACGCGCAGGTCGAGGCTCAGGGCCCGTACGAGGTCGTGCTCGCGGAGCTCGCCCCGGGAGCCCGGGTGACGCTCCAGCTCACGGACGCGGTTCCCGGGCAGGTCCGTATCGGCGACCGCGTCGACACGCGGCTGCGCCGCCTGTACGCGATGGAAGGAGAGTGGCGCTATGGGCGGAAGGCGGTCCCTCGGGCCTTGACGGCCCCGACCTAGGGTTTTCGGGAGCCCGCCGCGGGTTCCCACGCCGCACCGAGCCAGCTCTCGTAGACCCGCCGGGCGAGGTCGCTCGGAGCTTCGACCGGGGTGAACGCATACTTCTCCGGAGGCGGCGTCCCGGTGGTCAGAGCGACGTGGCGGAGGTATCCCCGACGGAAGATCGCCAGGTCGACCGGCGTTCCCGGCGGGTAGAGCGCCATCGACCTGTCGAAACTCTCGAAGGTGACCCGGACCCCGTTGATCGCAACGATCTCGTCCCCGGGCGTGAGCCCGGCCCGCCGTCCGGGCGTGTCGAGAAGGACGTGGCGGATCCGGGGAAGGCCGCCCGAGTTCTCGACCCGTACCCCGAGGTAGCCGGGGTCGGGGGTCTCGTCGTCCGTCGGTTTCGGCTTCGCTGCGAGCGAAAGGCCCGCGAGCTGGGCGAACGCGTTGAGGTCGAGATCGTCGGTGCCCTGGACGTACCGCGCGAAGAACGGAGCGAGGTCGAGGCCCGTCGCACGGTTCGCCACCGACAGAAGCTCGTCCTCCGCGAGGCCTCGACCGGGCCGGCCGTAGTCGGTCCACAGGGAGCGGAGGACCGTCTCGAGGGAGGCGCGCGCCTCGGTGCGATGGCGGATCTCGAGGTCGAGGCACAGCGAGACCAGCGTTCCCTTGAGGTAGTAGGAGACCGACTGGTTGGGGGTCTCTTCGAACGGCTGGTAGTAATCGACCCAGGCGATGAGCGACGCTTCCTCGAGGCCCAACCGGCGGCGTCCGGGGGTGTCGGCGTAGGTCCGCGCCATCTTCGCGAACTCGGTGAGGGCCTGGGAGGGCGAGCGAAGTCCCGCGCGTCGGAGGACGAGCTCGGCGAAGTAGTCGGTCGTCCCCTCCATCCACCAGAGCAACCGGGTGTACACCTCGCGCGTGTAGTCGAACGGTCCGAGGACCTTCGGGCGGATCCGTTTGACGTTGTAGAGGTGGAAGTACTCGTGGCTCGTGAGGCTGAGGAAGTGCAGGTAGTCCTCCGGAATGGCGAACGTCGTGCGGGGGACGACGCAGGAGTTCGAGTTCGCGTGCTCGAGTCCCCCGTCCGGAACGTCGGTGAGATGGTAGAAGAACGTGTAGCTGCGGAGCGGGGAGTCCCCGACCATCCGCACGGCGGCTTCCACGATCTTCCCGAGGTCCTCCTCGAGCCGACGGGCGTCGTAGTTCCCTCCCTCGCCACAGAGGGAGATCCGGTGGGGGATGCCGGCCGGTCGGATCGTCAGCACCAGCGGGTGCCCCGCGTCGATCGGACTGTCGACCAGCGTGTCGTAGTCCGGGGCGCGGTAGCACGGGGGATCCCGGGTCACTTCCTCGAGCTCGGTCACGACCCGCCAGTCGGCCGGGAGCTCGAGCGCGACCTCGACCGGGTCGGCCAGGTGGTCGTCGACGTACGGCAGGCAGAGCGCGGCGTTGACGAACAGATGCTCCGGGGTCAGGTCGAACGCCTCGGTCACCATCTCGTGGCCGTAGACCGTGTAGTCGACCCGAAGCTCCGTCACGCCCGCGGTCCGGATCCGCCAGCGGGACTTGTCGACCCGCTCCACGGAAAGGGGTCGGCCGTCCGGGGTCGCGCAGGCGCTCATGTCGCGGAACCCGCGCACGTAGTTCACGATGTGGTAGGACCCGGGGACCCACGATGGGAGCACCAGTTCGACCGACGGCGCGGAAACGTCGCCGAGGTCGATCGAGAAGTGGCCCCGGTGGTCGGCGGGCTCGGAGGCCCGGACGATGTACCGGATCCTCATCGGGGATCCTTCAGCCGAACCCGGGAAGTTCCCGGCTGTCCGTGGCTTGCTTGCGGTTGTACGGTTCGGCCGCGATCCCGAGGTGGGTCGCGAGCGTCCGGAACGTGGTCACCAGGTCCCCGATCGCCTTCGCCATCTCCCGCTGCTCGGCCCGGAGCTCCTTCAGCTCCTCTCGAAGCGCCCGAAGCTCGGCCTCCCAACGGTCCTCTCCTGACCCGAGCGTCACGTTCGAACCCTCGCGCGTCCGAACGCGGAGCTCCTGATTAGGTTCGCCCGAAGCCGGTCCTGAAAGCTTTATTCCCCTCCTGCGGGAGGGGAACCCATGTCGCACGCGACGATCGTTCGAGCGCCCTCGGGCACCCGCTTCGAACCGCCGAGGACCGAGGCGCGATCTTCCCCCGCTCACTCCGGGTGCTCATCGCGGGTGCCTTACGCTCATTCCTACGGAGGCCTCTCGAGCTAGCGATGTCCGAAGCGATCACGGTCCAGGGGCTCTCGAAGACCTTCAACGGGTCCGTTCACGCCGTGGACAACATCTCGTTCGCAGTGAACGCCGGCGAAGCGTTCGGCTTCCTGGGGCCGAACGGGGCGGGCAAGACGACCACGGTCTCGATGCTGACCGGGGGCCTGGCCCCGACCTCCGGGCAGGCGATCGTCGACGGGATCGACGTGTTCCATGACCCGCAGGCGATCAAGCGGCGCATCGGACTCGTCTTCCAGGAGTCCACCGCCGACTCCGACCTGACCGGGCGCGAGAACCTCGAGCTCGCGGCCGCGCTGTTCGGCGTTCCCCGACGCACGACGAAGCAGACGATCGACTCGTTGCTCGAGCGGATGCAGATCGGGGACGCGGCGGACCGGCTCGCGAAGACGTACTCGGGGGGCATGCGTCGGCGGCTCGAGCTCGCGGTCGGCATCATCCATTCCCCCCAGGTGCTCTTCCTGGACGAACCGACCCTCGGCCTCGATCCCCAGGGACGGGCCGGGTTCTGGCGATACGTCCAGGAGCTACGGAAGGACCACGGGATGACCGTCTTCGTCACTACCCACTACCTGGACGAAGCCGACACCATCTGCGACCGCATCGCGATCATCGACCACGGCCACATCGTGGCGAGCGGCACCCCTTCCGAGCTCAAGGACCGCCTCGGGGGCGACATCGTCACGCTCCGCCCGTTGCGCTTCGGTCCGGACGTGGAGGCCGTGCTGAAGGCCCTGCCGGGCGTCGTGGCGGTCAGCACGTTCGACGGAACCTACCGGGTGAAGACGCCCCGGGGTGAGGAGCTGATCCCGGCCCTCGTCGAGGCCTGCACCCGGGCGGGCGTGGGGTTGGCGGGAGTCTCGCTGAAGCGTCCGAGCCTCGACGAGGTGTTCCTCGAGTTCACCGGCCGGGAGTACCGCGAGGACGAGGGGATGACCGCGACGGACCGGGCCGTCCGGATCGGACAGGTGCGGCAGTCGTTCGGGGGGTCCCGCCGATGATTCGCGAGCTCAACGCGCTCACCCGACGAGAGCTTCTGCGGATCGCCCGGAACCCGCAGGCGATCTTCACCTCGCTGCTCCTGCCGATCCTCTACCTGTTGCTCTTTGGACAGGCGTTCAACCTGAACTCCATCGGAGGAGGTGCGATCCCGCCCTCCGTGTTCCTCGCGCTCTACCGCGGCGCCCCGAGCTACTTCTCGTACTTCTCGGCCGGAATGGCAGGGTTCGTCTCGGTGACCGCCACGCTGTTCATCGGCGCGAACGTCATCTTCGACCGGCTCTTCGGCGTCCTCAAGCGGACCGCCGCCTCCCCGGCCACCGCCACCTCCATCTTCGGCTCCCGGCTCCTCGCTGGGTCGATCCAGCCGATCGGGCTCGCGTTCCTGGTCCTCGGTCTCGCGGTCGGGATCGGCCACCTCGGACTGGCCGGCCTGGACGTCACGGCCTCGGTCACTGCCGTCGGGGCGGCGGAGATCTTCCTGGCGGTCGTGATCCTTTCCATGATGTTCGCCTCCCTGTTCCTGGCGATCGGCTTCAGCGTCGAGCAGCCGCAGACCTACTTCGCCGTCGTGAACGCGATCAACCTACCGGTGCTGCTGACGTCGGCCGCGCTCTTCCCGTGGGGGACGATGCCGACCTGGCTCCAGAACGTCGCGTCCTACAATCCGATCACGCTCGCGGTGAACGTCATCCGGGAGAATCTCTTCGCCGGGGCTGCGGCGTACTACCCGTACGGTCCCGCGGTCTACCTCCTGGGGCTCTTCGCCTGGGCGATGGCGATGTTCGTGGTCGCCATCCTTCTGGCGCGACGCGCGCTCGCGCCGCGCCGCTAGGGGCACCGGGTCCTAGGTACTAGACCCGGAAGGGCCGAACGGCGACCCGGCGGTCCCCTTTTCCACGAACGGGACCCAGGTCCCCTTCTCGGCCGAGAAGTCGACCCGCTGGAGCTCGACCACGAAGCTCTTCAGGAGCTCCCCCGAGGCCGGGCGGACCGTGACGGCGTAGACGTAGATCCCGAAGCCCATGAACTCGGTCACCCGGTGCAGCACCTCGAGGAGGGCCTCGCGCGGAACGGTCACCCGGATCGACGTCTCCCCCAGCAGGGAAGAGAACTCGTCGACGTCGAACGGACGGTCGAGCGTGATCAGCGGGTGGGACGGGGGCGCGGGGGGCGTCCCGGGGGGGGATGTGCTGCTCGACGGGGTCGGGGGAGTAGGAGCGGACGAAGGAGGCATCGGAGCGCTCGACCGCGGAGGTCCGCGAGGGGCGAGCGTCGGGTCTTTCGGGGGGTAACGGTCGAGCACCGGCGAAGGTTCCCGTCCGACGAACCGGGGGGTCGAAGGGGCGGTCCGGAGGCGCTTTTTCGCGCGGCGGGCGGTGCGGGACGAACGAGGCTTTCGCGCGGGCATCGGTGGATGCCCCGGAGGGTCCCGGGAGCATAAGCTGTCGGGTGTGCCCCTTTGGTCGGGGGAGTTCGTCCCTTCCCCAGCAGTACTTGTAGCGACCCAGAGCGTGCGACTCCTCGTCACGCGGCGTGGGTTTTGTAGCATCGGTGACGACAGATGGATTATGTAGGGCGGTGTTGCTGGGCGAATAGGCCCGAACCGAAGGGACGGGCGAAAAGAGAGGTCAGAAGAATGCCGGCACGCGTGATGAAGGAGTTCCAGGCCCCGCGGGGTCTACCCAGGAAGACGGCGTCCGTCTGTCCCGAGTGCATCAAGGTCATTCCCGCCATCGTGCGGGAGAAGGAAGGCCGGGTCATCATGGAGAAGACCTGCCGGGCCCACGGGTACTTCTGGGACATCATCTCGAACGACGTCGACTTCTACCTCCGGATGGAGGTCTACGCCCACGACGGCGTCGGCTACGAGAACCCCTACTACGACAAGTTCCGCGGCTGCCCGACCACCTGCGGGATGTGCAGCCACCACAAGTCCCACACGGGGCTCGCGCTGGTCGACCTGACCAACCGCTGTAACCTGAAGTGCCCCGTCTGCTTCGCGAACGCCAACGCCGCCGGCTACGTCTTCGAGCCGACCCGCGAGCAGATCCACTTCATGCTGAAGACCCTCCGGGACCAGAAGCCCGTGGGGACGGTCGCCGTCCAGTTCTCGGGCGGAGAGCCGACCCTGTCGCCGCTCTTCCTGGACGCGGTCTCGATGGCCCGCGACCTGGGATTCAAGCAGGTCCAGGTGGCGACCAACGGGATCCGGTTCGCCAACGAGCCGGGGTTTGCCCAGGCGTGCCGCGACGCGGGCCTGCATACCCTCTACCTCCAGTTCGACGGTCTGGATGACGAGATCTACCGAAAGGTCCGGGGCGTCCCGCTCTTCAAGATGAAGCAGAAGGCGATCCAGGCCGCGCGGGAGACCCACTCCTCGGCCGCCGAGCTCGCCGCAGGCAAGCCGGACAAGCCGGTGAGCGTCGTGCTGGTCCCGACCCTCGTCGGAGGGTTCAACGAGAAGGAGATCTGGCCGACGGTGAAGTTCGCGATCGACAACCTCGATGTCGTTCGGGGCGTCAACTTCCAGCCGGTCGCGCTCACGGCCCGTATCCCCGACAAGGACCGATTCCAGATGCGGTTCACCCAGTCGGACCTCGTCCGGATCCTCTGCACGGAGGGGCCGTTCGAGAAGTCGGACTTCTTCCCGGTGCCGTCCGTCGCGCCGATCTCCGAGCTCGTCTCGATCATCCACGGCGAGGAGAAGATGACGCTCACGACCCACCCCGGCTGCGGGTGCGCGACGTTCGCGTTCGTCTCGAAGGACGGAGAGAAGATCACCCCGCTCCCCCGCTTCATGGACGTCGACGGGTTCTTCGAGAACGTCGAGTCGATGATCGAGAAGTACCGGGACGCGCGCTTCGCTCGGGTCCGCACGGCCGTCGCGGGGGCCCGGCTGCTCCACGACGTGGCGAAGTACTTCGACTTCTCGAAGGCGCCCGAAGGGCTGAACCAGAAGAACTGCGTCCAGGTCATCGCGGGGATCTTCACCGAGGGGAACAAGGAAGCCCTCGCGAAGTTCACGTGGCGGACGCTCTACATCGGGAACATGCACTTCCAGGACGCGTACGACTACGATATCCAGCGCCTGATGCGCTGCGACATCCACTACGCGGTCCCGGACGGGCGGGTCATCCCGTTCTGCTCGTACAACTCGGGCCCGATCTACCGCACGGAGGTCGAGAAGAAGTTCTCGATCCCGATCGCCGACTGGCAGGCCGCGAAGAAGTCGGGCGGCGCTGCGCTGAAGACCATCGAGACGATGGGGATTAACGGCGAGGTCATCGTCGACCCCGAATACTACAAGATCCGGGCGCTGAAGGGCGCCCCCGGGATGTCGACCTAGACCGATCCGACCGTCCCCGATCGAACCCTTTCCTTCCGCCTCCTTTCTAGTCGTCCTTTCTCGGGCGCTCGAACAGCAGATCGCCGGGGCGCCGCCATCGCAGGCTCTCCGGAGCGGGGTCCCGGGCCCGACGGGCGAGGCGACGGTCGACCTCTTTCCACAGCCCGGCGGTGCGGGGGACGCTCCGGCCCCGCGGGAAGAGCGGGGCGGCGTCCGGGTGATCCCCGAGCCAACGGTAGCCGGCTTCGATGTGCTTGCAGGTCCCGAGTCCCCGTCGGGCGAAGTCCGTGCACGTACACAGGGCCGAGCTCACCGAGGGGAACTCCGGCAGGAGGACCCGGTATGCGGTCCCGTGGAGCGGGTTGCGCACCTCCAGGATCGGGTAGACGTCGGCGCTCCGCAGCCGTACGTCGAGCGGTTCCTCGACCGCCCGTGTCCGGCGTTCGTCGACCGCCGTCCGCCGCTCGGCAGGGGTCGCGGCCCGGGACGGCTTCCGGCGAGAGGGCTCCGGCATGGGTCGCACCGAGGGCGGGGTCGGTAATTATGACGCCTCTGGCGGCTTCCGATGGGAGAGCAAGGTAGTTATCGCGGGCGGTTCGTAGTTCGCTCGGCGACCCCGCGGACCGGGAGCGCGGGGCAGAATCCACCGAGCTCAGGGTCGGCGCCGGGTCGCACGAAGGGACCTCAGCGGGAGCGGACTTGGACGCGACCACCCTATTCATCGTCGGAATGTTCCTTCTGGTCGGCAGCGCGGTCCTGGTCGGGGAGTTGTTCAGCCGCCTCGGCCAAGCACCGCTGGTCGGGCAGCTCCTGGTCGGGGTCGTTCTCGGACCCACCCTGCTCGGCGACCCTCTCGGGCTGAGCAGCCTCAGCACCGAGTTCCAGAGCCTGCAGTTCCTTGCGACGTTCTTCATCCTGATGATGGCGGGGCTGTCGGTCACCCCGCAACAGATCCGGGCGACCGGACTCGCGTCCGCGCTGCTCGGGATCGCGATTTTCGTAGTTCCGTTCATCCTCGGGGCGGGCCTCGTACGCCTCCTCTATCCGAGCATATCGACGACCGAGACGTTGTTCGTCTCGTTGACGATCTCGATCACGGCGCTCCCGGTCCTCGGCGTCATGCTGCGGGAGTTCGGGCTGCTGGAGAGCCGGTTCGGTACACTTCTCATGAACACTTCTCTCGTGAACGAGCTCGCGGCCGTCACCACCTTCGCGGTCCTCTTACGGGTCAACAGCGACCCGAACGGGGCCCCGATCGCGATCGCGACCTCGCTGCTCACGGTCGGCATCTTCCTGACCTCGGTCCTCGCGGTCCACTACACGATGCGTGCCATGCGCCAGTACCAGCTCTGGGACCGTCTGGTCGACCGGTTCCGGGAACGCTGGCGCACCCGCGAGGCCGGGTTCGCCATCCTCCTGGTGTTCGGGCTCGGCGCCGCGCTCTACTCGCAGCTCCTTGGCCTCACGTTCCTGGTCGGCGCGTTCTACGCCGGCCTTCTGATCACTCCCGAGAGTGCAGGCCGCCGCGAACATCGGACGATCAATTTCGTCTTCGAAGCGGTCACCTGGGGATTCTTCATCCCGCTGTTCTTCGCCCTCGTCGGCTTCGGGATGAACTTCCGGTTGCTCGGTACCTCCCTCCTGCCGATCCTCGCGTTCGCGGTCCTCGTCGTCTTCGCGCTGTTCTCGAAGGTCTTCGTCGGCACTGCCGTGGCACGAAGCCTTGGGTGGTCCTCGGACGAATCGTTCTGTGCCGGATTCCTGGTCTCGAGCCGAGGCGCCGTCGAGCTCGCCATGGCCGTGATCCTACTCGGGGACGGGATCTTCAGCACCCAGGTCTACACGGTGGTCGCCGGAGTCGGGCTCCTCACGACGATCTTCGCTCCGATCGGGGCCCGGCCGTTCGTCCGTGCGATCTCCGCGGAGCGGCGGGCGGTCGACGAGAGCTCCCCGGCCGCCCCGCTCAGTCCGTCGTTCCCTCCGCGCCTGTTCACGGACCCCGACGAGCCCCGCTAGGCAGGGCCACCCCGAGAGGCTCCGGCACGGTTATCTCTCCCCGACCGGGTGCTCCGACGTGTCGCGGCCCGAGGGAGCGCGCTCCGCGGTCAGCCCCGGGTCGGCCCCGCGGCGCCCCCGCCTTTCGAAATCGGCGAAGATCGGTCTCGGTCTTCTCTTCACGCTCGTGGGACTGTTCCTCCTTCTGCTACTGTTCCCGACCGCCCCGGGAGCCCTGGACCGCACGTTGCCGGTCGCCGCTGCCGGGATCGTCGTCCTGTGGGTCGGCGGGATCCTGATGGGCATCGGCAGCCGTTCGTGAGGGAGGCCCCACGGAGTCGTTTCCCTGGCGTCTCGTCACGGTCGACATCGACGGGACGCTCACGGTCGGCCACGGCTGGCAGGGGATCGCCTCCGCGTTCGGCCGGGTCCCCGAGTACGAGGCGTCGAACCGCCGGTTCTTCGCCCACGAGATCGGCGAGGACGAGCACCTCGCGGACCTGCTCGACCTCGCCACCGGCCGCACCGTCGCGGAGGTCGAGGCGATCGTCGCCCGCACCCCCGTGCTCTCCGGGATCGCCGAGGGAGTGGCAGAGCTGCACGCGCTCGGGTCGCGGGTCGCCCTTCTCACGCACAACCCGTCGTACGTGGTCGACTACTACCGCCGAACCTTCGGGTTCGACGACGCCGAGGGGGTCCGGGCCCAGACCACGGAGGCGGGGCGGATCGGTCCGCCGCGGGGCGTCCGTGCCGACAAGCCGGGCGGATTGGGGGCGCTCCTCGCCCGTGCGGGGGTCGAGCCCCGGGCGGTGGCCCACGTCGGTGACGGATGGTCCGATGCCGAGGTGTTCCGCCTCGTCGGGGGAGGGATCGCGCTCAACTCCTCCCTGGCCGACGTGAATCAGGCGGCGGACCGGGTCGTCCGCACCGGCGACTTCCGCGACGTGATCCGCGCCCTGCGGACGCTCTCGCCCCGGGCCTGAACCCTGCCCCTCCCCCGTGCACAGGATTCTTATAGCCCGGCTCCGCTCAAGCCCCGGGCGACGATGGAGTACGTCATCGTTCGGGCGACGCACCCGACCTGGCTCACGATGCAGCTCCCGACCGAGGTCGCCGACCTCCTCCTCTTTCGCCCCGAGGAGGGCGCTCACCGGGAGACGAGCCGCACGGTCTCGTTCCTCGCGCGAGGGCCGGGGCTTGCCCGGGTGATCGCCTCCCATCCGGCCCGGGAAGCGCTCGCCGTCGAGACGGTCCGGAACCGGCTCATCGCCTCCGCGCGACCGGGGGACCGCCACCTGTTCACCCTCCCGGCCCCCGTGGTCCAGCACCTAGGACTCCAGGTCTACTCCCGGGGACCCCGTCTCCGGGGGACCGACGACACCCTCGTCTGGTTCGTTCCGGCGCCAGAGTACTACGAGTACCGGTCCGTGGTGGAGGCGGGACGGCCCTGGACGGGACCCACGGCGGGGCCGTTCGCCCACGTCTATGTCGCCAAGTCGCTCGTCCCGTTCCCGAAGGAGCTCGACCAGCTGGCCGCGCTCGAGTACCGGGTGGAAGAGGAGGAGTGGCGGCCCGCCGTGGAAGCTCTCCAGCGGGTCGGACGGGGACGCCGTGTCGTCCTTTAGGGAGACCGCCCGAGCTGTAGCATATCCCGGCGGGAACTGGCCGCTTTCCTAAGTTATTTATACCGACCCTAGGGATAGAATCGTACCATGCGGGACGCGGACCGCGGGAACACGAAGTCGACCTCCTCGAAGCCGTACACCCTGCGCAATCCGGTCCCGCTCCGGACCCAGGCGGATGTGACGGTCACCCGGGCGGGGATCCCCACGGACGTGACCCTCGACATCGCCGGCCCCGTGGACTTCGACTCGCTCGCGAAGGCGATCCGTCGTTCGGTCGGCCACGAGGGGATGCGCCCGGAGGACGCCCGCTCGATCGCCGCCCACGTGCTCAATTTCTTCGGCTTCAACGAGCGGATCATCGACAACGTCCTGGAGCCGGACGACCGGGATACGTTCTACATGCTCGAGGACACGGGGATCCTCGAGACCGAACGCGACGAGACGACCCTCTACGACGGTCGGGAGTGGCGCATCCACTACTGGATGTTCCGCAAGGACCGGATCTTCGACCTCGCCCGCGAGGAGAGCGCCGCGATGGCCGCCGCGGGGGAGAAGGAGATCGTCTACTCATCCAACTCGAACCGCTCGGGTGCGTTCCGTCTGCCCCACGGGGAGCACGGCACGGGGCTGCCCGCCCACGCGGTCTACCACGAGCTCGGCGACGAGGTCTGGCTCGAACGACGCCAGAACCCGATGCCCGCGGTCGTCCCGCCCTCGCGCGGGCGCCACCGCGACAGCGTCCCCGACTGACCGCGACCGTCGGGGACCGTCCGAACCGTTAACCTTCCCGGGGTGTCCCCCCGGCCGATGCGACGGTTCCTCCTGCTGGCCCACCGGGTACCCCCGTCGGGCACGTTCACCCTGAACGACCTGGCCGGGGGCGCCGGCCGGATGGACGAGGTCGCCCGGGCCGTCTCGACCGCCTTCACTCTGTCGAACGACCTGCGGCGCGACACGGAGGTCACGATCCTCTTCGTCGCGGAGCCGACCCCCGCCGCCCGGCGGGTGGTCCTTGTCGGCTCCCGTCTGCGCAACCTGAACCCGGACGAGCGGTCGACCGCCGCCCTGCTCAAGAACGCCCTCGTCCGCTCGGTGGGATTCCCCGACGAGTTCGAGTCGTCCCCCGGGCTCACGGTCGCGGCGGTCGACCCTGTCGAGGAGCTCGCCCGCTTCCTCGGCCAACCGGGGGCGGTATGGCTTTCCGAGGACGGCCAGCCGATCGCCGAGTGGAGCGCCCCCGGGGGGGAGGTCGCCGCCGTTCTCTCGGACCCGTACGACCCGACGCCCGGCGAGGCCGACCGCCTCCGCGAGAGCGGCGTGCCTCGCCTCTCGGTCGGGCCGCGGTCCCTGCGCTCGAGCCAGGTGATCGACGCGGTCCACCGCGAGCTCGACCTACGGGAGGTCCGGCCCGCGGCCTCGCCGCCCGGCTAGCGCGCGAGGATCGGGTCGGTGATCATGCGACGGGCGCCGACCGCATCCCGGACGACCCGGGGCTTCAGCCCCCCTACCACCGCGGTCAGGTGAACGACCTCCCGCGGCTCGGGCCGGACCCGCGTGCCGAAGACGAGCCGCTCGGGCTCGCCGAGGACCTCGCGCATCGCGCGCAGTACCCGGTCGAGCGTGCGGAGCGTGAGGTTCGCTCCCCCGTCCAGGTGGACGAGGGCGGAGGGCCGCTCCGCGAGGTGGAAGTCGAGGAGCGACTCCGAGAGCGCCTGGTGCACGAGCCGTTCGGGCTCCGAGACGTGGTACTCCCCTACGATGAGCGTCGAGAGCCCCGACTCCCTCAGGTGGTTCTTCAGGCTCGCGAGGTCGACGTTGAGCTGCGACGGGTTCTCGACCATGTCGACCAGGCTCGCGACCAGGGAGTGCAGGTAGGCGTTCCGCACGGAGAAGACCCGGTGGATCGGAAGCCGCTCGAACCGGCGGAGCTTCTCGTTCGACAGCGCGAGCAGGAGGCCTCCCATCTCCTCGAGCTCTTCGATGGTCGCGTCGACGTTCTCCCGGCGCGTCGGGTTCGTGTCGAGCTCCACCTGGAACGGCAGGAAGACGACCGGGATAGGAAGCGCCTCGGTCGACCGCAGCGCGCGCGAGAGGAACGGAAGGAGAGCGCTCCCGGTACCTCCGCCGATCCCGGCGAGCAGGAAGACGATCTCGAACGGCGCGAGGCGTCGGAGGAGCTCCTCCTTGCCTTCCTCGGCGGCGCGCAGCACGCTCGCCCGGTCCCCGCCGCTCCCGCGTCCCCGCAGCTCGCGCTGGCCGAGGAGGATCTTCTCCTCCGCGCCGGTGTGCTGCAGATGCCGCGCGTCGGTGTTGACGGCGAGGGTCCGAACGCCGGGGATACCGAGACCCATCAGGTCCTGGACCGCTTCGCTCCCGGCCCCGCCGAGCCCGACGACCGCGACGCCGGGCGTCAGCGCGAGGGCGGCCCACGACTCCGAGGACGTGGTTTCGGGTGACATCGACTCCCCTCGCCGCTTAGGGCGGAGGGGAGCCCTCGGCGGTCAGCGGCTCCCCTTCGCGCCGGTTGGACCGGGCGGACGGGCCGAACTGCTCGAGGCGGCTGCGGATGTACTCCCGCACCGCCGACCGGACCGCATCGTCGACGCTCACGGAATTTCCCTCGCGGACGAATTCCTCGAGCCGGCTGTTGTCTTGCCGGGAGAGCTCGACCACCACCTTGCGAATGTTCTGCGGCGGCAGGTTGAGCTCGATGTAGTGCTCGAGGCCTTCGCGGATCGTATCGGAGATCGTGGAGGTCTGCTTCGACTGCTGGATCTGCTTCAGCTTCTCGAGCAGCTCCTGCGGGATCCGGACCGTCACCCGCTCCGACGTGTCGACCATGCTCGTCAGACAACACCCCTTGCTTTGTCTGACGAATGACATATCGAATCCCTGGTATATGAATTGAAAGGGTCGGCGTGCGCGGGCCCCTTTCGGCTCGAAGGACCATATGAGGGGACCGACCGTGCCGGCTTCCTCGGGGGGAGTCCGACGAACGAGTACGTCGTCCGCGAATTCGTTGCCTCCGACTACGACGCGATCGCCCGCATCGGTCAGCGGATTTCCCCCGACCTCGCGAACAGCGCCGAGGAGATCCGGCACTTCTGGGAGGCGTTCGCCGCACCGCACCTCGACCATCTGCGTCTGGTCGCCGAGACCCCGGGCGAACGGACCGTGGTCGCATGGGGTTCCCTCGAGCAGCGGCCGTTGAACCACGTACCAGGAAAGTACTGGGTGGAGGTCGTCGTCGATCCGGAGCACCGACGCCAGGGTCTTGGTCAGCGGCTCTACGACCAGCTCGAGACGGAAGCCGCGCGCCGCGGGGCGAGGGGATTGTGGGCGACGGCCCGCGCCGAAGACCCGGCGAGCCTCGCCTTCTTCCAGCGCCAGGGGTTCCTCGAGCAGCGTCGCGTCTGGCGGTCCCGGCTCGAGCTCGCGAACGCGAACCTCGCCGCGCTCGGGGACCGCTCCGAAGCGCTTGCCCGTGCGGGGATCCGGTTCACCACCCTCGCGGAGGAAGGGGCGGACCGGGACGACGTGCGGCGCCGGTACTATACCCTCCAGTCCGCCGCCGGCCGGGACGTTCCCGTCCTCGGGTCGCACAGCGTCGTCTCGTACGAGCAGTTCCTCCGGCTCGAGTTCGACCATCCCGGGTACCTGCCCGAGGCGACGTTCTTCGCCGAGTCGGGCGGCCGGTACGTCGGGGTCACCTCCCTCGACCGGCCCCGTCGGATGCCGGAAGAGCTCCACGTCGGATTCACCGGAGTGCTGCGCGAGTTCCGAGGGCAGGGGATCGCGATCGAACTAAAGCGTCGGTCGATCCTCTACGCTCGCGAGCACGGCTACCGAACGATGCGGACCGGGAACGACTCTCTGAACCTACCGATCCGGTCGATCAACGAGCGTCTCGGCTTCCGGCCCGTGGAGACAATGGTCCATGGGGAGAAGTCCCTCGAGCCCGCCGGCCCGGGGAACTCCGTCGAGGGTGCGGACCGGGCCTAGTGAACGCCGGTGATCTTCCCGTCCGCGGTGAGGTCGATGTCCTCGGCCGACGGTCGCTTCGGGAGCCCGGGCATCGTCTCGATCGTCCCGAGCAGGCCGACCGTGAAGCCGGCGCCGGCCGACCGCGTCAGGCGGTGTACGGTGACCGTGAACCCCGTGGGGCGGTTGAGCAGCTTCGGGCTGTCGGAGAGCGAGAGCGGGGTCTTCGCGACGCAGACCGGTCCCGCGAGCTCACCGATGTGCTCGAGGTGGGCCAGGTCCTCGGTCGCCTCGGGGGACTCCACGACCGCCGCGGCTCCGTAGAGCTTGGTGGCAATCAGTTCGATCTGTCGGATCGGCGGGGTTCCCGCGGGGTAGAGGGGCTTGCTCTGCCGCCCGAGTCCCGCCGAGCGCTCGACGGCCTTCGCGAGCTCGACGCAGCCGGCGCCTCCGTCCGCGAACGCCCGCGACTCGACGACCTCCACGCCCCGGGCCCGGCAGTACTGGCGGACCAGCTCGGTCTCCTCGGGCGAGTCTCCGGGGAACGAATTCAGAGCGACCGTGCCGACGAGCCCGAGCGCTTCCATGTTCGCCAGATGCTGCCCGAGGTTGTCGAGGCCGTGTTCGAGCGCGGCCCGTGCGGGCTTCAGCGAACCCTCATCGCTCGCGCCTCCCTGGAACCGGAGGCCGCGCTGGGTCGCGACGAGCACGGCGGCGTCGACGTCGACGCCAAGCGTGGGGGTGAGGATGTCGACGAACTTCTCGGCCCCGAGCTCGGTCGCGAACCCGGCCTCGACCACGGCGTAGTCCGAGGTCGCGAGGGCGAGCTCGATCGAGAGCCGGCTCGCGGTGCCGTGGGCGAGGTTGCCGAACGGGCCCGCGTGCACGAGGGCGGGGATCCCCTCCGCGGTCTGCACCAGGTTCGGTTCGAGCGCGTCCCTGAGGACGGCGGCCATCGCGCCCGCGGCCTTGAGGTCCGAGGCGCGCACGGCATCCCCGCCGCGCGTGTACGCGACCAGGATCCGACCGAGCCGTTCCTTCAGGTCCGCGTAGTCGCGCGAGAGCGCGAGGATCACCATCACCTCGCTCGCCGCGGTGATGAGGAACGAGCTGTCGTGCGCGACGAACCGTGGGTCGGTCCCCTTCCCGATGACGATGTGACGGAGCGCCCGGTCCTCGTTGTCCATCGTCCGCGGCCAGACGATCCGCGCGGGGTCGATCTGGAGCGAGTTACCGTAGAACAGGTGGTTGTCGACCATCGCGGCGAGCAGGTTGTGCGCCGCCGCGACCGAGTGGATGTCTCCGGTGAACCCGAGGTTGATCTCGCCGGACGGTTCCACGGTCGACTTCCCTCCGCCGGTGGCGCCGCCCTTCACTCCGAAGACCGGCCCAAGCGACGGCTGCCGCAGGCACGGGATTGCCTTGCGGCCCATCCGGGCGAACCCGTCCGCGAGCCCGATGGCGGTGACGGTCTTGCCTTCGCCGTGCTTGGTCGGCGTCATCCCCGTGACGAGGATCAGCTTCCCTCGACGGCCTCGGCCCGCGCGCGACCGCACGGCGGAGACCGAAACCTTTCCGGCAAGAGGTCCGGCCGGATGCCATTCGTCCGCTCCGAGTCCGAGGAGGCCGGCAAGTTCTGAAACGCTCTTCATGAGGTTCACACTGCGCTAGAGGCCGTCACCGTAGAGCATCAAGCTTAGGTCACGCCCGCTTCAGGCAGTGCTTTAGCATGGGTCGGTTACCGAACGCGGTGCCGGCCGCCCTGGTGCCCTTCACCCGCGACCTCGCCGAGCCGCTCGCCCTCGCGCACGAGGCGCTCTGGGCGACCTTCGTCCCCGGCGAAGACCCGGCCGAGCATTGGCCCGGTCTGGAGGCGCGGATCCGGGACGGGCGTACCACGGGCGCGCTGTGGGTGCGGGAGGGCGGCGCGCTCGGGATCGCCCTGTGGAGCCGACCGGGTCCCCTCGGCGTTGCGCTCGGGATGCTCTACCTGAGGCCCGCGGAGGCCTGGCCCTCCGGGTACCGCGCGCTCCTCGGGGCGGTCGCCGCGAGCGTCGGCCCGGTGGTGTTCGCACCCTCGCCGCTCTCCGGCCTCACGCAGGCGGTCGAAGAGGAGATGATGCGCGGCCTCGGGTTCGCCCCCTACGGACGGTCGGAGATGACCCTCGCGCTCGCCGGGTTCGGCGTGACCCGCCCCTTGCCTCCGGAACGCCGAGCGCGGCCGTTCCGTTCGCAGGACCTTGCGGTCGCGACCCGGATCCACCGAACGGCGTACGAGGGGAGGTTCGACCGGTACCTTTTCCTGGAGGACCTCGACCCCGTCCGGGACGCGGAGACGATGGTGCGCGACCTCGTCCTGGGCCGATGGGGCGAGTTCCTCGCCGACGCCTCGATGGTCGTCGAGGAGAACGGCGTTCCCGTGGGCATCACCCTCGTCCTCCGCACACCCCGCGGTCCGCTGATCGCGGACGTCGCCACCGACCCCGCCTACGCCGGCCGCGGAGTGGCGCGCAGCGCGCTCGAGGGAACCCTGGGGGCGCTCTGCGACCGGGGGGAGGCTCGCGTGCGCCTCGCGGTCACCGAGGGGAACCGTCGGGCGATCACGCTCTACGAGAAGCTCGGGTTCGTCCGGAACCTGGGGCCGGCCCGCGAGTGGTACCACACGGGACGGATCCCTGTCTCCCCCACGTCCGACTAGGACGTCGCGGGGGCCGGCGCGTCGGGGGGCCGCTTCGGCACGTAGCCGAGGCGACGCAGCGACCCGAACGTGACGAGCATGAGCACGCCGAAGAGAGCGATCGCCCCGCCGGCGGTGAGGTACATCCCCTGGATCCCGAGCGCGAGCAGCAGAAGCCCCCCGGCGAACTGCCCGAGGGGGACGAGGGCGTAGCTCCCGAGCTCGTCCGCAGAGAAGACCCGGCCCATCATCTCGTCCGGCACCGTGGCCTGGATGGTGGAAAGGAACACGGTCGTGATCATCCCCGGCATCAGTCCGTAGAGGAACGCGATCGGCAACGCGAGCCAGATCGTCCGGACCAGGCCGAAGGCGAGGAGCGCCAGTCCCATCAGCAGAATGAGCGTGATCAGTACCCGACCGGCCCGATGCTCGAACCGGAACTGCGAGGCGAGGATGAAGCCGGTCGCCGTGCCGGCGGTCAGGACGGCGACCATGGCGCCGTACCAGATCCCGTTCGTGAGCCCGAGCCACCCTTCGATGTAGAGCCCCAGCTCGACCAGTGCCACCGCCGACAGGAAGTTGACGACGAGGCTCGCGATCGTGATCTCGAGCAGTTCGCGGCGGTGACCGAGGTAGGCGAAGCCGTCCCGCGCTTCGGCGAGGACCGATTTCGGTGCCGTGCGCCGGATGACCCGGAGGTCGGCGTCCACGAGCGTGAGCGCTGCCTGGGTCGCGAAGTAGAGCACGAACGGGATCCCGAGGGCATAGACCGCGGGACCCACCGACAAGAGGACACCGACCAGGAGCGTGGTGACCGCGCTCGCGACCGCCGCGATCGCGTAGATGGCCCCGTTCGCCGGTCCGAGGTCCTTCGGCTCCACGATCCGGGGGATCGAGGTGTTGAACGCCGGACGGAAGAGGGCCGAGCTCACGGTGATGAGCGCCCAGGCCGGGTAGACCAGGAGGACCCAGAGCGGCAGATAGAACCCGGGGGGCCCCGGAAGGGCCACGTGGGTAGTCGGCCCGTAAACTAGGTCGGCCGCTATCGCGGCGGTCGCGAGGATCGACAAGAGGTTCACCGTGCGCATGAGGTGGCCGCGATCGTGCCGGTCGGCGAGCGCGCCCGAGAAGAACATGCTCGCGAGGGTGGGGAGGGTCGAGGCGAGGCCGAGGAACGCGAGCGCCAGCGCGGCGTAGTTCGTCCGAACGTCGGCCGGATAGGCGAACGCGACCGTGTAGACGAGGACGACCAGGATCCCCGACGGAGCGGCGAGCTGGAGCGCCCCGGCGGTCAGCAGCGACGGGAACGACCGCTGTCGAAAGAGCTCCCCATAGCGACTCAGGGAAAATCCGCCTCCTCCCGCGGCAACCCCGACCTCGGGGGAGCGGAATAAGACTATCGAACCCGGACCGCGCCGGGCCGCTCCCATCGAAACCCGCTTGTACTCGCCGCCGCCCTTCGGGCTCCGGGACGAAACGTGCGTTTGCTCTTCCGCGACCCCACGACCGGTCAGCTGCGCCTGCGCCTCGAGACCCCGAGCGACCTCTGGCGCATCGCGCGCCTCGTGCGCCCGGGGGACCGTGTCGGCGCGTCCACCACGCGGCGGGACCCCGAGGCTCCGCAGGAGGTGGCGAGCGCCGAGCGCCTCCGCCGGCGCGTCTTCCTCACCGTGCGGGCCGAGCAGGTCGAGTTCCACGGGTTCTCGAAGCACGTGCGGGTCACCGGGCCGATCGTCGAGGGGCCGTTCGACATCGGGCGCCACCACACCCTGGACCTCACCGAGGGCGACGAGGTCGTCGTGACGAAGCCGACGATCGCCTCGGGCGAGCGGGCGATCCTCGACGAGGGCCTCGCGGGCACCGGCGACCCGACGATCCTGATCGCGTCCGTCGACTGGGGAGACTCGGCGCTCGTCCGCATCCACGGCCGCGCCGTCGAGCCGGTGGCCGAGGTCCGACGCACGATCGCCGGGAAGCGGTACCGCGGCGGTCAGGGGGAGAAGGACCGCGAAAGCTACGTCGAGGAGCTGCTCGAGCTCCTGCGACGGGAGGGGCCGAACGCGACCGCCCTCGTGATCGCGGGTCCGGGGTTCCTGAAGGAGGAGCTGATGCGCCGGCTCTCCGAGGAGGATGCGCCCCTCGCGAAGAAGACGAAGATGTTCCCGACCTCCGAATCCGGCCGCGTCGGGGTCGACGAGCTGCTGCGCTCCGGTCGCGCCAGCGAGGCGCTTCGGGGGAGCGTGGCCGCGGAGGAGGCAGAGATCGTCGAGCGCCTCGTGCGCTCCCTCGCCGGCGGCACGCGGGCCGCGGTGGGTCCGAAGGAGGTGGCGGAGGCGGTGGAGGCGGGCGCGGTCGAGACCGTGCTGGTCTCCGACCTTCGTCTGACCGACGCCGAGCTCATCCCGATCCTCGACCGGGCCCGCGCGGGCCAGGCGCGGCTGTTCGTGGTCCGAGAAGAGGGCGAAGCGGGGAAACGGCTCGCCGCCTTCGGCGGCGTCGCCGCGATCCTTCGGTACGACTGGACGAGCCCTTCGCGCGCTACGGGATCGCCTGGATCGCCTCGCGCGCTTCCTCGAAGCGGCGCTTGAGGTCCTTCAGCGCGAAGCGGAGCGCTTCGCGGGTGGTGAGCGAGCCGTCGGTCTCGAAGTGGAGGAAGAAGCGCTCGGTGTCGGGCTCGATGTGGATCGAGCCGTGCTCGCACGTCTTCTCGCAGGCCGCGCAGTCGATGCACTTCGTCTCGTCCGTGACCGAGAGCTTCCCGTTGGCGAACTCGAGGATGTTCACCGGGCAGGAGGCGGCGGTCCGCTTCAGGCAGGCGTCCGTGCATCCTTCCTTGCGGGCGATCTTCACGTGGGGGCGGGGGAACATGCCGACCCCGTGAGCGACCTGCCACTTCGCGTGCTCCCGGGCCGTTCCTACGGTCGCCGTGGCGTAGGCCAGGAGCGCCTGACGGGCCCCGAGGCGCACGATCGGCACGTCGGGCTCCAGGATCGCGAGCGTGGGATCTCCGAGAGGGACGACGTCCTTCGCGTAGACCGTGCACGGGCCCTTCTTGTCGACGGAGAACATCGCCTGGCAGTGGGGGCAGCCCGCGCCGGCGCACGTGCACTCCGACTTCTTGCGGAACTGCGAGAGGTCGGTGGGGATCGGCAGCAGGCCGAGGCGCAGGGCCACGGCCTCGTCGAACATGCTCGTCGACGAATCGTAGTCCTTTCCCGTCGCCTCGTCCCGGATCGGGCCGAGGTGGAACTCGACGTCCTCGATCGCCAGCTTCGGAATGTCGGCGAGCAGCGTCCGTCGGACGGCGTTCACTTGGGACGCGGTGACCCCCTCGAGCTCGAGCTGGGTCGACCGGGGCTTGAGCTCCTGGACCGTGACCGGCATCGACTACACCCGCCGTCCGCGGCGTCCCCCTTTCGGCTTCGTCCCGTCGTGCGGGACCGGAGTGACGTCCTCGATGCGCTGGATCTTCACGCCCGCCCGGGCGAGGGCGCGGATCGCGGCCTGCGCTCCCGGACCGGGGGAGCGCGAACGGTTGCCGCCCGGCGCCCGGACGCGCACGTGCAGCGTGTCGTACCCCTTCTCTTTGATCACCGCGGCGATCTGGTCGGCCGCCTTCATCGCCGCGTAGGGGCTCGATTCGTCGCGCGCGGCCTTCACGACCATCCCGCCGGTCGCCTTCGCGAGGGTCTCGGCCCCGGTGATGTCGGTGACGGTGATGTGGATGTTGTTGTAGCTCGCGAAGATGTGCGCGATTCCGATCTTGGCCACGGTCACGCACCTCCCTCAGGCGCAGGCGCCGGCATTTCCGGTGCCGGAGATGGGTGGGCGTTGAGCCGCTCGCGGAGCGCGACGCGCACCACGTGCTCGTCGTTCGCGATCGGGCTCATCGGAGCGTAGTGGATCTGCGCCTCTTCGGCCGAGCCGACCAGGTAGCCCGGTCGGGTCACCCGGTGGTCGCCGATGGCGAGATGGCCGTGCACGATCCACTGCCGCGCCCCGTGGGCGGTCGGGGCGAGGCCCCGGGAGAAGACGATCCACTCGAACCGGCGCTTCAGCAGGTCCTCCGTGGAGAGCGCGAGCACGTCGTCGATCGTCGGGGTGCCGACCGGGAGGACGCCGAGACGCGTGAGACGGGCGAGCAGCTGGTCGGTCTCCCGTCGGGCCTGCGTGCCGCCGGCCCGGAGCCGGGCCTGGAGCTCCCTCGCCTGCTGACGGAAGCCGCGAAGGATCGACTGGGCCTTCCAGAGCTCCCGCTTGTTCTTGAGGCCGTACTTCTGGAGCAGCTTGCGCTCCTCCTCCATCCGGCCCGCTTCCCACGGGTGCTTCGGAGTGTCGTACGTTCGCCGGAGGAACTTAGGATCGCCCACGGATGCGCTACTCCTTCTTGGCCGCCGGCGCCGCGGGCGCGGCCGCCGCCGGGGCGGACTCTTCCTTGCCGGCCGCGGCCGCCGCTTCCTTCGCGGCCTTCTTCAGGACGCCGGCCGCCATGCCCGTCCGACCGTTCGAACGGGTACGCTGTCCGCGGACCTTCTGGCCGCGCTCGTGGCGGACGCCGCGGTAGCTCCGGATCATCTTCATCTGGTTGATGTCGTCCCGCCGGCGGGTGTCGAGGTCGGGACCGATGTAGTGGGGAGAGTCGCCCATCATGGGCTCCCGGGTGTGGTTGACCATCCAGACCGGTACCTTCGTCGTCAGGGTTCCGAGGGTCGCTTCGATCCCGTCCACGGTCGGCTCCGGAAGGTTCCCGATCATCTCGCCGGCGTTGACGTTCGCGAGGCGGCACGCTACCTCGGCGATCCGCAGGCCTACGCCCCGCACGCCGGTGAGCGCGAGGGCGGTCGGTCGGGTCCCGTCGAGGTCGGTGTTCGCGACGCGAACGATGTAACGGAAGTTGGGGTTGTCGGGAATGACCTTGGTCGTCTTGACGGGAGCGCCGGCCTTCGCCTTGCTCTTCGCCTCCTTGGGTTCCTTGCCCTCCTTCCCGCGGGTGCCCGGCGCACGTTTCGCCGGTTTCTCCGCCACGGGTTCGGGGGCGGCGGCGGGCGGTGTCTCGGGGGCCGGAGCCTCCTTCGACTCTTTGGGCGCGATCTCACTCCCCTTGGATGCGGCCGACGACGACGGGTCGGGGGCGAGCGGATGCCCGCCGTTCGACCCTCGTTTCGAGGGCGCGGCCGCCGAGAAGACCCTGCCTTTTAAGCACTTCGGGCGGTTCGACGGGTGCCGGACGAGGGGCGACCGCGTTTCGTGGTGGGAAGGGTAGTGCGGGCAGTCGCAGGGGTCGCGGGCGGCACCGCAGCCTCCCGCGGGTCCCGCGCCTGCAGGACCCGGTAGCCCGAGCCCCGGCCGAGCACCTCGACGGGGCCAGGCCAGTGCGCTTCCAGCCACTCCTGGTAGAATCGGATCCCTTGGCTGCCCTTGCCCACGAGCACCAGTCGCCCGCCGGGTGCTAAGTGCTCCTTCGCTTCGGACAGCAACGCCAGGATCTGCTCTCGGCCGATCCGGTACGGAGGATTGGTGGCGATGACATCGAACTGTTCGCCGGCGACCGGCGCGAAGGCTGCTCCGACCCGGACCTCGGCGTTGGCGATCCGGTTCCGGTCGAGGTTCTGTCGTGCCAGCCGGGCAGCGCGCCGGTTGACCTCCGTGAGCACCACGTGCCCGCGCGGGCTCGCCTTCGCGGCGGCGACGCCGACCGGCCCCCATCCACACCCAAGGTCGAGGACGCGGTCGGAGTCCGTGAGGCGCAGATGCTCGATCAGGAGGGCCGTGCCGGGGTCGAGCCCGTGGGCAGAAAAGACTCCCGCGTCCACGGAGAACGACAGCATTTCTCCCCGGTACAGGAACCGACGGTCGGACGGACTCGAGCGTGACCGGGGCCGTTCGGTCCAGTAGGGTTCGTCCGGGGCGGAACCTTCGTCCTCGGTCACGGGTTCGACCGCCGTCGCCAGAGAGACTCGCGCTTCGGAGGCGCCGCCCCCTCGCCGCCGAGCGCTTCGCGGACCAGGTCCTTCTCCCGATGCGAGAGCGAGCGGGGGATCTCGATGTGGACCGTGACGTTCAGGTCTCCCCGGAAGGAGCCTTGCAGACGAGGGAAGCCCTCGCCCCGCATCCGGAACACCGTCTCGGGCTGCGTTCCCGCGGGGATCTTCAGGACGGCGTGGCCGTCGAGCGTGGGGACGGTCGTCTCCCCGCCCAGCACGGCCGTCAGGAGGGGGATCTTCGTTTCGGAGTAAAGCTCCGTTCCTTCCCGGTGGAATGCGGGGTTCGGTTCGAACTCGACCTGGACGAAGAGGTCGCCCGAGCGTCCGCCCGAACCGCTCTCCATCCCGTGGCCGGGGACCCGCAGGACGGCCCCGTCCTCGACCCCGGGAGGGATCGTGACCTCGATCCGTTCGACCGAGTTCTGACGACCCGAGCCGTTGCAGGTAGCACACTTGTCGAGGATCCGGCGCCCCGTTCCGTGACAGCGCGGGCACTCCCCGATCGTGAGGAACTGTGCGAAGCCCTGGGAACGGACCCGACGAACCTGGCCCTGACCCTGGCATTCCGGACAGGTCTCGAACGCCGTTCCGTTCCGGGCCCCGGTTCCCCGACAGTCGGGGCAGGGGGCGGTGTGCGGGACCTCGAGGGTCGGACGACTGCCGTGGACGGCGGCCGACAGGGGCAGTCGGACGGTCATCTCGACATCGTGGCCCCGCTGGGCCGACCGGCGTCCGCCACCGCCGAACGGATCGCCCCCGAGCCCTCCGAAGAACTGCTGGAAGAGGGGGGACGCGCCGAGGAGGTCCTCGAGGTCGCCCATGTGGGTGAAGTTCTGCCAGGTGAACCCTCCCGGGCCGAAGTCCGTCTCGACCCCGGAGAACCCGAGCTGGTCGTAGCGGCGCCGCTTCTCGGGGTCGGCGAGGACCTCGTACGCCTCGGAGACCTCCTTGAACTTCTCCTCGGCCGCTTTCGGGTCCTCCTTCGCGACGTCGGGGTGGTACTGTCGCGCGAGGCGACGGTAGGCCGACTTGACCTCGTCCGGCGTAGCGGACTTCGCTACGCCCAGGACTTCGTAGTAATCGCGCTTCGGCATGCTCGGACGGGTCGGGTACCCGGTTCCTACCTTCGTTTAGGTGGGACGCTATTTACCGTCATCCGGCCCCGGGGCTTTGCCCGAGAACTAGTTTCTGTGTAGGACTAAATGTGCAGGGCTCTCGGTTTCTGTGCAGGGGTGCTAGTTTCTGTGCAGGGAGGCGTCTATGGGCAAAGCCGGGGGGGATTGCAGATAGGTGCGTATAACTCGGACGACGCGCGGTCGTTCTGTCGAGGACTGTTCACGCGCCCCGGGCGGGCCGTCCGGCGCGATAGTCCGCCTCGATGGCCGCGACGAACCGGGCCCACGTCCTCGCGACCTGCGCGCGGAGTGCTTCGCGGGTCGGGAAATCCGGGGTGACCCAGCGTTCGGTGACCAACAGCTGGAGTCGCGTCTGCGCGCGGCCGACGGCGCTGACTCGGTAGTCCAAGGACTGCCGGTCCGTCTCGTCGATCTGGTCGAGGTGCCAGGAGTGGGGGGGATTGAGACGAACCAAATCGACCGCGACCGCGGGATCGCGACCGGACCCCCGGGAAACGCGAATCCGGAGCACGCGGCGGGGCGAAATTCTGATCACACGGAAGCTCGGGCGGGAACGCGAGAATCGTCCGTCGTCGCTCCGGTAGTCCGTGCACCAATCGTACACGTAGCGCGACGGGGCGTGAATCACTAGGGAGAGACGCACCGTGGTGGTCTCGTAGATCCGGTGGCCCCGTCCGGGCATGGGCCGGGAATCCGGTGGGACGTCTTAAACCCGGTGTCCGGGAGCGGCGGCGAAGCGGTCCCGAGGGCCGACGGCTTTGCCCGGGAACTAGTTTCTGTTCACGAGTTGTTGCGCGGGCCTTTCGGTTCCTGTACGCCCATCGGGGTTTCTGTGCGAGCGGGCTACTTTCTGTGCGGTCCCGTGTTCTCGGGCAAAGCCCGGACCCGGGGCGCGTGGCGCCAGCGGAGCCTCACCGGCGTTCCCACCTTGGCACGGAGCCGTTGGTCGGCCCGGCCGCGGTCGACCGCGACCTCGAGGGTTCCGAAGCTCGAGCCGAGTACCCCGAGCCGGCCGGCGCCGAGGGCTTCGTAGCTTGTCGTTCGAGGGACGGTCCGGGCCGGTCCGCGGCCGACCGTCACCGTCAGTCGACGCACGGCCTCTGGCACCCACTCCGACGGCACGTTGGTGATGAGATTACCGAAGTGGTCGGCGTGCACCACCTCCCCTCGGGCAGCATCGACCCCCGGCTCGGCCCGCGGGATCCGGTAGACGTGCGGTACGTGCGGCCGGCCGAGTCGGGAGGGAGCGACCCCCCGGGCGAGCCGGGCTACGGCCGGTGCGAACAGGTCCCGGCCGTCGAAGGTCGTTCCGACGTGACGCCTCCCCGTCCTTGGACCGGGGTCGATCCGATAGGCGCGACGGATCCCGAGGTCTTCGGCCAGGGGGTAGAGCACCCCGTTGTCCGGGCCGACCAGGAACGAGCCTTCACGGCACGCGATCACGATGGGAGCCCGGTGGCCTCCCACCCCGGGGTCGACGACCACGAGGTGGACCGTGCCCCGCGGAAACCCTCGGGCCATGGCACGGAGGACGAAGGCCGCCTCCGCGATGCCCTGGGCCGGCAGGTCGTGCGCGAGATCGACCAATCGCCCGGGGTCGACCGAGCGGGAGAGCACCGCCTTTACTTGGGCGGTGTACGCATTCCCGAGGTCGCTCGTCAGCGTCACCAGGCGCCGACGCCCCGGCGGTCGCGCCAAGGCCCGAGAAGGAGGCGCGAGGTCCTACGACTTCATGATCGCGACCAGGAAGATCCCGATCGCGAGCAGGGCGCCGATGACCGCCGCGACGATCACGAGGAACGTCTCCCAGATGAGGGAGGAGAGGTGGTCCGAGCCACCGCCGAGCGACCCTGCGTGGTAGAAGTACCCGATGAGGAGGCCGACGACGAGGCCCGCGACCAGGAGGGCCACCCCGATCGTCCGGCTCTTCCCGCTACCGAAGTAGGCGGTGAAGACCCCCGCTAGGATCAAGAACAGTCCGAATACGAGGAGAAGAACGGTAACAAAGTTGTACCATTGGCCAAACTCAACCGCCGCCAGGTTCAACAATCCCAACATGGATACTTCCTCAGAATTTGATGCCCGTGAGGGTCTTCGTGTCGATGACGCCCGACACCGAGCGGATCTTGTCGACGACGAGTTGGCCGAGCGCGTTGAAATCCTCGGCCTCTACCTTCGCGATCAGGTCGTATTCGCCGAACAGGGGATGAAGCTCGACGATCCCCTTCACGCGCAGAAGCTCGGTGTAGACCTCGTGCTCCTTCGCGGGAGCGGTGCTAATGAGGACGAACCCGATGGCCACGCCCGGTAACCCCTACGAAGCGGCGCGAGAAGTGGCCCGCCTAATAAGGGTGTCGCGGTGCCGCCGCCGCCGCTCCGGCGGTGGACCTCGGGGTCTCGGACCCCCGTCGCCACTCGAGTGGACGCGGCTTAAGTAAGGAGCCACTAGCAGGCCGCTCGAAGAATGGCATTCTCGCTCCGGACCTGGCCCTCTCGTTTTCTCGCGAAGCCGTGGTTGCTCGCATTCATCCCCATCAACGCAGCGACCGCGGGATTCGGGGTCGTCTTGCCGCTCCTGATTCTGATCCCCCTGCACGGGACCTGGGCGGACGTCGCTGTAGCGGCGACGCTATTCAACGCCGCCGTGATCCTGATGTCGGTCCTTTGGGGTCACCTCTCGGACCGGTATCCCCGCCGCCGCCTGTTCCTCGTGATCAACTACGCGGGCTACGGGGCTCTCTACCTGCTCCTGACGAGCGTCCACTCGATTCCCGAGCTCTATGTCATCTACACCGTCATCGGCGTGATCGCTCCGGCCGGGGCCAGCGCCTCCAACCTCCTCATCCTGGAGAAGTTCACGGAGACCGAACGCGCGAACGCCTACGCGTCGTTCCAGGAGATGAGCATCATCGGCTCGGTCCTCGGTCTGCTGATCGGGTACTTCTGGACGCTCGCCAACGACACCCTCTTCTCGCTGCTCTACGTCCTCGGCGCGCTCGCGTTCGTGAGCGCGGTCGCCCTCTGGTTCGGCATCCGGGAGGCCGAACGCACGCTCACGACGGCGCACGTCGCGCGCCATCCCGAGAGCCTCTTCTCGCGGATCCGGGAGATGACGTCGTTCCGCATCTCGATCCCCTTCTTCCCGAAGCGGCCCCGTCTCGGGCCGAGGCCGATCGCCCGCTTCCGCGCATGGGCTCGGGCCGAGCTTCACCACGAGCTGCCGCTGATCCTGATCGCGTCGTTCCTGTTCAACCTCTCGGCGAACCTCTTCAACATCTCCTACATCCCGTATCTCTACTCCGCCGGGCTCGTCGCCTCCTCGATCTTCCTCGTCAACATTTCCAACAACTTCGCCCAGACCCTGATCTTCCCGATCACGGGCGGCCTCTCGAACCGGGTCGGGCCCGACAAGCTCGTCCAACGGGCAACGTATCTCCGGAGCATCGGCTACCTCGCCACCGCCGCCTTCACGTTCGCCGTCTTCAGCCGACCCCAGGCGTTCGAAGCGAACGTCGCGGTCTACGCGCTCCTCGGCGGAGCGATCGCGGTCTATACCACCGCAAGCTCGCTCATGCTGTTCCGCGGGCTCCGGGGCCGGGACGCGGGCAGCGTTCTCGGGGTCAACAGCGCCCTCGGGGGGGTCGCCGCAGTGATTGGGGCGGGGCTCTCCGGGGTCCTCGCGGTGTTCGGGAGCTACCGTCTCGTCTTCCTGGTCGCCGGCGGGTCGCTCCTCGTGTCGTTGCCCCTCTGGACCGCGGCCTCGGTCGCCTACGCCCGGCGCCGGTACCGGCAAGGAGATACCCCCGTGGTACACCCCGAGCGACCGGCGGCGCGGCCGGTCGAGCCGTCGTCTCCCGCAAAAACCCCATAACCCGGCAGCAATTCGCCGCGCCCGAAGGGCGTACGTATGCCGGAACCATCGGAGGTCCAGCGGGGCCTCCAGGACGTAGTCGCACTGGAGTCCCGGATCTGTTTCATTGACGGGCGTCAGGGACGCTTGATCTACCAGGGGTACGACATACGGGACCTAGCGGCCCGTTCGACGTTCGAAGAGGTCGCCTACCTCCTCTGGTATGGGCGATTGCCCACCGCGATCGAGCTCAGCGAGCTGCGGTCCCGCCTCGGCGCCCTCCGCGCCCTCCCCGCGCCGCTCGCCGAGCGCATCGACGGGATGCCGATCGACACGCATCCGATGGACATCCTGCGGACCGCCGTGAGCACGCTCGCGCTGTTCGAACCGGACGAGGCGAAGCCCGGCGCGAGCTCGATCCGCGGCGCCCAGCGGCTGACAGCCGTGCTGCCGAGCATCCTCGGGCAATTCCACCGTCGCAGGACCGGGATGCCGCCGCTGGAGGCCCGTCCCGAGCTCTCTCCCGCCGCCTACCTCATCTACGCGCTGGTCGACCGAGAGCCGACCGAGCTCGAGACCCGGGCGGTCGACGTGGCGCTCATCCTTCACGCCGACCACGAGCTCAACGCCTCCACGTTCGCCGCCCGAGTCACGGCCTCCACCCTGTCCGACCTGTACAGCGCGGTGACCAGCGCGATCGGGACCCTGAAGGGCCCGCTGCACGGTGGCGCCGCCGAACGCGTCATGGAGCTCCTCGACGAGATCGGGACCGTGCCGCGGACCGCGGAGGTCGTGCGGGACAAGCTCGTCCGCCGCGAACGGATCATGGGATTCGGTCACCGGGTCTACAGGGTCGAGGACCCGCGCGCGACCATCCTGCGCGAGTGGTCGCGCAAGCTCGGCGAGGCGAAGGGCGAGCTCCACTACTACGAGCTCCTGCGCCAGCTCGAAACGGTGGTCTACAAGGAGAAGGGCCTCTACCCGAACGTCGACCTGTATTCCGGGTCGGTCTACTCCCTCCTCGGCATCGCCCACGACCTGTTCACCCCCATCTTCGCGTCCAGCCGGGTCGCGGGCTGGACGGCGCACGTGCTCGAGGAGTACCAGGACCTGCGATTGATCCGGCCCACCGCGAAGTACATCGGCGCGGTCGACCTGCCCTACGTTCCGGTCGGGGAGAGAAGCTAGCCGCACCGCGGGGCCGCCCCGGGGACTCCGGAGGCCCGCCGGGGACGCGTCGTGTCGCCCGGGCGAGGAGCCTGCGCGACGAACGGCTACGGAACCGTTCCGTCCGGGACCAGGGGCAACGAGCGGAGCCGCTGCCCGGTAGCATCGTAGACGGCGTTCGCGAGCGCCGGGGCGACCGCGATCAGAGGGGTCTCCCCCCCGCCCTGCGAGGGAAGGTCGCGCCGGTCGAGGAGGACCACCTCGATCGGAGGTATGTCGGAGAATCGGGGGACCCGGTACTGCGAAAGCTTCGGGTTCAGGATCCGACCGCTCTCGAAGTGGATCGCTTCGAAGAGCGCTCCTCCCAGGGCCATGACCGTACCTCCCTCGACCTGGCTTCGCAGGTTGGCGGGGTGGACGATGGCGCCACACTCGAAACCGGTGACGATCCGAACGACCTCGAGCCGCCGGTCCGCAGGGACCCGGACCTCGGCGAAGGTGGCGACCCGCCCTCCCTTCTCCAATCCGACCGCGATGCCCCGGCCGTGGTCCGGGTCTGGAATGCGGGGGCCGGAGGGTGCGCGGGGGACCCATCCGGCGCGGTCGGCAACGGCGCGAAGCACGGCGGCCAGGCGATCGTCCGCCAGGTGGCGTAGGCGGTACTCCACAGGGTCGGCCCCGAAACGGTCGGCGAGCTCGTCCATGTGCGACTCCCGGGCGAAGTTGTTCGCCGTCGCGGCGAGCGCCCGGTAGGATGCCTGGGGCAGAGGAGAGGTCGAGGGTTGGTTGTCGATCTTCTGATTGGCCACTTTGTAAGGGATACGCGCGGCGGCCGAACCAGCGTTCAGGTCGTGGAACCGCCAGGCCGTGATCGCCCCCGCCGGGGTCGCCCCGGATTCGATATCGACCACGGCCATCGGTCGGAAGTACGTCTGCGTGAACTCTTCCTCTCGAGAATAGGAGATGCGGACGGGTCGACCCGCGGCTCGGGCGAGCCGCGCGGTCCCGACCGCGAGCTCGGCGGCATGCTTGCCTCCGAAGGCCGACCCGGTCGGCGGGACGATGATCCGGACCTTCGACGGATGCAGGCCCAGGGCGTCGGACAGGGCATCCCGAGCCCGGAACGGCGTCTGGGATCCCATCCATACGGTGAGCCGCTCCCCCTCCCATGAGGCGAGGATGGCGTGGGTCTCCATCGGGACGTGCGCAATGTACGCCGTCGTGTAGGTCGCTCGGAGCGTGACCGGGGCCGAGGCCAGCGCCGCGGTCACATCCCCGGTCTCATGATGGATCACGTCCCAGAAGTCCTCACCTTCGGCGGGGTGCTCGCGGAGGAACTCGACGATCTCCTTCTCCGAAGGTTGGGGCGTAGAATCCCACTCGGCCCGGACCGCTCTCAGCGCGGCATGCGATGCGAGGAGACTGGGCGCGGCGACCCCGACGAAATCCCCTTCTCGCAGAGCGGTGACCCCGGGGAGGGCCTGAGCCCGGGAGAGGTCCACGCTTCGAAGGGACGCCCCGTAGGTGGGGGGGAAGAGCACCTTGCCGTACAGCATGCCGGGCAGACGGAGGTCCGAGGTGTACCGGCGGGCCCCGGTGACCACTTCGCGGCCTCCGAGGCTGGTCGTGGGGCGGCCCGCGTCCGCCCACTGAGACGGGGGAACGGGCCGCGCAGACGGTGGAACCATCTCGATGCGACGGATCCCCTTCACGAGGTCGCCGTAGCCGAAGGATCGGGAGGGTTCCCGGCCCTGGCCCCAGACCCGGCCGTCGGAGAAGAGGACCTCCTCGGGGCTCACCCCGAGCTTGACCGCGGCGATCTCGAGGAGGACCGCCCTCGCCGCCGCGCCGGTGGCTCGCAGGTGCTCCCCCGCGTCTGGCATCGAGCGGCTACCGAACGTTCCCATGTCCCAGGGACATACGTCGGTGTCCCCCATCGTGAGTTCGACGGAATCAAGCGGCAGACCAAGCTCCTCCGCGACCAGGAGCGACAGGGCGGTCCGGGTACCCTGTCCGACCTCGACCTTGCCGGTGAACGCCCGGGCCACCCCGTCCTCTCCGAGGTGGATCCAGGCTCCGCCGTGCGGAGGACCTCCGCGGCCCCAGCCCTCCGCGCTGGGCCGTTGGGCGGGCAGGACCAGCACCAGGCCGTTGCCCCAGCGGTCGAAGTAGTCTCGCTCGGTCGGGGAAAGTAGGTCGTACGGGACGACTCCCCGGGACGCGCTCACGGGCTCTCTCCTGCCCGGGGGGACGCCGGCGGGGACACCCGGTGGATGGCGTCGAGCACGCGGAGGTACCCGCCACAGCGGCAGAGGTTGCCCTGCATCGCCGCCCGGATCTCTTCCTCGTTGGGGTGGGGGTTGTGGGTCAGGAGCGACACGGCGGCGACGATCATGCCCGGAGTGCAGAACCCGCACTGGAAGGCTCCGGCATCGAGGAACGCCTGCTGGACCGGGTGCAGTCGATCGCCCTCGGCCAGACCCTCGATCGTCGTGATCGACCGACCGACGACCTCGCCGAGCGGGGTCTTACAGGCGCGGACCGCCACTCCGTCCACGAGGACCTTGCAGGCCCCGCACTCTCCTTCTCCGCAGCCGTACTTGGTGCCCGTCAGCCCGATCTCTTCGCGAAGGACCAGCAAGAGGCTGCGGTCGGGGTCCAGAGCGACAGAATGGTCGACACCATTCACGCGAAGCCGTGAGCGGGACCGAGAGTGCGCATCGGGTTCGGGTGTCGTCACGGGCGACACGGTCGACGGCCCGTGGCCGACCTCGGAAACGCGGGGGACTGCGGCCCGATCCTCACGACCCGTTCGAACCGCTGGCGGGTTAAGATAGTACTGGGCGCTCCTCTCGGAGCGCGTCTTCCTCGCATCGGCTCGTTCAGCCGATTTTACTCGAGGGGCCGGGTCCCAAACGCGATTTTGTTCGGTGCCTTAATATATTGTTTCGAATTAATATCGGCCGTGCCGCGGGCCGCGCGGGCGCCGAGGTCGAAACGTTCCTCGGTGTCGAAGCCGATGCTTCCGTCCGAGCAGGACGAGATATGGGAGTCGCTGCGGGACGTCTACCAGTTCATCTCGGATCGGCTCACGGAGGTCCTCGCCCCGTTCGGCCTCGCGGTCACGGACTATCGGGCCCTTCGCTACTGTACGGACGAGCCCCGACGGGCGATCGACCTGACCCGGCGTCTCGGTCTCACGCCGGCGAGCGGGACCGAGCTGATCGATCGGCTGGAACGACGCAAACTGGTCAAGCGATCGAAGAACGCCACGGACCGCCGGTCGGTCCTGGTGGTGCTCACACCGACGGGCCGCCGCCTAGTCTCCTCCGCACGTGAGGCGCGCCGTTCGTACTTCCGAGGACTGGCCCGCTCGATGCCCCCCAACCTCAAGGAGGACCTGGAGGCGTTGCGCGAGACCGTGCAGGGGGATCGCCCGCCCTAACCGTCGAACACCGGAGGATCCATGGAGTACAAGTGGACCGTACTGTCGAACACCACGCTGGGCGCCCTGATGGCGTCGATCAACGGAACGATCATTCTGATCTCGCTCCCCGTGATCTTCACCGGCCTCAACGTCAACCCGTTCCTGCCGAGCAACTTCACCCTGCTCATCTGGCTCCTCCTCGGCTACGGTGTCGTCACGGCGACGCTCCTCGTCACGTTCGGACGGCTCTCGGACATGTGGGGGCGCGCCCGGATGTACAACCTCGGGTTCGCCATCTTCGCGGTCGGCTCCCTCATGCTGTTCCTGGTCCCCAACACCGGGACCACCGGGGCTTGGGAGTTGGTCGGGTTTCGGGTCGTCCAGGGCGTCGGGGGCGCGTTCCTGTTCGCCAACTCCGCCGCGCTCATCACCGATGCCTTTCCGCACGACGAGCGCGGGAAGGCGCTCGGCATCAATCAGGTCGCGGCCATTGGGGGGTCGGTCGTCGGACTGGTGCTGGGCGGGCTCCTTGCCGGGGTCGGCAGCATTCACCTGGGGTCGGTCGTCCTGCCGGCCTGGCGGCTGATCTTCCTCGCGAGTGTCCCGTTCTCGGTGGGCGGGACCATCTGGGCGTATGTCAAGCTCCACGACACGGTCAAGATCCGGCAGGGCCAACGAGTCGACTACGTCGGGAACCTCACTTTCGGAGCGGGTCTCACACTGTTGCTGGTCGCGGTGACCTACGGTCTCCTGCCCTACGGCGGCCAGAGCATGGGCTGGTCGAGCCCCTGGGTCTGGTCGGGTATCGCTGTGGGACTCGCCCTGCTCATCGCGTTCCTGTTGGTCGAGACGCGCGTTCGGGACCCGATGTTCCGCCTCGAGCTGTTCCGGATCCGCGCCTTTGCCGCAGGGAACTTCGCGGGCCTTCTCGGGTCGATCGCACGGGGGGGTGTGATGTTCATGATGGTCATCTGGTTCCAGGGGGTCTGGCTCCCCCTCCACGGCTACTCGTTCGCGGAGACGCCCTTCTGGGCCGGCATCTACATGATGCCCATGGTGGGCGGCTTCCTGGTCATGGGGCCGCTGAGCGGCTGGCTATCGGACCGGTTCGGGGCCCGGTACCTCGCGAGCGCCGGGATGGCGATCAGCTCGGCGACGTTCGTGTTCCTTCTGTTCCTGCCGTACAATTTCGTGTACTGGCAGATGGGCCTGATCCTCTTCGTCCAGGGCTGTGGCATGGGGATGTTCGCCGCTCCGAACACGGCGGCGATCATGAACTCGGTCCCCGCCGAGCACCGGGGAGCGGCGTCGGGGATGCGGGCGACGCTCCAGAACGCGGGCATGCAGCTCTCGATGGCGGTATTCTTCACCATCGTCCTCGTGGGGCTCGCGAACGGCCTGTCGGGGTCGGTGACCAGCGCCTTCAGTTCGGCCGGGTTCACCGGACCGGCCGCGACGGCGCTCTCGAACCTCGTCGCGTCCAACCCGACGGGAGCGCTCTTTGGGGCGTTCTTAGGCAAGAACCCGATGGGGTTGTACATCTCCTACCTCCCGCCGGCACTCCAGGCAACGATCCCCCAGTCCGTGCAGACGACGCTGACGTCGAAGCAATTCTTCCCCAACGCGGTGGGGCCGGCGTTCCTCAAAGGAATGGACCTCGCCTTTCTGATCTCGGCCGTGCTGACGGCGACCGCCGCTCTGGTCTCGCTGATGCGGGGGGGTCGCTACATCCACGAGCTCGACTCCAAGGACGCTCGCCCCGAACCCTCGCCGAAGCCCTCGGAGGAGATCTCCCTCGGGATCGACGGCCCCCGACCCTCAGCGAAGCCGTGAGGGGGATCCCGACGGCGGCTCGGGTCGAGCTCACGAGCTTTTCGCCCAGCCCCTAGGCTAGGCGCCGGCTCCCTGCTCGCTACTGGTGACCCTCTCGCCACTTGAGCGGTTTCTCGCTCACGCGGCGTTTCGGCTTTCGGCGGCGCTCGCTCGGACCACCGGTAAGATGGATCCGACGTGCGGTCTCCTGTTGCGCCTCGATGTGCTCCTCCGAGAGGGTCCGGAGGGTCTCCGTGCTTGGACTGCGGGTGGGCCTCTCGGAGGCTCGCTCTTCCTTAGCCTCCTCTCGGCTCTTGGCTCTCTTTTCCTCTCGACCCATGGTCAGACGCACGCCGCGGCGGCTAAAGTGTCACCGGGACCCAGGGGGAGCCGGGAAGATAGTGGGTCTCCGTGAAGGAACCAGGGCCGCCCGGTCCCTCCCTCGCGTTCCGCACTCCGCGGCCGGCGATCGAGCGCGCGGTCGGAAGGTCGGAGCATTCTCTCGCACTCGGTCGGGGGAGAGACCATGTTCCCATCCATGCCTCCACCGCGCGAACTGCCGGCGAACGGGGGCATCGTCCTCGTGGGACCACGGCCGACCTCGCGGCGACGCCGCCCTACGGCGAAGGGAGCTTCGGAGGAGCCCGCGCCGGCGCGACGGTGTCGAGAGTCGGTGTCCGGCCAACGGAGGAGGGGGACCCAAGGCGGCTCCCGTCGGTGCGGAAGCGGTAGTTCCACAGACCCAGGGATAGGAGGAGGCCGACCAGCGAGAGGACGGCCGTGATCTCGAACAGGAGGACGAACCCGGTGATCGTCGGAACGGTCACCGGCGGTACCGGCGGCGGGGCGACCAGAAGCCGGGCAGTGAAGGTCGCGGTCACGGTCGCGGCGATCACGGGACCCACCGCACTCCCGAGGTTCCGGAACGTCTGGTTCATCCCGGTCTGGATCCCCAGCTCCTCCCGCGGGACGGAAAGCACGATGATGTTGGACATCGCGATGAGGACGGCGACGTTACCCACCAGCGTCGGGATGGTGAGCACCATCAGCTCGAGGATCGTGGAGTGCCACACGACGAGGCCGAGCGCGCCGAGGCCCATGATCGCGAAGCCGACGAGCATCACCGGCTTGGGCCCCTTCGCCGCGACCCACCGGCCCCAGAGCGGGGCGAAGGCGAGCATCGCGAGCGTCGTCGGGAGCGCGACCAACCCCAGCTGGAACTCAGAGTAATTGAATCCGGGCGGGAACGGGTCCTCGACCAGGATGGTGAGGGCGACGAAGACGAGGAACATCCCGACCCCGACGATCACCCCGTTGACGTTCGAGATCCAGATGTTCCGCTGCTTGAGGGCCTGGAACGAGACGACCGGGGTCGGGGTCCGCGGCTCCCAGTAGAGGAAGAACACGAGCCCGGCGAGCGCGAGAAGGAAGAACTCGGGCACGCCCCAGGGAACGCCCGCGAAGGAGACGGCGGCGAGGTTCGTCCAGCCCCAGTAGGTGCCCTCCGTGATCCCGAACATCGTCATCGCCAGCGCGAAGCCGAGGCTTCCGATTCCCGGCAGGTCGATGGGTACGGCGGCGAGATGGGGCGATTCTCGGAGGAAGAGATACGCGAGGATCACGAGCACGATGGCGACCGGGGTGATTGCGTGGAACGTGAGTTGCCAGCCGAACTCGTACGCCATGTAGCCCCCAGCGGCGATGCCGAGAGAGGCGCCGCCCGCGAACATCCCCGAAATGATCCCCTGGGCTTGTCCCACTCGGGCGGCGGGAAACACCTCGGGCAGCATCGCGAAGGCGAGCGGGAACATCCCCATCCCGAGCCCCTGGAACGCCCGGACGCCAATCAGGACGTAGACTTGGTTCGCCCGGTCGATCCCGAACGCCGCCCCGATGTTGGGCGTGAAGCCCGCGACGCCGACGGCGACCGCATAGAGCGTCATCACGAGGATCAGCATCCGTTTCTTGCCGTACTTGTCGCCGAGCTTCCCGAAGATTGGGGTCGCCACGGTGCCGACGAGGAGGTACGCCGAGACGATCCAGACGACCGTCGTCGTGGGTGCATTGTCGAAGAAGAGAATGAACGACCGGAACGCGGGCAGGACCATCGTCTCGACGTACGTGACCATGAGCGCCATCAGGGCCAGGATGATCATCACCCCCCGAGCGGCCTGAGGGTCGTACCGAGTGCCGGCGGCCGTGAAGGGGGGGATTGCATCGCTCATGGTCGCTCCAACGGGTGCGCATCGTATTCCGGTTCGAGGCGGCGGGCGATCTGCTCGAGGACGTTCATCGCGGTCGCGAGGTCCGCCTCGGGCAATCCCCGAACGATGTCGGTCATCTGCCGCCTCGCCTCGCTCCAAACCCGAGCCTCGACCCTGTGTCCGCGAGGCGTCGTCGATAGCTCCACCGAGCGGGCGTCCCGTCGTGAGCGCTGCCGGCGCACGAGGCCCGCCCGCTCGAGCTGATCGATGCTGACGCAGACGGCGGGGGCGGACACTCCCTGGCGTCGGGCGACCGAGCCCACGGACGCGACCCCGAGAGTGGAAACGATGTGGAGGGTCAGGAACTGCCCCAGCGTGATCCCGTATGCCTCGAGGATCGGTCTGAGGCGGTGGAAGGACGCGCGAACCACGTCGTGGAACACGCCCACCAACCGGACGACGTCCTCCGGTCCCGGCTCGGCTTCCGCGGCCCGCGTTCTCGCGACCATCGTAGCTCCAGATAGTTAATGTGGTTAATAATTAAGGATATTAAGAATTTAGCTGCGCCGGAGTTCACGGAGAGTCCGGGCGGAGGACCGCAGCCCTGTCGGTGACGAAGCTATCCGACGGGGGCGCCGATCCCTTTCTCGCTAGGGACAGTAGAAAGCAATCGCCGGAGGCCGGAGCGCGGGAAGAACCGTGTATGGACCGCCCGGCGCACTCAGTGCCGTCAGGTCACCGAGCGTGGGCGGCCCGTCGCGGGCGTCCCACGCGTTCGACGCTCATCAGGGGATACCGAAGGTCGGGTCGGTGTTGGAGGCGGGCCTCGACCGAGACGGGGCCGTCCACGAGCTCCACCGCCACGTCCAGCATCTCCGCGGTCAGGTAGCGATAGGCGAACCGCCCCTGTCCCAGAGGGCCACCGCGTTTCGGGTCCACTCGGACCCGGACCGACCGGACGAACGGTTGCAGCCCCACCGCGGCCTCGATTGCGCGCGCGAGCGGTCCGGCGGTGCGCGGCGACACCGGCATCCCGAGGTACTGGTGGAACACGCCGCCCAGCTTCACGCCGGCCTCGAAGAGGAGCGCCTCGCGCCGGGAGAGCCGGGCGCGGTGGATCGGTCGGGTCACGGTCATGGTGCGGCGTCCGTAGTCGGAGTGCGCCGGACCGTGAACGGCCCCCCGAGATAGTAGCTCGCCACCCCGATGAGGAACGCGAGCGCGGCCGCATAGGAGAGGAGGTAGAGCGGCGACCCGACCGCGGGCCGGAACTGGAGCGGCACGAGCGCGAGGGCCGCGGCGACCGCCGTCAGCACCATGGGCCAGCGCATCGCGCTCCCCCGTCGGATCTTCGGATACGGCACGGGGACGAGCATCATTACGGACACGATCACCGTCCCGACGAACACCCCGAGGGGCGACACGACCACGAACGCCGGCGAGTCGTGGAAGAGGATCACCAGGATGATCGCGAGCGCGCTCTGGGGGGTCGGCACGCCGAGGAAGTTCGGGAGGTGGTAGGCGCGCGCCGTGAAGTACGTGAGCCTCGCGAGGGCGGCGGCGAAGTAGACGATGCCGAGCCCGATCGCGAGCGCCGTCCAGGGCTGCCAGATGCTCACGTCCCCGGTGTGCACCGCGACCAGGAACGCCGGGGCCGCGCCGAACGTCACGGCGTCCGCGACCGAGTCGGCGACCCGACCGAACCGGCCCGAGGGGCTGGTGCTCCTGCGGGAGAGGATACCGTCCAGCCCGTCGAACCCGATCGCGCACGCGATCAGGAGCATCGCCCAGAGCTTGTTTCCGGCGAGGATGTAGAGGATGGCGCCCACGCCGAGGAGGGCGTTCGCGAGCGTGGCCAGGTTCGCGGAGAACCGCCAGCGGTCGGTCACGGGAGCTCCCGCGCGATGGTCGTGGTCCCTGCGTGGACGGTCTGGCCGACCTCGACCGTGGGCGCGGTGCGGGCGGCCGGGAGGAGGACGTCGACACGCGAGCCGAGGATGATCATGCCCA